>SMUY01106975.1_pt1 | contig 28669 bp, 27 predicted proteins | sample 2456441 | NCBI WGS metagenome assembly SMUY01 (sample SAMN11095931, study PRJNA526329) | marine sediment metagenome | biome: Marine sediment; feature: Surficial sediment; material: Deep marine sediment; isolation source: Hadal surficial sediment | place: Pacific Ocean | collected 2014-11 | depth...
ATTTGTCTACAGCTGAATTTAGATCGCTCTATGACAGTTTATTGGCTGGTAAGACCCTTTCTACTCAAGCCGAAAAAGATGGAGTTGTTACTAAATCGGAATGGCAGTATGGACAGGTAATAGATTTAGCCGAAGGTGATTTTGATATACCGGTGACAAGGGTTATTACCATATCCAAAAACGGGGAGATGGTTCAGAAAAAAACACTCAGAATTCTAGATAGAGTAAATACCCTTGGTAATTCTGCGTTCATATACGAAGAATCCAGGATGCTGACCGTTGAAAACGCTGGTGAAGAGCCGCGCACTACGAGAGACTCAGAATTTCTTGGCCAATTTATTGCGAAAAAAAACGACAAGGGTGGATTTGATGTCTACAATTTTGGTTTGATACCTTCTGTTGTAGTAGAAGAAGGGGATACTCAAATGGCAGCCTCCAATATCTCATATTCTTGTTTCTCAGAGAACAATAAGAGTAAATGTATTTTAACGATCCGTGATTACAAACTCGGTGATTATAATGCACTTCAAGGTTTTACACTTGGTGATCCTATAGGTACAGATTATGTGATAGTTGCCGAGGAAGAGGTAGCACAATAGGTCCTCAAGAGTGGGATTTACCATTCTGCTCAATAATTCAAAATAATTTACGGAGGTTATAAAATTGAAAAAATTATTAATACTAATACCAATGTTTGCAGTAATTGCCGTTTTAGGGTGCCAGACATATTCGCCTGTTATTGATCCGGGTAGTGTTCAGAGTGGTGACAGATATTACAGGGATCAGGCGGAGTGTAGGGCAATAGCTAAGCAAGGTGCGCCGGGCTGGAAAGATACTGCTAAAGACACTGTTATTGGAGGAGCCATCGGAACAGGGACCGGAGCATTAATCGGAGCAATAGCAGGAGACGCTGTTAAAGGTCTTGCCTTCGGTGCAGTGATTGGCGGAGTAGCGGGCGGAGCCAAGGGCATATATGACAGCGAAAAAGGTTATGAACAAATATATCGCAACTGCATGATCGGCAGAGGATATAACGTTCTAAACTAATCGATATTTTATCTTGAAGTAAGATGAATTTACTAGTTTGCTTAATCTCTTTGATTTGGAGCGGGGTTTTCTGGATGCGCTAGGGGGAGCGCTACTGAGCAGGTTCTGCGCTACACTCAATCTCCCCTATTAGCTGTGCCCGCTAATAGAAAGAGATTATAATAAACGACAAAGGAGGCTTCAATGTATAGATGGATTTTATTAATTATTCCTATCTTGTTTATAACTTCTTGCAATATGACTTGGAAGCGTCCGTTGAAAGAAAAACAGGCCGCCAAATCCTCCTATGAAGAATGCTTGGCCAATTACCCGGACAACCAATTGAAATGTGACGCCTATAAAGATGCTTACGATGATTCTATTAGACAAATGAAAGGCAAGTCTGAGAACCCTCATAGTGGTGGAGGGTTATATGATGAGTAATGCTCTTGAATATAATTTTTTACCCTTAAGAAAGGTCTAAAGAGATAATAATGCTTAAGTTCTAGCGATATTGATGGTTACTTTAGTTTTTCTAAATGATTCTTAGGAGGATAAAATGAATAAAAAATCTGAATACCATCTTATAATTATCCCTGTCTTAATGTTTTTTCTAATCCTGTTGAGTTTTCATACTAGTGCTAGTGCCCAGGGAAATTTACCACCGGGAAGCTATAAAAAATCGTGTAAGGACATACAGTTGGTGGCGGGTAATGTATTGTGGGCGATGTGCGAAAAAGGGGACGGTAAGTTTCAAAAATCGACGTTGCGATTATTTGATTGCGAAGGAGATATATCAAATAATAACGGAGTATTAACGTGTAAAAAGAAACCGGGTAAACGCCCGCCTAAAGGGAGCTACCAGAATTCATGTAAGAATATACAGGTGGAGGGCAAGCAATTAAGAGCAAAATGCCAGAAAAGAAACGGTTCCTGGAACAAAACAAAAATTAATTATAAAAAATGTTCAGGAGATATTAGAAACGATAACGGTGAGCTTAGTTGTAAAGGCGGGGAGGGATCCAAAATCCCAAAAGGCAGCTACAGAGAAACATGCAGAGATTCCTATGTTGAGGGCAACAGGCTCTATTCTCAGTGCAAGAAGCAAAACGGCAGCTGGAATAAAACTTCAATAAATTATAAAAATTGTAATCGTGATATATGGAATGACAACGGAAAACTTAGCTGTGAGAAAAATAACCAATCAAGTTTTCCTAAGGGCAGCTATAAAAAATCATGTAAAAACCTATATATGGAAGGCAATGTACTTGAAGCGGATTGTAAGAATGATAACGGTAAATGGAAACATTCGGGTATAAAATATAAGAATTGCAACAAGAGTATATGGAATGATAACGGCAAGTTAAGATGTACCAAGTGACATTTTGTCTCGAGAGAATATTAGGAAACTTTATCTATTTTATTTAAGATGAGGTCTCTCAGAGTTAATTTCCCTAAGGTGCCGTGTATTGCCTCGTCTATATTCTCGATCAGGTGATCTACCTCGGGTTTTGAAAGGTACCTGTTTTCCAGGAAGGTGGTTTCTTTGTTAACACGTGCCGCATCTAAAATTTCTGTCAAAGTTATAGCTTCTATATCTTTTGCGGGAAGATAAAATACCGGGTCTTCACCTACTTCGAGTATTAAGTTCTTCTCTTCAAGCTCTTTAATAGTAGATTCTATAGATACCTGTGGCAGTCCTAAATGCTGGGTCAGCGTGTCATTAGTCCATTTTTCCTTGTTGTGATAAAAGTTATAGCCAATAAGATACATAACCATAAAAGACAACTTTTCTTTTAATTTGCTGCTTAGTTGAAATATCCTTTTACCTAAATCTAAGGATTTTAGGTTTTGGTGGCAATAAGCAATCTGGGCGCCAATAAGCATTATTAACCAGTTGACATATAGCCATATCATAAAGAGTATAAGCATAGCCAGACTTGAATAGATTGCGGCGTACCTGGTAGATTTAGCAACTGAGAATGCAAAAACCCATCCCGTTGTCTGCCACGCTATTCCCGCTATTGCTCCGCCAATAAGAGCCGATTTAAATTTGACCTTGGTATTGGGAATAATAATGTAGATAAATGTAAAAACCAGAAAAACGAATAAGTAAGGAATTAACTTACCAGCAAATAATAGCAGAGTACCGAGAGGCTCCATTGATAGTACTCTCTGAACTATAGCGTTACTTTCAAAAGACGCTGTTAACCCTATTGCGGCTAACATAAAAACCGGGCCTATGAGTAAAATACTTATATAATCACTGAATCTTCTAACTAGACTTCTTCCTTTCTTCACCTTCCATATGTGGTTAAGAGAATCCTCAATCTTCATAATGAGCGAGATTGAAGTATAAATTAGCATGAGTAAACCCACTATCCCTAACACGCCGAAGTTTATATTGTTTATAAACCCTATAATCTGCCCGGTTATCTCGGTCCCTTTTTCTCCAAGAGGCTCCAAGAAATTTGCAAGAAGCGGCTCAACCTGGTTATCGACAACTCCAAAAGCTTTTAAAATTGAAACGCTGAAAGCTAAAAGTGGCACTATCGACAATAGGGTCGTATAAACAAGACTCATAGCTCTTAGGGTGAGTTCATTGTCTGTAAATTCCCTAACTGTTGCGTATATCAGTTTTACAAGATATACGAGCCATGTTCTAAATCTGTTCAAAGGTACCGTATCAAGGTGCCATAGGTCCTTGGTGAGGAAATCGTTTACTTTTTTTATTAGTTCTGCCATTTTACGATAACTATGTAATGTATTGGTTTATACTAATCTCCCATACTCTAATTCAGATGAATTTCATAGTCAAATGTGTGTTTTAATCAGGTTGATTGCCTTATTATTCCAAATCAAAGCAGATTTTCTGAAACTTGCATAATTCACAAATTTTTCTATCCTCAGTTCTAGGGAAATCTGTCATATTCGCAGTGTTTTCATCAGTATTTATTAGATAGCTTTTCATATCCTCAATGCTTTTGTTAATGTACTCTTTGGCATAATCAATCTGCTCAGGGCTAAAAGTGTGGATCTTTGTATAGTTTTCAAAAAGGTTAAGCTCTGTAACAGTAATTTTGTCCAAATCAAAGTCAAGCTCTTCATGTGCATACAAGGCGTAAATTAAGAACTGAAGTTCATCAGAATTGCCGGACCCTGTTTTCCAATCATAGATTTTGATTCTATCCTCTATACTGTAAGCCAGATCAAGTTTTACGTAATAAAGCTCAGGGTTAAATGAAAAATATGAACCTGTCATGCTTTCGATTGAGAGTACTGTCTCTTTTGGCAGCTCTGTTATTTCTTCAATCACTTGAGATTTATAAAAATTCTCAAGACATAAAATTACCTCGTCATAGTTTCTCTTCCAGATTTGATTGGGTATTTCAGGTTTATATTCATGTTCAAAAAGCGCCGGTTCGTTTCTCAGACTTCCGTTCTTGTTCCAATATAGCCCCTCTCTTGATGACCTAAAATCATTTCTCATAATCTCGGTTACTCTAGTTTTAGATTTATCAAGCGGGATTAGTTTGCCTGTGCTAACAAGCTCTTTTAGTATTCTTTCGATCTCTTCATGAACGGCTGAGCCTTTCCACTGCCAGCGATTCTGAAGATTCTTTAGGACGTAGAGGGTCCTGGTAACATTATCTGACTTGTTTTTGTCCCAGCCTCCCCACGAGCCGTAATAATTATAGTAATATTCTCTTTTGCATTCATTAAAGAGTCCACCTCTTGAGTATGACCAGCTAAATTCATTTTTAAAATCAGCCATCCATAAGTCCCCCTAAATTACCCTGTATTCCATAGTGCAAATTCCCTCATATGTACTGCCGGACTGTGGTTGATAATCTTCTTTTCGTGTAATAAAACCAAACTTCTTATAAAGTGATTTAGCAATCTCATTATCATTATCGACATCTAAAATTACATTTCTACACTTTTTCTCTCTTGCTATTAGGATCGCTTCATTTAATAAAGAGGTGCCGACTCCTTGGTTCCTATATTTTTTATCCACGACTAAAACACTAATATAGAAATCATCTTCCTCTAAATAGGGTGTATAGCCGCTATGGAATAATTGAGAGCCCACTATTAGATAGTTAAGCAATTGAGTCAATCGTAGCTTTATGAGAAGTTCGAGAAGCACTCTTAATTTGCTCCCTGTTTTTCCTGAATAGCCAATGACAACTCCGGCTATATCATCTTTAGAGAAACAGAGGTAAATATTTTCATGACCCAAGAAATTGTTTCCCACCTCTATTAAATCCTGGACCATATGACTTGATTTCTCATCATCCGGTAAAATGCTTACACCTTCGCTGTATGCACTCAAAATTAAATCGGCTACACTATGAATATTATGAGTTTTTAGGTCAAATTTTTTAATTTTCATTCTTAATCTATAAAAAGTTGTTTCTGGTCATTTTAGTCTAGGTTATAATATTTCCAATTAACAATCAAAGAAGAGGGGTTCATGGCTAATATAGTAGTTCAGGAACTTAATTCGGATAAGGACTCAATAGTTTATCGAGTGGAAGTGATAGAGGAAGATTCGAAAACTACTCATAAGGTGGAATTAAATAGGGATGATTATCAAAATTTTACAGATGGGAAAATTGCTCCTGAAGAACTGGTTCAATGCTCTTTTGAATATTTACTTGATAGAGAACCAAAAGAATCAATATTAAGTAGTTTCAATGTATCCGTTATTTCCCATTATTTTCCGGAATATGCGAGGGAAATAATAAGTTATTTCTAATAAGCCCGATTATATCTAGATAATAAGGAGAGAGAGAACAAACTTATGAAAAGATTTTTCTATATAATTCTACTTATTCTAATAATTGGCGGATTCATTTATTTTTATCCTGAGATTGAGTGGTCTTCTCCTGAAGTTGATATCAAGCTAGAATCCGAGAACATAGGCACCCGTCCATTCGATATTGAGATTGTTGATAGCGGCAAGGGGCTCAAGAATGTAACAGTGCTCTTATCCGGCGATCATGGAGAGTCAATATTGGTTCATAAAAATTACCCCGAAGGAGTAAAGAGCGATATAATTACTATTAAACTGGATCCGAAAAAGCTTGGTATTAAGAGCGGGCCCGCAGAGCTTAAAGTTAGCGCTGAAGACAGGTCTCGTCTTAAAATATTCTCCGGCAATAAAACTATCATAAATAAAGAAGTGAATCTCGACTTAGTTCCGCCTAAGCTTGATGTTATAAGCACGGAGCATTACATAAATCACGGAGGCTCTGGGCTTGTTGTTTATAAGGCTTCACCTGATACTGTGAAAAGCGGGGTGTTTGTAGGTGATTATTACTTTCCCGGTTATAAAGGTAATTTTAAAGACGAAGATGTATATCTAGCATTCTTTGCCTATCCTCACGATGTCAAACCGGACATGAATATTAAACTATTTGCTCAGGATCAGGCTGGAAACCAAAAGAGTACGGGCTTATATTATCGGTTCAGGGATGTTAAATATAGGAAAAGTCACATAAATATAAGTGAGAGATTTATTGATAACGTTATGGCCCCGATATCACAAGAGGATAATTCAAGTGCAGGTTACAAAGAAATATTTTTAAAAGTGAACAATGAAATGCGGAAGAAGAACGACGCTAAGATAAGGGAAGTGGGATCAAATTCCAAAGGTGAGATGATGTGGCAGGGCGCTTTTCATCAGCTTTCCAACTCAAAAGTGGAGGCCAACTTTGCAGATGAGAGGACTTATATTCTAAATGAAGAGCCTATTGATAAACAGTATCACCTTGGATATGACCTTGCGGTTACAAAGAGATATCCTATAGAGGCTGCCAACGGCGGTGTTATAGTTTATGCGGACGAATTAGGTATTTACGGAAATACTGTAATGATTGACCACGGTATGGGTATTATCACCTTATATGGTCATATGAGCTCAATTGATGTAGAGGTCGGAGATACGGTCCAAAAGAAAGATATAATAGGAAAAACAGGCCAGACCGGTCTTGCAGCAGGAGATCATCTTCATTACGGTATATATATTAACGGTATAGCTGTTCGACCGATTGAGTGGTGGGATAAGAAATGGATCAAAGACAACGTTATAAGTAAAATCAATGAAGCCGAGGGTGAATTTAATTCCCAAAATGAAGATGCTTCCCCTCAGAATTAAAGTATAGATTTATACTCCGAGTAAAAAGAGATTTGTTGAATTGATTATCTATGGAAAAAATCCTGTCAGTGAGCTACTCATAAATCCGTCCTCGGAAATTGAGGAAATATTTATTTACGGAGACCGTTCACGAAATGACACCTCGGAAGTTCTGAAAACTGCCAAGAGTAAAGGAATAAAAATTTCAACCCTTTCTAAAGAGGAACTTTCAAAATTATGCCAAACAAATTCCCATCAAGGTATAGCGGCTCGTATCAAAGATTTCGAATATCACAAGTTAGCTGATATTATTGCCCGCGCTAAAGAAAAAGGGGATCAGCTTTGTCTCGTACTACTTGACCATATAGAAGACCCTCAGAATTTGGGAGCTATAATTAGGACAGTTGATGTCCTTGGCGGTCACGGTGTAGTAATTCCTAAGGACAGGGCGGCATCGGTTACGCCGGCAGTTATTAAAGCATCTGCAGGAGCTGTAAACCATGTACTCATATCCAGAGTTGTAAATCTGGGTGCAGTAATTAGGGATTTGAAAAAACAGGGTGTATGGATCGTTGGAGCCGATTCTTCAAGCACCAAATCTGTACATCAAGAAGATTTTAAGAATCTGGATATAGCACTTGTCATAGGTAATGAAGGGAAGGGGCTCGGGCACAAAATAAAAAGCGAATGTGATTTCCTCGTATCTATTCCACAGACTGGTAAAGTCTCTTCTCTAAACGCATCTGTTGCTGCAGGGATAATGATTTACGAGATTATGAGACAGAAAATTACTACTTCAAACGGCTAAACCTATGCCTATTATTTTAGATGAGTCTAGTCAGATCCGACAAGGTTTCTAAAGTCCTCTTCTGTTAAAACCTCAACGCCAAGAGACTGAGCTTTCTCTAATTTCGAGCCGGGATCTTCTCCGGCAACAACATAACTCGTTTTTTTAGTAACTGAAGAAGTAGATCTGCCCCCGTGATCTTGTACAAGCTTTTGAGCTTCATCTCTTGTTAAGGTTTGTAGTGCCCCGGTGAATACAAAACTTTGTCCGGCGAATTTATCACTTATTTCAGTCTTTTCTTTATGTTGAATCTCAATTCTAGCTTTGAGCATTTTCGCAACTAATTCTCTATTACTTTCTAATTCAAAAAAGTGGACAACGCTTTTCGCTATTTCATCCCCAACAGTGTGTATACAGACTAATGATTGTTGGGTTGCGCTCATAAGCTCTTCTATGCTAGAGAAGTTCTCAGCTAAGATTTGAGCCAACCGCTCGCCCACGTGACGTATGCTAAGAGCATTAATAAAACGCTCAAAAGAGACTTTTTTACTCTTCTCTATCTCATTCTCTAAATTCGTTGCCGATTTCTCTGCAAATCTCTCAAGGGGGATAATATCCCCCTTTTTCAAGTAAAATATGTCTGCCAAGTCTTTGATGAGGCCCTCTTCCATTAGCTGCTCGACTATTTTTTCCCCCAGCCCCTCGATATCAAAAGCTTTTCTCGATGCCAGATGTTTAATACGTCCCTTTAACTGAGCGGGGCATGATAGGTTTGGGCAATAATTATAGGAGCCCTCTCTTTGTACTGGTGTACCGCAGGATGGGCATTTCTCAGGCATGATAAACTTTAGTTCTTTTCCTGATCTTTTATCTATGATAGGCATGACGACTTCAGGTATAACGTCGCCTGCTCTTTGAATTAGTACCGTATCCCCAATTCTTATATCCCGGTCTTTTATAATGTCTTCTGTATGTAAAGAAGCGCGCTTTATCGTGATTCCGGCAATCTTCACAGGTTCAAGCTCTGCAACTGGGGTTAGCAGTCCTATTCTTCCAACCTGTACTGTTATATCATTAATCTTAGTGGTTGCCTGTCTGGGTTTGAACTTATAAGCTATATTCCATCTCGGGTGTTTTGCTGTAGCCCCAAGTTCTCTTTGAAAATCCTTCCTATTTACTTTAAGAACTATTCCATCAGCTTCATATGGAAGATTGTCCCTTGCTGATTCCACTTCCTTCTGGTATGAAATGGCTTCATCAATGTTTTCGCATTTCATAATATGGTCTTCGACTTTAAATCCCCAGACTCTAAGCGCTTCTACTATCTCTAATTCAAGATTGATCTCAAAACCAAGGACCTCACCGACTCCCCAAGCGTAGAAATCAAGCGGTCTCTTCGCTGTTATTCCAGAATCGAGCTGTCTTATTGCTCCTGAAGCTGCGTTTCTCGGATTGGCGAAAATTGGCTCACCTTCTTCAGATAGTTCCTTGTTTAGCATCTTAAAGGCTTCAATTGGATATAACACCTCTCCCCTGATTTCTATTAATTCCGGGATATTCTTATTGCCCTTTAGTCTTAAGGGTATGGTGTTAATGGTTTTTAGGTTAGCTGTAATTTCCTCGCCCACGAGCCCATTACCACGTGTTGCGCCTTGAATTAATAACCCGTTCTCATAAGTTAATGAGGCTGAGACGCCGTCGAATTTAGGCTCGGCTATGTATTGAATATCTTCATCAATTTCAAGGAGCCTTTTGACCCGTCTGTCAAAATCATAAGCCCCTTCTTCTGTTGAGATATTATCTATACTCATCATAGGCAGACGGTGGGGAACAGAGTTAAATCCCTCAGCCACAGCTCCTCCGACGCGCTGGGTGGGTGAGTCAGGTTTTACAAGGTCCGGATAAAGGGCTTCAATCTCCTTTAGCTCTTTTAATATAGTGTCGAAGTCATAGTCAGATATTTCAGGACTGTTCTTTATGTAATAAAGATAGTTATGATGTTCAAGCTCTTTTGAGAGTGCGTTAATTTTTTTTGTTGCCTGAGCTTTTGAAATTTGTTTGTTTCCGGATGCCATTTAGTTTGCTTCCTTGGATCGTATAATTCATTCTTTATATCTATTTTTTACTCTTGAGCCATTCGTTTAGTGCGCCAAATTCAAGAGTGTTTAATACGTCTTTTTTCTGAACCCATCCTCTTCTTGCAGTGCCGATCCCCAAGCGCATTTGTAGCAGCTGTTGAGTGCGGTGTGCGTCTGTAGAAATTATAACCTTTACACCGGCGTCGACAGCTTTTCTTACATGAAGGTCTTTTAAATCAAGCCTGAGATAAGATGAATTTACCTCAAGCGCTTTATCGTGTTTAAGTGCAGCTTCTATTAGCTGATCAATGTCCACATCATAAGGCTCGCGTCCATTTATAAGCCTCCCAGTAGGGTGCCCTAGTGCATGAACATACGGATTCTCAAGGGCCATCAATATCCTCTTCGTTATAGCATCCCTATCCATTTTAAAGCCGCTATGGACAGATGCAATAACAACATCTAATTCCTTTAAAACTTCATCCGGATAATCAAGTGAGCCGTCAGTTTTGATGTCTACCTCAGAACCCATTAAGATATGTATCCCCTTGATTTTTTTGTTAATTTCTCTTAATTCTAGTCTCTTCTCGTTAAGCCTCTCTATGGAAAGCCCATTTGCAATTGTAGAAGAGGGGGAGTGGTCTGTTATAGCGATATATTCATATCCCAACTCCATGGCTTTCTCCGCCATCTCTTGAATTGTCGCCTTACCGTCACTCCATTTGGTATGCATATGGAGATCGCCCTTTATATCGCTAAGTTCTATAAGATCAGGAAGTCTTCCCTCACTTGCGGCTTCAATCTCACCCCTGTCTTCTCTTAGCTCAGGAGGGATAAGCGGCAGTCCAAGTGTGCCGTACATTTCTTTCTCAGTTTCGCCCGCAACTTTTTCCTCCCCCTTAAATATCCCGTATTCGTTTATTCTGAAGCCGTTTTTTGAAGCAATTGTTCTAAGCTTTACATTATGTGCTTGTGACCCTGAGAAATACTGCAGTGCACCCCCGTAAGACTCAGGTCCTACTACCCGTAGGTCAACCTGAATGCCTTCATTAGTGATTACACTTCCTTTAGTGCTCCCCGAAGCAAGCACCTCTTTTACAAACGGTAGCTTGGTAAATTCTTTTACCGTTTTTTCAGTATTGTCAGAGATCGTAAGTATATCTATGTCTTTAATTGTCTCCCTCATTCTCCTGATTGAGCCTGCTACTATAGTCCCTTCAGTACCCTTAATATTCTCTACTTCTTTTTTTATTGATTCGGCCAAGGGTAGGGCCTTTCCAAGGTGAGTTCTTTCCCTGCTTTCCTTAAGTAAGGGGATGCCTCTTTTTATCTCATCGACTTTTTTTTGTCCAAGCCCTTTGAAATTGAGCACTTCATTCCCATCTAGTACTTTTTCCAAATCTTCAAGGCTCCTCACGTTGAGCTCTTTATATAATAGCGCCAGAGTTTTTGGTCCTAGCCCCAAGATTCCCAGTAGTTCAGTCATTTCAAGGGGAACTTTTTCCTGTATTTTATGATACTCCTCTATTTTCCCGGTCTCTACATATTCTTTTATTTTATTTGCAAGCTCCTTTCCCACTCCAGGTATATCGGTGACATCATCCCGGCTCACCCTATCTTCTATTTCTTCATTTAGCTCTAATATATTAAGTGCAGCTTTTTTATATGCCCTTATTTTAAATGGGTTTTCATCTAAAATGCTAAGCATGCTTGCGATTTGATCAAATATTTTTGCTATTTCTGTATTCTTGCTCATCTGGCCACTATTCTCCATAGAATAGCTAATTTAGCGATTCTGTTAGAGGGAATAATAACATGTTTGTATCTCAATTTTTAGCTTGAATGTGTGATAGTTCTTGAAATATATTAAGCGCTTTCGTTTTAAGAATTATTGATGAGATTGCGCAAAACATTATGGGAGAAAATATTGATTTTAAACTGTAAAAAAAATCTCTACTGAATAGACGCAGTTTGCATTTCAGATGAGTATCTTTTAACGCCAACGAAAATACCGTCTGCAATTTCGTTTATGTAGGCACTACTCTTCAACCTTTTTTCATCTCTAGGATTAGTTATAAATGATGTTTCTACCAGTATGCTTGGTATATCAGCGCCTATAAGTACTATGAAAGGAGCTTTCTTAACCCCTTTGTTTATCGCCGGGGGATATTTAGCAGATACATTTTTAACAACAGAGCTCTGAACATAGCTTGCGAAACGATGAGATTCTTGAATTTTTGCACCGAGCAAATATTGTTTAAGCACATTTGCCATGTCACTACGCGATATACTGGTAGTAGCGTTTTCACGTGCCGCAACAGCTAGAGAGCGCTGGTCATTAGTTAAGCTCAGTATGTATGTCTCAATTCCATTGGCCTGACGATTCCGGGCAGCGTTACAGTGGATGGAGATGAAGAGGTCGGCGCCAAGTTTCTTAGCTATTCCCGTTCTCTCTTCTAACGGAATAAACTTATCCGTGCTTCTTGTCAAATAAACTTTTGTTATACCAAATTGTTTCCCTTCGGCATCGAGCTTTTTCTTTAATGCTTTTGCAATTCTCAAATTAACTTCCTTTTCCTTTAACCCCGATGGGCCAATTGCTCCGGGGTCGTGTCCACCGTGTCCTGCGTCTATGACAACCGTTCTGATTTTCAGTCCCAGGGCCTCAGATAGAGAGGATACTCTGTCTTCAGGTAATCCTGATTTATAGTCATATCTATCAGTATTTCTTCCCGTAGCATAATAGCCGCCTGATTTTTTCCCGCTTCCCTCAATATCCATTATGATTCTATAAGGGTCTTTTAAAGCAAAAACCTTATAATCGTCAAAACTATTTATGTAAAGTACAACTCTCACAGTGTCTTTAGTATTTCTAGCAAATTTTATCTGCTCTAGAAGTCCTTTTGTTATTGGTTCTACGTACAGGTTTTTATCGACAGTAGCTCCTTCAATATCGACAAAGAGCCTTGGAGGTGTTCCATATTGAGGGTCGGGCTTTAGTAACCTAGATGTATAAGTTGAATCTTTATCTAAATGAATTACCACTCTCGTATAATCATCTGTCGACCAGTGGCGTATCTGGCTCACTTTCGTAAGTCCGTTTCTCGATGTGCTAGCTTGACCCTTTGCTCTTGGTTTATAGAGAGGCGATTTTTTAGCAGGTTTAAACGGCGCTAGTTCTTGCCTTTTGTTTAGCGCAACTGTTCTCATGTCCCCTTTAGGAAAGTCCGTAACCAATTTGTCATATTCAATATAAGCATCTGACTTACTTTCCTTTTCTACTATTCTAGCAACTCTTAGTTGTGCATCATCTGCAAGATTGCTATATGGATACTTCCTTACAAATTTTCTTGATATTTCTACTGATTTATCAAAGTCTTTCTGTGAATTAAACCTTTCTCCTATTTCTTCATACATTTTTCCTGAAAAAAAGAGTGAATTAGGGGCTTTAGGGCTGTTAGGATAATCTCTGTCTATACTGTAAAAAGCACGTGCTATTGTTTCCCAAATCTCTTTATTTTGTATTTTATTGTGATTTACTGATAGATTTTTATAGAGATCGAAGGTTTCTTCATATAATTTTTCACCTCTATCCTGCCCGATTGATGTCTGAATTGAGGAAAATAGTATTATTAGAGACGAAATTATTAAGAAAGATAGTGTTCTTTTAGTCACCTTAGGAATATAATTATACTATTCTGATAGCCATTTGTAAACATTATTTTATAAACTACTTTAACATTTTGCTTCCCAATTTTTCCGCTATTGGAGATTATTTTTTGAAATGGTTAGAACTTAATGCTAAATTTGTTTAAATGAAGGTAATTATTCTCGGATGTGCTACATCTACAGGTGTTCCCATAGTAGGATGTAATTGTCCCGTCTGTACTTCGGACAATCCTAAGAACAAAAGGACCCGCTGTTCTCTCTTTATAGAGAAAAACGGCAAAAATATACTAATAGATAGCTCAACTGACCTCAGGTTTCAGGCGCTTAAACACAATATCACCAGACTCGATGTTGTGCTCTATACTCACTCCCATGCCGATCATACCCATGGTATCGACGATTTAAGGACTTTTAATTTTGTAAATAATATGGTGATCCCTTGTTATGCGAACCTGCAGACTATTACTAATCTTAAAAACAACTTCGGTTATATCTTTGACGGTGTATATTCAGCCGGTGGCAAACCCCAACTTGAACTATATGTTGTAGAGAATAATTTTGATTTTGATGGGATTAACATAATCCCGGTTGAGATAAACCACGCACAGTGGATGATTCTAGGTTATAGAATTGGGAACGTTGCATATCTAACTGATTGCAGCGGCGTTCCGGATGAATCTCTAAAGAAGTTAATGGGTCTTGAGCTGCTAATTATAAGTGCCCTTAGATATACAGAGCACCCGGCTCATTTCAATATTGAACAAGCTGTAGAGATGGCACAAAAAATAAACCCGAAGCTTGCGGTACTTACTCACATGGGACACGAGGTCGATTACGATACTCTATTGAGTGAGCTGCCCGATAACATAGTACCGGCTTATGACGGCATGGAAGTGGAACTGGATGAGCCCTAACTTGATTCGGGCTAAAACTACAGGGAAAATGTTAGTTCTTCATAAATCTTAGAGGTGCTATTATGCAGGAAGTTATAAAGAAGTTACTTCAACCAAATAATACTAAAATAGTGTTCTGTGTATTAGACGGAGTAGGGGGGCTTCCTCAGAACGGGAAGACAGAGCTTGAAGCTGCTAAAACTCCAAACCTTGACGCACTAGCCCAACGAAGTGCTTGTGGTCAACACTTGCCGGTAGCATATGGAATAACCCCGGGTAGCGGCGCCGCTCATCTTGGATTGTTTGGTTACGATCCGCTTAAATACGAGATAGGACGCGGAGTGCTTGAGGCGCTCGGACTTGGTATACAGCTTACTCCTAACGACCTTGCTGTAAGGGGGAATTTCGCCACGGTTAAATATGAGGGCGACACTCCGATAATCACCAACAGAAGGGCAGGGCGTATTCCGACCGAAGAGAATATAAGAATTGTCTCTAAGATTACAGAGAAGATTAAAGAGATTGACGGAGTAAAGGTCAATATGACCTCCGGCATGGAGCACCGCTCCGCCATTATTTTTACTTTCCCTGAGCCTATTAGGGAGGGCGGGGACGCAATTGCTGACACGGATCCCCAGCTTGAGGGGAAAAGCCCCATTCCGCCAACCGGCAATAATCCAGAGGCTCAGAAAGTCGCAGACGTTGTCGGGAAGTTTATAAATCAGGTGGTTGAAATTATTAGAGATGAGAAGAGGGCTAATTACATACTCTTGAGAGGTTTTGCGGTCCATCCAAACCTAGCTTCTTACCAAGATGCTTACGGGCTCGACGCAGCGTGTATTGCAACTTATCCGATGTACAGAGGGGTCGCTAAACTTGTAGGCATGGAAGTGCTCGAGGTAGAGGACCATTCAATTAAAAGTGAAATCGACACATTAAAACGGGATTTTGATAAGCACGACTTTTTCTACTTTCATGTTAAGAAGACCGACAGCTACGGAGAGGACGGAAATTTTGACGGCAAAGTCGGCGTGATTGAAGAGTTCGACAGCTTTGTGCCTGATATTTTGAAATTAAATCCTGACGTCATAGTTGTCACGGGGGACCATTCTACTCCAGCGAATATGAAAGCTCACAGCTGGCATCCGGTTCCTATACTGATAAATGCTAAAAATGTAAGAGCAGGGGGAGTTGAGGGGTTTGGAGAAGCTGATTGTCTTAAAGGGGAGCTTGGAACTTTCAGAGCAGTTGACCTTATGACTCTTGTTCTTGCTCATGCTGGCAGACTTCAGAAATACGGCGCATAATTAGTTAGTCGACCATCTTGAAATTCAGTGCCTTTATGCTAATTTATACATTCCTTATTGCCAGGCTTTGTAGCTTAGTTGGCTGCGAAGATTAAGGACAAAATAGTTAATAGAGCGCCAGCACTTAGTAGTTAGAATGTTAGCGCATACTATGCGCGTGCCGAAGTGGTGGAACTGGCAGACACGCAGTCTTGAGGGGGCTGTGCCTTCGGGCGTGCGGGTTCGACTCCCGCCTTCGGCACCACATTTAATACTTTAATAACATCAGTAGGTTGCGTCATTTTTCTTTGGTGTTTACTTGTGTAAGCTTGATTGGTTCCTCGGTCTTGGTGTCCAAATAGGTGTCCATAGCAGAGGATATTATTCTTTCCGCAAGCTTATCTACAGCTGCTTTTTTTGCTTCTTCGTGTGTATGGCTATAGTGCATTAACATCCTAATATCCTTATGTCCGGATAAAGACATAACTGTTGCGAAGTCCTCTTTTTCACCTACGATCAAGTTTGATATAAAAGTATCGTATGAAAAATACCCTAATTGACAAATCAGAGGATGATCAATATTTCGAACGAATACATATTCTTGATTTCAATGTAAATTGGAAATCAAATGTAGCAAGAGATGGAAGATTCTTGAAATATGAATATTTAGATGTAGATCTAAAGGATGCACAATATAGACCTATTACAGAAGAAGATAAAAGGGAATGGGCGTTAGATTAATTCAAGTTTGTACTGTGCCCCCCTATAATAGGTCCATAAGTTAAGTTATTTTTTAGAGAGAAAACCCTATATATAGGAGGCAACTAAGATGGGCAGGAAAGGTTTGCATTCTTCATAATTCCAACTTAATCCGAGCTTAATTTCAACTTTTATTTAGAATCCCGGCTATAGTATTATAAGGTTTAATAGACATCAGTTTAAGCCCTGTATTTAAATAATCAGGAGGGAGTTGGTATGAGATTCTCAACTATATTAGGAATATTTACCGTGATGTTGACGCTGGTTACAGGCTTGGTATTCGCCGAGCATGTAATCGACGATTCTAAGAACACGGGTTATCTATTTGTTATAAGCGGGACGTCGGGGAGCTTAAAGGGAGATACTTTGACATTAAACGGAGTACCGAATGTTATCTATTTCTCAGACCGTCCGGCAAGAAAGGCGGGGCATCTCTCGCTTGAGAAATTCGTTGAGATGTGGGACAAGGGAGATGATTCATTGAAAGCAGACCCGCCAAACGCTACTCTTTCAGTGTTGAAGAAAGATGGAGCTAAAAATGTGGTGGTTGAACTCATGAGCGTGGAGCAGAAAAGCGGTTCTGTAGTTTTTAAAGTGGCGGTGTTAGAAGGGGAGGCTTCCTTGGGGACATTTAACGCGGGAAGCATTTTCATCGACTTCGTGGACCACCAGCAAGACCTTTTATAGCACTAAGACAGGTGAAATATATTTAACAATGAAACGAAGGAGCTTAAACTTGTGTTGCGACCTACTATGTTAGAGAACCATTCGCGGGCGGGTCAGAGAGGAAGCCAGCCTGAATATCATTCCAAGTCTCACTACCTAAATACTCTACGGCTTCTTGAATGCTTTCATCTGGATGGGCATACATCATTGTAGTGTTAGCATCTTTGTGACCCATGAAGAGTCTTTCCATTATTTACTGTTTCATCAGGTTTATGTGGGAATGCTCTGCGCAAAGTTAAAGAAGTCGTCTGGGTCATAGGTGTTCTTAACATCCATCAGTCGTGGGAAATTAGCTCCGTAGTACGCCGACTGCCAGTCCGTAAGCGTGGGGTCAATGAAGTTTTGGTAGGCAGAGCCGGTGAAAAATGGTTGTAACTTTACGAACAGCTCTTGGATCCACTCCTTACTGGCATCGGACACGGACACCGGATCTTCCGTATGCCAAGAAGCGTCGCTTTCGATTATATAGTCAGCAGAGCGGTGCACAAACGCCGTTGCCTCCGGAGATGTTTGGTTATAGGCGCCGCCCCAGCTAAATATCTTAAATTCGGCCTCCCGCGAATCAGCCGGCCAGAGGAAGAAATGCTCTAACATGATTGCTATTGCCTCCTCAGGCAGTGGCCCTATCAGATAAGCGGACTTACTCAGGAATGCGTCGGGACTGTCAAACTCCTCAAGGAATAACGTTGCGTCGGCAAAGCTAAGCTCCTCGATAAGGGATGATGAGGGTTCGGCAGCGACAAATGCTGGGTCAAGGATCTCCCGCAATTCTTCTGCTGAGCCGCCGAAGAGCTGCCCAATTACCTGTAACGACTGGTTTCTCGATCCCGGCAAGGGCCCATCCTCCTGTATTATCATGCCAAGTCTCATAGAGAAGTCATTTGACGTTGTTAAGCCGATTTCCTGCATTGCTGCCCATGCCGCATGAGCGTCCTCGACATCCCACACTAGCTCATATACCGACGCTGTGCTGACTGGATGGGTTTGAACCTGAAAGGCGACGTTAATGCCGAAGTTGCCGCCGCCCCCGCCCCGGCAAGCCCAGAAGAGATCAGAGTTTTCCGTCTCGTTACAGTTAAGAAGCTCTCCATTGGCGGTGACAATCTGCGTCTGAACCAAGTTATCGCTGGTAAGCCCGAACTTGCGGCCGTTGAAACCGAAACCCCCTCCGAGCAATAGTCCCGCAATACCGACCGATGAGCAGCGACCCGAAGGCATTAGCAGATTAAAAGGAGCTGTAGCGTCGGCCACAGCGCCCAGCAGAGCGCCCGCGGCGACATCCACAATGCCGCCTGAAGTATCTATGTCAATAGAGCTCATATTGCTTAGGTCGATCAGAAGACCCGTAGTCAAAGAGTAGCCGGCGTAACTGTGGTTGCCTGAGCGTGCCACGGCAGGTAGACCATGCTCGCGTGCAAAGCGCACCGACGTCTGAACATCGGCCGGGCCGGCCACGAAAACTATTCCCCGGGGCAGGATTCCGGCAAAGGCTAGATTCCTAGGCAGGGCAATCTGGTCATACAGGGCGTCTCCGGGACGCAAAAGCATTCCCTGAAGACTGTTTGCAAGCTGACGCCATGCAGCCTCTGACGGTCCGGTAGTCCCGTTGTGGCAGCCAATTTGAAATCCAAGCTGTGAGGCTATGCCTAATCCGAGCGCCGTCTTTGTGGTTTTACTTAAGAACTCACGTCTGCTAAGTCTCTTCATATAATGTCACCGGGCTTTACGCGTAAGGATTAAATTTTCAGATTGAGTAAGTACGCGCTCTAGTGGCTGACAACTCTCTTTAATCTTTTGGCTTGTTTTGTCCACTTTTTAACCTGGTTAATATTAGGAAGCTGTCTTACAAGCTTTTTCTTACGCTTTGAGTTTATCTCCGCCATCTTGGCATGAAGGTTCTCCGGAACCCTCTTTCCAAGCTCAACTACGGTATCCACACCGCTAGCCTCTAACAAATCAGCATACTGTGTTCCTACTCCGCTGATTCTAAATAGGTCTGCACGGTTTACCCATTCGAGTATGAGCTTGGCGGGGATTCCGGATTCCTTAGCAATCTGATTACGGCCTTTTCTTGTAGCGCCGTTTTTAAGAAGTGCCTCGGTCGTAGAGATTTCAGCCTTCAACAGCTGCTTCTGGGACTTCTTTCCTATACTTCCAACTTTTGTAAGACTAGCCATAGTTAACGCCTCCTTAACAATGTCTTTATAAACCAGACTAGTACAAATGGAGTTTAATGTAAATAAGGATTTTCATTCTTGTGCTGGGCAGATTATTTTCAGCATATAGACAGCATGTTCTTGATAGCGTTTTTAATCGCAAATAATACAGTCATAACAGAAAAATAGTTTTGGCCTCTTTATTCCACAAACCCTTTAAAAAAGTGCATAATTATCTTTGCCTTTCAAATAGAAGGAGGAGGAGTGTTCATGGCTCAAAACCAAAATACAAATAACTGGAGAGATAAAATCCACGAAATAATTTTCGAGGCTGATACTCCGCTCGGAAAGCTTTTTGATGAAATATTAATAGTCTGTATTCTAGCGAGTGTTCTCGTAGTGATGCTGGATAGCGTAACCTGGATTAGAAAAGATTATGAAGGATTGCTTTATGCGTTAGAATGGTTTTTTACTATCATATTCAGCATAGAATACATTTTGAGATTAATTAGCGTAAAACGCCCGGATAAGTACGCAACCAGCTTTTTTGGAATAGTTGACCTCCTTACTGTGATACCTACATATCTAGATCTACTTCTTCCGGGAACAAGATTCCTTCTTGTAATTAGAATACTAAGAGTGCTTAGAATCTTTCGAGTACTTAAGCTGGCAAAATATGTGGGAGAGGCAGATTTACTTATAAACGCTATTAAAGCGAGCAGTCGAAAAATCACTATATTTCTCTTCTTTGTAGTAACCATAGTAGTTGTCTTAGGTTCGATGATGTATATAATTGAGGGTGCGGAGCACGGGTTTACAAGTATTCCAAGGAGTATTTACTGGGCAATTGTTACTTTGACCACTGTGGGTTACGGGGACGTAGCGCCTCAGACAAGTATGGGGCAAGCGGCGGCGGTCGTGGTAATGATTATGGGATACAGCATTATTGCTGTGCCTACAGGTATTGTAACAGTAGAAATGGCTCAGGCTTTTAAAGAGCACGTTACAACCCGGGCTTGTAATGACTGTAGCGCTGAAGGTCATGACGAGGATGCTAAACACTGTAAGTTCTGCGGCTCGGAATTGTAAATGCTTTCAGTTTAATGAATTTTTCATATAATCGGAATCCCGGCGAACTTGAAAACATCTCAAAGTAATATATGTATTAATAGAGATTTATGGTTTAATTTGGGCCTAAATATTTGATATAATGCACATCTGGATATAAAATTATGTAGTTGTAGTGAGTGACTTGGATGTTGCTAAGATATAGATTTGAAGGGAGAAGTTATGGAAGTACGTGTCAAAGAAAAATCGATGCAGGAAATCATAGCCGGTTTGCCTGACGAAGTCCGTGAGGAGCTTGATCTTTTTGAGCGTCAGGTAGAGGACTATCTGGCAGGTATGACTGGTGAGATCAAGTTTCAGAAAATACGTCTTCAAATGGGTGTATACGCCCAGCGCCAAGACGGGGTTCAAATGCAGCGTATAAAGATACCCTTTGGAGGTCTTAATTCAGCCCAGCTAAGACGCTTGGCTGATGTATCGGACAAATACGCAAGCGGATTTATGCATCTAACCACCCGTCAGGACGTTCAGCTCTACTACATTCAATTAGACACTGAACCCAATATGATGCGCGAGCTCGCTGATGTTGGTATCACAACAAGAGAAGCTTGCGGAAATACTGTAAGAAACGTAACTGCCTGTCACCAGTCGGGTGTGTCTCCCACTCAAAATTTTGATGTTACTCCATATGCTGAGGCGTTTAAGAATTTCATGCTTAGAAACCCCATATGCCAAAATATGGGAAGAAAGTTCAAAGTATGTTTTGAAGGCTGCCATGACAAAGATCATGCCGGTATTATGATTCACGACTTGGGCTTCCGCGCCAGGGTCAAAGAAATAGACGGCGAATTGAAAAGAGGATTTCAGGTCTATGTAGGGGGAGGCTTAGGCGCATCTCCTTCTCTAGGGCATCTCTGGACCGAGTTTCTGCCTGTTGAGGAAATGATACCTTTCTCAGCTTCTGTTATCCGTATATTCGATCGTTTCGGAGAGCGTAAAGTACGTATGAAAGCACGTATGAAATTTTTGATCAGAAAGCTTGGAATAGATGAGTTCCGTGAAAAAGTTGAAGAAGAAAGAGCAAAACTAGATGTTGATCCAAAGTGGAATGATTTTCTAAAGGAGATAGATGAGACTCCGCCAGAGACGAATCCTAATATTCCTTCAGCACCTGAGGGAGTTAGTGAGGATCCTTTATATCAGGCATGGAAAGACTCCTGTGTCTTACCTCATGAATATGAGGGCTTTAACATGGTTAATATCAGCGTTCATAATGGAGATATAACTTCAGATACTGCAAGAGCCTTAGCTGATATAACGGAGATATTTTCTGCCAGTGATATAAGAATCAGTATTTCTCAGAATTTGATTCTTCGCTGGGTTCCAACTGCCGCGTTGCCTGCACTTTACTTAGCTCTTAGGGAAATTGACTTAGCAAACCTTGGTCCGGAAACATTTAATGATATTACTGCCTGCCCGGGAGCTGATACCTGCCGTTTGGGTATTACGTCGGCAAAGGGTTTAGCGGACACTCTTACTAAGGGTATGAAGAATGGGCTCGGCGAATTTAGTGAACTATCCAAAGGTCTCAGTATTAAGATTTCCGGCTGTCCAAACGCTTGCGCCCAGCACGTATCTGCAAATATTGGTTTTCAGGGCGCGTCACTAGCCAAAGAAGGTAGAAACGTGCCGGCTGAACAAGTATTTGTTGGCGGCGGACTCTATGGGGACGATACAAGGCTCGCAACATCAATTATCAAAGTGGCGACAAGAAACGCCCCTAAAGTTGTGAAAAAGCTTTTAGAGCTTTACAGGGATGAGAGAAACGGTGATGAGCACTTTGATTTAGTGATGGAGAGGCTGGGTAGAGACAGAATAAAAGAAGAAATAAAAGAATTTGCTCAGGTTCCTACTTTTGAAGAGGACCCCTCATACTATCAGGACTGGGGACACGAAGAAGAGAAGTTTGAGCTTCAAAAAGGCGTTAAGGGTGAGTGCGCCGGTGCTACTATTGAAGAGAAGATACCGACTTTCTCTGACGCTGAGAAGCGTATACAGCAAGCTGAAGCATTGCTCAAACACGGCGAATATAATACTTCAATAATGGAAGCTTATCATTCCTGTGCTGCAAGCGCTCATGTGCCCCTATATACAAAACTGGTCGACCCTTTTACCTCTCAGCAGACAATATGGGAGTTTGAAAACCTGCTCGTAAGAACAGGCGACGCAGATGAGAGATGGCTTGATATATCTGGGGTGCTTAAGGATATGCTTGATCAGGCAGCATCCGAAGAGCTCGCTGTTGAAATGCTTGAAATTGCCAAAGATCTCTATACCGAGTGCGAAAGAATACAGACGAATTTGATGTAAATATCATTCTCTTAATATCACGATAATCTCTCTAAATCTTGTTTATAAGATATCAGAAAAATTATGACGAGATTATTGTCTCTTCTGTGGTTCTCTCTATTTAGTTTAGTCCATTTTTATTGCTAATTGGTATTAAAGGGTTAAATTCTAAGAGCTTCATCAATGTATTGTCTGTACATATAAAGTAAAAGAGTGATGTATGAGAAAAGCAATTATAACAATGTCAGTAGTTTTAAGTCTTGTGTTGGGAGGCCTGTTTCCTCTTTCAGCATTTGTATATTTAGAGCCTGATGATGATGCCTGTACAAATGATAGGGTCGAGAAAGAAGTGTCTAAAGGCACATGCATTAGCTATGAAGCCTAATTTTGATAATAATAGTTAATTGTTCGCAAATGATCAACAGTTAATCCTGTTGTCCGGAGGTGACTTTGTGTATATAGCTGGAACTAAGTTTAAAGTAGTATCGAAAATTCAAATTAGAGATCAGGTCTTTGAACCCGGACTTCAAGGCGAGATTATAAAACCTATACCTAAGATGGTTGGAAAAGCATATAGTGTAAAGTTTGAAGATGGGAGAAATGCCGAAATTCATGTGGTAATTATGAATAACCAGACTAAAGTGCTTAAAGACTAAATGCGGATATTAAACGTTCTATCACGGAGAACACATAAATAGTTTATGAATAAGCTATTCGAACAATTAGAGGTTTGGTTTAGCGCAGAATTAGGATTACAGCAAAAAGTTGGTCCAATCGTAATGGATCTAATAATTTTGGCGGTATTACTGGTCCTTGCTTTTATTGCTAACTATGTGGCGAAGAGGTTTATTCTAAAACTGGTTGAGCATTTTGCTTCCAAGAGCAGTACTAAGTGGGATGATGTGCTGGTTAAAAGAAAATTCTTTAGGCGGCTTTCTCATTTTGCTCCTGCTTTAGTAATTTACTTGATGTCCTCCGTATTTTTTGAAAATGATACCGCAATCTTGGTAACCAGACGAATTGCTGCAATTTATATGCTCTTTGTGGCAATAATTACTATAGACGCCTTTCTGTCTTCGGTTGTAGATATTTATCACAGCTACGATACGTCTAGAAAGGTTCCGGTAAGGATCATAGTTCAAGTTGCAAAAATCCTGCTTTACGCTGTTGTCGGAATAGTAATACTCTCAACAGTAATTGGGAAGTCACCCGCCTTTTTTATTGGTGGTTTGGGCGCTATGGCCGCAGTGCTAATGCTGATATTCAAAGACTCAATCTTAGGTCTCACGGCGGGTATACAGCTATCTGCGAACAAAATGGTTAGAGTAGGGGATTGGATAGAGATGCCTAAATATGGCGCCGATGGTGATATTATTGATATTTCGCTTACAACTGTAAAAGTGCAAAATTGGGATAAAACTATTATCACTATACCTACTTTCGCCTTGGTAAGTGAAGGGGTTAAAAACTGGCGCGGTATGTCAGAGTCGGGTGGAAGAAGAATAAAACGCTCTATATATATAGATATGACAAGCGTAAAGTTCTGTACAGAAGAAATGACCGAAAAATTTAGCAAAATAAAGTATCTGTCCGATTATATTCGAAATAAGGGAAAAGAACTTTCAGAATTTAATAGTCAGAAAAATATAGATGATTCTGTTCTTGTAAACGGCCGCAGAATGACAAACATTGGGACATTCAGAGCTTATCTGGTTTCATACCTTAAAGACCATCCCAAAATAAACAAGAACCTTACTTTTCTTGTAAGACAGCTAGATCCCGGGCCAAATGGTCTACCGATTGAAATTTATGTTTTCAGCAATGATCAGGTTTGGGCAAATTATGAAGCCATACAAGCTGACATTTTTGATCATATATTAGCTGTAATACCTGAGTTTGAGTTAAAGGTATTTCAGAATCCGACAGGGGCCGATTTTCAAAACCTGGCACATTGATTCCATGTTGGTATATTTGCTTAGAAGTGATTACTTCGGTTAATGCTGCATAATAGCCATATCGACCTGCGGGCGTGTTGTTCGTAGTGCATTATAAAGTGTTTTGTCCAATCCGTAGATGTCCTTATGGAAATTCACGGTACCCTCATTATCAACCCAGGTTGTAAAATAAAGTATATATACGGTGATAGATTCGTCTAGATGTACAGTTTTGGTTTTCATCTTGTTAATGCTGGATTGTATAGTATTTTGAGTCCAGCTTGGGTTAGAGGATAGTACAAACTCAGCTAATTCAAGAGGCTTTTCTACTCTTATGCATCCGTGGCTAAAGTTGCGCTGCGCTTTCTTAAAAAATCCTCTGTTTGGAGTATCATGAAGATATACAGAGTGTTTGTTTGGAAATAGAAATTTTATTCTGCCTAGCGCATTACCCGGACCCGGATTCTGGCGCAGTCTATATTTGCCGGATAAAACCTTAGATATATACTCCTCTTGTGCCTTTTTATTCTGAATCTCTACTTCAGATAATTCTTTTTCTCCAGTATTGTCTCCATCTGTAACTTCAGTTGCTTCTACATTCTCTACAACTTCAACTACCTCAGCTTCTTCTACAACAATCTTTTCAGGAGCTTCAAGACCCACGGCGTACATGTTTTGTTTAGACAGGTATTCGGAGTCTTCCATAATTTTAGGAGCTATATCGTCTTTAAAAATGCTTGGAGGTATGTTCCAGTAAGGGTTAATAATTAAATGAGTCATCTCCTCACTAAACATAGGGGTATTCCATTGGGGTTTACCAACAACAATGCGCATGTTTATTGTATCGTTGTTATTCTCTACTCCGTAAAGGTGGTAATTAGCAATATTGACCAGAATATAGCGGTTTCCTAGATATTGCGGAAGTAGACGCCAGCGCTCCATAGTCAACTCAATCTGTGATATGCGTTCCTCTACAGGGACATTTAATGCCTCTATTGTAGATTTCCCGACAACGCCGTCAACATATAAACCATTTCTTTGTTGATATTTTCTTACTGCTTGATCAAGTGAATCATCGAATACTTCACTTCCCGGGATTGAGCTGTCTAATTCTCCAGTGACTTTAAGCCTTTTACTAAGAGCTAAAACCCTTTGTCCGCGTGCTCCTTTTTTAAATTTATCTCCGTAAGCCACTGGCTGCCAGCCACCCTTAGCTGCAATTTCTCTATATTCTTTTAATGAAATTCTGAGCATGGCGTACATTGGATATTTCGGGAGAAGACCCTCTAGTGTTTCTTGTACTTGATCCGTTTCAACTGCTGTAACCAACAACTTAGGCAAATTAACCGGCCTTTCTCCTGATAGTAATTCCAGATTAATCTGTTCAGCCCTTACACGCCCATAGTGAAGGTCATGTGTATACGTAAGAAATGAATTTGATAATAGCAGTTCGAGTTCAGCTAAGTCTAAAGCATCATATGAATCTCCAGAATTTCTATCCTGTTCCATTCTTTTGAGTATAGATTCGATTTCGCTAATATTATAATAATCAGGGTCAAGAGCTTCATTATCGCTATTTCTGATTATTTCGATCATCTCATATGCTTGAGATGAAGGACCGCCGTTCTCGATCCATAAAGGAACATAATTACGCTCTTCGTATAATTTAGGAAGAGTTTTATAGGCTTTGATGTTCTTAGTCTGTATGAGTATTTTAGGAGCATATTTAGACCCTCGTATTTTTTGTCTTGTGACTTGGCTCACTTTTGCAGTGGAAAAGTTTTGAGTTTGAGGTGACGGTTTTTCTACCTCTTTTATCATATTCTCTTGATTAGGAGCCGCACAGCTCAAGACAAATAAGCAGATTACCGCAACCGTAGATATAAATACCGATAATTTCTGGTTCTTGATTCTGATTAATCTGTTCATATCAAACATTTTATATCAACCAACTTTATTGATATCAATTGAGGCGGAGTATATATCCAATAAGCTTCATAAAGTTAAAATTAGAAAAAATTGACCCCACCACCTATTTATTATAATACGAAACTAAGATAAAGGCTATCCTATATTGGATATTTTTTTTAGATACCCTTATATAAATTTAGCATCAGGTTTTAATTCTAATTCTTTAAATAAATAGCGTTTAATTTTGCGTGTTGTAGTTTTAGGGAATTCTTCAACCCTTATTGCAAATTGCCTTACTCTTTTGTAGGACTCAAGGTTACTATTTGTTTTACGTACCTCAAGCTTTATGAGCTCCCAAATATTATCAGGAGAAACTTTCTCTCCAATCCTTGCTAATTCCTCGTTAACTTCATCCATATTCGGATATAATACGGCCTGAATATCAATGTCATTAGGGCTAAAAACCAATGCTTCTTCTATATAGATTGATTTTGTTAATTTCTCTTCTATTTCCTCAGGAAAGACATTCTTCCCACCCCTTGTAACGATTACAAATTTCTTTCTTCCAGTAATATATAAGTATCCCTCATCATCAAAGTACCCAATGTCACCGGTTAATAGCCATCCGTCTGGTGTTAATGTCTCATCTGTAGCGGTTGGATTATTGTAATAGCCCTTCATAATGTTTGGACCTCTGGCCACTATTTCTCCATTACCTTCTGAATCTACATCTCTTATTTCAACTTCATCGCTCGGTATCACCATCCCTATACTTTCTGCCTTTGGATTTTTAGGAGGATTGACTGATATAAGGGGAGACGCTTCTGATAAGCCGTAACCCTGAATTACATCTATACCGTAATCTTTAAACCCAATTGATACCCATCCGGGGAGTGCAGCACCTCCTGATACAATTAATCTGCATCTTTCAAGACCTAGATTCTGTCTTATTTTTTTCCCTAATATTATTTTAGGGAGGGCTTTTGTCAGAAAGCCTTTAAGCCCTTTTTGACTCGATAATTCTTTTTCGATTCTTAGATATAATTTCTCCAAGAGTAGAGGCGTGTTAAGCCATATTGTTGGTTTCGCAGATTTTAAGTCTGCTAGCAACTCTCTTGGTCTAAATCCCCTCGCATAAAATATGCTCATTCCACTGCAAAAAGTAGATATCAAACCCCCGGTGCATTCGTATGAATGATGTATAGGCAAAATAGAGAACGCTCTATCAATTGGGCTATATTCGATAATTCTGTAAATATCTGAAACGTTTGACATAATGTTTCCATGACTCAGCATCACACCTTTTGGATCACCGGTGGTCCCGGATGTGAATAATATTTCTAGGAGATCATCGGGAGCAACATTTTCCATTTCAATACCGTCTGAGTACTTTTTACTTATATCATCTATCTTGTCCATTAAAATGATGTGTTTTAAATCCTTTAAATTTTCCATACAAGAATTTAAGTTGGAGTAGAAAGAACCTGACAGAATTAACAGCTTGGCTGATGAAAAGGTTAGGATGAATTTATGATCTTCGAGCGATGCCCTGGCATCCAGTGGTATTACTACGGCCCCAATCCATGCGACAGCAAAAAATGAGATACCCCATTCGGGCCGGTTCTCACTTAGAATTGCAACATGATCACCTTTCTCAACTCCTAATTCTCTAAGGTGCCGGGCTAATTTTTTTATATGTTCGTAGACTTTGTTATAAGTGATCTGGTATATATTTCCTTCCCTAGGAGTTAAAAAGGCAAGGTTGTTTCCGTTCTCATTGACTGTGAACTCTATCATTTCCGGAATTGTATATATTGGCAAACTATCTTTTAGAGTTTGTATTTTCCGTATTGGTTTCGTAAATTTTTTCATGAGATATATTTAC
>SMUY01114093.1_pt1 | contig 28514 bp, 28 predicted proteins | sample 2456441 | NCBI WGS metagenome assembly SMUY01 (sample SAMN11095931, study PRJNA526329) | marine sediment metagenome | biome: Marine sediment; feature: Surficial sediment; material: Deep marine sediment; isolation source: Hadal surficial sediment | place: Pacific Ocean | collected 2014-11 | depth...
AATCCGATGAATATGGCACAGATACGCAGACCGATTTATTCAGGGAAACTGGAATACTGTTTGATAACGCCGAAAACCACTACTATTTCGAAGAAAAAGCACTGAAACTGAATCTGACTGTTTGCAACAAGGGTACCGAGGGAATCGAGGGTGTGAGCATAGAACTCGGCTTCCCGCGACTTCCGGACTTCGATGTGGCCGATCAGCTATATTTCAGTCCGTTTGACAAACGCCCATCGTATGAAGTCAAAAATCAAGGCTACCCGGTGGTAGAGCACCGCGACGGCGCAATACTGGTGAGAAGCTCGCTCGGCGCTCTTGCCCCTGACCGTCCGGAGCCGGCATTTAGATGCGCGCTGCGTCTGGCGGTGGGACCGCGCATGATGGGAAGAAAAGTTGCGATCCTCTACAAGCTCCGCGGGCAAAGCGAGCAAAGTCTTGGTAAGGGCCGCTTGAAGATCAAATTTGTCAAAGAATCTGTCTGACTTAGGCGCTGTGGGCAGCAACATTGTTCTCGCAGCCTGGCGTGGTGCGAACACGCTCACGCCGAGCAGTTCCATTTGTTACTAGATAAAACGACGCACGGGAACGGAGCCTTTTTCAGAGGCTTGAAGGCCCGCTATTCGTCGTCAGCTGTCTGTCACCGCGTCGTTTTTCTAATCGATTGAATGACCGCTCGCGGTGAAAGCGGCCTTTCGAACTCGATCTGATTTAAGTTATTACACCTAGACCATGAATCCCAGATCGCGCTGAACGAAATTCCGCAGGTTGGGTGCGACAACGTCGAGATCGGCATCTGCGATTCCGAACCATTTGGCCAGGGTTGCGGCATACTGGTCCGCCGACGTCGACGGGATCATGCGGCCACCGCGGACGTCTTCATCGCCGTCGATCTGCAGCAGCGGGTAACTGCCGTAGAGATCGCGGCCACGTACGGCGCCGCCCAGTACGATCTGGTTTCCTCCCCACGCGTGGTCGGTGCCGTCACCGTTCGACGTCAGCGTGCGCCCGAAATCGGACTGGGTAAACGACGTGACGCTGTCCGAGATTCCGAGTTCGGCCGTCGCCAAGAAGAACGCGGACATGGCGTCGCTGACGCCGCCCAGCAAATCGGGCTGGTCGTCAATCTGCTTGTCGTGCGTGTCGAAGCCGCTGGCTGCCACGAAGAAGACCTGCCGTTGCATCTGCAGCTCGTCGCGTACTGCGATCAACCGCGCGACGGTTGCAAGCTGGGTACCGAGTTGCGACTGCGGAAACAAAGTCGCCAGCGGCGGTGCCGACGCAATCGCGTTTGATACTGTATCCGCGGCCTCGATCGCACGATTCTGGATTTCGGCAAAACCACGTTCGTAAATCGACGCATAGCCGGCGTTGACGATGCGCTGAAATGCCTGTCGCTGTTCGTAGAACAGACTGCCCGGATCGGTGGAGAAGCCCTCGAACTGAATCGGCCCGTCAGGCCCCATGACGTAGGCGACGGTCGCATCAGCCGACTGAAACAAATTGGATCCGAATAGCGACGCATTCGTTGCCATCTTCTGACCGCTAACGCCCGTCCGGATCAAATCCGCCATGCGACCTGCCCAGCCGGTCTTGCTCGTTGTGCTGCCCTTGAGTGAAGACCACTGGTTCCGCATGTCGTTATGAGAAAAAAGTTGTGGTGGCAGCGTGACCGACTTGTTGAAGAACTGGTCTTTATTCGTGGGCTCGATGAGCGGACCGACATTGGTGACGAACGCCGCGGCGCCGGACTCGAAGACGTCCTGCAGCGCCGTCATTGACGGGTGCAAGCCGTATTGGGCACCGTCGCCCGTTACCGGGTTGATTGGCAGCAGGTCCCCCTGGGGAATCGCGAGATTTTGCCGCGAGGCCGCATAGACCGCGTACTCGGCATTACTGCGCGGCACGAGCATGTTGAAAGAGTCGTTGCCGCCGAACAGGAACACGCAGACAAGCGCGCGGTAGTCTGTGAAAGGGCCGCTGCCGCCGATGACCTGGGAAAACGCAAGCCCGGGTGTTGCCGCGAAGATCGCCGCCGCACTGCTCGTTTTGAGAAATTCACGTCGATTCAGTTTCGTCATCATCATGCTTCGGGCAACTTATCCATGGTCGTTACAACTGGTAGGCATATTCGGGCGAAGTCACGATCAGGTAGATCGTCTCGGCCGCACGAATTACCGCGTTGTCTTCAGGAATGCGTTCCACCATCCCGGCAATCTCCTGGCGCAGTGTTGCCGATATCCGGCCGGCAAGCAGCTTGTCGGCGACCCTCGTGATCAGCGCGTCGATGTTGACGGCCAGGTTCATTTCCTCGGTGAAATCGATGAACACATCGTCTTCTCCGAGCGTACCGTTCGTGTGATTCAGCACGAAGCACTGGAAGAACATCAAATTGGTGACCGATGTGTTCTGGTACTCGGTCGCAATCTGCAATTCCGGGGCAACGAGACTGCTGTCCCGAATCTCACCGGGCGGCGCATAGAAGGGACTGAAGACATTGAACACCGATGGCGATTGCAACGGCCCTTGCCCGAGAAGAATGTAGGCACCATAAAACGGATAACCACCGCCGGCAGACTTCGCACCGTAGGCACGCCAGAGCTGCGTCAGTCGCAGCAGCGGCTCCTTTACTTTGCCGTCGATCTCGATTCGCATGTCCGGTCGCGATTCGTCGTCCAGCAAGATTGCTCTGACGACGGCAGCAAGATCACCGCGCACGCCCACGCCGTTGTCATCGAACACGCTCGCGACGCGCTCAACATAGCCAGGCGACGGATTACTCGTCACCAGCCTGTGAATCAGGCGTATGGCGATAAACGGCCCGACATTGGGGTGATTGAAGATATTATCGAGCGCGCCTGCCAGATCAGCAGCGCCGCTCTGACCGGCCGGCAACTCGAAGCCGTTGAGCAACGATTTTGGTCCCGTATCGTGAAAGTCGGGGTAGAGCTGCATCGGCACGACCTGATTGAACGGCGTACGAAACGCATCCTCAAAATTTGTGAAGCCTGCATACGTCCATCCCGTGTAGACATGCGCAAACCCTTCGATGATCGGCTGATCGTAGGTCGGGATCGGCTGGTTCTGTCCGTCGAGCCGCACGCTACCGTCGGTATCGAGTTCAACGAGACCGATCGAAAACAGCTGCATCAGTTCACGCGCAAAATTTTCATCCGGACGAATGTTCGACTCCGGGTTCGGTTTTTCATTGCCGAGCATACTCAGGTACACGCCCATTGCCGGATGCAGCGTCACATCTTCGATCAGGTCACGGTAATTGCCGAACGCATTTTCCGCGAGCATGTCGTAGTAACTTGCCAACGAGAAAGGCGCTTGAATCAGGGCGCCTTGTTGCGACACAACCATGATTTCCGACAAAGCGAATGCGACACGCTGGCGCAGTTGATCGTCGCCGTGCAGAACATTACGAAACCAGATGTCGACTCTGTCCTGCTGTAACTGTCCCGCGTCTTCCCGTGGCGGCAAGTTGCGCATATGCGGCAGTTGCAGCGATGCCGGCCTTTGCAATTGATCGTCCACCCACGCCTCGACGCCGAGCGCCATGACTCGCTGCGCCTCGGCTTCTGTCGCGCCAAACGTCGCCTGGTTCAGCAGTTGGAATGCTTCAGCTTTCGAAGCAAGATCGGGCGCCGGCGGTGGCGGCTGCGACGACCCGCCGGAACCTCCGCCGCAGCCGGAGATTCCCAATGCCAGTATTGCCAGGATCGAAGTCAGTCTCGGATTAGTCATGAGATTGTCCAATACGGCCGTTACTTGCCGCGCAGCGATTCCAGGTAAGCGACTTGATCCGCTGTCAGCAGGTTGCGAAGACGAATCAGCATCGTCATCTGCTGTTTCTTGACCTGGTTCTCCGCGGCCAACACCGCGCTCACATGCTCGAGAACGCGTTTCTCATCGACTGGCGATTGCTCCAGCTCTGCCATGATGTTTTGCTGCGCTTCCCGCATATCCCACTCGTATCCGGCAATGTTCGCCTGAACTTCGACCACTGCGGCCTTGATCGCCGTGAACTGTTCCCTGGTCAGGTCCAGATCCGCCCGGTGCTCCAGAATGATGTTCGGCGGAAACAATTTGCCCTCGAACATATCGGCCCTGGATCCCGCCGCCATCGCAGTCGTAAAGGCCAGACAGGCAAACAGAATGATCAGAATTCCCTTTTTCATAACAACGCTCCTCCAGCCGGTTCCGTTGACTCAATCAACACCGGCAATCGTTCGTATAAATCATTGTGTCGTTCGGGCAACAACACGTCGCTGGGTGACTCCCATGACGTCGTTCCCAGTAGCTCTGCAACTTCAATGAATTGCATCTCGTCCTGGCGCAAAGCCTGATAGTTCAGCACGATGACAGCCACGGCGGCAGCCGCCGCGATGCCGGCGATCGAACGATACCGCCTTCGCGACAGCCGATACCGCTCTTCCGCCGCCTGCCAAACACGATCAAACGGCGGCTCTCCTGCGGCCGAATGAAAGGCTGCAGTGACGGCCTCTTTCAGTTCTGTCTCGGAATTTGTCATTGCTCGAGTTCCCAACGTTCCTGCAGTCTCGACTTCAATGCCTTCTTGGCCCGGTCGTAATGCCTGCGCCCGGTGCCAGTCGACACACCCATCACACCAGACGCTTCTTCGATCGTCAGCTCGCGGCAGAATATGAGTTCAACGATGTCGCGCTGCCGCGCGGGCAGCTGCCGCACGGCAACCCAGACGTCGCTCGATGCATCGGCTTCGGCAGCATCGGTCGCTGTCACAGCCCGCATGTAATTGTTGTGACGTACAAGACGCAGCCTTGATGCAAGGCGCCGCAGGCGACTTCTGGCGAGGTTTTGCACGACACCGAACACGAACGTCTGCAGCGATGACTTATTGTCAAATCGCGCGTTGCCGCTCAACAATTCCACGTAAGCCTGTTGCATCAGATCCTCCGCGACCGCATGGTCGAAATTGCAGCGGGAGAGGGCCCAGCCGAATACGCGGCTGTGTATGGCTTCCAATGCCGAGGACGTGATATGTGGGTTGTTTTCCAGAACATCGCTGTCTCTCATGACCCCTCCCGTATGGTTGGTGGCATTGGCACGATGTTTATATGACACGCGATGGTTGCATTTTCGCGCTTTCAACATGGTTGCACGCTGACCACTCGCTGGACAGGTACTGCGCCCGGCGCCGGGCAATATATTTCGGCGACTTAAGAGGAGTGGCTGCTAGGCGCAGTCGTCCATGATCGGCGCAAACGCGGTATTCGCGACGCGGAAGCCCGAAACCGTCTGCTGCAACGTCAGCGATATCGGCATTTCGCAGTCAGTCGGTTGAATCGTGATGAGTATCGTCACACCGTGGCGATCATTGTCCGCGCGCTTGCTCATACCGGCGTCACAATGCACGACAATACAACTGTCCTCGATAGCCCCGAGATCGGCGAGACCATAAAGGTAGGCGTAAATCTGGCCGCGAACGTGCGCGGCCAGGCGCGCATCGGGTTGTTCGAACACGGCCCACTGCGTCGCTCGATCGATCGCATTGACGATTTGCAGGCACAATCGCCTGACTGGCAGGCTGTTGAACATGCGATGCGATTCGCTGCCGCGACCCATCGTCCGTGATCCGGTCAGACGTGCCCTGCCCGCCGTCCCCGTCGCAATGACGTTGAGCCCTTCGCGCGCCAGCGCTCGTGCGTTTTCTTCATTCACGTCGATGGCCGGCATCAACGTGCGGTCAAAACCGAGCCCCTGAGTATCCGACGGCTGCCATGAGCCGTGCGTCCGATCCAGTTTGCACAGCAATCCGGCCAGGGCGCCGCCCATCGCCCGCGGCGCATCGTCGGCAACGGCGCGGCGAATCAGGCGTGGAAAATAACCGAGCATGTTGTGGCTCGCATAACCGCGCTCCCTCACGCCATGGATTGCGTCGTCCGGCGAGTGCCAGTCCGATTCCGGATCCACGATCAGCATCGCGCCGCGCGCCCGGCAATACAACTCGGCTGCAAGTACCGCAGCGGGTCCGATGTCCGTTCCCTTTCCCGGTGGTGGCAGATACAGCAAGTCGAAGTGTTCGACCTCCTGCAATGAAAACAGCCCGGTGCCCTCCCGCCGGGATCCGATCAGGTCGTAGTCGGACAACTCGTTGCCGTCAGCGCCCTTTTGAATGTGCTCGATGTAAGTCGGCCAGAGCTGACCATGCGCGCCGACGGTCGCTTCCGGCCTGTGCGATGGGTACGGATGTTCGATCCTCGCCATCGATGACTCCAGCAGTTCGTCACCGACGAAATCGCCGCCCTCGTCAGCATTGTCGACATAGCTGACCTGCCGAAACACTTCCTGGTCGACTATGAGTCCGGTGCCAGGGTCAATGCGCTGCAACGTCAGGTTGAAATGCTCGTCGTCGTCGATACGATCGTAGTCGACTGCTGCCCGAATACACTCGGTGGAACCGGGCTCCAGCGCGCGCAAAACCATCGCGGATCCGCTGGCCGGAATACAGATCATTGCACCGCGAGCATTGTTGGCGACGCGCACGACGTAAAGATTTTTGCCGCCGTGCTGAAAAAATTGCTGCACGGATGGGCCCAGGCTCGAGCGCGACCACACGCCACCGAAACGGCGCCGAAACTCGCCGAAGTTTTGTACGAACACCGGAATATTCAACGGCCCGCGAAGAGCACGCCCTACAAAAGCAGCCGTGGTCTCGGGTGATACATCGATGGGTTGATCCATCGCTGCGATTTCGGTGACCGTGATACCACGATCCACTGCATCTGACAAACCTATCTCCGCGATAGTCAGACAACTGTCATTGCATTCTAAATCAGTGCACGCGGTGGATGCCAATATTGTTGAGGAGATTTTTTTTGGAAATGGGGTCGAACCGCGGTTTTGCAATTTCGCACGGAAAGGCGACTGTCCCGGACTTCAAAAAAACTGCGATTCGACCCCATTTCCTGTCAATTTGTTAGTCTTTCGGTCTGTCCTGCGCGAGACAGAGGCGATGACCGATTATCTGGCCAGTGAATACCCGGTGCTTGCCCAGCGGTTGAAGAAGACACCGCTTGCGGAGCTGCCCACACCTGTTGACGAGCGGCGCATTGTCGTCGGATCGATACCTCAATCAGTGGCCATCAAGCACGATGACGTGACCGGCACGCTTTACGGCGGTAACAAGTTGCGCAAGCTCGAATATACGTTGCAGCGGGCCGCCGCCAGGCAGGCCCTGCGCGTCGCCACGTTCGGCACGGTCGGCTCCAACCACGCGCTCGCCACGGCCCTGTATGCAAACCAGCTCGGCTTCGAATGTACCTGCTTTTTATCCCATCAAACCCGGACACCGGGCGCCGCGATGGCACTCAACATGCATCTGCAAAATCGCACGGAGATCGTGCGTTTCGGCGGCAGTTACCGGGCACGGATCGCCACAATGCGGCAATACCTGCAAAATCGTCGCACCTGGGTGATTCCATGGGGCGGTTCGTCGTGGCTGGGGGCCGTCGGGTTCGTCAACGCCGGTCTCGAGCTTGCGGCGCAGGTGGCAGCCGGCGAGATTCGGCGGCCGGACAGGCTCTATGTGGCGATGGGAACCATGGGCACGGCGGCTGGGCTCGCGCTCGGTCTCGCGCTTGCCGGACTGGAGACCGAAATTCAGGCAATTCGCGTCACGCATGAAACGTTCGCCAATCGCGACGGCTTGCAGCGGCTCCTCAAGAAAACAGCCAGCCTGTTGCACCGAATCGACCCGTCAGTTCCGGCAGATCTTGCAGGGCGCACGCAGTTGCAATTTCGTGACGAATTTTTTGGCGACGGATATGCGCAGTCGAACAGCGACACCGATCACGCAATCGATTTCGCCGCGGACGAAATGGGACTGACGCTGGAAGCTACCTACACGGGCAAGGCGATGGCGGCGCTGTTGCACGATATGGCAATCCCTGCACTTGCCGGCCGGCCCGTGCTGTTCTGGAACACCTACAATTCACGCCCGCTACCCGTCAGTTGCGCCCGACCAAGCACGACCAGCGATCTGCCAGACGAATTCCTGCGTTATTTCGACTGATTTCCCGGGTTGCGACGGGCCCGCCGATTCGGCCATATCGTGGTCGTGCCGCCCGGCCGTGCCTCACGAACCTTCGTCCTCAGCAAGCATCTCATCGATCATATCGCGGACCTCGCTCATCGTCGGCGCCCCCGGATCGGGCTCGACCGTATTGCGAACCAGGCGCGCCCGCGCGAACACTTCGTCAACGTCGTACTGTCGTACCCGGACGGGTACGCCCTGCGCCATGCTCGCGATCGCGCGAATGTGATCACTGTCGTTTCTGTTCAGCTTTGAGCCATCAAGCCGGCGCGCAGACAATCGCTCCAGGCGCGCATCGGCACCGATCGGATCGTCCTCCAGCGGTTTGTGACTCTCGAAATAAAATTCACCATCGCGTCTGCCCAGAAGGTAGGGCTCATTGATAATTGCGACCTGCTCACCAAGACTGATGAGCGAATACAATAATTCGATATTTTCCGGATACAGCCGCACACAACCGTGACTGACGCGCATGCCGACCCCGTACGGTTGATTCGTGCCATGAATCAGGTAGCCCGGCATTTCCAGCTTGATGACATGCGTACCCAGAGGATTTTCGGGACCGGGCGGCACGACGGCAGGCAGGGGGTGGCCCATCTCGGCGGACTCCCGGCGCACGGATAACGGCACATACCAATGAGGATTCGTCGCTTTCGCAATGACGGTCGTTACGCCCAATGGCGTCTCCCAGCCGACCCGGCCAATACCGATCGGATAGGTCATGACCGGTTGCGGCTCGCCGACGGCGGTGGCCGGAAAATAGAACAGGCGCATCGACGCGATGTTGAGAACGATGCCTTTTCTCGGCACATCCGGCAAAACATACTGCGTCGGCAGCAATACCGGCGTGTTTTCACCAGGCAGCCATGGATCGACATCGGGATTTGCGGCGACTATTTCGTCATAGCCGAGACCGTACTCCCGCGCCAGGTCCGACAACGTGTCTTCCTGGCGCGTGAAGACGATCTGTGGCGTTCCAATGACCGACTGTTCGGGAGACCTGAGTACGAAGTAATTACGTCCGAGCGGCTCCTCGACAGGACGACTGGCCAGCGGCACGATCGGACGGTTTCGCGAGCCGCCCACGGAACCGAAGAAATCCTCGATCGCCACACAGCCGTGCAGCGCGACGAGCGCGATCAGCAACAGAAAAAGTGGGGTCGAACCGAAGTTTTTGCTCGATAGAATCATTTCATCACCAGTTCTTACTAAAAACTTCGGTTCGACCCCACTTTATCGTACTCCGTCAACGTGATATCGATCTTCGCAGAAAAATCCCGGGGACACTAATCACGCAAGTCTGACGTACCCCTAGAGGCGGCAAGCCTTTAGTGTCAGCGGCCAGCACACTGGCCTCGAGTCCGTTCCCCATGTGTCCTGAAGTTTGCCCGCAATCAGCGTGACCGGGTCACGGTCGTGCGCTTTCCGGTAGCGACGGCAGGCCGACCACGTGCGCAGGTAACCCAGCATGTCGTCTGCGGTCCAGTCCGCGTACATGTTCACGCGAGGCACGTCGATCTCTGCGGCCGGCATCGTGATGCCGGCGTAGCGTTCTTCGATATGGCGCCGCTCAGGTGGCCAGAACTCGTTGACGATATCGGTATAAAGCTCATCAACAACGCCGTCGCAAGCATCAGTGACATGGCACAGACCGTAACACCAGACGGCAAGCACGCCACCCGATGCGAGCACCCGTCCTGCCTCGGTGAAGAATCGCTCATGATCGAACCAGTGCAATGCCTGGCCGACCGTCAGCAAGTCGACCGACGCATCATCGAGACCTGACACCTCTGCCGTCGCGACACGATAGCTGACGTTCGCATGCGGAATCGCGCTGGCAATTTGCGTATCGCTGGCGTCGGTTGCGATGACAGACTCAAAGAATTCGCCGAGCGCGACGGCCGCCTGACCGCCGCCTGTCGCACAGTCCCACGCGAGTTCGCGACGCTGACATTGATCTGCGAGAATCTGGAACAGCTCAGCCGGATAGCGCGGCCGGTAGTTCGCGTATTGCGCGGACTGTTCGGAAAAGTGATCTTTGAACGACAGGGTGGTCGTCGCTACGGCGAACAATCGGGATTGCGGCCCTGCTGGTGCGCCTCGTTATACAGGGACAACGTCTTGCCGAACTGCGATACCAGGGAGTCGATCCGCTTTGCACTCGACGGATGCGTCGACAGGAATTCGGCCGGCTCATCGTCTTCGGCCTCAGCCGTCATGTTTTGCCACAGCGATACGCTCTCGCGCGGATCGAATCCGGCCCTGGCCATGTAATCCAGTCCGATGATGTCGGCTTCGCTTTCCTGCGAGCGCGAGAATGGCAGCATGATGCCCAGTGCTGCACCGGCGTTCAGCGCCTCGTAAGCCGTGTAGGTGGCACCCTGGTGGCCGCCACCGAGAAGCACGGCAACGACCTGAATGCCGACACCGGACACGGACGAGCGCGAGGCTCTTTCGTTCGAATGACGCGCCGTTACGTGAGCGATTTCATGGCCAATGACGGCAGCCAGTTGATGCTGGTTTTGTGCCGCCTTCAAGATCCCCGTCATGACGCCGATTTTTCCGCCGGGCATCGCAAACGCGTTGATCGCATCGACCTCGAAAATTGCCATTTCCCAGTCCATGTCCGAATAAGGGGGCTCCAGCACATCAACAATGGCGTTGGCGACACAGGCGATGTAGTCGATCGTTGCCCGATCGGTCAAAAGCGGCATCGATGCCTTCATCTCGGCAAACTGGCGCGCGGCTTCGACCGCCATTTCCTCGTCGGACTTCCAGATCATCTGGCTGCGGCCGGTCGGCGATGTCGAACAGGCCGCTGCCGCAAATACGACCAGCGTGATGGAAAACAGTAGTTTCAGACGTCGGATTGCCATGGGAACTCCTCGAGCCGTTGGCACATTATAGCGCTTACGACAATCGTGAACGCGCGTCAGAATTCGACCAATTTCAGGCGTGTCGGTTCCGTGAGCTGTGCGCAGACTCAGACCCTGAGGCTCCCGGCCGCGGGCGGCTTGTTTGCGGTGTTTTCAAGCTGCCGCGGTCAGCGTGGCAGTCGCGATTCGAAGTCTCGCCGCCATCGCGCTACATCGAACTTTTCGAAAACGCCTTCGATGTTCGCCATCACGCGCTTTTGCAGCGGCTGCTTGATCTTGAAGCTGAGGTGATAGATATCCCGGTCGGCCGTGATTCCCGTCAGCAGCTCGTCGCTCGTCTTGATCTCGTCCGCGAGTCCCAGTTCGAGCGCGCGCGTGCCGTACCAATGCTCGCCCGTCGCCACCTTTTCCAGATCGAGGTCTGGCCGGTACCGTCCAATTGCCGCCTTGAACAACGCGTGTACATCTTCCAGTTCTTCTTTAAGTTTCTGACGATCAGCGTCGGTATTCTTGCCAAACATGGTGACGTTGCGCTTGTGCTTGCCAGCCGTGATCTGTTCAAAGTCCACACCGTGACTATCGAGCAGGCGATTGAAATTCGGTATCTGCGCCAGCACGCCGATCGATCCCAGGATTGCGAATGGCGCTGCATAAATTTTCGTTGCGACACAGGCCATGAGGTAACCGCCGCTTGCCGCTACCTTGTCCACGCAGACAGACAGCGGTATCTCGCGGTCGCGAATTCTCGCAAGCTGAGACGCTGCCAGGCCGTGTTCGTGCACGAGACCGCCGTGATTCTCGAGGCGCACGATGACTTCATCATCGGTCGTCGCCACTTCGAGGAGCGCGCTCACCTCCTCTCGCAGGGACTGTACGGCGCTAGCTTTCAGGTCGCCCTTGAAGTCGATGACGAAACTGCGTGACCGCGACGTATCGCCTTTCCGCTCCTCTTTCTGCCGGCGTTTTTCCTCTTTCGCCTCTTTTTTGAGCGCACCTTTATTCAGGACTGCGCTGCGAAGTGTCTGCGCGAGAGCCCTGTACTTCTTGTTGAGACTTTCGACTTCCAGACCTTCATGGCTGGCCCTGCGTCCCGCCGCCGAAGCGACACCAATAACGACAACGATCGCCACGACAATCGTAACGACCTTCATCAAAAACAAGCCGTAGTCGGCCAAAAATTCAATCATCGATTCACCTGATCCGGCGCAGGCCCGCAATGCTCGTCATCAGACAGCAAGGCCCACGTTATTTTTCTGCAATACCTGTTCGGCACGATAACTGGAGCGCACCATGGGCCCGGCGACGACTTCGACAAAGCCCCTGGCCAGGCCCTCGCGTCGATAGCTGTCAAATTCATCGGGCGTCACGAATCTCTCCACGGCAAGATGGTTCGGCGTCGGCCGCAGGTATTGGCCGAGCGTCAATACGTCGACACCGGCGGTGCGCAAGTCGTCCATGGTTGCCATGATCTCGTCGTCGCGTTCGCCAAGACCCAACATCAGGCTGGTCTTGGTCAATACTTCCGGACGATATTGTTTCGCGTGTCCCAGCACGTTGAGTGTCTGCTCGTATCCGGCGCGCGGATCACGCACCGGATGCGTCAGGCGCCTCACGGTTTCGATGTTTTGAGCGAATACTTTGATATCCGAGTTCACGACCCGCTCAACGTGCTCGAGTACGCCGTTGAAATCGGGCGTCAGCGCCTCTACCGCCGTTTGCGGACTGCGTTTCTTGATCTCGCTGACGCAGGCGGCGTAATGCGCGGCACCGCCGTCAGGCAAGTCATCGCGATCCACTGAAGTGATAACCACATAATCCAGACCCATGAGCTTGACGGCGCGACCGGTGTTGGCAGGCTCCTCCGGATCCAGCCAGCCTTTCGGGTTGCCGGTATCGACCGCACAAAACCTGCAGGCGCGAGTGCACACCGACCCGAGGACCATGATTGTCGCTGTTCCTGCATTCCAGCACTCGCCGATATTCGGACACATCGCTTCTTCGCAAACTGTACTCAGACGATGTTCACGCACGATCCCGCGAACCGACGAGTAGCCGGGGCCTGACGGCATCTTCGCGCGCAGCCAGCGCGGCTTTTGACCGCGGGACACCGGCCCGGCATTGCGCCGTGCCTTGATGCCGTTTTTTATTGCGGAAAAACCCGCATCCGTCGTGTACTTAGTGCCGCTCTCGACGATCGGGATGCCGCGAAATTCATGCTTGCTGCTACTCATTACCGGTCCGGCAGGCTCCATGCGCAGGACGCGCATTCTCTCACAGAAAACCCAAAAAAATCCCGGCCGAAGCCGGGAGAGTCAGGGGGAATCAAATGTGCCTGGGCGCCAGAAGGTGTCAGTGCAACCTGGACCAGCTAACGAGCTTCACAGAATTCAGGTGCAGGTCGAAATTTCGGGCCAATACGGCCTCGATGTCACGCGTTTCGGAGTCCTCGTCCATCGGCTGGCTCAGCTCAACCACGCCACTGAATTCGTTGCCTCCGCGATATTGCGTGTCAGTTAAAATGAACTGTGTGTAGTACTTGGCGGACATGGCTAAAGACTACGCCGGTGCCCGGTCGATGACTGTGAGGCACAGCACAAAACGCCCAAACCAATTCCTGGACCAGCCGCATGATGATCCGGATCACACTCGAACGCGATCAGGACCAGATTTGCCGCCATGCAACAATTCGAACTTTGGCGTCGTTGGGCCATGCATAAAGGGCGTTGTAAGGGTAGAATTCGCGCGTTTCGGGGAATATGACGAATTTAGGCGACACGGTGCACAGTTTTCGTGTCCCGGCATATGTAATATTGGGCTGCAACTGCCATCCGCTTGGGCAGTTCTCCAGACCATAGACAATGGAGAACAGGAAAATGTTCGCCAAACAAACACTTACACGCGTGATCCTGGTTGCCACACTGCTGCTGAGCGCGGGCATCGGCAATGCACAGGACGAACTGCGAAACACGTTTTTCAAGGATGCTGACGCGGCCAAGGCCGCCGCCGATGCCGCCAATGCGAATTTGCTGGCACCGCGAAGCTACCAGCGTGGCATGAAGGAATACCGCGACGCCGATAACGCCCTGGTGCGCGGACGCAATATCGAAACAGTTCGTTCCAACGCCGCCGACGCCACCAAATACTTCAGGTCGGCGGCCGACAAAGCCAGGCTTGCAGGGACGGCACTGGCTCAGGTCATGAAGAGCCGCCAGGACGCCGCCAATGCACGCGCGCCCGAGCTCTCCCGCGACATCTGGCAGAACGCGCAGCGCAAGTTCAGCGACGCGATTCGGCTGCTCGAGCGCGGCGACCTGAAGGGCGCCAAGCGCCGCGACATCGAAGCCACCAGTCTGTACCGTGATGCGGAGCTGATCGCGATAAAAGCGCAGTATCTCAGCGATACGCGCCGCCTGCTCGCGGACGCCGATCGCGCTCGGGTCGGGCGATATGCGCCGATCACGCTAGGCAAAGCCAAACAGATGCTCGCCGACGCCGAACGTGAACTCAGCGAGAACCGCTACGATACCGACCTGCCTCGCAGTCTTGCCCGGCAGGCCAACTATGAGGCGAAACACGCCATCTACCTGTCCGAGGTCGTACGTCAGGTCCGTGACAGGAAATTAACAACCGAACAGTTGGTCCTGAGCTGGGAGAAACCGCTGCGGTCGATCTCGGGGGCCGCAGACATCGCGCCGGAGATGGCACAGGGACCCAATCAGCTCGCAGACGAATTGGTCGCTTTCATCGAGTACATACTCCACATGAATCAGAGCCTGGAACAGGAGAAGTCAGAGAGCGAATTGCGCGTCGCGGACATGGAAGAGGAATTGCGCGCGCTGGACGAACGGCTCGGCGGCGCAACGCAAGAGCGCGCCGCATTGATTGAGCGACTCGCGGCGCAGGCACGCGTCAAGGAGCAATTTGCGCGAGTTGAAAAGATGTTTACGTCGGACGAAGCACGCGTGTTCCGCCAGGGCAATACGATTATTCTGCGGCTCGTCGGCCTGACCTTCGACAGCGGCGCTTCGCAGATTCGTCCCAGCAATTTCAATCTGCTCGCAAAGGTCGAGAAGGCCATTGATGTCTTTCCACGCAGCGAGTTGATTATTGAAGGACACACGGACGCGCACGGCGGTGACGATTTCAATCAAAAGCTTTCACAGGATCGTGCCGAGTCGGTTCACCAGTACATGATCAATGCGATGCGCATCCCGACATACCGGCTGATTGCGACGGGATATGGAGAGACACGTCCGGTCGCCAGCAATGAAACGCAATGGGGACGGCGGCGGAATCGTCGCATCGACATCGTCATCAAGCCGAATTTCGAGAAGTCCTAGTCTCCGATGCCGGGCCGCTGAGTCCGCCACCAGCTAGCGATAACCCGGGCCGTCTTCTCGTTGACAAGATAGCCGTACTCGGCGTGGGCATCGAGTTTGTCGCCGTCCCGATAGTAGTTGAATAATTCGTCGTCGACGATGCTATCCACCAGTCCGAGTGCAATCATCTCGCCGAAGTCATCGCGTAAGTGCGGATCGAGCGCGGTCATGTCACCGACGGCGGCAAGATTAATCCAGCGCGTCACATTGTTCGGATAACGCGCGGCGCCGCTATCTGCGTGTCCCATGATGTGCTTCTGGACATAGCTCTGACCCAGCGGGCTGCCCATCGTCAAGAACAAGTCGATGCCGAGATCGTCGCTTTCATCGCGACTCATTTGCCACAGGCTGTCGTACGCAATCACCGATCCCATGCTGTGACCGATCAGCAGGATCGGTCGATTTGCCTTCCACGCTGCACGCAACGGCATTTTCAGCATTTCGCGCGTGTGCTCGCCGATATTGTTGCGATTGCCTGCATAGCGGTGCAGGTCACGCAAATGCAACTCTGTCTGCTCGCTCACGAGGTGCGGAATCAGAAACGGGAACCGGTCAACCAGGCGATGCAGCCTGAGCGAAAGGCGTCGCTGCCATGACGACGCTTCCCGGATATCGGCGTCGCCGGGTCCGGGCAAGGATATGACAGCATCGACGGCGGCGCTGTCCAGATCAAAATCCCGATGCATGCGGTAGAAGTCGAACGTCCACGACACGATCTCGAAGCTGCGTCCGGCCGCGATGATATCGTCGGCAACCGCCGCGTCGATGCGGCGAATGCCGGCCGTAAGGCAACGAAACAGCGCATTCTTGTGATGGCTTGGTTCCGGCTTTGGCAACAGCCCGGGCACATAGATAATCAGCGGCGCATTGCCTGCCAGCATCGTCATCGGCCGCCAGGGTACTGCGGCATGATTCGATCCAGTTCGCCCAGATCGGCAACCGTTTCGTCAGGCTGCGGCAATGCGCTCGGCCATTCATGGCCATTGCGGTTCACCCACACGGTTTTTAGTCCGGCGGCACGCGCACCGCCGACATCGTATTCGGGGTGATCTCCGACGTGCAGGGTTTCATGCGGCTCCGCGCCGCCGGCTCGAACCGCGGCGTCGAAAATTGCGCGGTCCGGCTTTGCAACGCCGGTCGTCGCGGCTGACACGAAATCGTCGAACAGGTCATCAATGCCGATTTTTTCGAGGCTGGCGTTGCCGTTGGTCACGGCGATCAATGTATATCGCCCGTGCAGCGATTCGAGCGCTGCTCTCGCCTCCGGGAATAATTCGAGTGTTTGGCGCGCCTCATCAAACACGGCGAACGCATCATCGACGAAACCGTCACCGCAGCCGGCGGACACCCCCATGCGACTGAGCACCGTGCGCCGCAGGAAAGTCAGGTCGTACGCGTTCTCCGCATTTTCCGCGATGACCTGTTCGCGCAATGTCAATATGTCCGCGGTTCCGAACATCTCAACCACGCGTGGGACGTTGTCGCCCAGCCAGTCGTAAAGCCGCTGCTCCGCGCGCTCAATAACGGGTTGGATCGCCCACAAGGTATCGTCCAGGTCCAGGGTTATCGTACGAATATCGTGCACGTAAGGCTCGCTGCGTTGCAATTGCCGGCCATTGTGGTCTCATTGGTGGAACGACCGCAACCGGGGCACGCGCGTGAAATACCTGCATACGATGGTGCGCGTCAAAAATCTGGATGAATCACTGGACTTTTACTGCAACAAGCTTGGCCTTGTTGAACTGCGCCGATCCGATAGCGAGCAGGGGCGATTTTCACTGATCTTTCTGGCCGCGCCAGGCGATGAAGAAGCGCAAATCGAATTGACGTACAACTGGGATCCCGAAGACTACGGTGAGGGCCGCAATTTCGGTCATGTCGCCTATCGGGTCGATGATATTTACGCAACGTGTCAGAAACTCATGGATGCGGGCGTTACGATTAACCGCCCGCCGCGCGACGGCCGCATGGCATTCGTCCGCTCACCGGACAACATCTCGATCGAATTGCTGCAGCATGGCGACGCGCTGGCCTCTCGGGAACCGTGGGCATCAATGCCCAACAGCGGTCACTGGTAGCGCTTATCCTGAAGGCATGAGTGGTGGCAGGAACTTGTCTGCCTGACCCGCTTCGGTGTTGTCGATGACCGCAAAAGAACGCAATGCTGTGGCCAGCGCCGCGCCCTCCCATGCCGGCGCGTTGGCGCCATAGCAGACCCGCGACAAACCCCGGAGCTCATCAGCCAACGGCGACGACACGCGCATCGCCAGCACACCGATGCTGCGCGGCGCATCGTCAGGCCATTGCAGCCGACCCCAGTTCAGCAGTGCTTGTCGCAGTACAGCGGAGTCACCGTTCAGTGCCGCTTTGCGCGCCGCCTTGAGAAATCGCGCCTGTTGTCTGTAAATTGGCGCTGGCTCCGGGTCGCGTGGTGTGCGCGGCGCACGCCCCGACCACCACCAGGCCGCAACCGTCAATAGCCAGGTCACGGCGAGGATTTCACTGACCCGGCGCCAGAAACCGGAGTGAATTGTCACGATGCGCGGCGGTCCGCCAGTTTCGGTTGCGACGGGCATCGTCTCAGCCTGTTGCGGCTCCGGCGGCTCGCCGGAAGGCAGTATGCTGATCGTTCGTTCAGGCAAATGCGCGACGCGCCACTCACCCGCAGCGATATCCCACCACGGCACCTCGAGCACTGGCAGCTGGATGATGCCCGGGTCGACACCGATCATCGCGTACTGGTCGGTTCGAATGCCACGAATTCCGCCCGACTCGATACGCCTGCTCAGATCGGGTTTGTCCGGATAGATGTTGACGCCCTTTGCCGTGGGCGGCTCGATGGCTGGTATCTGTGTCTCGAGTTGCCCGAGCACGCTGATCGTCACTTTTCGCGTGATGGGCTCGCCCGCCAACAGCTCGTCAGGCTCACGTGACCAACGCTCGGTCAATTCGAGGTCGTGCGCCGGCAACCAGGCCGCATCGGGATAGTCGGCGGGCGGCGCCGGAATCGGCAATACGGTAATTTTCTGTGGCTCGGACTCAAATACTTTACGGCCCGAAATCCTGCCGTCACGCAATACACGGGCTTCAAAGCGTGCGGGCGATATCGTCACCTCGCCACTTTCCTGAGGAAATATGGCGAACACGCGCTCGACAACTTTGTACACACGGCCGTTCAGGATGGCATCGTAGCTGCGCTCATCGCCGGCACGTTCCACGAGAATCTCGGCGCCACCGAACCTCGGTTCCTGCAAGGACGGCTGCCGCGTTGAGACAGCACGATAGACCTTGATTCGGAGCAGAACCTGCGCCTGCACGAATGTTTCGCTCTGATCCACTTCACTCGTGATAAAGACATCCGCCTCACCGGGCGGAGCGTGACTGGTCTCGCGGATAATCACTGTAAGCGGCTCGCTCTGCTCAGTACCAACAACGAGCGGCGGGATGATCAGCTGCCCAACGTTCTTCCCCATCAAAACGTACTTCCAGGTTCGGCTGCGCGTTATTTGCCCGTTGATGATCGTCGTATTGCTCAACTGGCTGCTTTGGCCGACGTAAAAATCCTGCTGCAGCGCAGAAATGTCGGGTTCGACATCGATATCGGCATCGACAAAGACCTCCAGCGTGAAGGATTCATTCAACTCGACACTGTCGCGATCGATGGTTGTTGTCACGGCCGCGTGCAACCCGGCGACCGGGAGCAGCACCCCCAACAGGCTCAGCAACGTCATGCGCACTCTGCCACTCCCCGACATCACCACGGCTGCACCTCGTCATCGGGCCATAGATTGTTACCGTCCTGATCGCGCCCGCTGCGCTGGTACTGGTAGCGAAATTTGTTACGCAACAACCCGCCAGGATCATTTGGAATGCGCCGCAACCATTGTTCCAGTGCCTGTTGCTGTTCCTGTTCGCGGCGCAGTGCATCGAGCTCGGCGTCGCTGAGTTGTTGCGTCGACTCGTTGCCTTCCTGGCCTGCCTTTTCTCGAGCCCGTTCCAGCTCCTGCTGCAGTGCGTCGAGATCTTCCTGAATCGCCTGCTGGTCCTCGCTTTGCGACGCAACCCGCCCCGCCGCATCACTGTCGGATTGCGATGTGCCATCCGCGCCCGGCTGTTCGGACGAACTGTCGCCATCGGACTGCTCGCTGTCGCCGCCCGATTGATCCGATGAATCCTGCCCCTGATCACCCTCGTTTTGTTGTTGCGAGCGTTGCTGTTCGAGCATTTGCTGCAACAGGTCACGATTGTATTCGGCGTCTACGTCGTCTGCAGCAATATCCAGAACCTGCTCGAAGGCGTCGATCGCCGATTCGAATTCTCCCTGCCGCGCAAGCGCATTGCCGAGGTTGTACAGGTTCCGAACGTCGCCCCGCTGCGCAAACTGCGCGGCGCTCGACGCATAGTCACCGGCATCGTACTGCGCCACAGCCTGCCACTCGGAATTCTCGAACAACTCGGCGGCACGTAACGCATGACCCTGCTCGAGCTCTCTCTGCCCCTGTTGGTCCGTGGTCCACCAAATGTCGTCCCAGACCGAAGCCTGCGCCGGCTCGGTCATGGGCAGGACTGCGATAGCGACAACGAGCAGCCAGCCGCGACGAAACGCCAACGCCGCAAACGGCAACAACAAGAATGCGAGCCACGGCCCTTCTTCACGCCACTGATCACTGACCTGGGATTCGTCTGTCGCGGCACGGCTGCCGACTTCTCCCGATAACAGCAGGTCGAGATCGCGGCCATCAGGCGTCAGGGTCGCATACTGCCCGCCTCCTGCTGCCGCGAGTGCCCGCAACGACCGTTCTTCGAGTTTCGGCACGGCGATGTTGCCGGATCGATCGGTGACAAAGCCGCCGGCGAGTCGTGGAATCGGCGCACCGTGCGAGGTGCCGACGCCGAGTACCGACAACGTGTAGCCGCTGTTTTTCAGGTCACGCGCCGCTCTCTCGGCAGCCGGCGAAGAGCCGCCATCGGTAATCAACAGGACCTCACCGAACCCCGCCCCGGCCTGCTCGAGAAGTTTGCGGCCCTTGTTAATCGCCGCAACCGGATAGCTGCCGCGGCTCGGCATGATATCGGTACTCAGGCTGTTGACGAGCGCCGCGATCGTGTTGGCATCGGTCGTCAACGGCGTCACGGTAAACGCGTTCCCCGAATAGACCACGAGCGCCGTTTGACCGCTGCCGCGGCGCTCGAGCAGGTCGAGGATTTTCAGCCGCGCGCGCACCATGCGGCTCGGCGACACGTCCTGAGCGTCCATCGATCGTGACAGATCCAGAGCAACGACAAGCGCCTGATCCGATCGAAACACCGGCTGCTCAACACGCTGCCATGCCGGGCCGGCGAGCGACAGCACCGCGATCACGCCGCCAATCCCAAGCAGCCACCAGCGCCGATCTGCACGTCCGCCTGACGCGTCCGACAAAACGAAGGGCAGGAGTGCCGGCGCGACGACCCTCTGCCAGTTTCCTGGCCCGAGCTGTCGTCGGGCAAGCAGCACGGCTGTGGCGATGACCGCTGGAATCGCCCAAAGCCACTCGGGGCGCAGCCAGTGAAAATCAGCTGGCATCGGTCTGCACCTCACGCGATCGACGCAGCAACAGAGTCTGCAACAGGCTGGCGCCGCAAAGCAGCGCCGCCAGCGCAAGTGCGCCACTCAACGGCCAGTAGTACAGCGACTTGATCGGCCGGAAGCCGGCCTCCGGTTCCTCGACCGGCTCGAGTTCGTCGACGAGCCGGTAAATGTCCTGCAGCGTGGCCGTATCGGTGGCGCGGAAATAGCGTCCGCCGGTCATTTCGGCAATGGCCGTCAAGGTTGCTTCATCGAGGTCTGCAGACGGATTGACGCGTCGGCGGCCACCGATGAGCGAGTTGACCTCGAGCTGCTCTGCGCCGATGCCAATCGTATAGATGCGCAGGCCGACCTGGCTGGCAAGCTCGGCAGACTTCAGCGGGTCCACCTCGCCAGCCGTGTTCGCTCCGTCGGTCAACAGGACGAGAACCTGGTCACCGGCGTCTTCGCCCTGGTCGTGGATGCGCTTTACGGCAAGCGTGATGGCGTCGCCAATCGCAGTTTTCTCGCCGGCGAGACCGATAAATGCTTCGAGCAAAAGCATCTTGACGGTTTCACGATCCAGCGTCAGCGGCACCTGCAGGTAGGCACGTTCACCGAACAGGATAAGGCCGATTCGATCGCCCTCACGTCGGCTGATGAAGTCGCTCGCCACGGCTTTTGTTGCCGTGAGACGATCCACGCGACGATTACCCAGTTCGAAGTCTTTCTGGTCCATGCTGCCCGAGAGATCGACGGCGAGCATCAGGTTGCGACCTGAGACCGGCAGCTCGAGTTCGTCGCCGACGCGCTCGGGCCGCGCTGTGGCCACGACCAGTAATATCCAGGCGACGGCGGCAAGCCAAAAACGCCAGTTGAGCAACCGTCCAGCGTGCGAACGATCCGTCAACTTGCCGAATGCGGCGAAGCTCGGCACCCGCAGTCCGGCCTCGGCAAGACGACTCGCGTCCGGCAGCAATGCGCGCAGGATCAGCGGCAACGGCAGGGCCAGCATCATCCACGGCCAGGCAAGCGAGAACATCAGCCAGGGCCTCCCAGAGGCGTTTCGAGTCGCAGCCGGACCGCCACAAGCAAGCCGTCAATGTCGACATTCGCAACATCTGCCGCCGGGTCGCGATATGGCAGCTCAAGCAGATTGCGTCCGGCGCCCGCGACGAATATCGGCTCGGCCAAACCGCGATCCAGCCACGCAAGCCAGTCTTCGCCGGTCAGGCCCGCGACGTCGGCCCGCTGTGCGTAAGCGAGCATCGTGCGCCGGGTCAGCCCGGACAGCTCCGTGCTGAGCGTGACTGCATTGCCGTGCCGCTCGTATTCGACCTTGAGGCGCTCGAATTGCCGCATGGCATGGCGGCGCGGCGCGCTCCGTCCCCGCAGCTCCACGGCACGCCGCAGGAGCAGCAACACGCCCAGCACGGCCAGGCCGATGACGACCCACCACCCGGGCGCCAGTGGCCACCAGCCGATTGCGTCCGGCAGGTGCAAGGCCCTGAGTGGAATCTGCTCGGGATCCATCTCAGTGCGTTCTCCTGCCAAGCGCGGTCTGCAATGCGGCAACCGGATCGTCCTCGGTCGACAACGGCATGAGATGAATTCCATAACGGTGACAGAACGCCTCGAGTTCGGCACTACGCTGCGCGAACGCGCTTTCGTATTCCTTTCGCGCTTTTCGCGCAGCGGTGTCGATGGCCAGCTCCTCTCCGTTCGACACCAGCCGATACCGCCCGGGCGGTGGCAGCTTGCGTTCGAGCGGATCACTCAGAAACACGGCAAGAACTTCGTTGTGGCGCGCTACGCTCGACAGGTAGGATCGTGCCGCGCGCGTGAAGCCGAGAAAATCGCTGATTACGACGACGAGGCTGCCGGGGCGCGCAACACGTCTTAATGCCGACATCGCCATCGTCAAGGCGGCTTCGCCATCACCGCGCCCGGAATCGTTGTGCCCTTCCCAATCCGGATGGTTGACCAATTCGTGCACGAACCGCAGTGCCGCACGTCGTCCAAGGCGCGGTTTCAGCTCGCGGTGCGTGGTGTCGCCGAAGATCAGGCCACCGAGGCGGTCGCCGCGATGATGTGCCGCCCACGAAAGCAGAGCCGCCGCGCGGCACGCATTGACCGATTTGTAGCAGCCACGCGTCGCGAAATGCATATTCGCCCGCAGATCGGCGACGACGAGCACGGGCCGTTCGCGCTCTTCGCGAAACAACTTCGTGTATGCCGTCGTGCTGCGTGCCGTCACGCGCCAGTCGATACTGCGCGGATCGTCGCCGGGTTGATAGGGACGTGACTCGTCGAACTCCATGCCACGACCACGGAAGTGCGACACGTACGCGCCTGTCTGCAAAGATTTTATGCGCAACACGTCGAGGGCGATCGCCCGGGCCGGGCCATTGAGTCGAATCAGCCCCGCCTGGCTGACGCTGACCGGTGACGCGTTGTCGGACATGCGAGCAATACCTGGCACTACGGCACCCCGACCCCATCCAGAATTGTTTCGATGATGGAACTCGCATCGACACCATCGGCCTCTGCCTCGAAACTGAGCACAAGCCGGTGACGCAGCACGTCCGGAACGACATCCTGAATATCCTCCGGCCCTACGTAGTCGCGACCCGCCAGCCAGGCGCGCGCGCGTGCCGCACGGTCGATGCCCATGCTCGCACGAGGACTTGCGCCATAGAGGACCTGCCCGTTCAAGGCATCGTTCACGACACCTGGATTTCTGGTCGCGACCACGATATTGACGATGTACTTCTCGAGCTCGTCGGACAGATGCAAGTTCAATATCTCCTGCCGCGCCTGCATGATCGAAGCGACCGACAGCAATTCGGCTGGCTGAAACGCATCGCGCACATTCGACTTGGCCTCCTCGCGGTTAAGGACGAGTATGCGTCGTTCGTCCTCGGTCGTCGGGTAATCGACTAGCGCATGCAACAGGAAGCGATCGAGCTGCGCCTCGGGCAGCGGGTATGTGCCCTCCTGCTCGATCGGATTCTGCGTGGCCATCACCATGAACAGGTCGTCAAGCGGGTAGCTCTTGTCACCAACCGTGATCTGGCGCTCCTCCATTGCCTCCAGCAACGCCGATTGCACCTTCGCCGGCGCGCGGTTAATTTCGTCGGCAAGAATGAGATTATGGAACAGCGGCCCCTTGCGAAACTCGAATGTGCCCTCCTGAGGCCGGTAAATGTCGGTGCCCGTCAGGTCGGCAGGCAGCAAATCCGGCGTAAATTGCAGGCGGTGAAAATCACACTCGATGCTTTCCGCTAGAACCTTGATCGCGCGGGTCTTCGCCAGCCCCGGCGCCCCTTCGACAAGCAAGTGACCGTCGCAGAGCAGCGCGATCAGCATGCGGTTGATCAGATGCGCCTGGCCGATGATCAATCGACTCGCGTGCGCCTCGAGTTTTTGGAATTGTTCTACGACGCTCATCAAGTACTCCAGAGACGAAACGGGCGTGCCATTCTAGAGAGGATGCATGGCAAGGCCAACCGGTCGCCGTATTTTTTACTCATGGCATAACTTCTTGAGTGGAAGCGCTATCATTAATATCCATGGTCGCGACTCCTGGATATTATTGATACCGCTTCTGATAATGACCTGCCATCGGACAATAACGAGCCGCATACATTGCAGCAAAAAGACAGGAATTCGCCTCGATGGCGACGGTTCGCGCGGGCGACTGGAGCGCGAAATGACCATGCCGAGATGGGCCCTTCTGTGGCTCTGCCTGGGGATTGTCGCCGCGCAGGCGGAAGACGAGCTCGATGTCGCTTTCGGGCGCGGCGAATTGATCGTTGTTGCCAGCAAGCACGCCTGTTACCGGTTCGACCTGTACGTGGCACGCGACGACGTTCAACGCAGTCGCGGCCTGATGTTTGTCCGTGACTTGCCGCTTATGACCGGAATGCTATTTGTATACGACGGCGAGGACTATCACTCCATGTGGATGAAGAATACCTATATCCCGTTGGATATCGTGTTTGCGCGCAGCGATGGCGCCGTGTCGTCCGTGGCGAGAAACACGGAACCCCTGTCACTGGCACCGATCGCGTCGATCGAGCCTGTGAGGTATGTGCTCGAGTTGAATGCCGGCGTGGCAGATCGATTCTTTATCGACGCAAACAGCCGTCTGCTTTGGGAGCCGCAGCCTGTCAATGACTGATCGAAGAACCGGGGTCAACCGAGGTTTTTTTACAGGACGGCGGCGATGGCTTCAGCCAGGTACTCGACATTGTCGGCCGTGATACCGGCCACATTCATGCGACTCGAGTCGACCATGTAAACACCAAAGTCCTGCTTTAGGCGAACGACCTGTTCGGCTGTTATGCCGAGAAAACAGAACATGCCTGTTGCACGCACCAGGTGCGAAAAGTCGCGATCAGGCGCCCTTTCCCGGAGGGCGTGATGGAGCAGCACGCGCATGTCGCGCAGGCGGTCGCGCATCACCGCGAGCTCGCCGCGCCACTGCGAAGAGAGTTTCTCGTCGTGAAGAATCACGCTTACAACGGCAGCTCCATGATCGGGTGGCATGGAGTACATCGCGCGCACCACGTTGTTCGCCTGCAATTGAGCAATGTCGCGCGCAGCTTTGTCGGCGGCGAGCATCAACAGCACTCCTACGCGATCGCGGTATAGACCGAAATTCTTCGAACACGAGCCGCTCACAAACATCTCGGGCACACGCCGGGCCATGTGGCGGACTGCAAAGGCATCCGTATCGAGATCCGTGGCAAATCCCTGGTAGGCCATGTCGATAAACGGCACGAGTTGCCGCTCGGTGACAACCTCGGTGATCTGACGCCATTGTTCTTCAGTTGGATCCAGGCCGGATGGGTTGTGACAACATGCATGCAACAAGACAATATCGCCCTTCGGCACCGCTCGCAGCGCGTCGAGCATTGCGTCAAAACGGATCACGTATCGCTCTGTGTCGTAATACGCGTAACGCTTGAGTTGCAATCCCGCGCCGCCCAGCAGTGGCACGTGATTAGCCCACGTGGGATCGCTTACCCAAACCGTGGCGTCGCTGCGCGCGCGCAAGATAAGCCCGGCCGCCACGCGCAGTGAACCCGACCCGCCGGGCGTCTGTAGCATAGCCAGGCGCTCGTCGGCCACGGCGTCGTCGAACATCAGCGACTGCATGGCCGCGTTGAACGAGGCGTCACCTGCCGAGCCGATATATGCCTTGCTCGTTTGCGTATCCACAAGCCGCTGCTCCGCCTGCTTGACCACATCGAGCACTGGGGTGTCGCCGGCCGCACTGCGGTAAACGCCGACGCCGAGGTCGATCTTGTTCTCGCGCGGATCGTTCCTGTGCTCCGCGATCAGCCCTAAAATGGCGTCGGGCGCCACCGGTTGCAGCAATTCAAGCAAGTCGGTTCTCCATTACCGGGGTTGCATGCAAGTATGTGCCGCGAATTGTACACACAAAAAAACGCCGGCTCCCGCGCCGGCGTTTTTCGATGGCTGGCTCTTTCTTGTCAGGGCTTTGGTGACCAAACCGTGCACCAGCCTTTCGCACTGACGACCTTGCCCGGGAAAATCTGGCACGGGCGCCATGCATCGCCATCGGCGCCCTGGACCAGTGCACAGTTTGCGCAGGTCTGGTCGGCAGCCGGGTTGGGGCGACTGGACGGGTCGACCGTGCAAGCGTCATGCGTATACTTCATCGCCTGTCCCAGCGGATCGTCCTCCGAGAGCCTGGGCAAGTCCTGAGCCCGTGCCTCACGACCAGGCTGCAGGAGGCAACCGGCAGCGGCAACGGCTGACAATTGAATGAATTTGCGGCGTGCGATTTTGCTCAACGGAGTCTCCTCGATGCTCTTGGTTTTTTGCCGGATCCGGCCCGGCATCCATCATTCTAAACCATAATGTGGAAATTCGGTCGCATTGTAACCGACGACGCTGAACCGCAGCATAACGGCACGGCAATTTGGCTTATGTGACAACGAAACGCATACGTGAGAACGATTATCATCAACAGCGCAAGCGGCGGCGCGTCCTTGTGCGGCCTGGCGTGTTGCCTGCTCGCCAGCGGCGTTGCAGGAGCCGGCGACGTGCCCGAATATTCAGTGCGGGTCGACTCGGCATTGCACGAGCTCCGCGTCGAAGCACACTTCACGGTGCCGGTCAGGACAATCGCGGCGAGATCTCGCGACGCACACCGGCACATCAGCAACGTTCGTGACTGCGCTACGGGCAAGCGCATCCGGACGCGCGGGCGCCGTATGCTGCTGCCGCAGAATGGTTTGCGATGCATCACCTATCGCGTTGACCTGCGGCAAGCGGCCGCTGCCGACCGGCGCAACAACACGTTGTCGCCGGCGAACGTCGTTGTCTCGCCATCTGTGTGGATGTGGCGCCCGGCGATCGGCCAGGGTTCGCATATTCATGTGCAATTCATACTCGAAGGCGAGACTCTCGTATCGGTGCCGTGGCAGCCGGTACCGGGGGTCGATAACGCTTACCGCCTGACGGCATCCCCGGAGAACGCGCAAGGCGTTGCCGTGTTCGGCCGCTTTACATATGTTGAGTCGGACATACCCGGAGCCAGATTGCGCATCGCATTGCTGCAACCACGCAGCGAGATCGATGATGCGGCGATTGCCGCGATCGCGTCCTGGGTGAGCGATGCCGCGAGCAACGTCACGCTGGCCTACGGCCGTTTTCCCAACCCTTCGCTGCAAGTCGTTGTGCTGCCCGTGGGCGGGCATTCATGGAGTGACTCGCCGGTACCATTCGGGCGCGTCATTCGCGACGGCGGCGAGTCGGTGGAGTTGTTTGTCGACGAGCGTCGAGCGATCGATGAGTATTATGACGACTGGACGGCGACGCACGAATTCAGCCACCTGATGTTGCCGTACATCCGCTCAAGTAATCGATGGATTTCCGAAGGATTCGCCCAGTACTATCAAAACGTGTTGCTGGCACGTTCCGGCGCCTACTCCGAACTGCAGGCCTGGCAGAAACTGTACGAGGGCTTCGAACGCGGCCGAAAATCACGGCCTGACTTGTCGCCGAACCGGGCCGCGGCGCGCGGCACCCGTGACGCAACAATGAAGGTCTACTGGACCGGCGCCGCGATCGCCCTGATCGCCGACGTCGAACTTCGGCGTCGCTCGAACGGCAACGAGTCGCTCGATGACGTACTCAGCCGGTTGCAGGAATGTTGCCTTCCGTCGGCGCGAACCTGGTCCGGCCAGGAGCTGTTTGCCAAGCTCGATACACTCATCGAAGTGCCCTTGTTCATGCCACTGTATCGCCGCCACGCAAACAAGACCGGCTTTCCCGATTTGCGTGGGTTGATCGGCCGCCTCGGGCTGGCTGTAGACGATGATATCGTCGCATTGCAGCGCAATGCAGAGCTTGCCCGAATACGCCACGCGATCACCGGGCAGAAACCCAACTCATGGGTATTGTTGAAACCGCTTCTAGATACTGGCCAACCCCGTGGTCAGGCCCGGCACAATCATGTCCCAACGCAGTCTCGCGATCGATGTAACGCGGATCAGTGACGGTTTGCGCGAAACCCGCGCGGACAGCGTTGCGGTAGAAGAGCCTCTCGAGATCCGGCTTGGTTTTTCCACTCCGGATGGGCGCGAGACTTGAAG
>SMUY01302662.1_pt1 | contig 28463 bp, 34 predicted proteins | sample 2456441 | NCBI WGS metagenome assembly SMUY01 (sample SAMN11095931, study PRJNA526329) | marine sediment metagenome | biome: Marine sediment; feature: Surficial sediment; material: Deep marine sediment; isolation source: Hadal surficial sediment | place: Pacific Ocean | collected 2014-11 | depth...
AATCTGTACCGGCCCCTGACCATCCTGTCCTACCGTCTGAACCTGAGGCTCCTGGGCCAGACCCCGCTCTCCTTTCGCGTCGTCAACATCGGGCTGCACGCGCTCACCTGCATCCTGCTGGCGAGCTTCGTGCAGGCGCTTCTGCGCGACCGCACGCTGGCCGCGGTCTCGGCGCTGCTGTTCGCGACCCACCCCATTCACACCGAAGCCGTCACGGGCATTGTCGGGCGGGCGGAGCTGCTGGCTGCGCTTTTTCTGCTGCTTGCACTCAACCTCCACGTCCGCGACTACGCCGTTTGGGGCTGGGGGCGAGAGCGCTGGCTGCCTCTGGCGCTGGTCGCGTTCTTCGCTGCCCTGCTCAGCAAGGAGACGGCGATCGTGGCGCCGGGACTCATCCTGCTAGTCGACTACATCAAGGCCCGCGGCCAGCCTGCCGGGCGAGCCCTCTAGCGCGGGCTTCCGACGCTGGGCGGGTGTGCTGAGCCTGTACGGGGGCGTTGCCGTGCTCTACCTGCTCATCCGCTACGCGGTGCTGGGGCACCTGCTCGAGACCCCCGGGCCACGGCCGGGCTACCTGCTGGTGGGCGAGCCGCTGGCGACTCGGTTTCTCACGGGTCTCAAGATCCTCGTGATCTACCTGAAGGGGCTCTTCTTCCCCCTGACCCTGTCCGCCGACTACTCGTAGCGGCAGGTGCCCTTCGTGACAGGCCTGGATTCCTGGGCCAGCACGGCGCAGGTGCTCCCCGGACTCCTCGCCCTGGCCGGCCTGTGCGCGGCCGGGCTGCTGTCGCTGCGCCAGCGCGCCTGGCCCCTGGTGCTCGCGCTCGGCTTCTTCGGCCTCAGCTATCTCATCCCGAGCAACATCATCCTGCCGCTTGGCACCCTGGTGGGCGAGCGGCTGATGTATCTGCCCTCGGTCGGGTTCTGCGTGGGCGTGGCCTGGCTCGGGCTACGACTCGCCGGGCGCTATGCGGCCCTGCCCCCTCCGCCCCGGCTGCGGCAGCTGCCGGCCGCGCTGCTGGGCGTGGTGCTGCTGCTCTACGGCGCTCGCAGCGCCGTTCGAAACGTCGACTGGTGGAGCGCCGAGCGGCTCTACGCCGCGACCACAAGGGCCTCACCCGACTGTCATGCGGCACACTTCAACTACGCCGCGGTGCTCATGCGCAGCAGGGACGATACCGAACGGAACGAGCTTGCACTGCGCCAGCTGGAGTGGGCCTACGAGATCCGCCAGGACCACTACCCCTCTCTGGTCAACCTCGCGCTCCTCCATCGCCGACTCGGCCGGCTGGAAGAGGTGGCACGCTTCGCTCGGCAGGGGCTCGAGTTCCAGCCCGACAGCAAGAAGCTGCGCCGGATTCTAGCTTCCGCCGAAGCGCAGCTAAGGCAGCCTTAGGCCGCGCCCGCTAGTGCTGTTGCTCCGCCCCCATGGCGTGCTCATCGGAGGCAGGCTCGGCGACGGCGCGAAGCTTTTCGATCAGCTCCGCCTGAGACCCGACCCCGAGCTTCCTGAACACCGACTGGAGATGATTGCGGACGGTGTGCGGGCTGATATGCAGCATGCGGGCAATATACGATACGCGATGGCCTTCGAGCAGGCGCTCCAGAACCTCGCCCTCGCGTGGGGAGAGCGTGTCGAACTCGGCCCCTGAGCCCAGTGGGCGCACGGCGGGACGCATGCCGAACGGAACCCCGAGCTGCTCGATCGCCAGTGCGATCTTTTGCACGCTTGCCTCCAGCTCTTCGATCCGCCCCGCGACGCCGTTCTCCCGGCCGCTCCATGTCGGCGCGCGATCGATGTGAATGAATACATCGCCCAGCTTGGCTCCGCCCTTGCTGACGATCTTCCGATAGCTCAGCCAGACGGGACGATACTCACCACTTGCGTGACGAACGCTCCACGCGAAGAGACCGATGCCGAGCTTACGCGCTTGCTCTGATTCCAAGAACCGGAAACGCTCTTCGCACGCTGCGCTTCCACCCTCGATCGACCAGGGGAAGGGATCGACCTGGCCCACCGATTCCTCAGCATCGAAGCCCACAAGCTCGCTGAAGGCCGGATTGGTGTAGAGCAGCCGATCGGCGCTGTCACGCGCCACCACTCCCTCGGGGCTATGGCCGAAGAGCCGGTCCAGACTGGAGACCAGCGTCGCGCGTCCATTGGGCATTAGGATGATGTGTTGAGAATCATCCAGAGCGCCGACGCTCTCGGGCGTCGTTGGGCTGTCTTTCGACCGCTTCTTCTGCTGCATGATCTTCTCCCCTGGCCGAACCCCCCAAGTGGGAGGCGGGAGGAGGGAGCCCTCCTAGGCTGCGATTCTACACAGATGGCGCGAGATTTTTCAAACACTCGATCCGGAGGCGACGCTGATGGGCTGCTGGGGGCTTTTACACACGGCAAGCGAACGGCATTCTCTCCTCGCAGCGGACCGATGGGGGCTGAGGCTCAGAAAGAGCGTTCGTAGCGCCAGCCCGTAGCCAGCAGCCACAGACGGTGACGCGCTCCCGGCCTTTCGGGATCGCTCTCGGCATAGCCGGCGTCTCCCTGGTACAGAGAGCAAGCGCCACCCGCCACGCCCCGCACGCGCGGGAAGAAGCTCTCTGGCTCGCGCTCGCGCAGACTCGAGAGCGCCCCCTGCGAGCTGCCGTAGGCCGAGAGCGCGGAAATGGTGACGAACGTGGGTGGCGGCGGCGTAGAACCAGGTGGCAAAGCGCCGGGGCAAGCCCTCGGGCGTGGTCCAGCGCGAGCTCGGGACCAGGTCCAGGGGATCGACGCAGAGACCGGTCTCCTCGCGAATCTCCCGCACCGCTCCCTTGCGAGAGGCCGCAACGACGTCGTGCTCGGCGCCCGCCGCGTAGTCCTTGGGGTCGATACGGCCGCCGGGGAAGACCCAGGCGCCGCCGTGAAAGACAAGCTTCGCGCTGCGGCGCAGCAGCAATAGCTCGAGAGCCGAGGGACCAGCGCGCAGGAGCACGACGGTCGCGGAGGGATCCGGGCTCAATCCGTGAGGACCAGTCGATTTCCCTCCTGCCTCATCTGCAGCGAGCCGAGAAACGACATGCCGAGCAGCACGGTAGTGGGAAATTTGCCGCGCGTCACCAGCGCCTTGACCTCGTTCTTGTAGATCCCACCCACGCTGACCGAAGCGATCGTCACCTGGTACGCGGTCTCCGTTCTGGATGCGGTGACCACCTTGATGGGATGGCGCCGGTTGTAACGCAGCCCCAGCTTGCGGGCCTGGGCGGCGCTGATCACCACGTGTGAGGCGCCGGTGTCGACGACGAAGTCCACCGCGACCCCATCGATCGTCCCGCGCGTCAGGAACATCTTGTTGGAGTTATGTTCGATCGCCACCGTGTGAGGCAGCGCCTTCCCGCTCCGGCTCCCTTTCTTGTAGCGATAGTTCGTACCCTGGTAGCGCACCACCACGGCCTGCTTCGAAACCGCGAGCAGCTTGACGCCGGACTGATCCAGCTCGCCGATCTTCAACGTTACGTAGCTACGACGGTGGATCACGAGCTTGGCTCGTCCGCCTTGCAAGCCCAGGTAACGAATAGCGGGCGCAGCGTCCCCCTGGACCGGAGGAGCCAGGAGCAAGGTCACAAACAGGATCAGCGCGGAGCGGGCCGCAAGCCCGCGCCGCCTGGCTGGCCGAGGCATGCTAGTCGTATCGGACCGGGTGGAACCAGCCTGAGGTAGACACGAGGCTGCGCTGTGCGCGAAGGGGAGACGTAGCAGCCATAGGGGCCCTCCCTCGCCGGCTGCGGCGCCACCTCAGGTGGCGGACAGCACCTGCAGCAGCGCTTCGTGCAGCTGTCCATTGCTGGCCAGCAGGCGCTGGCCGGAGGCGGGCACGGGTCCGCCCTCGAGGTCGCTGCTGCGCCCACCGGCCTCATCGACGAGCAGCAGCCCGGCGGCTACGTCCCAGGGATGGAGCTCGAGCTCCCAGAAGCCGTCGAAGCGGCCGCACGCGACGTAGGCGAGATCGAGCGCCGCCGAGCCGGCGCGGCGCACGGCCTGGGCACGCTTGATGAAGCGTGCGAAGTACTCGAGATTGTCCAGCTTCGCGTGATGCACGTCGTAACCGAAGCCGGTCGCGAGCAGCGCCCGCTCGAGCTGCTTCACCTGCGATACGGCGATCGGCTTGTCGTTCAGAAAGGCGCCGCCGCCGCGAAGGGCGCTGAAGAGCTCGTCCTTCATCGGGTCGTAGATCACGGCCAGCTCACGCACACCCTCGCGCTCGACAGCGATCGAGACCGCGAAATGGGGGAAGCCGTGCGCGTAGTTGGTGGTGCCGTCCAGGGGATCGACGATCCAGCGCAGGCCGCTGTGGCCCGCGTGCGCGCCCGTCTCCTCGATCAGGATCGCGTCGTCGGGACGCGCAGAGGTGATGTACTCGAGCACGAGCTGGTCGCAGGCGCGGTCCACGTCGGTCACGAGATCGATCGCGCTGCTCTTGGTCTCGATCTGGCGGGGCTCGGCGAAGCGGTCGCGCTGCAGGCTTCCCGCCTCGCGGGCGATCGTAATGGCGAGCTCCAGGATCTGTTTCATCGGGCGTCCTCGAGCCGAAAGGCGTGGTAGGTGCGTTCGCGCGTGCTCTGCGCCAGCCGCTCCACACTGGTACCGTGCAGCTCCGCCAGGCACTCGGCCACGCGCACCACGAAAGCCGGCTCGTTGCGCTTGCCGCGGTGTGGCACGGGGGCCAGCAGTGGGCTGTCCGTCTCGATCAACAAGCGCTCGAGGGGGAGCGCCGCAGCCACATGGCGCAGCTCCTCCGCGTTCTTGAACGTCAGGATGCCGGAGAACGAGATGTCGAAGCCGCGCGCGAGGCAGTCCTGAGCGAAGACTAGGTCGCCGGTGAAGCAATGGATGACCCCGCCCACCCGCTCCGCCCCTGCTTCATCAAAGATTCGAAGCAGGTCCTCAAACGCGTCGCGCGAGCCCTCGCTGGCACGCGCATGAATCACGAGCGGAAAGCCTTTTCGCTCGGCGATGCGGATCTGCTCGGCCAGGCACTGCTGCTGCGCGTCGCGCGGGGAGTGGTCGTAGTGGTAGTCCAATCCGCACTCCCCGACCGCCACCACGCGCCGATGCAGCAGCCATCCCTCCAGCGCGCGCTCGGCGAGCGGGTTCCACTCCGAAGCATCATGGGGGTGGACGCCGACGGTGGCCCACACATCCGGGTGCTGCTCTGCGACTGCGACCGCGCCTGCGTTGGCCCCGATTCCGTAACCCGCGCCCACCGCGAGCACGCCGCTCACGCCCGCCGCGCGGGCGCGCGCGAGGATCGCCCCCGCCTCGGCCAGCAGCTCGGGTGCGCCGATGTGCGCATGGCTGTCAAAGAAGCTCACGAGGTTTCGATGCGAGGAAAGAGTGGCTCGCCCTTGCGCGTCTGCGTGCCCGGCACCAGGCCGCCCCAGCGCAGCTTCTCGTGCAGGGTCGCGCCCGGGGCCGGGTCGCCCAGGCGGCCGAGGATGCGTGCGCTGGTCTCGGGCATGAACGGTTCGAGCAGCACCGCGATCACGCGCAGCGCCTCCATACACTCGTAGAGCACGCTGCCGAGCTGGTCCCGCGACGCGGGAGCTTTGGCCAGCTTCCAGGGAGCCTGGGTGTCGATGTACTTGTTCACCGCCCCGATTAGCTCCCAGAGCGCAATCAGCGCCCGCTGCGTGTTGAAGCCTCGCAGCTGCTGGTCCAGCTGCCGCGCGGCGCTCTCCGCCGCCTGCGAGAGCTCACTCGCGCCCGAGGACTCGGGGACGACGCCCTCGAAGTAGCGCTCGAGCATGGAGAGCGAGCGGTTCGCGAGGTTGCCCAGGTCATTGGCGAGGTCGGCGTTGATGCGGCGCACGAGGCCCTCTTCGGAGAACTCGCCGTCGAGCCCGAACGACATCTCGCGCAGCAGGTAATAGCGGAAAGCCTCGAAGCCGTACTTCTGCTTCATGATCAGCGGATCTACGAGGTTGCCCAGGCTCTTGGAGATCTTCTGGTTATCCATGCTCCAGTAGCCGTGCACGTGGAGACCCTGGTAGAGCGGAATCCCCGCTGCGTGCAGCATCACGGGCCAGAAGATCGCGTGTGGCTTCAGGATGTCCTTGGCGATCAGATGATGCACGCCTGCCCAACGCCGCTCCCAGTCCGGGTCATCGGGGTACCCGATTCCCGTCAGGTAGTTGATCAGGGCGTCGAGCCAGACGTAGAGCACGTACTGGTCGTCGAAGGGCAGGGGGATACCCCACTCGAGCCGCTCGCGTGGTCTCGAGATGCAGAGCTCCTCGAGCTCACCGCTGCGCAGCATCGCCAGCACCTCGTTGCGGTAGCGCGCCGGCGAGATCAGATCGGGGTTCGACTCCAGCTCGGCGATCAGCCAGGGCATATGCGGAGCCATGTTGAAGAAGTAGTTGGCCTCCGTGCGCAGCACGGGCTCGACCTGATGCTGTGCACACTTGCCGTCCACCAGCTCGCGCTCCGTCAGGAAGCGCTCACAGCCCACGCAGTAGCGGCCACTGTAGTCCTGGAAGTGGATCTGGCCCTGGTCGTGGAGCAGCTGCCAGAAGTGCCGAACCGCATGCTTGTGGGCTGCTTCGGTGGTGCGGATGAAGCGGTCGGGCGTGAGCCCGAGCTCCTGCCAGGTCGAGCGAAAGCGTTCGGAGATGCGATCGACGAAGGCCTTTGGCTCCACGCCCTCCTTGGCCGCGGTCTCGGCAATCTTCTGCCCATGCTCATCCGTGCCCGTCAGGAAGAACGTCTCTTCGCCCAGGGCGCGGTGGTAGCGCGCCACGGTGTCCGCGTAGGTGGTGGTGTACGTGCTCCCGATGTGCGGCGCCGCGTTCGGATAGTAGATCGGCGTCGTGATGTAGAAGGGACTCGACATGGCGCTGGCAATGTAGCCGGGCTAGCGCTGCAAGGCCCGGAGGGCTGCGTAGCAGTGCGCGAAGCGAGGCAGCGAGGCGCAGCCGAGCGTAGTGCGCGCAGGCGAGCTCAGCTCGCCGATGACGCGCTAGTCGTGCAGCTCCAGCAGCAGGCCTTCGACCAGGAGCTGGGGATTCAGGTTGCGGCGCGCCCACTCGCGCCGGGCACGCTCGCCGGCGTCGGCGCGCTCGAGCCAGAGCTCGAGCTCCGCGCTCGAGTCCTGCGCCAGCGCCGCCTCGATCGCCCGCCGCGCGAACGCGCTGTGCACCTGAAACAGCAGCTCGGTGCGGGCACGGGTGGCCTCGTTGCGGCCGCGGAAGGCCTCGGCGAAGTCCAGCAGCTCCGAGGCCGAGAGTCGGGGTGCCCGCTCGAGCAAGGCGACCATCTCGCGCGCCTCATCGAGGCTTTCCTCCGCCCAGGCCTGTGCGCTGTGGAGGCTGCCGCCGCCGAGCGCGGCGGCCAGCCAGGCGTTCTCCTCGCTGAGCCCCTGTTTCTGTAGCTGCGCTCGGAGCGCGGCCTCGGGCTCGGGCGCGAAGCGCAGATGAATGGTGCGGGAGCGTACGGTCGGGGGCAGGCGGGAGGCCTGGGTGGCCACGAGCAGCAGCGTCGTGCGGGGTCGCGGCTCCTCGAGGGTCTTGAGCAGAGCGTTGGCGGCCTCGACCCGCAGCACCTCGGCACCGAGGATCAGGCCCACGCGCCAGCCGCCCTCGTTGGCCACCAAGCCCAGTTCTCGCCGCAGCGCACGGATCTGGTCGACCTTGATGGACGCGCCGTCCGGCTCGATCAGCTTGAGGTCGGGATGCTGGGGCCCACCCGCGTCAGGGGTGCTCTTCGGCGCCGTCTTGACACAGTCCCGACAGCGCTCGCACGGCTCCGACTCCCCCGCGCCGCAGAGCAGGAGCCGGGCGAACCAGTGAGCGCTCTCACGCATGCCGCTGCCCGGCGGTCCTTCGAAGAGATAGGCTCCGTGGACGCGCTGCTGTTCCCGCGCCAGGCGTAGCTCCGCGCGAATTCGCTCCTGACTGCCTGCGGCCATCTCCCGCAAGCATAGCCTGCGCCGATTCAAGCGCCCGGGCCCTTCGCCGATACGCAGGAGCAGAGCAAAACAGGCGACAACTGGGCCAATCTCGGCCGGTTATGGGCGACCCGAGCCCGCCTGCCGACGCTGCAGCGCTTCGCGCTGCCTGAAGGGAGAGGGATGGGATTCAACAACCTCCGGAAAGGTCGCGAGCCCGGGAGAGGCGCCGCTCAAGCTTCCGCGGGGGGTGTGGGCATGCTCACGGCGTTCATCGACCAGGGCTCCGAGTTCTCGGGCAAGCTCTCCTTCAAGGACACCGTCCGCATCGACGGTTGCTTCGAGGGGGAAATCGTGAGCGAGAACACGCTGATCGTGGGTGAGACCGGGCGCGTCCAGGCCAGCATCGAGTCCGAGGTCGTGATCATCTCCGGCGAGGTCCGCGGCGATATTCACGCGCGCCGACAGCTCACCCTGCACAAGACCGCGCGCGTGTACGGCAACGTGCGCACGGCGAGTCTGTCGGTGGAGGAGGGGTCGTACTACTGCGGCCACATCAAGATGGGCGAAGAGAAGCCAACGGCCGTAAAGCCAGAGAAGCTCGAAGCAAAGCCCAAAGTCGAGAGGCCCGAAGGGCACGTCGCAGCGGACAAGCCCGACGCGAAGCGCGCCAAGCTGCAAGAGGCCCCGCTGCGCTGAGGCTCAGCCGATCACGATCGCGGTGATGCCGGGGACCAGTGCGCGCAGCACCGGCTCGATCACTCGGCGCACGGTCATCTCGACCGCGGGGCAGCGGCTGCACTCACCCTGAAGGGAGAGCCGCACCGTGCCGTCGGGACAGATGCTGGCCAGCTCCACGTTGCCCCCGTCCGCGAGTAGACCCGGTCGTACACGATCGAGCGCCGCGCGCACTTGAGCCGGGTCCGGCCGGCTGGCTTGCTGCGCGTTGATCCCATCTGGGCCATCCCTTACGCTAGACGACATGCGTGTACGTCTACTCCTGTTTGCGGGCCTGAGGGAAGCGGTCGGAAAGAAGGACGTGCTGCTTGAGCTCGATCCCGGAGCCTCGCTTCAGGAGCTCATGACGCGCGTCGAGGAGCAGTTTCCTTCGGTGGCGAAGTATCACGGACGGCTGCTCGTTTCGCTCAATGAAAAGCGCGCAGCGATGGACACGCGGCTCGAGGAGGGTGACGAGGTGGCCTTGCTGCCCCCGATGAGCGGAGGCGTGGGTCGCCCCTGGGTGCAGGCCGCGCCACTCTCGATGGACGCGCTGCTCGAAGAGGTACGCAGCCCGCATTGCGGGGGGATCGTTACCTTCACGGGCGTCGTGCGCGACCACTCGCGTGGCCAGGGTATCGACCACCTCGAGTACGAGTCGTACGTCCCCATGGCCGAGCAGGAGATGCGGGCCATCGCGGAGCAGGTCCGCAAGCGTTGGGGCGAGGTGCGCCTGGCCATGGCCCATCGTGTGGGTCGACTGGAGGTGGGAGACGCTGCGGTCATGCTCGCGGCGGCGGCTCCCCATCGGGCCGACGCCTTTGAAGCCTGCCGCTTCGCGATCGATACGCTCAAGCGGACTGTTCCCATCTGGAAGAAGGAGTTCGCGGAGAACGGCGCGTACTGGGTGGAGGAGAATCCGTGACCTCCCACGGCGACGCGCCCTCGTCGCACCGCTCCGATGCCCCGTCGGTGGTGACGGTCTCTGTGCTCACGGTCAGCGACACGCGCTCGCTCGACTCCGACATCTCAGGCAAGCTGATCCAAGAGGCACTCGAGTCGCGGGGCCACCGGGTCGCCGAGCGCCAGCTCGTAAAGGACGAGCCGCACGCGATCCGGCGGGAGGTCCTGCGTGCGATCGCCCGACCGGAGGTGGACGCGTTGATCGTTACGGGGGGCACGGGCGTCTCGGCCCGCGATATCACTCCAGATGTGGTGGAGCCCATGCTCGAGAAGGTGCTGAGCGGCTACGGGGAGCTGTTTCGCATGCTCTCGTTCGAGCAGATCGGGGCGGCGGCGATGCTGTCGCGCGCCCTGGCGGGTACGGCGAGACGCACGGCGATCTACGTCACACCCGGCTCCTCCGGGGCCGTGCGCCTCGCCATGGAGCGCCTGATCCTGCCGGAGCTCCCTCACCTGATAGGCCAGCTTCGCAAGTAGTCCGCCGCACTGTCCGAATCACTATGCGTGCGGACCTCGCAGGCTCGTTGTGTGCTCGCGCTGGGGCTGGGACTGCTGGCGCTGATGGCGCTGCTTCCGGGAACCGTCTCCGTTTGGATGGACGAGGCAGGCCACACCTACCTGACGGACGGCGAGCGAGCGCCCGTCGCCGGAGCGACGCGCCTGCAGCCCTCGCAGCTCTCGCTCGGCTGGCAGGGTCGGGTCACCGGGGAGCCGCTGGAGCCGGGGTTGGGGTCCAGCGACGAAGACGACCGCGTCACGCGCCAGCTCCTGGGCGCCCGCGGCGACATCCTGCGGGGGGAGGTGAAGCGGGGTCTGGCGCAGCTGCGCCGGCTGCATCGGGCCCACCCCGGGCGCCCCGACGTGGCCTTCCTGCTGGCGCAGGTCGAGCGGCGCCGTGGACGGCTGGAGCCGGCACGCGACGTGCTCGAGACCGCGCTCAGTATGGCTGCGGAGTTGCCCGAGGGATGGCGTGAGGCGGCGCCCGCTCTTTTGAAGGAGATTAACGACGAGCTCGAGCTGGCCGGCGAGCAAGGCGTGAGCCGGGCCGCGATGCGGGTTCTGCAGACCGACCACTTTCGCATCTGGTACGACCATCAGTTCGCGGGTCGCGCCTATGGCGACCGTGTGCTGGACCTGCTCGAGCAGGCGCGTGCCGCGCTCGCACGCAGCATGGGCCGCAGTCTGATGCAGCCGCTGGAGGTTCGCCTCTACACTCGAGCGCACTATCTGGAGGCCTACAGGCATCGATTCGGCTTCGCGACGGTGGGATTCTACGATGGCGCGATTCACGTGGTCTCGGTGCGGCGCCCGCGTCGTGAGCTGCTAGCCCTGCTCATCCACGAGTATGCCCACGCTCTGTTTGAGGACGCCCTGGGAGGCCACGCTCCGTTCTTCCTGAACGAGGGCATTGCCGATCGCGAAGAGGAGATCGCGCGCGGTCGCCCGCGGCTCTCGCGCAGTGAGTGGCGTCAGCTGCTGGATGCGCTGCGAAGTGAGACCTGGATCCCACTGCCGTCGCTGGTCCAGGGCTTCGGCGGTCTACGGGGTAAGCGTGCGCTGCTGGCCTACCTGGAGTCGCGCGCGGTCATCGGCATGATTGAGGAGCGCCACCCGGGTGCGGTCGCGCGCTGGCTCAACCGCTGTGCACGCGGCGCCGGTTGGGAGCACGCGCTCCGGAGCGAGACCGGCTGGGACCGCAGCAGCCTGGACGCCGCCCTGCGCGAGCTCGTACGCAGCCGCTTTCCGTCGGACCCGCTGGCCAAACTCGACAGCCCACGAATCAAAAGCGAGCGGGATGCAAGCGCCGCGGGAGCGGCGCGCGCAGCGAAGGCCGAAGGCCTGAGCGAAGGCGGGTTGGCGCGGCCGCCCCTACTAGCGCGTGATCGGCCGGCGAAGCCGGCCTGCGCGCGCGGCGCCTGACTCCGTAGGCGCCTTCCCGGGACCCGCAGCTAGGATTCGGGGGCCCAGTAGTCGAAGTCGACCAGGTTCTCCTTCAGGTACTCGCGTAGACGCCCGACCAGCTTCTTCTCGATCTGTCGCACGCGCTCGCGTGTCAGCTCGAACTCGTCCCCCAGCTCCTGTAGCGTGCGCGGCTCTTCCGCCAGCACTCGCTCGCGCAGGATGCGCAGCTCACGCGGGTCGAGGTTCTGGCTGAAGCGCTCCACGTGCTCCCGAAAAACCTCATGCATACGTCGATTCGCCACGACGGTCTCGACGGACTCGTCAGAACCCGGCAGCAGGTCCCCGAAGGTCGCCGATCCCGACTCCTCGCGGACCGGCATGTCGAGCGAGAGGTCGGACTGGGCCAGCCGCCGCTCCATGTCCTCGACATCGTGCTCCTTTACTTCGAGCGACTCGGCCAGCAGCTGTGTCTCCGGGGTGAAGCCGGAGCGCTCGAGCTCACGCTTGGTGCGGTTCAAGCGGAAGAAGAGCTTGCGCTCCGTGCGGCTTGAGCCCATACGCACCATGCGGATATTGTCGATCAGATACTTGAGGATGTACGCCCGGATCCAGTAGGCCGCGTACGAGGAGAGCTTCACACCGCGCTGCGGATCGAAGCGCTTCACGGCTTGGAGTAGCCCGATGTTTCCCTCCTGGATCAGATCGAGCAGGCTGGTCCAGACGCGTTGATAGTCCCGCGCGATCTTCACGACGAGCCGCAGATTGGAGAGCACGAGCGTCTGAGCCGCCTCTGGGTCGCCATGTTCATGCACGCGCAGCGCGAGCTCCCGCTCCTCGTCGCGGGTCAGCAGCGGATGGCGGCCGATCTCCGTAAAGTAGCGGCCGAGCGCGTCCTGCGGGACGAGGACCGACTCATCAGGCGGCTTTTTCACGCCCCCAGCATAGCGCTGTCCACGCCGGGCGGAGCGTGGCGGGAGGGCCCTACTTCTTGAGGCTACGGATGTACTTTACGAGGGCCCAGCGATCCGCTTCCGGGATGACCGCGCCCCAGGGCGCCATCAGGGGCGAGCCTCCCTTGACGGCTGCGCCGTTCGTGATCACGTCGAAGATGTCCTGGTTCGTACCGCCGAACTTGAAATCGCCCGCGGTGAAGTCGCGCGGTGGGGGTTGGAGGCTCTTTCCGACCGGGCCCTGGCCATCGCCGGTCGGGCCGTGACAGGTTTGGCAGTAGATCTCGTAAATCTGCTTGCCCTTTGCGGGGTCGGCATCCGCGGCGCCCGCATTCAGAGCGAGTGACGCACCCCAGAGAAGTACTGGAGCCAACCACAACGCGGCGATACGACGCATAACAGAACCTCCCCAAATCTGGCCGGACACGGTCGCAGCGCCCCAAAGGGTAGAAGTCACGACCTCTTGTGTCAAAGCGCCGACCAGTCGCGCAGCAGCTCCAACAGCAGTCGAACTCCGAAGCCGGTCGCACCCTTTACGCAGTAGGGCTGCTCGCGCGTCGTCCACGCGGTGCCCGCGATATCCAGGTGCGCCCAAGGTGTAGCGCCCACGAAGTGAGACAGGAACGCAGCCGCCGTGCTGGCGCCGGCCTCCCGCCCGCCCGTGTTCTTGATATCGCCCACGTCGCCCTTGATCTGCTTCTTGTGCTCGTCCCAGAGAGGCAGGGGCCAGGCCCGCTCATGGCTGCGGTCACCCGCTGCCTGTACGCGTTTAATCAGGGGCTCGTTGTTGCCCATCACGGCGCAGCAGGCGGAGCCCAGGGCGATCACGCAGGCACCCGTCAGTGTGGCCAGGTCCACGATCGCATCGGGCTTGAAGCGTTGCGCGTGGTGCAGAGCGTCCGCCAGCACGATGCGTCCCTCGGCGTCGGTGTTGAGCACCTCGATGGTTTTGCCGGATGCCGCGCGCACGATGTCACCCGGAAGATAGGCGCCCGCGCCGGGCATGTTCTGCGCCACGGGCACGATCCCGACCACGTGCTGGGGGAGGCCCAGCAGCGCGGCGCCGCGCAGAGCCCCGAAGACCGCAGCTCCGCCCGACATGTCGTGCTTCATCTCATGCATGTTTGCGGCCGGCTTGATCGAGATCCCGCCCGAGTCGAAGGTGATGCCCTTGCCCACCAGGGCCAGCGTGGGCCGTCGCCGCGCGCCGCCCGCCGGGGCGTTGTGCTCGAGTACGATCAGACGCGGCGGATTTGCGCTGCCGCGACCCACGCTCAGAATCCCCTGCATCTTCTCGCGCTCGAGCTCGCGTTCGGCCAGCACCTTTACCTTGAGTCCGACCTCGCGCCCGAGCTTGCGCGCCTGATCCGCCATCCACTCCGGTGTGTGCACGCTGCCCGGCTCATTCGATAGATCGCGCGCAAGCCGGGCGGATTCCGCAGCGATGCGGCCTTGCTTCACGCCCCGGCGCAGTGCGGAGCCCTCTCGAGCGTCCGCTGAGAGCAGCACCAGCTCGTCGAGCGCGCCACGCGGCTCCTCGAGCTCGCGGTAGCGGTCGAAGCGATAGGCGCCGAGCAGTCCGCCTTCGGTGAGAGCCTGGGCGCGGTCAGCCGGTGCCAGGCGTCGGACCGACGGCACCACCAGCGCGACGCTGGCGGCTCGGCGCCGGGCCGCTGCCTTAATGCCGGCGCCCGCAGCGCGGCGCAGGGCTTCGGCGTTGAGCTCCTCCTCCGTGCCGAGGCCTACCAGGATCACCGTCTTGGCCGCGATCCCCTCGGCCGGAAACGCGACCAGCTCCGCGGCCTTGCCGCGGAACTCAGCCGCCTCGAGGTAGCTCTGAATACGTCTCCCGAGTGCCGTATCGAGCGCTTGCAGCGCGCGTGGAACCCGTTCCGTCTTCGGCAACGGCACGATCAGCGCGTCCGTTTGCGCGCGAGCAGGATCCTCCCGCTTGACCTCTACCCGCATGACACCCTCTCTGTTTGCGAAGCGAGGCGTAGATCTTAGCGGTTTCGTAGCCAGGCGTTGACGCCGAGGGGCGGCACGATAAGCTCAGGCGCCACTCAATCCCCCCCGGGGTTACGATCTATGCTGGATCTGGTCCTCGGCGCCAGCCTTATCGTGAAGGCGGTGCTCGTGCTTCTGCTCGTTGCCTCGGTCACGTCCTGGGCGGTGATCGTCTACAAGGCGCGCGAGCTGAACGCAGCCGAGAACGAGACCGAGGAGTTCCTTGCCTCGTACCTCAACCGGCCTCTCGACGCCGTGTACGAGGTGGCGCGCAGGCAGTCGAAGAGTCCGCTGGCCGTGCTGTTTCAGGCGGGCTTCAAGGACCTGGCGCAGCTTGAGCGTCTGCGGGGCTCAGCGCGCGGGGTCTCGCCCGAGCAGGTCGAGGGCGTGGTGAAGCGGCTCGCGTGGATTCAGACCGAGGAGGCCCACCGCCTCGAACGCGGCCTGTCCTTTCTGGCCACCACCGGAAGCGCGGCTCCTTTCGTGGGGCTCTTTGGCACGGTCGTGGGGATCATGAACGCGTTTCGTGACATCGGCGTGTCCGGATCGGCGAGCCTGGCCGTGGTGGCGCCGGGCATCGCAGAGGCGCTGATCGCGACGGCCGTGGGCCTGTTCGCGGCCATTCCGGCGGTGATCGCGTACAATTACTCCAACGCGCGCCTGGTTCATTTGCTCGAGCGGCTGGAGGCGTTTCGCGTGGAGTTCGACGAGGTACTTCGGCGCAAGGCTGCGGGAGCCGCATGAGAGCGGAGAAGCGGCGACCCGGCAGGCAGGCGATGTCGGAGATCAACGTGACGCCATTCGTGGACGTGATGCTGGTCCTGCTCATCATCTTTATGGTGACCGCGCCGCTGATCCAGCAGGGGATCGATGTACAGCTCCCCAAGACCCACTCGGAGGGCCTGAAGCGGAATGAGGACGTGCTGGTGGTGACCGTGAAGCGGGACGGAACGCTCTACGTCCAACGCGCGCAGGTAGCGATGAAGGAGTTCGAGAAAAAGCTCGAGAAGATCCTGGCGTCGCGCGAGAACCGCGAGGTCTTTCTGCGAGCAGATGAGAAGGTTGCGTATGGCACCGTCGCCAAAACGCTCGCGAAGCTGCGACGCGCGGGGGCGACGCGTATTGGCTTGGTGACCGAACCCGAGACGTGAGCACCCGCTATTTACCCACCGGCATGCTGGTCCAGGAGCAGAACTTCCGGCGCCTGCTCAGCTGGAGCCTGGGCGTCCACCTGCTCGCGCTCGGCTTCTGGGTCGTCGCGCCCGTGACGCGCCGGGCCCCGCTGCTGTCGGCCCCGGTCTTCGTCGACATCGTGGCCGCGCCAATGGCGGCGGCGGCGCGGCCCAAGCGTGCCCGGCAGGTGGTCGACGAGCCGGTGGTCATCCCCAAGCAGCCCAAGCCTCTGCCGAAGCCGAAGCCGAAGCCGAAGCCCGAGGCGCAGCCCAAGCCCGAGGCGCAGCCCAAGGCCCCAGCTCCCTCCGCCGACGAGCTGCTGGCCAAGCTGCGTGAGAAGGTCGAGGCGCGGGACGCGGCGCTGGCCCGCTCCGCCACGGCCACGAGCGCGGGCGCGGGGCGTTTCGATCCGCAGATGGCCGCCTACCAGCGCAAGCTCAAGGCGCTGCTCTACGCGAACTGGGTAGGGGCGCAGGTGTTCCGCGGTCGGGCCGACCTGAACGCGCGCTTTCAGGTGCAGATCGATCCGAGCGGGGGGCTTGGCTCGGTCGCTTTGGTCGGGTCATCCGGCAACCGCTATTTTGATGAGTCGGCGGAGCGTGCCATCTGGAAGACCCGGCCCTTCCCGCGCCCCCCGCGCGGCGCCCTCACGCTGACGCTGGACTTCGATCCGAAGGAGTCGCTGTAGTGGGAAGGTGGTTGTGGGGGACGGCGCTGGTCCTGCTGCTCGTCGGGGGGGCGCGTGCCGAGGACCAGCTTCACGTCGAGATCCACGGCTCCGGCGGGCGCGGCTACCAGATCGCCGTGCAGCGCTTCATCGTCAGCGAGGGGGCGGAGGAGTTTGTCGAGCCCTTCTACCGCGAGCTCGCGAACGCGCTCGAGTTTTCGAGCGTATTCAAAGTGGTCGACCCCGAGGCCTTCCTCGAGCCCCAAAAAACCCAGGACTTCGGGGCGCCCATCATCCCCTGCGACAACTGGCACGCCATCGGCGCTGACGCGTTGGTCGAAGGTCGCCTCGAGCGGGTGCGTGGGCGGCTGCGCGCGCGCTTCCGGATCTGGGACGTGCTGCGCTGCCGCCAGCAGGGTCAGCGCGAGTACCTCGAGGACGTGCCCGAGGCGCTGTCGCTGCTGGCCCGCAGACTGGCCGACGAGATCGTCGAACGCTTCAGCGGGCGGCGCGGGGCGTCGGCGACGCAGATCGCCTTCGTGTCGGATGTGAGTGGCAACAAGGAGATCTACGTGATGGAGGCCGATGGCTCCAACCGCCGGCGCGTGACCGACAACGGCTCGGTCAACCTCTTTCCCAGCTGGTCTCCGGATGGCTCCCAGCTCGTGTACACCTCGCTGCGGGGTGGAGGTTTCGACGTCTGGACGCTCAACCGGGGTCAGGGCCAGTCCAAGCGACTGCTGAGGGAGCCCCACCAGAAGTATCGAGGGGTTTGGGCCCCGCAAGACGGACGAATCGCGCTCACGATGCACCGCGACGAGAACACGGATCTCTTCACGGTGCGCAAGAGTGGCCGCGGGCTGCGGCGTCTGACCACGGCGCGCTCCATCGAGAACGCCCCCAGTTGGGCGCCGGACGGGCGCCGCATCGCCTTCGTCTCGGACCGCACGGGCTCGCCTCAGATCTACATCAAGCAGCTCAAGTCGGGCGAAGAGCGCCGCCTGACCTATCGCGGGTCCTACAACGCCAGTCCCGCCTGGTCCCCGAATGGGGACTGGATCGCGTTCGCGGCCCAGACCGGCAGCAACTTCGACATCTATCTGATTGAGCCCGAGAGCGGCTACACCACGCCGCTGGTGGTCCATCCACGCAGCGACGAAGGCCCGGCCTGGTCTCCGGACGGTCGCAAGGTCGTGTTCTCCTCGTCGCGCCGAGGCCGGAAAGAGCTGTATCAGATCGATCTGGATGGTCGAAATCTACGCCGGGTCACCGGCGATTTCGGCAACTGCTCCAACCCCGCCTGGTCGCCCTGGATCGACTGAGGGGAGCGTCGCGAGAGGATTTGCAGTTTTTGCGCTATCTAGCTAGTGAATCGGGGGGGGTCCCGTTTCACGGTGAGAAGGAGGAGCGGAGTGTTCAAGCGAATACTCGGAGTGTCGTTACTGGCTGTGGCCCTGGCTTGCGCCTCGGGCGGAGGCTCGGGTTCGAGTATGGGTTCGGGAAGCGAGCGCGCTAAGCCTCGCAGCGACCCGGGCCTGGGGGACCGGGGTTCCCGTTCCGGCGGGGTCGAGATCAGCTCGAAGAAGTTCCGCAGCGTCTATTTCGACTTCAACCGGTCCGCGCTCCAGCGCCGAGCCAAGCAGGATCTCAATCACAACGCGCAGGTTCTGCGCGAGCGCACGAACAGCCGGGTCGAGGTCCAGGGCAACTGCGACGAGCGCGGGACCGAGGAATACAACCTCGCTCTCGGCATGCGGCGCGCAGATACCGCGAAGCGCTACCTGGTTGACCTGGGCATCAGTCCGTCGCGCATCGACACCATAAGCTTTGGTGAAGAGAACCCGTCTGTGCGCGGCCATAGTGAGTCTGCCTGGGCGAAGAATCGACGGGACGACTTCGTCATTCGGTGAGCGTGATGGATCCCCGCGCCGCGTTGTGGCTGGTGACGGGCGCTCTGCTGGCGGGCTGTGTCACCGCTCCGCAGTTCTACGCGCACGAGCGTGAGTTCGATGAGGCCATGCGGGGGCTCAGGAGCGGGCCGGGTGCCGTCGGTGACGCTCGTGTGGCCGAGCTCGGTACCCAGGTCGATGCCCTGCAGGACGAGCTCTCGCGCCTGCGCGGTACGGTCGAGGAGGCCAAGTACTTCGCTGAGCAGGCGCTGAGCGAAGCCCGCAGCGCGCGCCAGGCCATGGCCTCGGGTGGGGCCGCGCCGGGAAACATCGCCGCGACGCCAGCCCTCGGTGACCCGACGCGGCTCAGTGCCGAGATCCGTGGCTACGAGGAGGCTTTTGCGCTCTACCGTGGCGGTGAGTACGAAGCCGCCATTGACCGCTTCCGGAGCTTCCTTCAGAATTATGGATCCTCCGATTACGCGGACAACGCGCTTTTCTGGATGGGCGAGTGCTATGCCAAGCTCGGGGACTACGAGCGAGCCGTGCTGACCTTTCAAGACGTCGTCAAGCGCTACCCCGAAGGGAATAAGGTTCCGGACGCGCTCTACCGACAAGGCATCGCGCTTTTAGAGATCGGACAGCGCAGCGGGGATCAGCGGACTTACGACGTCGCGGCCCGCCAGATTTTCGAGAGGATCGTTCGGCAACATCCGCAGTCCGAACGCGTGGTAGAGGCCCAACGGCAGCTGGAGGCTCTTGGCCCGTGAAGAAGAGCGAGCAGAAGAAGTTCATCAAGGTTCTCAACGAGAATCGGCGGAAGCTGATCGATAACGCGCGACGCGCGCTGACTGGCGACGTCCATCTCGATCCGAATGACTTTCCGGACGAGATCGACACCGCGTCCTCGGAGGCCGGCCTCGCTTTTATCGGCCGGCTGCGGGAACGCGAACGCGCGCTGATCCAGAAGATCGATATGGCCCTGCGGAAGATCGACGACGGGAGCTATGGAATCTGTGCGTCCTGCGAAGAAGACATTGGACTCGAACGGCTGACGGCACGGCCGGTGGCCGACCTCTGCATCGACTGCAAGAGCCAGCAAGAGAGGCTCGGGCACTAGTTCGAGCCATGCCCCTCATCCTCGGGATCGAATCGTCCTGCGACGACCTGGCTGCGGCCGTGGTACGCGACGGACGGGAGATCCTGTCCTCGGTGGTTCAGAGCCAGGACGCGGTGCACGCCCCCTACGGGGGCGTTGTGCCGGAGCTCGCCAGCCGCGACCACGTACGGTACCTGCATGTCACCGTGGAGCGGGCGCTCGTGCGCGCCGCTGTGTCGCTGGAGGAGCTGGACGGGATCGGGGTCACGTCCGGCCCGGGTTTGGTCGGCTCGCTGCTGGTCGGGCTGTCGTTCGCCAAGGCCCTGGCCTACCGCACGGGCAAGCCGCTGCTGGCGGTGCATCACATCGAAGGCCATCTGGCATCGGCGCGGCTCGAGCGCGACCCGCTCGCGCTGCCCTTCGTGGGCTTCGTGGTGTCGGGAGGCCACACGGCGCTGTACCGGGTCGAGACGCTGGGCCGCATCGAGCTCCTGGGTCAGACCCGGGACGACGCGGCGGGGGAGGCCTTCGACAAGGTCGCCAAGCGCATGGGGCTCGGCTATCCGGGAGGGCGCGAGGTCGATCGCGCCGCCCAGGAGGGTGATCCCAGGGCCTTTGCCTTCCCGCGCCCGATGCTGCGCGAGCGGGGGCTCGAGATGAGCTTCTCCGGCCTCAAGACGGCGGTGGCGTTGCAGGTGGCGCGGGCGGAAGAGGACGCCGGGGGGGCCCTTCCGCGGCGGGTGCGGGCGGATATCGCCGCCTCCTTCCAGGAGGCGATGGTGGATGTGCTGGTGACCAAGGCGCGGCGCGCGCTGGCGGCCACTGGCCTGGAGCGGATCGCCCTGGTGGGCGGCCTCGCCGCCAACCGGCGCCTGCGGGCCCGCATGACGCAGCTGGAGGGGGAGCTGGGGGTGGAGGTGCGCTTCCCTCCCACGGCCTTATGCACGGATAATGCGGCGATGATCGCAGCCGTCGCCGACCACATGCTGCGGGAGGGCCGTGTCGCCTCGCTGGAGCTGGAGGCCTTCTCCCGCGTGCCGCTCGAGGCGCGGCCGGAGGGCTGGTCATAGGCTCCATCCGTGACAGGCTGGCGGAGCACGGGCTCGCCCCTTCCAAGGCGCGGGGCCAGAACTTCCTGCGCTCGCCCAAGCTAGGCCAGCGCCTGGTCGAGCTGGTGGATCTCAAGCCCGAGGATGCCGTGGTCGAGATCGGACCGGGCCTGGGGGGCCTGACCCGGCCCATCGCCTGCGTTGCGCGCCGTACCGTGGCCATCGAGGTGGATCGGGGGCTGGTGGCCCTGCTGCGGCAGACGGGCCTTCCTGGGGGCGTGGAGCTGCTCCATGCCGACGCCCTGCGCGTGGATCTGGGTGCCCTGGCCCGGGAGCTCGGCCCCCCGGTGGTCCTGCTGGGGAACCTGCCCTACCGGATCGCGGGGAGGCTGCTGGCGGCCGTGTGCGTGCCCGACAGCCCCTTCCGCCGTTTCGGCCTCATGATCCAGGCAGAGCTGGCCGATCGGGTGCTTGCAAAGCCGGGAACGCCTGCATATGGCCCTCTCGCCGTATGGGCGCGCCTGTGGACGGAGGCTCGGCGGATGCTGGCTTTGGGGCCGGAGGAGTTCGTGCCGCGGCCGAAGGTGCGTTCCACCTTCGTCGTGATCGACCCCCGCCCCGCTACCGTTCGGGTGGGGGACGTGGGCCTGCTGCGAGAGGTCGTGCGCTGTGCGTTTCAGCACCGGCGCAAGACCCTGCGGGGCGCCCTGCGCCGGCGGATTCCAGGTGCGGAGGCGGGGCTGCGAGCCGCGGGCATCGACCCCGGCCGACGAGGAGAGACCCTCTCGGAGCTCGAGTTCGTGGAGCTCGCCAAAGCCATTGGCAGAGAGGATCGAGCCGAGTGAGCCCGGGCAGGCCACCACCGCGTACGAACTTTCGTCGCAACCTGCGAGTCCCGGTTCGGGTCGAGGTGCGTGAGGACGCGGGTGGCAGCTCGCACGGCTACGCCATCAACATCTCGCCCACCGGCATGGGGCTGCAGAGCAGCGAAGCCTACAAGCCGGGCCTGAGTCTCCAGCTGCGCTTCAGCTTTGGTGCGAGCGACCAATCGGTCGAGCTCGACTCGGAGGTGATCTGGTGCATGCGCGACTCCGATCTCAGCCCGGGCATGATCTACTACGAGCTCGGCGTGCGCTTCGTGGATGTGCCGTCCGACGTCCAGGGCCTGCTCGATAGCTTCGTGGAGCGCACCGTTTGCGACCAGGGAGGCAACGACCTGCACGACCTCCGGAACGGCAGCCGAGAAAAAGGTTGACAAGCCCACCGGTCTGCGCCTAAATTTTAGCCTACATACGCATTCGCAGCGATCGAGCGCCAGAAGCTTGGATCCTTTCGGACCGAGACCGAGGGTGGCTTTGATGTGGGTGGTTGGGCCGCGTGACCCTCCTCCACGCGTTCAGCAGAACGAAGAAGCGCCTTTCCAATTCGGTGAAGGGCGCTCTTTTTCTGGGGACGCGAGGGAGACAAGCATGAAGGAGGCCCGGGTTACCGTTCCCGCACTCGCCCGCATGCAACGTGCGGGCAACAAGATCGTGATGCTCACCGCATACGATTTCCCGTTCGCTCACATGCTGGACCGGGCGGGCATCGACATCCTGCTGGTGGGTGACAGCCTGGGGACCTGCGTTCAGGGTCATCCCACCACCCTGCCGGTCACGCTCGACGAGATGATCTACCACTGCCGCATGGTTGCGCGGGCGGCGCGACGCTCATTGGTGGTGGGCGACATGCCCTTCGGCAGCTACCAGACGGGCCTCGACGACGCGCTGGCCAACGCCTGCCGGCTGCTGAAAGAGGGCGGCGCCCACGCGGTCAAGCTCGAGGGCGGCGAGCGGGTCGCGGAGCGGATCGCGGCCATCGTGCGCATGGATATTCCCGTGATGGGCCACATTGGTCTCACGCCGCAGTCGGTGCATCGCATGGGGGGCTATCGGGTCCAGGGACGGGATGCGAGGTCACGTGAGCGGCTCCTGCAGGACGCGCGCGCGGTTCAGGCAGCGGGGGCCTTCGCGCTCGTGCTCGAGGGCATTCCGGCTGAGCTCGCATCCGAGATCACGCGCGCTATGCGTATTCCCACGATCGGGATCGGCGCGGGTCTCGGCTGCGACGGTCAGGTGCTGGTGATGCACGACCTCTTGGGGCTGGGCCTGGAGCCGCCTCCCCGCTTTGCGCGCGAGTACGTGAACCTGTCCGAGATCGTGACGCGCGCGGCGCAGATGTACGCCGAGGATGTACGCCAGCAGAAGTTCCCCGCCGAGCATGAGTCCTACTGAGCCACATATCATCACGGAGGTTTGCGAGCTCCGAGGCTGGACCGAGCAGATGCGTGCCGAGGGGCGGCGAATCGCGCTCGTCCCGACCATGGGCGCGCTGCACGAGGGGCACCTGTCGCTCGTGCGGCTGGCCCACGCGCGTGCTGATCGCGTCGTGGTCAGCATCTTCGTCAACCCCACGCAGTTCGGTCCCAACGAAGACCTGAAGCACTACCCGCGAGACCTCGCCAGCGACCTCTCCCAGCTGCGGGGAAACGGGGTAGACGTGGTCTTCACTCCCAGCGTGCGGGAGATGTATCCCGAGGGCGGCGCCACCTGGGTGGAGGTCGAGCGGCTCGGCGAGGGCATGTGCGGCCGCCACCGCCCGGGCCATTTCCGCGGGGTCACGACCATCGTGGCGCGGCTCTTCAACGTGGCTCGGCCCCATGTCGCGGTCTTCGGCGAGAAGGACTACCAGCAGCTCGTGGTGATCCGGCGCATGGCGCGGGATCTGCTCTTCGATCTGGAGATCGTAGCGGGACCCACGGTGCGCGAGCCCGACGGCCTGGCCATGAGCTCCCGCAACGCGTACCTGACGCCCGAGGCGCGCCAGCAGGCCAGGGCGCTCAATGCCGCCCTGCATGAGGTACGCGAGCTCGTGCGCTCCGGCGAGCTCGACAGCAAGCGCCTGGTGGCTGCGGCACGCAACCGGATCGAGAAGGAGCCACTGGCAGAGATCGATTACATCGAGATTCGCGACGCGGGGAGCCTGGAGCCGTTGAGCCGTCTGGATCGTCGAGCGGTGCTGGGCCTGGCGGTTCGCGTCGCGGCTACGCGACTCATCGATAACACCATCCTGGAGGCCGTGTGATGCTGCGCACGATGCTCAAGTCAAAGATTCACCGCGCGACGGTGACCGATGCCAACCTCGAATACGAGGGATCCATCACCATCGACCTTGACCTGATGGATGCGGCGCACCTGCTGGCTCACGAGAAGGTAGATATCTACGACATCACCAACGGCGCCCGGCTGGCTACGTACGTGATCCCCGGCGAGCGGGGCGGCGGCACGGTCGGCATCAATGGCGCCGCCGCACACCTGGTCAAGCCCGGCGACGAAGTCATTATCGCCAGCTACGTGCAGATGGACGACAACGAAGCACGCACGTACCAGCCGCGGGTGTGCTTCGTCGACTCACAGAACCGTCTCCGCTAGGTTTTCTGCCGGCGTCGCTTCTCTCTGCGGCGCCAGGAGGTGACCCTTGTGGAAAGGGCTTTGGCTTCGGGTCGGAGCGACGCTCCGACGCGACTTCCTTGCGGGCCTGCTCGTCTTCATCCCGGTCGGGTTCACCGTCCTGGGTCTACTCTGGATTGTGGAGCGGCTGGACCAGCTGGTTCTGCCCAGAGTCTTCAAGTTCCTGGGGTTCGAGGGTCAGATTCCCTTCCTCGGGGTCATCACGACCCTGGCTGCGATTCTGCTCGCCGGTGCGCTCACGCGCAGCTTCATCGGGCGCGCGGTGCTGCGCTTCTGGGAGCGCGTGGTGGACCGGATCCCGGTCGCCCGCAGCCTGTACTCGATCCTCAAGCAGTCCACGGAGGCGTTCATCGGTGCCGGCCCCGGCGGGGACAGCTACAGGCGCGTGGTGCTGATCGAGTACCCGCGCAAGGGTATCTTCACCTACGCCTTCGTGACGGGTCGCGTGGAGAGGTCCATCGAAGGCCTTCCCGCCGACATGGTCATGGTCTTCGTGCCCAGCACACCCAACCCCACCACCGGCTACCTCCTGCTGCTTCCGGAGGCCGACGTGGTGAACACGGGTCTGACGGTGGAGGAGGCCTTCAGGCTGATTATCTCGGCCGGCATCGCCAGCGATGACGAGCCCTCGCCCCTGAGCGTGGTTCCCTCGACCCTCCCGGCCGAGTCGTCCGAGGCCGCGTCCTCCCCGGATGGCTGAGTCGGAGCGGAAGATCGTCTGCAGCAACCGGCGGGCCCGCTACGACTACCACATAGAGGAGACGTTCGAAGCGGGCCTGGTGCTGGTCGGGTCGGAGGTCAAGTCGCTGCGGGCGGGCCGGGCGCATCTGAAGAACGCCTACGCTCGGGTCGAGAAGGGCGAGCTTTTTCTGATGCATGCCCATATCGCGCCCTATGAGCCGGCCACCCGGCAGAACCACGAGCCCGAGCGCGCCCGCAAGCTCCTGCTCAACCGGCGCGAGATCAATCGTATGGGCGGCAAGGTGCGCGAGCGTGGCTTCACGCTGATCCCGCTAGACATCTACTTTCGCAAGGGCCGGGCCAAGCTGACGCTCGCGCTGGCGCGGGGCAAACGTCGCTTCGACAAGCGTGAGGCGATCGCCAAACGTGAGACCGAGCGCCGACTGCGCCGGGTGGTCAGGCGGAGGGCGCGTGGGCGATGAGCGCGCGCGGGGTGCTGCTGGTGGTGATTGCGCTGAGCGTTGCGGCGTGTGTCTCGGCGCTGCCCCCCTATCAGCACAGCCGCTACGACTATGCCGCCTTCCGCGCGCGCTCCGGACTCCTGTCCGAGCCCAATTACCTGCCCTGGGTGACGCATCGCGAGACGCTGCCGGGCGGGCAGGCGGCGTTGGTGCTTTGCCGCTGGCCGGATCACGCGTTTCCCCTGCGCTATTACGTCCAGCCGCCGCGCATCCCCAGCGAGGAACAGGACGAGTTCAACCCACGCGACCCGCAGGAGTATGTGCAGGCGGTCGAGCGCGCCTTCGTGCGCTGGGAGGAGGCGATCGGCCGGCCGGTGCGCTTCGTGCGCGTGGACGCTCCCGACCAGGCCGCGCTGCGCATCCATCTCGACGTGCAGCGGCGGCAGGAGCCGGAGGGACAGGTGCTCGGCCTGGTCCGCAACGAGTCCGAACACTGCCGGGTGCTGGGCGCGGGCCCCGACCTGGATCACGTGGAGATCGAGTTCGCCGTGCGCGACGCCTACCTGTTCATCACCGATCGCTTCGGATTGCTCACGACCGGCCAGGTGCACGCGGTCGCGTTGCACGAGATCGGCCACGTTCTGGGCGCGTCGGGTCAACACAGCCCCCTGCGCGGCGACGCCATGTACAAGATCGCCAACGACGCCCGCATCGAGAAGCTCTCGGAGCACGACCGCAACACTTTTCGTGCGCTGTACCGCATCAAGCCCGGTGCGGTCTACGTACGTCTGGGCGAGAAGCACGCGCAGCCCGTCACTGAGGCGCGCCGACGGCCGCCCAGCCTTGAGCGCGAGATCATCGATGATCGCTTCAATCTCGAAGTTCGCTTTCCCACGGGCTGGCAAGTGATCCGCTCGCCGCGCGGCTGGGTCGCAGTGGATGGGCTGAGCTGGGACTACGACGCGTCGATCCAGGTGATCGCGCTGCGCGGCAACCTGCCGGCCTACCTGCGGCAGCGTGCGCTGATGGGGACGCGGCCGGGCGAGCTGATGAGCAGCGAGATGCTGGAGCTGGACGGCCAGCCGATCGGGCGCATCGTGCTGCGCACGCCGGACTGGACCGAGCAGACCGCGGTGCTCGACTGGGATCCGGGCTGGATCCTGGTCGTGGTTGCCGACTGTGGGAGCGAGAATTTCGCGTTCTACCAGCCGTGGTTCCAGCACGTGCTGCTCTCGCTGGTTCACAGCCCCCCGCGTGCGACCGAGTCCGCGGTTGGCTCGGGCGCACCTGCTCCCGAGTGAGTCTTGCGGGCTCCTCGGCGGGCGACTCAAGGGTCGCCCGCCGCGTGCAGGCGAGCTCCGCTCGCCGATACCGCGCTAAGACGGCTAGGAGCGGACCCAAGACGAAGTCTTGGGTCGGGCTCCTAGGCGGGCTCGACCACGCGCAGCAGCAGACCGTTCAGGTACGCGCCCTGAGGGTGGGTGAGGGCCAGGGGATGGTCGGGTGGGGCCCCCAGCGTCCCCAGAACCTGAAGCTCGGCTCCGGCGTCCAGAGCGGCCGAGAGCACGACCTTTGCGAACAGCTCCGCGCCCACGTGGTGCGAGCAGCTAAAGCTCAACAGGTGCGCCCCGGGCTGCGCGCGCCGTAGCGCCCAGAGGTGGAGGTCCTTGTAGGCGCGGCAGGCGGCCGAGACGTCCCGCTTGCGACGCGCGAAGGGCGGCGGATCCAGGGCAATGAGATCGAAGCGTCGCTCGTCTTTGCGCAGGAACTCGGGCACGTCCCCGAGCACCGCCTCGACCCCTGGTGCATTTCGACACAGAAGCTTGTGCGCGGGCAGCGAGGACTCGACGGCGACGACCTCGCGCGCGCCGCCCTGCTGGGCCGCCAGCGCAAACCCACCCGTGAAGGAGAAGAGGTCGAGCGCCCGTACGTCGGGAGCCGCGAGCCGGCGGAAGAGATCGCGCGCGTCGCGCTGATCCAGGTAGAAGCCCGTCTTCTGTCCGTGGCGCAGGTCCACCCAGTACGCACGGCCCCGCTCATGGATCTGAACGGGCTCGTCGGCGACGGAGCCGAAGAGGGCGCGCTCCGTTTGCACGGAGGTATCGCCCCGAAGCCAGGCGCCCTGCGCTCCGGTCAACGGCTGCAGGATCTCGCCAATGCGCTGCGCGCGTCGCCACATGGCGGGCGTGGTGAGCTTGAGCACCAGCCAGTCCGCGTAGCGATCCACGCTCAGACCGGGCAGCCCATCGCCCTCGGCGTGAATCAGCCGGATCGCATCCGTATCGCGCAGGGCCGGGTGCGTGGCTCGCCACGCGAGTGCCGCTTCGATGCGCGCCAGTAGCCAGTCCTCGTCGGGATCCGCGTCCGTCGGCCCGAAGCCGTGCATCCGAACCCGGATCTGCGAGTCCGGATCGTAGTCTCCCACCCCGAGCCGCTCGCCGTGGGCACCTTCCACCCGCACTACGTCGCCGGACTCCGGGTCCCCCTCGACGTGATCCACGCTGCCGGAGAGCACCCAGGGATGCCGCCGTCGGAGGGGGCGCTCACGGCCCTCGCGCAGGTGAACGGTAGCTAGGCTAGTTGCTTTGGCCACGGAAGAAGTTGAAGACGCTCCGAACCACGGCGGCGTCATCGCTGGCCACTTTTTCGAGCTCGCCTGGATCGAACCATACGCCCCCGCAGGTCGGGCAGCGGTCGATCACGAGATCCCGGAAGTCCTCCTCGACCAGCTTGGTCTCGCAGCCGCCGGGACAGGTGCGCCAGCGGGCCTCGCGGGCTGCCTCGGCCTCCGCCTGCTCGCGCTTGATCTGCGAGAGCTCCCGCTGCTTGGCCTCTTCGCGGACGATGTACTCTTTCTCGGGTGAGCTCGGCTTCTGGCTTGGCATTTCGCGCTCCCTTTCGCCTCCGGGCTGACGGTCTAAGGGTAGCAAACGGCGCTCCGGCTCCCCGTTGTCACTCACTGGCTTGACTCCCCCCGCGCTGGGTATAAGCTAAATCCACGAAAGGGGGCGATTGGCTTCGACGGGTGGTAGACGGTGTTTGTTGCGTGCCGAGGTGTCGTGTCCTCGTAAAACCCGCGGCAAGGCAATCACAATTGCCGACACTGAACTAGCTCTCGCTGCTTAAATAGACAGCGAGCGTTCCCCGGTCCGACGCCTGCTGAGACCGGGGGGCGACGTTTAGCAGGCTGGTCCAAACCGCTGTCGGGACGGGGCGGACGAGAAACTTTCCCGGCTCGCGGCTGGCTCCCCGTGCTCTGTCGGAGGGCCTTCCGCTAAAAAAACACACGGAGCTACGCACGTAGACGCAGGCACAAGAAACCATGCGGACGCGGGTTCGATTCCCGCCGCCTCCACCACTATTTCCCCCACGACTTCGGTCGGTTAGCGCCTCAGTCGTCCGAGCCCCGACGCCGGGGGAGCGCTGGGGGAGCAGGGGGAAATTGGCGCACCCGGTGGTCAATACACCACC
>SMUY01442526.1_pt1 | contig 28418 bp, 29 predicted proteins | sample 2456441 | NCBI WGS metagenome assembly SMUY01 (sample SAMN11095931, study PRJNA526329) | marine sediment metagenome | biome: Marine sediment; feature: Surficial sediment; material: Deep marine sediment; isolation source: Hadal surficial sediment | place: Pacific Ocean | collected 2014-11 | depth...
CAGCTCGTCCGCGCGCGCGGCCGCCTGATAGCCCAGGTTATAGCTCGCGCGATAGCGGAGCTCCGCATCGTCGCGCGCCGCGGAGCGGGCCGCCAGCAGCACGGGCTCCGCCTCTTCGACCGGACCCCCTTCGAGCAGCGTGACCGCCCGGTTGTAGATCTCGCGCGGCTCCTCGAGCGTCGCGTCTGTTCCCTCGTCGGTCCCAGGCGCGCTCTCTGGCACGCCCTCCGCCGTAGCTTCGGCGCCGGCCGGCCCCACACGCAGCACCAGAGCGAGCGCGCCGAGCAGCAGCAGCGCCGCAGCCCCGCGCGTGATCGCGGGCTCCAGGGCGCTGAGCGCGCGCGGACCGCGACTGGCGACACCCACGCTCAGCAGCAGCGAGACCAGGGCCAGCAGCACCGCCCACTGATAGCCCTCGTGTCGGACGGCCTTGCCTCGACCCTCGAGCCGCCCGCGCGTGAGCCGCGCGATGTGGGTCTCGTAGATGGAGGCGAGATCCAGCATGCCCGTCCCCGCCGGGATGTAGGCTCCACCGGTGAGGAGCGCGATCTCGCGCAGGGTTGCCCCATCGAGACGGCTACGGACCGGGCTCCCCGCCGAGTCGCGCAGCAACGTGCGCGCGCCAGTCGCGGGGTCGGTGATCATGACCTCGCTCCCAGCCTCATCGCCGAATCCCATGGCGATCACACGCACCCCAGCCTCGGCTGCGGCCTTGGCCGCCTCCAGCGGAAAGGAGTCGTGATCCTCACCATCAGTGATCAGCAGAATCGTCCGCGAGACATCGCCCGCGGATCCGAAGCCGCGGACCGCCTTGCGGATCGGCTCCTCGAGCCGTGTTCCACCGCGCGTCACGCTGTTCACGTTCACCCCATCGAGCACCAGGCGCAGAAACCCGAAGTCGGGCGTGAGCGGGGCCAGCACGCTGGCGCGGCCGGCGAAGACGATCAGACCCACGTGATCGCCCTCGAGATAGGGCAGGAGATCGCGGATGTCCGCCTTCGCCCGCTCCAACCGGTTGGGCGCCACGTCTTCGGCGAGCATGGACTTGGAGACGTCGAGGCAGATCATGATCTCCGCACCCACGCGCGGCGTGGCCACGTAGTGCAGACCCCATTGCGGACGCATCAGAGCCAGCACCAGGAAGACGCCCGCGAGGCCCAGCAGCAGCAGGCTCAGGCGTCGGTTCAGAGCGGTCGAGCGCTGCACCAGGCGCGTCTGAAGACGCAAGGAGACGAGTTGCTCCAGTGCGCTGCCGCCGCGGCGATCCAGCCAGAAGAGTAGAGCCACGAACGCGATCACCAGCCACAACGCGTGCACCCACTGTGGATCCGCAAAGCGAAAATCACTCACGGCAGTCTCCGCAGCAGGGTGCTGCCCGCGAGCGACGAGAGACCGATCAACGCCAGCGCCGCGCCGACGAAGCCGGCGTAGTGCGCGCTGTACTGCAGGTAGCGGATCTCGGTGATCTCACTGCGCTCGAGTGCGTCGATCTCGCTCACGACCTGCGCCAGCCCCTCCGCATTGGTGGCGTGGAAGTACCGACCATGGGTCTTTTCGGCGATCGCCCGCAGCGTATCCTCGTCGATCTCCACGTACGCGCGCTGCAGCCGGACGCGTCCCCCCGGCCCGGCCACCGGGATCGGGGCATAGCCGGTGCGCCCCGCACCGATGGTGTAGACCTTGATGCCGAAGCTGCGCGCCAGCTCCGCGGCCCGGAGCGGATCGACGTCACCCGCGTTGTTCACGCCATCGGTGAGCAGAATCGCTAGCTTCGATTTCGCCGGATGCCGCCGCAGCCGCTCGACCGCGAGGGCCAGGCCCTCCCCGATCGCAGTCCCGTCTTCCGAGCGCTCGCTCACGATCTCGACCTGATCCAGGATCGCCAGCAGGTTTCCGTGGTCGAGTGTGAGTGGACAGAGACCGTCGGCGTAGCGCGCAAAGGCCACCAGCCCCATGAGGTCGTTGGGGCGTCCGCTGACGGCGTCCGAGCCCAGGACAAAGTCCCGGAACACCTGCTTCACGGCCTGCAGGCGGTCGACGCTCACATCTCCCTCAACGAAGTCGCGCGCTTGCATCGAGCCGGAGCGATCCACCACCATCACAATCGCGATCCCCTCGCGCGAGACCTTGGTGGTGGCGTCGCCGGTGCGGGGTCCCGCCAGAGCCAACGCGAGTAGTGCGGTGGCCAACGCCAGCCCCAATGCGGGCAGCACGGAGAGGCGCGCACGCAGCGAGCGCGGCGCGCGGTCCACGATCTCGAGGCTGGAGTAGGTAACGGCCCCGGGGAGCCGGGCCGCGAGCCAGTACACCAGCGGGGCCAGCAGCGCCGCGAGTAGAAAGAGCGGGTCGCGCAGCTCCCAATCAGGCACGCACGGCCCCCGCCTGGCTCAGCTCTCGCTCCTCGAGCAGCGGCGCGTGCTCACGGGTTTCGTCGAGAAAGCGCTCGGCGACCCGGATCGAGTCCTGAATGTCGTCGTCGCCCGGAACGTACTGTGCGAATTTGACCAGATCGGCGCCGCGCAGAAACTCACGCAGCAGCCGCTGATGGTCGTGGCTCAGGTCGGGCGAGCCGCCGATATCCGCCAGGAACTCCTCGGTGGTAAGCTCCGGCGAGCGCAGCTCGAAGCAATCCTCCAGGTAGTGGCGCACGGTGCTCGACAGCTCCACGAAGAAGGCGTCGATCTGCTCCGGGCTTGCGGGCCTGGGTCGCGCGATCAGCCGGTCCAGGCGTGAACGCGCAACTTCGTAGGCCGAGCGCCGTCGCAGGCGCCGTCGCCAGCCCAGCCAGGCTCGCAGCAGGAAGGGTGAGGCCGCCGCCAGGCCGGCCAGGGCCGCCACGATCCAGGGCCAGCGCGGTCCCGCTGGGGTCTGACGCGGGCCCAGCGTGCCCAGTGAGGGCCTCAGATCCGGCAGCGCACCGCTGGGCAGCACCGAGCTCACCTCGAAGTCGATCCGCTCGGTCAGCAGCTCGAAGGCGTCCTCGCCTTCGGGTGCGGGCGTCTGGCCGGGACGGCGATCGATGAACTCAATCAAGATGGGCGGGATGCTCTGTGGTCCCGAACGCACGGGCTCGAGTCGATACAGCTGGGTGGCGCGCGTTCGACCCTCGTCATCGATCGACTCGCGCGGTACGAAGTCCACGATCCGGTAGCGCTCGAGCGCCTCGCCGAAGGCCGGCATCAAAAGCTCGACGCCAGGCTTGGCCTTCACCTGCAGGGTCAGCTCGAGCACGTCACCGATCACGGGCTGAGCAGGCTCGAGGCGCACGCTGGCCGTGACCGGCCCACGCTGCGTGGTCTGCTCGATCGACTCCTCGGCGGCGGGCGCCCCGGAAGCCAGAGCCACGAGATACGTGAGTACCCCCAGCAGCCAGGCTCGCGACCTCACCGGCGCGCTCGCTGCTCGCGCATCTTGAAGAACCGGATGAGCGGCTCCACTACCGACTGCGATGCATCGATGTGAATGAAGTCGATTCCCGAGCTGCGGAAGCTTCGCTCGAGGCTGCGGATGCGCTGCTGCGCCAGCTGCTTGACCTCGCCTCGAAACGCGGCGGATGACGTGTCATACAGACGAATCCGTCCGGTCTCGGCATCGCGCAGCGACACCAGTCCCAAGGCGGGCAGCTCCAGCTCGCGCGGGTCACTGATCAGTACCGCAATCACGTCGTGCTTGCGGTTGGCCGCGCGCAGAGCCGGCTCGTAGCCCTTGTCCATGAAGTCGCTCACCACGAAGCAGATCGTCTTGCGCTTGTTGACCGACAGCAGGAACTCCATCGCGTGGGCAATGTTGGTCGCCTCGCGCGGCCGCCGCATGCGCCGCCACGAGGCGAAGCGGAAGCGTGCACTGCGTGGCAGCGATGCTGCACGCGGCTCGGGCGTGTCCAGCCCATGCGCCAGCACCTCGCGCACCACACGCAGCGCGTGCTTCTGCCCCTTGCGCGGTGGGATGTACTCCTCGATCCCACCGTGAAAGAGCGCCAGACCCACTTTATCGTTGCTCCGAATTGCCGAGAAGGCGATCAACGCGCACAGCTCGGCCGCTGCCTCACGCTTCGACCGCGCGACCGAGCCGAAGTCCTGCGAGGCCGAGATGTCCGCCATCAGCATCAGCGTGAGCTGGCGCTCCTCGACGTAACACTTGACGTAGGGCTCACCCATGCGCGCGGTGACCTTCCAGTCGATGGTCCGTACGTCATCCCCAGGGACGTAGGGCCGAACCTCGTCGAACTCGATACCGCGGCCTTTGAAGACGGATATGTACTCACCGGCCAGTACGTCTGCCACCTGGCGGCCCGTACGTATCTGGATCTCACGTACGCGTTGGAGAATCTCCCGGGCCAGCAAGGCTGCCTCCGTGGATGGGGCTAGTGTCCTGTTTCGGAAGTTCGCTCGCAGTCTCGGCGACCGATGCATCCGCGCTCGCGGCGTTGCACTCGCTTGCCGAATCTACAGATTCGCCTCGCTCGCGCGCCTTGCGAGCGCGGCGCCTCGGCCGCGAGAACTGCGTCGGAACTCCCGGAACAGAACACTAGGGAACCAGAACACTGACGAGGATGTGCTCGATGATGTCCTCCGGCGTCTTGCCCTCGGCCTCGGCCTCGTAGGTGAGGGAGACGCGGTGTCGGAGCACATCCGGCGCAAGCGTCTTCACGTCGTGAGGGGTGACGTAGCTGCGCTGCTGCAGGAACGCGTGCGCCTTGGCGGCCTTCATCAGGCAGATCGACGCGCGTGGGCTGGCGCCGATCTCGATCATGCCGTCGAGGTCGGAGATCTCGGCCGCGCGCGGATCGCGCGTGGCGCGTACGATGTCGACGATATAGCTGCGCACCTTCTGATCGACGAAGACCTGATCGACCACGCGCCGCGCCGCGAGCACATCGGACGGTGAGGCTACCTTGTTGATGCGGGGCTCCGCCTGGCCACCCGCCATGCGGTCGATGATCTTCTGCTCCTCCTCCTTGCTGGGATAGCCCAGCTTGACCTTGAGCATGAAGCGATCGATCTGGGCCTCGGGCAGGGGATACGTCCCCTCCTGCTCGATCGGGTTCTGGGTGGCGAGGACGAGGAAGGGCTCTTCCAGGGGGTAGCTGTGTCCGCCGATGGTGGCCTGGCGCTCCTGCATCGCCTCGAGCAACGCGGACTGCACCTTGGCCGGCGCGCGATTGATCTCATCGGCCAGGATCAAATTGGAGAAAATCGGTCCCAGCTTGACGCTGTAGGTCGCCTCTTTGGGGTTGAAGACCTCGGTTCCGATCACGTCCGCGGGCAGCATGTCGGGGGTGAACTGGATGCGCGAGAAGCCGGTGTCGATGGTCTGGGCCAGACAGCGCACGGTCAGGGTCTTCGCCAGGCCGGGAACCCCCTCCAGCAGCACGTGGCCGCCCGACAAGAGGCCGGTGAGCAGGCGCGAAACCATCATCTCCTGGCCAACCAGCACCTTGCCGATCTCGTTCACGATGTCGGCACCCAGACGCGCGTGTCGCTCTATGTCCTCACGCAACCCCGATGCTGTCTGGCCCTGACTCTCATCCATCGCGGGCGGAGCCTAGCGAAAACGGGCCGTGCAACCAGGGGGCGGGACGTCGCTAGAAGCCCGACGGCTCGAGACACTTGAGCCGCTGCTTCGAGGACCCGACTTTGATGCCGCACGGTACTGCGTCACCGATTTTATCGGGACGATCGATGGCTCCGGTGGTCATCGTGATCTCCACTATCTCCTGACCCTCGGTAAACGGCTGGATGTCGCGCTTCCTCACACGGATCGCCAGCTTGTAGACATCCGGTGCAAAGGGCACGTTCCTGAAGATCGCCCTCTCCGTCTTTTCAACGTTCTTGCACTTGACCCGGCCGAGGAAGGGTTCCTTGATCTTCAGCTGACATTCCGCACGCGTGAACTCGATCGTCTGATTCGGATCCTTGATCTTGAACCGCAGTACGATCTCGTCCGGGCCATCGCTGTTGGGGTCCAGACCCTCCTCGAGGCTCTCCTTAAAGCCGTCGAGCGGAGGGTGGGCGTCCAGGAAGCCACGAATCGTGATCTTGCCGACTCCCTCGCCGGATGGCTTGAACTGTGAGGTCGCCTTGAAGATCCCCACCACCAGGCTGCCGAGGATGTCCACCTCGTCACAGGTGTCGCCCTCGCCATCCCCATCGAAGTCTTCCTGACCCCCGTTGTACAGCAGGGGGCAGTTGTCGCAGTCGTCGATCACGCCGTCGCCATCGCCGTCGGGCAGCAAGCCCTCATCCTGGCAGGTCGAGGAGCAACCGTCGCAGTCATCGCTATTGCCGTCGTCGCACTGCTCGGGGGTGTTGGGATCGGTGGTTCCGTCACCGCACATCTGCGCGAGCGCGGGTCCGGCCTGAAGCAGACCGAAAATGAACGCCGCTCCCAACGACCACCTGCCTAGGGCAGCGAGGCTAACCTGTGGGACGCAGGTCCGAGATTCCAGTGCCCTGGCCGGCATAGGGCAAGCCTACCATGCCGAGCGGCGGATGTGCGCGCGATCTCGCAGACGCTTCGAGATTTCCGACCACCGCGTAAGTACCTGAAAAATCGCCGGTTTCCCACCCCGCGCGGAGCGGCCGGCTCAGTTGCGTGCCAGCTCCTCATCGAGCAGGGTCTTGAACGCGGCGAAGGGCTTCGCGCCCGAGAGAAAGCGGCCGTTGACGAAGAAGCCTGGGGTACCCGTGACGCCGAGGCTGGCGGCCTGCCGAGCATCGTCGTCCACCCGCTTTTTCACGTCGGGTGACGTCGAGTCACGTTTGAACTTATCCAGATCGAGCCCAATCTCCTGCGCGTACTCGAGGTACTTCTCGGGGCTCAGCTGACGCTGGTTCGCAAAGATCCGGTCGTGCATCTCCCAGAACTTGCCTTGTCGGTGCGCGGCCTCGGCGGCCGCGTGGGCGGCGGGCGCCTTGGAATGCATGCGGAGCGGGAGGTGCTTGAACACGATCTGCACCCGGTCACCGTATTCCTTTTCGATCTGCTTGAGGGTCGGACCGACCCTCGAACAGAAGGGTCACTGGAAGTCCGAGAACTCGACCAGCTTGACCTTGGCGGTTGCCGGCCCCTTGGCCGGGGACCCTTTAGTCTCGACCGTGTAGCGACGGTCCGGATCGGGACGGCCCGCGCGTCGGGCTGGAGCCGCCGCCGGCCGCGCCTGCGCCACTTTTTGTAGCGCGCCCATGGTGTCCGCGAGGGCCAGCTTGATCCCGCTGAGCTGAACGGTGGTCTTGTCCACGGCGCCCTTGACGATCCAGGCGGCGGCCACCAGCGCGACGCCTAGAATCAGCGCGGCCACGATCGAGGCGCGCCCAGATTCTTGCTGTGCCACGGTCCCGGTCTCCTCTGGCTCCAGCGCGCAGCGTAGCGCGTCTAGCCGGGCTCTTCGAGGGGGTCCAGACCCGCCCCGGGGATCTCGTCCTGTGCTGGCTCGCCGTCCTCGGGCTGCTCCTGCACCGCCTCGAGGCCCACGAAGTAGGCCCGCCCCGTGACGCCGCCTCGTCGGATGCGCACCGGGACGAACTGACCCAGCTCGAGGTCACCTCCACGGTCGATGGTGGCACGCACGAGGCCCTCGATCTCGACCGTGACCCGCTGGTGGGTGTGCATGCGCCCGTCCGTCCCCCGATGGGACCAGACTCGAGAGCCCACCACCTCCGCCTCAACCACCTCCTCCGGACCCCGGCGATCGAGCTGCCACAGCCCGAGCGCGACCCCCAGCGCCGCCATCAGTCCCCCGCGCAGAAGCCAGGCGCGGAGCTTCCGGCGCCGGGCGGCACGCTGCCTCGCCTCCCGCTGTTCGCGCTTCGAGACTCTCGGGTTCGGCCCTGCCTGCACCATCTTCGCCGCTGATTCTAAACCGGCCGATGCGCAACGGGCAAAGCCTCCGACTCGCCGGTTGTCGGCCGGCAAGCCGGCCTGCCTCGGGCTATTCCCGGCCGCGTGAGAGCTGGCGCTCGATCCGGTCGAGCTGCTGGTCGCGGGCCGCCTCGGCCCGCTCGCGCACCCGCTCGAGCGGAGCGCGTGTGTCGCGGGCCTGACCCTCGGCCAACGCTGGCGCAAAGCGCGACAGGAGTCCGCCGAAGGCGCGATCCGTACCCTCCGTGAAGATCGAGAGCCCGATCCAGACTGCGAACACGATCAGCAGGATCACGAAGACTTTGCCCATCAGACTCGCCTCCCCACAGCTGAGATGCGAGATCGGAACAGTGCCACCGGGACCTTAGCGCGGAGCCAGGTTACGCCCCCCTGCCCGACTCAGAGACCCTCCGACCAGGGCCGGCCGCCCCGCCACAGCTCTCACCCGCGCCAGCAGGCGTCCGTCCCCATCCCAGGCCGAGAGCGCGCCGCGCTCGGTCACCAGCCTGAACTGCGTGGGCTCACGGCCGGCGCTCTGCAGCATCACGTCGATGGTGCCCGGCCCCGCCCAGAGCAGGGTCACGCTTTCGCCGTTCGGGCCGCTCACGACCTTCCCGGTCCCCGCGTCCCCCAGCATCGGATTCGAGCCGGTCCAGAACTCGACCGAGTTGGCAAAGGCCAGATCGATGCTGAGCGCGAGCGCGTAGATCGGGACCACGCTGAGCACGATGAACGCGAACCACTGGACCCATTTGTCGGGATCGATGTCCGCGTTGGCGCGGTACGCCTAGCGCACGAGCTGGAACTTGCCGTAACAGGCAGTGCTTGCGACAGGGATGAAGCAAACAAGAACCAAAACCGCTGCGAAGCGTCGCAGCCAGCCACACACTTTCATCGGCCCCCCCCTTCTGAATCGCCGGTCGAGAACGATAGCCGCGCCGCGAGAGCATCGCAGCACGCGTCTTGCGTGTAAGCTTCCCGCTGGTTGCCTACCGAATGCGCTCAGCACCGGCCTTTGTGCCGTCCAACCAGCCAATCCACCGGGGCAGGTTATAATTGGGCGCAGCGACGTGCCCCTTGCTGGGAGTGACGGTGGCAAAGCAGATTCTCGTGATAGAGGACGACCCGGGTATTGCCGACCTCGTGCGTCTTCACCTGGAAGAAGCAGGCTACGAGGTCGACGTGGCCCCTGACGGGCAGGCGGGGCTCAAGCGCAGCCATGACAGCCGCTTCGCCCTGATCATCCTGGATCTGATGTTTCCCTCGGGGCCTGACGGGCTGGAGGTTTGTCGCCAGCTGCGGGCGCGGCCGGAATACGTGCCGATTCTGATGCTCACCGCTCGAGCGACAGAGATCGACCGCGTGGTCGGGCTCGAGATGGGCGCGGATGACTACCTCACCAAACCGTTCGGGGTGCGCGAGCTGGTTGCACGCGTGAAGGCGCTGTTCCGTAGGATCGAGGTGCTGGAGGAATCGAGGTCGGCAGCCTCGGATCGCCCAATCGAGGTCGAGGGTCTTCGCATCGATCCGGAACGCCGGGAGATCAGAGTGGACGGAAAAGCCATGAAGCTGACCGCGAAGGAGTTCGATCTGCTGCTGCACTTCGCCCGCAACCCGGGTCGGGTGTTTCAGCGCTCCCAGCTACTGGATTCCGTGTGGGGCTACGCTCACGCGGGCTACGAGCATACCGTCAACGCTCACATCAACCGCTTGCGCGCAAAGATCGAGCGCGATCCTTCGAAGCCCAAGTATATCCAGACGGTGTGGGGTGTAGGATACAAGTTCCTCGACCCCGACCGGCCAACGGAGAGCTAAGCCCTGTTCCGCACCCTCTACGCCAAGCTCGCGCTCGTCTTGATCGCCCTGCTGACCGCCGTGGGAGCGGCTTATATGGGGGTGGTGATCTACTCCACCCGCATCTACCAGCAGGAGATGATTCAGAGCCTGCACCGATCGCTGGCGGCAAACCTGGCTGCCGAACCGATCCCGATCCAGGAAGGAGAGATGGTGTCGTCGGTGCTGCAGCATTGGTTCCACATCTTCACGGTCGCGAACCCGAGCATCGAGCTGTATCTGCTCGATCTGGAGGGTCGATTGATCGCCCATTCCACGGAGCGGACCGAGATCGAGCAAACTCTCGTCTCCATCGACCCCGTCCTGCGCTTTCTCGCCGACGAGCCGCTGCCAATCCTCGGGGATGATCCCCTCGAAGCCGACCATCAGAAGGCCTTCTCGGCGGCGCCAATCCTCGTAAACGGACAGATACGCGGCTATCTCTACGCGATTCTGGGTAGTGAGCGCTATGCGTCGGTGACACAGCTGCTCCAGCGCAGCCAGGTCCTGCGCCTGAGCGTCGCGATCGTAGCCATCTGCTCGATCCTCGGTCTGCTGGCGGGCGTCTTCCTGTTTCGCATGCTCACCAGCCGGCTGCGCCGCCTCAGCGCCGGGATCACCGAGTTCCAGAGCACGGGCCGTGCCCCCCGGCTTGGCGGGCGCCCACGGCACGGCCGCCACAGCGGCGACGAGCTGGATCGACTGGAGGGGGCGTTCGACGAGCTGGCCGATCGGATCACCGAGCAGGTCGGGATGCTCGAGAAATCCGACACCGTTCGCCGCGAGCTGATTGCGGGCGTATCACACGATCTGCGCACTCCTCTCACCACGTTGCGGGGTTACCTCGAAACGCTCCTCTTCATGGAAGGCAGCCTGAGCGAGAGCGAACGCCGCGAATACCTGGAAGCCGCAATCAAGCACGGGCAGCGCCTGTCGGAGCTGATCCGTGCACTGTCGGAGCTGGCGCGGCTCGACGCCCCAGAGATGCAACCACAGTTCGAGCCGTTCCCGTTGGGGGAGATTGTTCAGGATGTGGTGCAGAAGTTCGCGCTCGCAGCCAGCGATCGAGGCGTCGAGCTGCGCGCCGACTTCGTGCCTGAGCTGCCGCTCGTATACGCCGACATCGGATTGATCGAGCGGGTCTTCGAGAACCTGATCGAGAACGCCCTGCGCCATACGCCGGAGGGCGGAACGGTGACCCTGGCCTTAGAGCCTCAGGAGGGCGGGATCAAGGTCTCCGTCACGGATACGGGGCCCGGCATCCCGGTCGAGGTGCTGTCGCGAATCTTCGACCGCTTCACCCGCCACGGGAACGCGGCTCAAAACCACTCCGAAGGCATGGGCCTCGGGCTGCCCATCGCCAAGCGCATCCTGGAGCTGCATGGAAGCTCGATCCAGGTGGAGAGCAAGCTCGGCGTTGGCAGCACCTTCTCCTTCAAGCTGCCGCTTCGAGATGAGATTCAGCAGCTTCCGGACGAAACTTTCCAAGTCTCGTGAGGTTTGCGTGATATCTCTCGTGCAGACTGCCTGAGCACGCCACGGAGCCTCGCTGGGAACAAACCAGCATATGAGGTGGGAGCGCGTCATGGGCACTAAACCGCATCAACTCCTCGAGAACTGGGTCGCCACGGACCTCCGTAAGCTCTGGCCGGCTTCGCGAGCAGCGTGGCTCCCTGTTCAGTGCGAAACGCCGCCTGAGACGCTCTTTCGTTGGCCCTATGTTCGGGGGGCCGACTCCGTGGCCGCCTCCACATCTACCGCTTAGGATTTCCTCCTCTTCGGACCCGCAAGGGTATGACAGCCCGGAGCTTCGGCTCCGGGCTTTCTTTTTGGGCTTCGCCTCATCAGATACCCGACTTTTCAGATCGGGTATGAGACGTACAGCCGGCCGGGGCAAGCCCCGCTCACAGACCCGCTGAGAATCGCGTTGGCGGTCGAGGGAACCCGAGGCGACGTCCACCCCATGCTGGCGCTCGGCACCTCCCTGCTCGCCCGGGGTCACGAGGTCCTGGTGCTGGGCGGGGCTGGGGCAAGGGCGCGCTGCCGCAGGGCGTGATGGCGATCGGGGCGGTCTCGCCGGCGCAGCTCTTCCCCCGTCTGGCGGCGGTCATCTATCAGGGCGGCGCGGGCACGACCACGACCGCCGCGCGCGCGGGCGTACCCCAGATCGTGGTGCCCCACCTGCTGGACCAGTTCTCCTGGGCTCGACGCGTATCGCTGCTGGACCTGGGTCCGCCCGCGATCCCGCGCAAGCGTCTGACCGGCCAGCGTCTGCCGGATGTCTTGGGGATGACGCTCGAAAACGAGACGCTGAGCGAGCGAGCGCGTGAGCTGGGCGCCCGTCTGCAGGCGAGGCGGCATCCAGAGTGTGGGCTGGAGAAGCTGCTCGAGCACCAGGAGGACGACGCCCCCGACCGACGGTGATACTCTGGCAACCCTGGCACCGCTCGGAGGGCGCAAGTGAAGTACAAGCTCATCTCGGCTGACTCCCACCTCTCGCTGCCACCCGGCTTCTTCCAGCGCTACCTGCCCGCGCCGCACCGCGATCACAGCTGGGTCAAGGCAGTCGAGGGCATGCAGAAGAAGGCTCTCAAGCTGGCGGGGATGGGTCTCGCGCACATGGCGGGACGTCGCTTCGAGGACTATCAGGCCAAGGACATCTCCGAGGACGACATCCGGCCGGGCGCCTTCGACCCCGCTGCTCGGCTCGCGGACATGGACACCGACGGGGTCGACGCTGAGGTGCTGATCTCCGGCGGCGCGGCTCCGACGGGCAAAGACGTCACGGAGGAGTTTCAGCGGGTCGTGATCCAGTCCTACAACGACTTTCTGAGCGAGTTCTGCTCGACGCATCCGGCCCGGCTCATCGGACCCGCCATCGTGCCGTTCCAGAACTTGGATCTGGCGTTGCAGGAGATGAAACGGGCAGCGCGCCTACCGGGTATCCGCGCCTTCCTCTTCGAGGCCTATCCCCAGCTGCCGTACTGGGACGACGCCTACGAGCCGTTCTGGCAGGTGGCCAACGAGCTCGGCTACCCGATCCACATCCACATCGCGACCCCGCGCAGCAACGTGCTGTCAATGAGCTCGCTGGCGCCCAACAAGCAGGGCACCGCAATGAGCTTCATCGCGCTTTCGCCCATGGGGCTCTCCGAGACGCTCGCCATCCTCGTCTTCGCGGGCATCCCGCAGCGCTACCCGAACCTGCGCTTCGTGTTCACAGAAGCGGGCGCCTCCTGGCTGGCGTACTTCAAGGAGCGCATGGACCTCGTGTACAAGCGCCATCGCTACTGGACGAAGTCCCCACTCGAGGAGCCGCCCAGCTACTACGTGGACCGCCAGTGCCTGAACACGTTCATCGAGGACACCCCGGCGATCCGCCTCCGTCACGAGGTAGGACTCGGCAACATGATGTGGTCGACCGACTATCCGCACTCCGATTCGACCTGGCCCCATTCCTGGAAATACATCGAGGAGGCCTTCGCGGGCGTGCCCGAGGCCGAGCGTCATCAGCTTCTGGCGCAAAACGCAATCGACCTCTACGGCCTCTAGAACGCTTTTTCGACTCTGGGGACCAGCTGTACGCGCGCTAAAGCCGTATCGCTGCCCGCTCTTCTCCAACCCACCGGCTTCACGACCCCGCGACTTCCCTAGTTCCAGATAAGCCCGCCTCTGGCCGATGTTACTGAGGGACTTGCCCCCTCGATGCTCAGGCTGGCCACATGGAACTGTGAATCGTGAGTCCACCGGTACGCTACCGCCGGGCCGCGCCCGCTGGTCCCTTCAGCTGCCGCGGTATTTCCGGCTTCACGCTGCTCGAGCTCACGTTCGTCCTCCTGATCCTCGGGATCCTGACGGCGATCGCCATTCCCAGTCACCGCGGCTACCAGGACAAGGCTGTCATTCTCAAGGCGATCGGCGAGATCCGCGAGCTGGAGGGACAGCTCGACACATTCCGCGCTGAGTTCGGCGCCTACCCGAACAGCCTGGCCGACGTCGGAGAGGCGGGGCGGCTCGATCCCTGGGGAAACCCTTACGAGTCTCTCAACATCGCACAGGGCGGTAATCAGGGAGCCCGCAAGGACAAGAGCCTGGTCCCCATCAACTCGACCTATGACCTCTACAGCAAGGGGGCGGACGGGGACAGCAAGAAGTCGCTCGTGCCCAAAGTCAGCCACGACGACATTGTGCGCGCCAACGACGGCGCCTTCGTAGGGCTCGCCCTGGATTACTAAGGGCAAGTCGCAACATGTTTCCCCGCGTTGCATCCTTTCACAGCAGGCTCGGCCGCCGCATGCTGTTCACTCTATTTCTTTGTGCGTTGGTTCCCGTCTGCACACTCGCCTTCCTCTCCTACAACCAGGTCACGGGTCAGCTGCATGAACAGAGCCGAGCCCGCCTCTGGTCCGCCAGCAAATCGCTGGGCATGACCATCTACGAGCGCTTGCTCTTTCTCGAGGCCAACCTCGACGCCATTGAGCGTGACATCACGCTGACTCGCAAAGGAGCCGGCTCTCGACCGGCGATTCGCGTAACCAAACACATCGAGGGAAGATTCGAAGCGATTACATTGATCGCGAATCAGGGCGACGCCATTGCCCTGCTGGGGACGCCCGGCTTTCTGCCCGCGCTGAGCTACGAGGACGTCGAGTACATCCGGTCCGGAAACAGTCTCATCCTCACCCAGTCGCTTCCAGGGGCCCCGCCCCGAATCCTGATGCTCCGCGCCCACACTGGCAAGGATCGGGACGACGCGATCCTGATCGCGCGCATCAAGCCCAGCTATCTCTGGGGCGGCGCACACGAGAACAACCTCCCGCCTTCGAGCGACTACTGCGTATTCTCCGATCCGGCTCGTATGCTGTTCTGTTCCGCACCCGAGCGAGGATCGCTGACTGATCCGGGCCGGTCCGAAGTTTCAGCTGCGGCATCCGGGTACCTGGAATGGACGATCGCTGACCAGCCCCTGATCGCAGCCTACTGGTCTCTGTTCCTAAAACCCAGGTTTCGCGCCGGCAGCTGGATCGTGATGGTCAGCGAGCCCCGCGCCAACGCGCTCGCCCCCGTAGCCGATTTCCACAAGACCTTTCCTCTCACGCTCGCTCTCGCGCTCTGCATCGTAATGCTCTCGAGCCTGATGCAGATCCGACGTAATCTGGTGCCTCTGGCCGAGCTCCAAAAGGGGACACGCCGGATCGCGAAGCAGGACTTCGACATCCACCTCGACATCAATAGTGGGGACGAATTCGAGGAGCTCGCCCAGTCCTTCAACAGCATGGCGGAAAGACTCGGACAGCAGTCTCGGCTGACCAATACCCGCGCCCAGATCGATCGCGCCGTGCTCGCCGCCATGGATCTGTCAACGATCGTCGACAGGGTGCTCACCCTGGTACCCAAGATCCTGCCCTGCGATTCTCTGAGCCTGACCGTAGTCGACGCCAATAACGGATCGGTGGCGGAGACCTACACCAAAACAGGACATGACACGCGAGCCTTGGGCCGTGAGCTCATCGACCTGACGGCGGAAGAGCTCGGCCAGCTCCAGGCCGAATCCGACATCGTGCTGATCAAGGCCACTGATACGATTCCGAGCTACCTACTCCCGCTCCGCTCCCAGAGCGTGGCGTCGTTCGTGGTTCTGCCTCTGCGCTTCAAGCAGGATCTCCTGGGCATCCTCGCCTTTGCCCTGGGAGACGACCCAGCCGCTGGACACGAGCGTCTCGCTCAGGTCCGAAGCATCGCAGACCAGCTGGCGATTGCGTTGTCGAACGTGAGGATGATTCAGCAGATCCACGTCCTAGCATACTACGACTCGCTCACCGGACTCCCGAATCGGACGTTCTACCGCGAGCGCTTGCAACAGGCGCTCGAGGACGCCGAGCGTCACCAAAGCCTGGTTGCGGTTCTGTTCGTGGATCTGGACAGCTTCAAGCGCATCAACGACACCCTGGGGCACGACCAGGGCGATGAGCTATTACGAACTGTCGCCAGGCGGATGCGAGAATGCGCGCGGGACGAGCAGGGCAACCCACAGGACTTCGGCGTGGACATTGCGCGGCCCGGCGGCGATGAGTTCACCCTCATGCTCACCGACATCAGAGATGCCCAGACGGCTGCGCAGGTCGCGCGGCGTATTCTCAGCGCCATCTCGAGCCCCTTCACGCTGGCTTCCCAGGAGCTGACTCTAACCGCAAGCATCGGCATCACCATCTATCCACTCGACGGCGATGACATCGAGTCTCTGCTGAAGAACGCCGACGTGGCGATGTACGAGGCGAAAAATGGGGGAGGCGACGACTTTCGCTTCTATCGCAAGTCAATGAACGAAGAGGCTCTCCGCTACCTGACGATCGAGAGCAAGCTTCGAAAGGCGCTCGAGCGCAACGAGCTGCTCATTCACTACCAGCCCATCGTCGATGCCCAGACCGGGTCGATCGTGGGAGTCGAGGCGCTGCTGCGCTGGCAAGATGCCGAGCTCGGGTTGGTCCGACCCGATGAGTTCATCGGGCTAGCGGAGGCGAGCGGCCTCATCGTTGCTTTCGGCCGCTACGTATTGCGTAAGGCCTGCGAGCAGAACGTCGCCTGGCAGTCAGCGGGGCTCCCTCCCATCACGGTTTCGGTGAACGTATCTGCCCGTCAACTCAAGGAGCGGTCGCTAGTCCAGACCGTTCAGCGAGCGCTCGCCGATTCCGGACTCAGTCCGGAGCACCTCGTCCTGGAAATCACCGAGAGCGTCCTGGTTGAGAGCATCGAGGCGACGACGAAGGTATTGCAACGCCTGAGGAGCATCGGCGTCAAACTCTCCATCGATGACTTCGGCACGGGCTACTCGTCGCTCAGCTACTTGAAGCACTTCGCCGTGAATCATCTCAAGATCGACAAGTCATTCGTCCAAGATATCGCCAGCAGCCAGACTGACGCCGCCATCGCATCCGGGATCATCGCCATGGGTCACAGTCTGGGTTTGAAGGTGATCGCGGAGGGGGTGGAAACAGACGCACAGCTAGAGCTCCTGCGCGCCGCCGGCTGCGACGAGGTGCAAGGCTTTCTGTTCGGTCGGCCGGCCCCGGAAGAAGCAGTCGCGCAGCTCCTGCGAGAGGGTACGCACCAGAGATTTCACCGCAGCGGCGACTGACAGTCGGCGATCTCGACTTGCTCTGCGTAGAAGAAGCTGCTGCGTCGATCCAGCGGTCCCAGCTGACGGGTGATGTCGCTTCCGTCTGCTTCGAGACATCCCTGGGGCTACAGCTCCGACGAAGATCCGGCGTTAGAGCAGCCAGGCTTCGAAGGCTCAACGACTCCGCACCGCTCGCCGATGCGCTAGCTGTGGGATCCGCCGACGACAGCCTCGCCGTTGCAGACGCACAGCCACGTGGGTCGCTGATTCCCGGGTACGGTGCAAGCCTGGGGCCGATCGGAGAACGTTTCAGCGCCCAGGGGGCCATGGGTTTGCTTCTACTCGACGCCGCGTCTTTCGCGGAAATCGAGCGCCTCTACGGCCTCAAGGCCCATCGGCAGGCACTCGGCCAGCTGACCGACCTGGTCCGCGAGACAGTCGGGCGCCGCCTCGCTCCCCAGGATCTGATCCTGCAGGGCGGGATCGGACGCAATGAGATCCTCGTCATTCTCTTCCGGCCCTGCGATCAGGTGGACTTCCATGTGGAGGAGATCCCCGCCCTGCGTGAAGCGCTTCTGATAGGCCTCAAGCGACAGGGAAGTCGCGTTGCGTACCCCTACGTCAAGGAGGCACCTCCGATCTACCTGGGAACGGCCGTAGCACTGCGGCACCCCACGTTCGGAATCGAGACGCAGCTGCGGCGGGCACTGGAGCACGCGCGTGCGGACGCCCGGCTGAGCCTGGAAATAGCCAAACGCGAGCGCCGTCACCGCTTCATCAAGTTCATCCTGCAGGGCGAGATCTCATCGGTGTACGAGCCGATCGTCGAGGTGTCCCGGAAGACCGTGCACGGCTATGAGGCGCTCGCACGGGGACCTGCGGGCTCGGAGTTCCACTCGCCCCTGGCGATGTTCCGGACGGCCGAGGAGGAGGGCCTGGTGTTCCAGCTCGACTGCCTCTGCCGCCAGAAAGCACTCGAAGGCTCCCTCGGCCGCTCGCGTGGGACGAAACTCTTCGTCAATATTCGACCGACCACGGTCCAAGACCCCGCCTTTCATCCGGACGTGCTCTCCCGCACACTCGATCGGTACGACCTGCGTCCGAGCGATCTGGTCTTCGAGATCTCGGAGCAGGAATCGATCGACAACTTCACCATCTTTCGGGAAGTGCGCGATGACTACGGCAAGCTGGGCTTCCAGTTCGCTCTCGACGATACCGGGGCGGGCTATGCCAGTCTGCAATCGGTGATCGAGCTCTCGCCGGAGTACATCAAGGTCGACCGCTCGCTCATCACGGGGATCGACGAAGACCTCTCCCGGCAGGAACTGCTACGCGCGCTACATGCTGTAGCCGGTCAGATCCGGGCCCGGATCATTGCCGAGGGACTCAACACGCTCGAGGAGCTGTCGACCCTGGCCAAGCTCGGCATCCCCTTCGGTCAGGGCTGGCTCTTTGGCAAGCCCACCCCGCTGCGCGCCGGATCCTAGCGTCCTGTTCCGGAAGTTCGCTCGCATTCTCAGCGGCCGCTGCATCCACGCTCGCGGCGCGCTACGCGCTCGCGCGCTGGGGCTGTGCTCGCTCTGCCTCCTCAGGGTCGTGCTTGGATTCGAGTGCGTTCAGCGCGTGTGATACGCGCAGGCACAGCGCTTCGCGGTCCTCTCCCGCCTGGGGAAGGATGGGCTCCCCGAAGATCACGCTCACCGTGCAGAAGGGCTTGGGGATCTGAAAGCGATCCCAGGTCCTCGTCAGGAACCAGCGACGGGACGGCAGCACCAGTGTGGGCAGGATGGGGGCGTCCGCACGCCGGGAGAGCACGGCGATCCCCCGGTTCACGTGATTGCGCGGGCCCCGGGGTCCATCCACGGCGAACAGAGCCGGCATGCCCGCGGCCAGCAGATCGCCCAGCTCGCTGAAGGCCGCGCGACCGCCCTTGTCGTGTCCGTTCTTGCTGGTCGAGCCGCGCACCGCGCGCATGCGCCGCAGCCTAAGGCTCGGCACGAGCAGATCGCCATCGCGGGACCTCGAGACTAGCGCCGCCACGCGCTCTTCGTCGTTTGCGAAGACCCCCGCAACCTGGTGCGCGTGCAGCGCCGCGTAGATATAGGGGGTTCCGAGCTCACGCAGGCGCGGCCTCGGGTCGTTCACGACCCGGTAACGGCAGAGCGCTCGCCAGCAGACGAGGAACAGACCCAGCATCCAACCTATAGCGACGTAGAGTGCTCTCATCCGCAGCCCGGCTCGCGCTAGAAGCGGCGTCCGGGGCCGCGTCTCTGGCGAATCGAGGCCTCCGACTTGAGCTCGAGCGTGAAGACGCGTCCGTCCTTCATGAAGATACGACCCGCGGCCCGGTCCACGCGCTCGATGTCGAGGTCCTGCGAGAAACGGCGCAGCTCGCTCAGCGAGTCCGCGAGCAAACCCACCAGGATCTCCTTGAGTCTCTTGGGCGAGGTTCCCTGCTCGCGCATAGGCGTCTGAGACTACCCGAGGCCAGAGAGGCGTCAAAGACCGACCCGTAGGCGATCGGCAACACATCGTGGCCGGATCAACCCAATCAGAAGCCCACAGCGCGCGTTTCAGAATCTCCGGGGGGTGAGGGTTTCCATCGCGTTTCGATTCATGTTACGAAGGCCGCTCCCTCTAGAAGTGAAACCGAAGCACCCAGACTGAGACAGGGAGGATCGTCGGACAGATGGCGGAAGATCGCATCCTGAAGAGTCAACTCGTAGCCGCACTAAAAGCCGAGCGCGCCAGCCTGCAGAATCAGATCGCTGCCAATGAGGGCGACATTACAGCTTTGCAGAGTCAGGTCGCGGCAAATGTTGAGGAGATATCGAGCCTGAGCCAGGAGAAGTCCGACCTGCAGCGAAAGGTCCGGGAGAACGCCGGCAAGATGGCGGGCTTGCGCCAGCCTGCAGCCGCCGAGAAGCACGCTGCGGCCTCGAGTCGTAGGCAGCGCCAGCGAAGCGGGCTGAGACTGATCGACTGAGACGCCGTCCGGCGCTGCGCGTGGCCGTGGTAGGCTAGACAAGCTCAGCAGCGAGACGCTGGCGGGAAGGAGCCCATGGCCTACCGAGTCATCCAGTGGAGCACGGGCAACGTGGGGATCTTCTCTCTGCGTTGCATCATCGGACACCCCGAGCTCGAGCTCGCCGGCGTATGGGTGCACAGCAACGCCAAGTCGGGACGGGACGCCGGGGAGCTCTGCGGGCGCGAGCCGGTTGGGGTGCGGGCCACCAACGACGCGGAAGCGCTGCTCGCGCTCGACGCCGACTGTGTTTGCTACAGCGCGACCGCCGACATGCGGCCCTTCGAGGCCGTGGAGGACATGTGCCGGATCCTGGCCTCGGGCAAGAACGTGGTCTCGAGCTCGGTCGTGGGGCTGGTGCATCCAAAGTCCCTGAACCCGCAGATGACCACCCAGCTCGAGGACGCCTGCCGCAGCGGTGGCACCTCGTTCTTGACCTCCGGCATCGACCCAGGCTTCGCCAACGACTCGCTACCCCTGGCGCTGAGCGGGCTGTGCGAACGCTGGGAGGAGATCCGGATCCAGGAGATCATCAACTACGCCACCTACGACCAGCCCCGGGTGCTCTTCGACATCATGGGGTTCGGCAAACCGCTCGATCACACGCCGCTGCTGCTGGCGCCGGGCTCGCTGACTTTCGCCTGGGGAGGCACGGTGCGCCTGCTGGCCGAGGGCTTGGGCGTCGAGCTCGACGAGATCCGCGAGGTGCATGAGCGCAGGCCCGCGAAGCGGATGCTCGAGATCGGCGCGCACAAGGTGGAGCCTGGCACGATGGCCGCGCTGCGCTTCGAGGTGCAGGGCATCGTGGACGGTCGGCCCGCCATCATCGTCGAGCACGTGACTCGCCTCGACGATGACCTGGCACCCGAGTGGCCGAGCGGCAACGGGAGCTACCGCGTGCTGATTCGGGGTGTGCCCTCGATGCGCTGCGAGTTCGAGTTCGAGGACGAGCACGGCGACCACGCTGTGGGAGGCGTCATCCTGACCGCCGGTCGCCTGGTCAACGCGATCCCGGCCGTGTGCGAGGCCGCGCCCGGTCTGCTCTCGGCGCTCGACCTGCCCCTGATCACGGGTCGTGGCCTCATGCGGTCGGCCTAGACACGAGATGACCTATCGCGTGATCCAGTGGGCGACGGGGAACGTCGGGCGCAACGCAATCGAGGGCATCCTCGCGCACCCCGAGCTCGAGCTGGTGGGCGCGTGGGTGCATAGCGAGGCCAAGAGCGGGCGCGACGTGGGCGAGATCTGTGGCATCGATCCTGTCGGAGTGGTCGCCACGAACCGCGTGGAGGCGCTGCTGGAGCAGGAGGCGGACTGCGTCCTCTACAGCCCGCTGCTAGCGCAGCCGCCGGAGGTCATCCGCATCCTCCACTCCGGCAAGAACGTCGTCACGCCGCTCGGCTGGTTCTTCCCTCCGAGCTCCGTGGGTGTGGCCGAGGTGGAGGCAGCCTGCCGCAAGGGGGGTGTGACTCTGCACGGCACAGGAATCCATCCCGGCGGCATCACCGAGCGCTTTCCGCTCATGCTCTCGGCTCTGTGTCGAAACGTGCGGCACGTACGGGCCGAGGAGTTCTCCGACATCCGCACGTACCCCGCCGAGGCGGTCGTGCGCGACGTGATGCTCTTCGGCAAGACCCCGGAAGACGCCGCCAAGAGCCCCATGCTCGATCTGCTGGGCAACGGCTTCAAGCAGTCCATCGACATGCTGGCCGCAGCGCTAGGCTTCGAGCTGGACCCGGAGAAGCGGTCGCTGCACGAGATGGCCGTGGCCACCGCACCCATCGCCACCCCCGTGGGGGTGCTCGAGACGGGCACGGTCGCTGCCCAGCGCTTTACCTGGCAGGGGCTGGTAAAGGGAGAGGCGGTCACGACCGTGCGCGTCAACTGGCTCATGGGCCAGGAGCACCTCGATCCACCCTGGACGCTGGGCGCGGCCGGGGAGCGCTTCGAGGTGGAGATCACGGGCGAGCCGCCCGCGCATCTGACCTTCCGCGGCCTGCACCCGCCTGACCTTCACGGCGACCTCGAGCGCAATCCCGGCATCATCGCCACGGCCAACCACTGCGTGAACTCGATCCCGTATGTGTGTCGAGCCGAGCCCGGTATTCGCAGCTACCTCGATCTGCCCTTGATCAGTGGCCGGGCGGACGCCACTCTTCTGCCTTCCCCCCGCTAGGAACGTTCCCCGCAAGAGATGCAGGACGCACTGCTCGGGTGGATCAATGCGGCCAACGGTCTCATCTGGGGGCCGCCCATGCTGCTGCTGCTCGTCGGCACCGGCATCTACCTGTCCTTTCGTCTGCGCTTTCTCCAGCTCTGGCAGCTCGGCCACGCGCTTTACCTGGGGCTGATCAAGCGCAAGGAGGACACGCCCGAGCCCGGCGATATCTCGCACTTTCAGGCCCTGATGACCGCGCTCGCGGCCACGGTCGGCACGGGGAACATCGCCGGGGTGGCCACCGCCATCGCGATCGGGGGCCCGGGCGCGCTCTTCTGGATGTGGATGACGGGCCTCTTCGGCATGGCGACGAAGTACGCCGAGGCGGTGCTCGCGGTGAAGTATCGCGTCGTGGACGAGGCGGGGGCCATGTGCGGCGGCCCCATGTATTACCTCTCGCGCGGTCTCAAGAACGCGAAGCTCGGTCGCGCCCTCGGCCTGGCTTTCGCCTTCTTCGCCTCGATCGCTGCCTTCGGCATCGGCAACATGGTGCAGTCGAACTCGGTGGCGGACGCACTGAACAGCTCGTTCGGTGTACCGCACTGGATCACGGGCGTGACGCTCGCCCTGGCCACGGCGCTGGTGATCCTGGGCGGCATCAAGGGCATCGCCCGCGCCACCAGCGTGCTCGTGCCTATCATGATCCTGGCCTATGTCGCCGCCGCCGGGGTTGTGGTGGCCCTCAACTGGCGGGGTATCCCGGACATCGTGCTCTTCGTGTTCCGGGACGCGTTCGCGCCCAGCGCCGCCGTCGGCGGCTTCGCCGGTGCCACGATCATGCAGGCCATGCGCTACGGGGTGGCACGGGGCGTATTCTCCAACGAGGCGGGCCTCGGCAGCTCACCCATCGCGGCCGCCGCGGCCCAGACCCGGGATCCGGTGACCCAGGCTCTCGTCTCCATGACGCAGACCTTCATCGACACCATCGTGGTCTGCAGCCTGACCGGCTTCGCCATCATCTCCACCGGCGTGTGGACGACCGGCAAGACCGGTGCACAGCTCACGACCGCTGCCTTCAGCCACGGTCTTCCCGGCGAGCTCGGCGGCCTCATCGTCACGCTGTCCCTCACGCTCTTCGCCTACTCGACCCTGCTCGGCTGGAGCTACTACGGGGAGAAGTCAGTCGAGTACCTGCTGGGCGTGCGCTCGGTGAAGCCCTATCGCGTGGTGTTCTCGCTGGTCGTGGCCGTCGGCGCCGTGGCCAAGCTCGAGCTGGTCTGGTCGGTCTCCGACCTGATGAACGGTCTGATGGCCGTGCCCAACCTGATCGGCCTGCTCGCCCTCTCCGGCGTGGTCGCAGCCGAGACCACGCGCTACCTCGCACAGAAGCGCTAGGCCGGAGCCTCGGTGCGCCCCTGGCGGGCCGCAGGCCGAGCCCCGCCCACGCATACGCCGGGTGTTAGGCTCGTGTCCCCTATGAAGCTCGCGACCTTCACCCACGCCGGAGAAACCCGGCTCGGCGTTGTCGAAGGCGAGGCGGTGATCGACCTGAAAGCGGTCGCTCCCGATCTGCCCACGGAGATGTGTGACTTCCTCGCCGCGGGCGCGGACGCTCTGACCACCGCCCGCAATGCCGCCGCCCGTGCCACGGACGGCCTCCCCCTCGACCAGGTCCAGCTCGAGTCGCCCATTCTGAGGCCGCCCAAGATCCTGGCGGTGGGCCTCAACTACGCGGACCACGTGGCCGAGACCGGGCGCGACGCTCCGAAGTACCCGATGATCTTCAACAAGCAGTCGACCTCGGCGCACCCGCCCTACGCTCCCTTTCATCTGCCGCGAGCGTCGAGTGCGCTCGACTACGAGGGCGAGCTGGCGGTCGTGATCGGGAAGGCCTGCCGTCACGTGCCGGCCGAGCACGCGTCGGAGGTGATCGCCGGCTACACCATCTGCAACGACGTCTCCGTGCGCGATTGGCAGATCCGCGTTCCCACCTTCACCATGGGAAAGTCCTTCGACACCCACTGCCCGCTGGGGCCGTGGATCGTGACGAGCGACGAGATCGGTGATCCTCACTCGCTCGAGCTCAAGACCTGGGTCAACGGAGAGCTGCGCCAGTCCTCGAACACGAAGCAGCTGATCTTCAACTGCTTCCAGCTGGTGGAGCATCTCTCGACGGCCTTCACGCTGGAGCCGGGTGACGTAATTTCGACGGGCACGCCCGCAGGCGTGGGCGTCGCCATGAAGCCACCGCAGTTACTCAAGCTGGGCGACGTGGTCAAGATCGCCATCGATGGGATCGGCGAGATCGAGAACGCCGTGATCGAGGAGCCGGCGAGCACCGTCCGCTTCTAGCGTGTCGTGTGGCGAGTTCGATGGAGCCCCTTGACTCGGGGCCTACTTTCGTTCTATTTTCGCCCTGCGATGGATTCTCCTCTCGGTCCAGGGCGCGGCATCCGCGCGCGCGGGGCGGTCGCGAACCCGCCGAACCGTTTCGAGCGGATCTCGATTCACGCAGATCCCGAGTTCGTGGAGTGGCAGCTGCAGGCCGAGCCGGACGCCCCCGAGCTCGCCGGCCCACGCACGGAGTTCTTCCTGGACCCGTCGCGACAGGTGCTCTCCTTCAACTCCAGTCCGGACCTCCCCTTCGCGGCCAGCCTCAATCCCTACCGCGGCTGCGAGCACGGTTGCAGCTACTGCTACGCCCGCCCCACGCACGAGTACCTCGGCTTCTCGGCGGGGCTCGACTTCGAGACCAAGGTGCTCGTGAAGCGGGATGCACCCGCACTGCTGCGCCGAGCGTTGGCCGCGCGCAGCTGGAAGCCACAGGTGGTGGCGATCGGAGGGGTGACGGATCCCTACCAGCCGGTGGAGCGTCAGCTCGGAATCACGCGCCGCTGTCTCGAGGTGTTCGCGGAGTTTCGCAACCCGGCCGCGATCGTGACCAAGAGCGGCGGGGTCACGCGCGACTTGGATCTGTTGCAAGAGCTCGCGCGTTACGATGCCGCGGCCGTGTACGTGTCCATCACCACACTCGACCGCGAGCTTCATCGCGTGATGGAGCCGCGCGCAGCGGCGCCCGAGCGGCGCCTGGCCACGGTCGAGGCGCTGGCGCGTGCTGGGATTCCCGTGGGCGTGCTGCTGGCGCCGGTCATTCCAGGCTTGACCGACCACGAGATCCCCGCGATCGTGGCCGCCTCGGCGGCGGCCGGCGCGCGCTTCGTGAAGCACATCATGCTGCGCCTGCCCCATGGGTTACGGGAGCTCTTCGAGGACTGGCTCGAACGTCACTTCCCCGAGCGGAAAGCGAAGGTCCTGAACCGCATCCGGGCCGTGCGCGGCGGAAGACTGAACGACGCCCGCTTTCACTCGCGCCAGCGCGGAAGCGGACCCTTCGCAGATCAGGTCGAAGCCATGCTGCGCCTGGCGTGCCGTCGTGCCGGCCTGTCGGACTCCTGCCCTAGCCTCTCGACAAACGCCTTCCGGCGCCCGCCCGACCTAGAGTCCACGCCTCAGCTCTCACTCTTCGGTCGCGCCTGAACCCGAGGCTACACGGACTCCGCGCCCGGCTGGGTCTCGGGCGTCGCGTGGAAGCTCTCCGAGTCCTCGATCACCCGATACCACTCCCAGCGCATGCCATCGGGCTCGCGGGCCCAGACCTTATTCTGCTTGGCGTAGCAGCAGGTGGTCTCATCCTCAACCAGGTGCTCCAGACCCAAGGCCTTCAGACGCTCGCTGGCAGCGCTCACGTCTTCGTCATCGAAGACCTCCACACCCAGGTGGTTGAGACGCTCCGGAGCGTCGGGCAGATGGAACAGGACCAGCTTCAGCGGGGGCTGGTCGATCACGAAGTTGGCGTAGCCGGACATTCGTTTGTGAACCGGCACACCGAACATCTTGGAGTAGAAATCGATCGCGGCATCGAGATCACGAACGTTGAGGGCAAGTTGAATACGCATGGGGGTGTCCTCCGTGGGTCAGCGCCGGCGAGCGCGGCGCGCACTCGACGGCCCGCGCTTGCCCACGCCCTGGCAGCAGTTCTCGGTCAGGAAACGCAATAGCTCATCCATGGTGCGATATTCGGGTGTGTAGATGAGAGAGCGCCCCTCGCGCGCACAGCTCACCACGCCGGCGTTTTTGAGCTCCTTGAGATGGAACGAGAGGGTCGCGGAAGCCACGCCCAGGGCTTCCGCGATGGCACCCGGCGCCATCCCCTCCCCGCCCGCGCGCACCAGCAGGCGGAAGATGTCGAGGCGCGTCTCCTGGGCCAGGGCCGCGAGCGCTGCAATGGCGTTCTGCTTTTCCATATTTCCAATTATATAGAAATATCGAGTGGTGTCAAGCCTGCCGCGTAGGCCCTCGGCGTCAGCCGGCGATCACTCGACAATCGCGATGGCGTGCTCCGATACCTTGCGGAAGCCGAACTCGCCGGGCCGCGTGAACATCGCCGGATCGTGGCCCGGGATCAGAGTTCCGCCGCGGAGCAGCCGTCGGATCTTCTTGAACGACTCCACGGCCAGCGAGGCATCCAACGCCAGACCGAGGGGAATGTCCTCTTCGATATTGCGGTAGGTGTAGACGGCGTCGGACGTGTAGCAGACACGGCCCTTCACCGTGGCCACGCACACCGTCATCGTGCCGATCGTATGGCCCGGTGTGAGGTAGACGTCCACGCCGGGGAGAATCCCCTCGTGGTCTCCTTCGACCAGGATCACACGATCCTCCCAGTTCAGCTTCACCAGCTCGAGCACATCCGTCTTCTCGACGGCGATGCGCGCCACGCTGTTATGCGGCATCGCGCCCGCGGCGTACTCGAGCTCCCGCCTCTGGATGATGAACTTCGCGTTGGGGAAGCGCTCGATCCCGCCCACGTGGTCCCAGTGCAGATGGCTCAGCGTGACGTGGGTCACCTGGTCCAGCGAGACGCCGATCTCGGAGAAGAGCGCCCGGTAGTCCACGTAGCCGGCGCCCCCCCAGGGGGCCGCGACGGCCTGGTTCACATAGCCAGCATCCATCAAAAGCACATCGGATCCGCGCCTGGCGACGCACATCGCCATGGGGATGTCGATGCTCTCGTCTCGGGGCGCTCCCAGGAGCATCCCGTCCAGGGGATAGTCCTCGAGCACCGCGTACTTCAGGCAATAGACCTGCTCGAAGGGGCGCTCAGCAGCCACGGCCCACGGCGCACAGACCATCAGGACGAGGAGGGTGAACAGCCTTGCGTAGGCGTTCCGCATGCTCATCTCCTTGCGCTGGACGCGCGCATCTTCTCCCCCTGGAGAGGGACCGGTCCAGCCCGGAAGTTCGAGACACGAGCGGCCTTCCCCGCTCCATCCCTAGCCCGGAGCTGCTGCCCGCATGACTCATCCGGGATTCCGGCGGACATGCCTTCTTCATCCGGGCGGATGTATCCGAGGCGGCCGAGGTGCAGTCGTAGGTCCACCAGGCGATGAAGACGTACGCTCGCCCGGACTGCGCCTTCAACAACGCCGGCATCCCGGGAGCGCCCGGAGTTCCCACCCACGCATACCCCGAGAAAGACGGGGACCGCGTCATGAGCGTCAACCTCAAGCGGGTCTGGTTCTGCATGAAGTACGAGCTCGAGCAGATGCTCAAGCAGGGGGGCGACGCCATTGTCAACACCGCGTCGATCTGGGGCTTCGTCAGGGCCCAAGGGGCGTCGGCCCACATCGCCAGCAAACACGCGCTGGTCGGGCTGACGAGTGCAGCCGCATCCGGACGCCGCAAGCAGTGGCCGAGGCGCTGGTGTGGCTCTGCTCTGACGCGGCCTCCTGCGTGAGCGGGCACAACCCGAGCGTGGATGGTGGCTATGCTGCGCAGTAGCTTCAGGCCGCTCCCATCAGAACTGGAAGTAGATCAACAGGTCGGTTTCGCCCGCAGCCATCGGGGCCAGGCCTGGCCGAGCCGGAGTCTTCCGGGGCCGCTACGGCGCTCGGAGTCGCGAGCCGGGGGCGCGTAACCCGCCTGCTCTGCTGGGGTGTCCAATGGTCCAGGTGGATTTCGATGACTTCGTGCGCACGCATCGGGAGCGAGCGGTCCGGCTGGCCTGGCGGCTCATCGGAGGCGATCAGGCGGCTGCGGAGGACGTGGCCCAGGACGCGTTCGTGCGGGCGTACCAGGGGCTGGGACGATTCCGCGGGGATGCGCAGCTGGAGACCTGGTTCCATCGCATCCTCGTGCGCCAGGCCCATAACTACCGGCGCTGGCGCGCGCTGCGGAGGCTCTGGAGCGCGGACGAGGAGCCAGACCAGCTGGCGGACCCCCAGGGGCGCGGGCCCGGGGATCCGGCGCTTCGGCGGCGGCTTGCCCGGGCGCTGGAGCGGCTCACGCGGCCCCAGCGCGAGGTCTTCGTATTGGTCTACATGGAGGGATTCACGCTGCGCGAGGCGGCGCAGGTGATGGGCAGA
>SMUY01135208.1_pt1 | contig 28374 bp, 29 predicted proteins | sample 2456441 | NCBI WGS metagenome assembly SMUY01 (sample SAMN11095931, study PRJNA526329) | marine sediment metagenome | biome: Marine sediment; feature: Surficial sediment; material: Deep marine sediment; isolation source: Hadal surficial sediment | place: Pacific Ocean | collected 2014-11 | depth...
GCGCGGATCCCACGATCGCGTCGCCAGTGTGAGCCCCTCTGACATGCCTGTGTCACCCCACCCGAGCCCGCGGCCAGAAGAGCAAACGGGGCGGGAGCTCGGCTCCCGCCCCGTTCATACAACCCAGCCCCGGCTAAAGCTTACGGGCAGGAATCGTTCGGGTCGCTCGTCACAGTGCCGCTGGCGGCTAAGTACGTGAAGGTGCTGCCGCCCGTACCCGCGAGACAGAAGGTGGCGCTAATGTCGGCGGTTTGTTTCGTGGTCCATTTGTCAGGCCTCGCGCCCGACATCAGGAGGGCGTAGAGCTCATCCGCCGTGTCCTGATCGCAGGTGCCGTTGGCGTCCACTCCGGGCCAACCATTGCCGTTCACGCAAAGGGTGGTTCCCTCCAGATCTACGGTTGTCTGGCTGCTGCCGTCCACCAGCCACTTGGAGTGGGCGATCATTACGGCGGACGTGAAGCCACCCTTGACCCCCTCGAACGCGGACTCCCGAGCCTTCGTTTCGAGGCCGGCGAACTTAGGCATTGCCACCGCAGCCAGAATGCCGAGGATGGCAATCACCACGACGAGTTCGATGATCGTAAAACCTCTGTCGTTACGCATGTTCATCAGTTCCTTTGCTCCTTGCCTGCGGCCGCCTCAACCGGGGAAAGGGACTTGATCGAAACCTCAACCGGGGCTGGATCAGGTCCTCGTCGGCCTAAACTACGCCTATGTACCCTCCATCGACACCTTGAGTCTGCAGCTTGACCCCAGGTGGGGGCCTTTCTCGCAGGCTTGCCAGGGGGAATGCTGCCCGTGCTGGGGCGGCTTAGGACCCGAAGTCCCACATGGGGAGGTAGATCCCGAGGGCCAGCACCAGCACCATCCCGCCTATGCAAATGATGAGCAGCGGCTCGATCAGCTCGCTCATACGCTGCAGGTCGAAGTCGACATCGCTCTCGTACGCTATCGCGATGTTGAGGTGCATCTCGGCCAGCGTACCGGTCTGCTCGCCAACCCCCATCATCTGGAGCACCAGCGGGGTGAAGAGCCCGCTCGCCGCAGCCGCTCGGGTCACACCTTCGCCATGCTCGATGGTCTTGCGCATCTCCGTGACACGGCGCGCCACGAAGTCGTTGTCGACCGCCCGAGCCACGATCTCCATGGTCTGATTTAGGCCCAAACCCGACTTCGAGGTCATGGCGAAGGTTCGTGCATAGCGCGCGAGCGTTGATCGCTTGATGATGTTCCCCATGATCGGCAGCATGAGCTTATAGCGATCCCACAGCCCCTTTCCGTGCGGCGTCTTGATGTAGGTTTTGAATCCAACGATGATCGCCGCCGTTCCCACCAGGATATGAGGCCAGTTGGCCACCGTAAACGCCGAACTGGCAACCAGAAGCTGCGTCATGAAGGGAAGCTCCTTACCCATGCTCTCGAAAGTCTGCGCGAAGGAAGGTAGTACGAAGAGGTTCAGCAGGAACATCGCGGCCGTTATGGCGATGATCACCATCATCGGATAGCGCGTGGCGCTCTTGATGCGCCGGCTCGTATCTCGCTCCTGCTCGAGATAGCGACTGATTTCTTGGAATGCCTCATCGAGCTGTCCGGTATTCTCGCCAACGTGTACGACGCTCATGAACAGGGTGGAGAAGATCTTCGGATGTTGTCCCAGAGCGCTGCTCAGGTTGCGACCCGACTGCAGGGCTTCGGCCACGTTCTCCAGCGCCCGTCCGAACTCGCGATTGCGGGCGCCATCGGCCAGGCCCTTGATCGCAGCCACGAGCGGCAGGCCCGCCATTGTAAGCGTCGCCATCTGGCGGCTGAACCCGATCAGGTCATCGATGCTGACCGCCTTCTTTCTGCGTGGCAGGCGGATATCTCCCTTGACCACCTCGTCCGGCAGCGCAATGGCTTCGATCGAGATAGGCGTCATCCCGGATTCGTCCAGCTTGGCCGCAATGGCCTTGGGGGAAGCCCCCTCCATGCGGGAGCGCTGGAGCCCTCCGCCGCTATCGCGCGCAGTGTACTCGTAGAGCGGCATCCCGGGTTAGACGACGACCGAGTCCGGGTCCAGCGCGGCGGGGCCCGAGTCGAGGGGGACGGGGGTCTCTGGAGCGGGTGGGACGGCCGTGGCCGCGTCTCCGGCCACGTCCGTCACCTCCTCCGCCACGCGGAACACCTCGGTCAGACTGGTGATGCCCTGGAGGGCGTAATCGAGGGCGCAGTGAGCCAGCGTTTCCATGCTCGCGGAGGCGAGGCGGATGAACTGGACCTGATCGTTCTGGCGCAGTGCATCCGCCATCTGGGGGTCGAGCTCGAGCAGCTCATACACCCCGATCCGACCGCGGTAGCCGGTACCGTTGCATTGTGTACAGCCACGACCCCTCGCATATTCGCGATCCGCGGCGCCGGCGCCCGCCAGGGCCGTGACCCAAACGCGTTCGCTTGCACCGACCACATGTGTCTCCTTGCAGCTCTCACAGACGCGGCGTATCAGACGTTGGGCGATCACCGCGCGCAGTGCGGAGGCGGCCAGATAGGGTTCGGCACCCATATCCACGAGTCGTGGGCCGCTGGTAACCGCGTCGTTGGTGTGGATGGTGGAGAGCACGAGGTGACCCGTGATGGCTGCCCGAAGTCCGATCTCCGCGGTCTCTTGGTCGCGAATCTCTCCAATCATCAGGATGTCTGGGTCCTGGCGCAGGGCCGAGCGCAGCACTCGAGCAAAGGTGAGGCCGATCTGCGGGTGGACCTGAACCTGGTTGATGCGCGGAAGTCTATATTCGACCGGGTCCTCGACCGTGATGATCTTCTTCTCGGGCGTATTGAGCTGGCGTAGGGCGGCGTAGAGCGTCGTCGTCTTACCGCTACCCGTGGGGCCGGTCACCAGGATCAGCCCGTGAGGGTTCTGAAGGATGCGGTTCAGCTTTTTCAGGATTGTCTCGGGCATCCCGAGCTGATCCAAGACCAGCGACTCCCCGGCCTGGTCCAACAAGCGCAATACGACCGACTCACCCGACTGAATGGGCATGGTGGACAGACGCACATCGAGCACCGAGCTCTGCGTCTGGAGACTGAAGCTGCCATCTTGCGGCAATCGCTTCTCCGAAATGTCCAGACCCGCCATGAGCTTGAGCCGCAGCACCACCGCGGACGCGATGCGAGTCTCCTTCATCACCTGCTCGTTCAGCACTCCATCGATACGCTGACGGATGCGGAGTACGTCGTCGTCGGGCTCGATGTGGATATCGGAAGCGTGGGAACGGACGGCATCCTCGAAGAGTGAGCGGAGGAAGCGCATGACCGGGGCATCGGCCGTGTCGTCGAGAACGGCAAGCTGTTCGATCCCGGGCGCGTCGGTGGAGAGATCCTCGTGCAGCTCCTCGGCAAGGCTGGTGATCTCCTCTGTGCGGCGATACAGACGGTCGATGGTGGCGACCAGATCGGTCTCGCGAACAACGCCCAGGCGTACCGGCTTTCCCAGGATCCGGCTGAGCTCGTCGACTGCGAAGATATCCATGGGATCGATCATCCCGACCAGGTAATCGTTGCCCGTATCCTCGACGACGAGGGCGCGGAAGCGGCGCGCGTGGGTTTCCGGCAGCTTGAGCACCGCGTCGCGCGACAGGTCGGGCAGGCGCAGATCAATGAACGGGATCTCCAGCTGCTGGGCAAGGAAGCTCAGCAGCTCATCTTCCTCCACGTAGCCCAGATCGATCAGCGTCCGGCCGAGCCGTCGGCCGCGGGTACGCTGCACACGCAGACCGTGCTCGAGCTGCGCGGTGGTGATGATCTCGTTCTGAAGCAGCAGCTCGCCGATGCGAATCTTTTTAGCCAATTTTCACCTCAGCTCCGCCTGGAGAACGGCGATCCGTTCACCGATATAGCGCTGCGAGTCAGCGCCCAGTCCGCCGAGTACCGCCGCCGCCCGGTAGGCCGCGAGCGCCTGCTTGGGCCTTGACGCTCCCTCGAGAGAGATGCCGAGCCCCATCCACCAGACCGCTTTGTCGGATTCCGATCGCAGCACCAGCTGGTAATGCTTGAGGGCCCGGATGTGCTTGCCCTGCCGCTGGTAGAACGCCGCCAGCAGCGCCTGGTACTCGGGGTCCTCCGCTCCTGCCGCCTGGAACCGCTCCAGCAGCTCCACGGCGTCGGACAGGGAGCCACGCATTGCCAGGACGCGCGCCTGCAGCTTCGCGAACGGCACGTGCTCGGGAGCCAGCATCAGGCCATCGACCAGAAGGGGCTCTGCCGCCTCCTCCTGCCCCAAGCGCAGGAACGCCGCGGCAAGGGCCTCGCGCGCCGGATGGTACTGGGGGTCCAGGGCCAGCGCCTCTTGCAGCAGGTTGACTGCACCCCCCTCGTTCTGCTGCCGGATCAACTCCAGGGCGCGCTGATAGGACTGATTCGCGAGCTCACGTGTCGATGGCGGGTGAGCCCGCTTCTCGAATACCGGCGTCCGAGCCCGCTTGGCGACGCTGGTCCCTGACTGACCCGCCGGACTGAGATCGAGAACGAGCGTCGCCGACCCGTTGTGCGACAACATGGTGCTCTGGGTTTTCACGTCCCGGATGAGGTCCAGCTCCAGGCTGAGATCCTGCCCAACCTGGCGCGCGTGGATGGCCTGAATCGGCGTCTCATTCAGCTCCAGCTCGGGCAGGGCATCGACCAGACGTGTGTCCATGACCGTAAGCAAGAGCAGCCCTTGATCCTGCTCGATGTAGTGGCTGGTCTCACGGCTCAGCTTCAGGATGAGACGAGTGTGGTTCGCCCTCCGCTCGACCGCCACGTGTTGAACCTCCGCAAGGTCTGCACCGGGCCCGGACTGCGCGACATCGGGCAGCTCCGCCGACGAAGTGGCGTCCCGTAGGTTCATGGCCTCGGCCATGACGAGCTCGCCCGAATCGAGATCTGCCCCCCGCAAAACTCCACCTGCCATGTCAGCCGGTCCGGTCTGGACTCTCCAGACCATAATCGTGAGCGCGAGCAGCAGCAGCGCAAAGGAGACTCGCGCCCCGCTGAGCAGGAGCCCTTCGGCACGAATGCGGCTAGAGCGAACCGCCCCCAGGCCGGTGAGGATCTCCGACTGGCTGCGTCGGCGACCGGGCCGGCGCGCGTCGAGATCCTTGAGCATGTCGTTAATCAGGCTCACTGCGTTCCACACCCGGGCTGTCCGAGCCTGAACCCACTGAGCGCCGCCTTGAGACCCCTCCAGCGCGACCCGTCCCGCCGCCGTGAACCCCAGGGCAACCGACCCGCAGCCTCCGTATCCCTGATGGCGTGGCGCACGTGGCGACGCTTGATTTGGTGATCACCGCGTCCGAAGGCGGCCATCAAAGCCTTGTGGCTCAGGATCGCCACCAGGCGAGGGATCCCGCGGCTTCCCCGTTGGAGCAGATCCAGTGCCCCGGGCGTGAAGAGGTCCTGTGCGTCGCAGCCGGCCACCGCGAGGCGATAGCTAACGAAGCCCTCTAGCTTGACGCGATCCAGGGACTGCAGCTCATACGAGAACGAGATGCGCTGCTTGAGCTGGCGCAGAGAGGGCTTCGCCAGCACGTCGTCGAGCTCGGGCTGACCGAAAAGCACGATCTGAAGCAGCTTGGAGGTCTCGGTCTCGAGATTGCTCAGCAGGCGCAGCGCCTCGAGGGACTCCGGCGCCAGCGCCTGCGCCTCGTCCAGAAGCAGCGCCACCCGCTTGCCCGCGGCGTTCAGTTCTATCAGCCGAGAGTAGATGAGCTTGATCAGCTGGTGCCCCTCTATCTCCTGCGCCGGGTTCAGGCCCAGCTCTTCCGCGACGGCCACCTGCAGACCCAGCGGCGTCAAAAGCGGGTTCGGAATGTACGCGGTGAAGAACTCGTCACCCAGCACATTGAGCAGCGTTCGGCAGAGCAGCGTCTTGCCGGTGCCAACCTCCCCAACGATCTTGATGAAGCCCTCGCCACCGCGCAGGGCAACCAGCAGCACGTTCAGCGCCTCACTGTGGCCAGCGTGCTCGTACAGAAATGCGGTATTCGGCGTCAGCGCGAATGGCATTTCCTTCAAGCCGAAGTGTTCGAGGTACATCGCCCGGACTCCCGCCCTTACTTCTTCCCTTACTTGCCCGCGTTCTTCCCGCTCATGCGAACCCGTGTCATCTTCTTCACGCGCTCCGCGGTCCTTTCGATGTCCTCTTTCCACGCATTCTCATCCACTATGATTGCGCGCAGAAGCGTCACCAGCTCCGTCTTCTCAACCTTGTCAAGTTGCTGGCGGAACAGGTATCCCAGAATGGGGATGCGACCTAACCACGGGACTGCTGCTCGGTCCTTGCTGGTGGTCTCCTGCATCAACCCCCCGATCACGATAATCTGACCGCTCTTGGATCGTACGACGCTGTCTGATTCGCGAATCGTGCTCAGTGCCGTGGGCAATTGCTGGTCCACTCCGCCTACGGTCACGATCTTGATATCGTCCCTCACCTCGCTGATGGTCGGATGGATGTGGAGAATGATGTCTCCGGTTTTGCTGATCTGCGGCGTGACGTCGAGCGCGATCCCGGAGAAGAACGGCGTCAGCGTAACCTCCGGAGTTGTCGTGGTGGTCGTGCCGGTGACGGTGGTCGAGGAGACGTCCGTCACGAAGAACTCGTCCTGGCCGATCTTGATGATCGCTTTCTGATTGTTCAGCGTAGAGACGCGGGGGCTCGACAGCGTTCGCACCTCGCCCTGTCTTTCCAGCAGCTCGATCAGCGCGCTGAACTCATCGAACTCCACCGAAGCCGCAAACACGCCCCCGAAAAGAGGCGTTGCCCGAAAGAATCCCGCGGGGGCGGGCGCCACATTCAACGCAAGCTCATCCAGGAACCCGAGGTTGTCAGCGATCTCGGACACGGCGGCAGCCTCGAGGATCGATCCGCCGCCTGTCTGGATCGCGCGAATGATCGGATTCATGCTCGAGTCCAGGAGCAGGGCCCAGTTCACCCCCGACTGGAAGCGATCGCTCAGGCGCACCTCGAGGATCTTGGCTTCCAGGATCACCTGACGGTGGAGGCTCTGCTCGGCTTCGTAAAGGTACTTCGCGACCGCCCGCAGCTCCGCTGGCATGGCCCTCACGACCACGATTCCGACATTTGGGCTGATGGCAACACTGCGCCCCTCGCCCGATCCGATGATGGTTCCCAGGATGTCCTGGAGCTCGCTCCAGAAGTCTGTCTGGGAGGAGGTCGAGATGTCGCTGCCCGACACGCCGCCCCCCCCGCTACCGCTTACGCTCAAAGATGAGCTTTGGCCAGCCGAACCCGAGCTCGAGTTACTGCTCGCCTCCCCCGTGCTGACGACGGTCTTCGAGTTACCTGAGCGCTGAACGTTCAGGTAGTCCAGCTCGTAGATGCGCGTTTGAAGACCGGACGGTCGCACGTGGTACCCGTAGCTGGTCTCCTCGTACTCGTATCCATAGACGGCTCGCACCGCCTGCATGACTTCATCGATGGTGACATTCTTGAGAGTCAGCGTAATCGCCCCGTCGACCGCCGGATCGAGTACCATGTTGTAGGGCGTGCCCTCAACCAGACTCATGAAGAATTCCCGCGCCGGACTGTCGCTGACCGTCACGTCAAATTTCTGATCGAACGTCTCGCCCTCTGCGGACCCACGCACGTGAAGCGGAGGCAGCAGCTCCTTCTCGACCCCCTGAGGTGGCGCATTCCGTGCTTTTCTCGCGTCTCTCCTCGTGATGGCAACGCTCTCCTCGAGCGTCCGGGTGAGAAGATCCGGCTCCGCCCCTGCCAGCGGGCTCGGGCTCACGCCGCCGGCCACCTTCTTCAGCGTGCCGCACGCGGGCGCGAGGGCGACCGAGGCGGCGAGGAGGATGACCAGAGTGCTGCGGCTTCGCGTCACTCTTCTTCGTCCCCATAGTCGGACTGGGCGGCGACCTTCACCGGCTGCCCGGAGATACGGAGCTCGATTTCTTCTCCTCCCATCTCCAGCAAGACCGCCTGGGCGTTGATTTCGCTCACGGTTGCGCCGCCAACCTCGTCCCCGACCTCAACACGCAATGCGTTCACGATCGCAACCTTGCGCCCGGGAGCCATCAGGATCGAGCTCACTCGGAACGGTGCGCCCCCCGACTCCAGCGGTGCGACCGAGACAGTGGAGATGTCAGGCGGCCGCGTGGGGTCCCCGAGCTCCGCGCGCGCAGACGGCACCATGCCCAGACCACACAGCAGCGCCAGTACGAGGAAAGACCTAGACACCGATCCATCCCTCCTCTGAGCTGAGGGAAAGCAGCTTCAAGGTAATTTTACCCGTGGGCCACTGTTGGACCTGGTAGTTCATACTCTCCCAGAAGAACTTCCAGGGAAGCCGCTCGAGCGCCTGGACGTAGCGCAGTACGCTCATATAATCCCCGCTCAGCTCGAGTATCAGTCCGTGTCGGAAGAGCCGGATCGGCCCTGAGCCCAAGTCGACCTTCCCCTCCGACCCCGACTCCTCGTCAGGGGCCAGCAGCGGGCTTGCCGGCACGCTCTCGAGCCGCACCAGCTGGAGACCGCTCTCGCGCCTAAGCAGCTCCTTCAGCACCCGGACCATCTCGGAGGGAGGAATCAGATCTGCGGTCCGCTCGTGGAAGCCAGCGTCGAGCTCGGCAAGCTGGCGCTCGAGCTCCACCTTGCGCTTGCGCCGCTCCAGATTGGGATCCGACGCCAGCTTCTTGAGCGTGGCCTCTGCCTCGAGCTCGAGCGCCTTGACCTGCTTCTCCAGCAGCTCCGCATCAGACTCAGCTTGCTCCTCGCGCAGCTCCGATGCGCGCATCAGGACTGCGTCCCAGAGCAGTAAGAAGACCGCCACGATGGCCAGCAGCAAAAGCAGTCGCTGGCGCAGAGGCTGCTCGTCCACCCAGCGCATGCTGTCACGAATCTTCCGACGGTAGTCTGCGAGCATTAGCCCGCTCCCTCGTGCGTGCTAATGGTGAACCTCACCGTGTTGCTTTCCTTGGATGCCCGTTCGAGGAGCAGCCGACGGAAGTCGCGTCCCATGAATGCTGGCTCGCTCCTGAGCTTCTCGAGCAGCCTGGGAACGCCGTCGGGTTCGAGCGTGTGGCCAACCAGCATGAGGTCGTCGCCGCCCTCGGTGATGCGAATCGTTTGTAGCCAGACGCCATGGATCCGCTGACGGGCGAGGCCCTCCAGATACGATGAGAACCCCTCGATATTCCCTCCTGAACCGGGCACAATGACCTCGTATAGCCGTTCCCTGACGCGCACCTCCTTGCTGAGCGCTTCGATTTCTCTCCCGAGCACCTGGCCCTTTGCCGGGCCTGGAACCTGAGCCTTGAGCTCCTTGAGTCGATGCTCCTGCTCGGCCTTGCGCAGTTCCAGCTTGGCAACGCTCCGCACATCGAGCCACGCCGAGAAGAGGGCCTGCCCATAGAGCAGTAGCAGGAGGCCCGCTAACGCTCCGCTGATGATTAGAATGCCCCGAGCGTTGAGCCACGACTGCTCGCGATGGAACATCTCCTGATACAGATTTATCTGCTGCATCATGCCGCTTCATCCCTCGGCCGGAGAGCTCCCCCGATCGCTGTCACGCAGCGCGCTTGCAGGGGCTGCGGTAGCTCATCGCTGGATCTGAGAACCGCGTTGATGTCCAGCATGCTGACCTCAACGAGAAGGTTCGCGGACAGATATCGTCGGAGCCCCGAGAGGGGCTCCTGACCCGGAACCAGAACGAAGGCAGCTACCGGTCCCTGCTCCAACTGATGCTCGTAGTAATCGAGCGAACGCTGCGTTTCGAGCAGCAGACTTTTGAGCAGCTGTTCCGCTTCCTCCGACTGCTGGGGCTTGTCGTCCAAAGGCTCGGAGGCGCCGATCTCGGCGATGAGCTCGAGATCCGAGTGCAGACGCCGCGCCATGTAGAGCTTGCCGCTTTGGGTGATGGTCAGCACGCCAGATTCACCGCTGAGGAACATGAGCGCTATTCCCCGCCTGTCTTCTGGAAGAAGTACCGCCAGGTTGCGTAGGGCGAGCTCGGTAATGTCAATGGCGAAGAGCGAAAGACCAGCGTCTTCGATCGTATCGACCACCTCGCGAATGACCGATGAAGGCGTAGCCGCCACGTAGATTCGCTTCGCCTTCCCCGCTGCAGCCGGAACGCCGAAGACGTCGACCACTCCGTCTTCCACCCGGAAATCGATCAGGTCCTTGATGGCCCAGCGCGCAGCCTCACGCATCTCGTCGAGCTGGACCGCCGGCGCGTCGATCTGTCGCAAGCTGTATAGCTCCGATCGTAGGACAGCAACACAGGGCGCTCCCCCTAGCTTGTTCGCGCGTACAGAACTTGTCAGCGCGCGGCCCACCTCAGACGCAGAGGAGCAGTCCTCGAACACGCAGAGCTCCAGACTGGGCCTGCCCGAGAGGTCCGGCGCGATCCGAGCCATGGAGAAACCTCGCTCTTCCAGCACCACCGCCGTGATGCCTTCGGGCGTCGGTTTGCGCTTCAGCATCGAGAGCAAGAGTTCCCCCATGAACAGACGAAGCCCGCTGCACAATCCGGGTCAGGTATGCGACAGGCCTAACTACTTCTATTCGATGACTATTCGACGACTGATACTTTGCTCTTGAGCAGTCAGATGCAGGTTCAGACCGTGGGCCCGGAAAGCCCGTGCGGCGATCACCCAACGTTCCCGCGTGCGGCGTGGGTGTCCGCAACTGCGACCTCTCGGTGACGCCAGGCGATCCGGGGCGCACACGGTCGATGCCGGCTCTGTGCTCCAAAAGCCGGGAGCGACAGCAACGTGTTCTCGGCCCCGCACTGTGATTTTCAGGATCCCTTCAGATGCTTGTGCCGTTCGTAATCGTCTGCTCACAAATGGCCGTACGCGTCAACGATCCCTCCATGCTCTAGATCAGCGCCAATGTGCTTGCGAACCCACTCGATCCCTGCGCGGGGAGATGGACTGGCTCGGATCGCCGACAGGCGCTGGTGGCGCGTGCTGCCACTCCCGTCGGCATGCGATAACTTCAGGCAGCCTCCGCGCTCAGCGCGGGCATCCACGAGGGAACGATGTCGCAGGATCTGCCGCGAGTGGTGATCGTGGGCGCGGGCTTCGGCGGATTGCGCGCGGCGCGAAGCCTGGCCCGATTACCGGTCCGCGTGACCGTGATCGACCGGCGGAACTACCACCTATTCCAGCCTCTGCTCTACCAGGTCGCAACTGCGGGCCTCGAGCCGGAGTCAATCGCGCACCCCGTGCGGGCGATCCTGCGACGCCAGCAGAACACGGAGTTTCGCTTGGCGGAGGTGCGAGCGATCGACTTCATCGCCCGCCGGCTAGAGACCTCGTCCGGCGAGCTTCCATACGACTATCTCATCCTCGCCATGGGCAGTACAACGAATTACTTCGGGCTGGAATCGGTCATGAGAAACGGATTCGGCATGAAGAGCCTCGAGCAGGCCGTCGCCATTCGCAATCAGGTGCTGCGTCAGTTCGAGCTTGCGATCCAGGACAGCGACCCGGAGGTACGCCGGGCACGGCTCACGTTCGCGGTCGTTGGGGGCGGCCCAACAGGCGTCGAGATGTCGGGGATGCTCTCAGAGCTGACCCTTGTGGTGCTCGCCAAAGACTATTCTCAGCTCGACCTCGATGACGTCCGGGTAATCCTTCTCGAAGCGACAGATCGTTTGCTTACTGACTTTCCGAAGCGCTTGCAGCTCGCGACATCCGCTGAGCTGCGGCGAAAGCACGTTGAGGTGCGCTTTGACGCGAAGGTGACTCACTTCGACGGCGAGAAGGTTCAGCTCGAGGGCGGGGAGAGCATACCGACTCGCACCGTCATCTGGGCCGCCGGCGCGCGCGCTGCGCCGCTGGCTGACCGCCTGCGCCTGGCACAGGATCGCCTCGGGCGTATACGCGTCGCGGAGACGCTACAGCTCCCAGAGAACGAGCGCGTCTTCGTCATCGGGGATGTGGCGGACGTACCGGCGGCTGCATACCCGCTCCCGATGATGGCTCCCGTAGCGATCCAGCAAGCTGAGGTAGCGGCCCGCAACATCGCCCGCCTTTTGCAGAACCGGCCGCTGGAGCGGTTCGCGTACCGGGATCCCGGAAGCCTGGCTACGATCGGGAGGGGGTCGGCGGTCGCACGACTCGGGCGCTTCCATTTCCATGGCTTCCTGGCATGGGTCCTCTGGCTGGTCGTGCATCTCGTACAGCTGATCGGATTTCGCAACCGGCTGCTCGTACTCGTCAACTGGGCATGGGATTATCTCTTCTACGAGCGTGCGGTGCGCCTGATCTCGACGGATGACAGGGACGCTGGCCCGGGAAGCTCGCCAGGCTAACTAGGCAGGGATGCCCCGGCTGGACGCCTCCGCCAGCCGTTTCAAGTTGAGCAGCTGCCTGCGCATCATGATCAAGTCCCCCCAGGGCAGGAGCCAACGCAGCAGCTGCCCCAGGCCCCCGCGAGGGTATTGTACGAGGAGCTTGGCGAGGAGCCGGCAGCGCGTGGAGCTCGCTGGCACGATCAAATAGCTCACGATCACGTCTCCGAAAAGCCGGGTGGAGCGGCCCCTCGCTTTGGTGCGAATGGTCAAGTGTCGCTCGGGTTCGAAATCGACCAGCTCGAAGATCCGCATGATCTCCTGGCCGCGCTCCAGATTTTCGAGGCCGTCAATCAGAACCGGTGGACTCCTGCGCCCCCAGTTGTCGATCCAATCATAGCTGTAGGGAGCCACACGCAGCTGGCAGAGCCAACGGAAGACGACACCCGCAGGCGCGTCGATGGACACGCCGCGATAGTAGGCATGGGCTGCGCCCGCTGCGTGGAGATCACAGGGGAAGCGCAGCTGGCGCTCCGCGGGCTGGGTGCCCCAGGTCTGGCTGACGCACATGGTCCTGCCTCCGAGCCAAAGCTGCAAGCTCTTTCGTGGTAAATTATATATGTGGCGATGGCACGCTACGACTATGACCTCTTCACCATAGGCGCCGGGTCGGGCGGTGTGCGCGCAAGCCGGGTTTCGGCCGGCTTGGGCGCGCGCGTTGCGATCGCCGAAGAGCGTTACCTGGGCGGGACGTGCGTCAACGTCGGCTGTATCCCCAAGAAGCTCCTCGTCTACGCGTCACACTATACCGAGGACTTCGAAGATGCCCGTGCCTACGGCTGGACGGTCGGCAAATCGTCTTTCGACTGGGCGACCTTGATCCGGAACAAGGATCGCGAGATCGCCCGACTCAACGAGGTCTATCGCAAGCTCCTGGACCAGTCAGGTGTGAAGCGGATCGAAGGACGCGCGCGTATCGTCGATCAAAATACGGTCGCCATCGGCGACCGGACCTTCTCCGCCAAGAACATCCTCATCGCGACCGGCAGCTGGCCCAGTGTGCCCGAGATTCCCGGAATCGAGCACGCCATCACCTCCAACGAAGCCTTCCATCTCAAGCAGCTTCCGCGGCGGGTGATCGTGGTCGGTGGGGGATACATCGCGGTCGAGTTCGCATCCATCTTTCACGGGCTCGGAGCTGAGACAACTGAGCTCTACCGAGGACCGCTCTTCTTGCGGGGGTTCGATCACGACGTGCGCCAGGTTATGGCAGAAGAAATGCGCAAGAAGGAGATCGATCTGCGCTTCGATCTGAACATAGAAAGTATCGAGCAGGCCGATGACCATCTGCTGGCCACGCTGTCGGACGGCAGCAAGTTGGAGGCGGACCAGATCATGTACGCGACGGGACGCCTGCCAGCCACCTCAGACCTCGGTCTCGAAGAGGCCGGAGTCGAGCTCAATCAGAAGGGCGCCGTTGTGGTAGACGAGTTTTCGCGTTCGACGGTGGCCAACATCTGGGCCATCGGCGACGTGACCGATCGCATCAACTTGACACCGGTGGCAATTCACGAAGGCATGGCGCTCGCGGAAACGCTCTTCCACGACCGCCCCACAAAGCCGGATCACGAAAACGTGGCTTCGGCCGTGTTCAGCCAGCCACAGATCGGTGCGGTCGGCCTCAACGAGACGAAGGCGCGTGAGCGCTACACCGAGCTCGAGATCTTCCGCACTCGTTTCAGGCCACTCAAACATACCCTTACGGGCCAGGATGAGACCACGATGATGAAGCTGATCGTCGACCGCGCAAGCGGGCGCGTGGTTGGCGCACACATGGTCGGCCCTGAGGCAGGAGAGATCATCCAGGGAATCGCGATCGCCATCAAGTGCCGCGCGACCAAAGCGGAGTTCGATGCAACGATCGGGCTCCATCCGACGTCCGCAGAGGAGTTCGTCACGATGCGTGAGTCTGTAGTAAACTAAGCGGTCGTAGTACGGAGGAAGTCGTATGGGACAGCGAAGCTCGGCCTTTTCCCAGCACCCAGACTACCGAGTTGACCTCCAGCCGAGCCACCGGCGCGTGCGGATCGTCTTCAATGGCGAAACGATCGCCGACAGCAAACGTTCCTTGCGCGTGTATGAGACCGCGCACGAGCCCGTTTACTACTTCCCGCGAGAAGACGTGCGCCTGGACTTGATGGAGCGAACCGACCACCACACCTTCTGTCCCTTCAAAGGCGAGGCCTCCTACTGGACACTCCGTTCGGGGGATCAGAGAGCCGAGAATGCTGCCTGGAGCTACGAAGACCCCTTCGAAGAGGTGGCGGGTCTCGCAAACTACGTCAGTTTCTACGGAGACGTGGTCGAGCACCAGTCGGATGTCGAGGCCTAACCCGATCTCCTCGACGCGCCATCGTTCTTGTGTAGACTGAGGGGAGAGGAGCGGTCCCATGATCACCGTGACAGAGGCTGCAATCGCGCAGATCAAGAGCCTTCAGGAGAGCAACGACGCGAGGGGTATGGCCATTCGCGTGAAGGTGCGCGAGAACGGTCCCGCGGCCTTTGAGTATAACGTTCGCTTCGTACCGGTGGAGGACAAGACCGAGCAGGATCAAGCGGTCGAAGAGCAGGGTATCGCCTTCTACATCGACGAGGAGAGCGCATCGATGCTCCAGGGCGCTTCACTCGACTTCGTCGAAAGCGTCCAGGGTGCCGGCTTCAAGTTCGACAACCCCAACAAGCCACCGCTCTTGAACGACCCTCTGGCGGCGCGGGTGCATCAGATCCTCGAGGAGAAGATCAATCCTGGCGTGGCATCGCACGGAGGCCGCGTGGCCCTCATGGACGTAAAAGACGGCCGGGTCTATCTCAGGCTTCAGGGAGGTTGCCAGGGATGCGGCATGGTCGATGTAACGCTGAAGCAGGGTATTGAGGCAACGCTCAAGGCAGAGATCCCCGAGATCACCGAGGTGCTCGACACGACCGACCACAGCGCCGGAACGAATCCGTACTACGAGCCGGGAGGCTGATGCTGCCGCGGCGGCCGACCGCCCTCACCATTGCGGGCTCCGACTCCGGTGGCGGCGCCGGCATCCAGGCCGACCTCAAGACCTTCCAGCGCTTCGGCGTGTACGGGACCAGCGCCTTGACCCTCATCACCGCGCAGAATACGCTGGGCGTGCAGGAGGTTCACCTGCTGCCACTCGAGCTGGTCAGGAGACAGATCGAGGCTGTGGCCAAGGACTTCGATGTGGGCGCGGCCAAGACCGGCGCGCTCGGCTCCGTCGAGCTGGTTGAGACGGTCGCCTGGGCGGTCGACGAGTACGCGCTCCCCAAGCTCGTGGTGGACCCCGTGATGATCTCGAAGCATGGGAATCCTTTGCTGGCCCCTGAGGCCGTGGCCTCGCTGAAGCAGCAGCTCATTCCCAAAGCGTCCCTGATCACCCCCAACCTGCACGAGGCGGCGGCGCTGCTGGGGAGCAGTGTGGATAGCGAGGCGCGCATGCGCGACGCCGCCCGGGCGCTGCATGACCTGGGCCCCGGGGCCGTACTCCTGAAGGGCGGGCACCTACCGGGCAAGGAGGCCGTTGACCTGCTCTACGACGGCCACGAGTTCGAGCGCCTGGCCGCCACGCGTGTCGACACACCTCACACCCACGGCTCGGGCTGCACGCACTCGGCGGCCATCACGGCACTGCTGGCCCGCGGTGAGACACTGCTCGAAGCCGTGCGCCAGGCCAAAGCCTTCATCACCCGGGCGATCTCCAGCGCGCCCGGTCTGGGCGGGGGCCATGGGCCGGTGAACCACTGGGCCTGATCCCTCCCCCGAGGCCAGCGCGTGCGAGCCTGCTGCTCTATCTTCCTGCCCGGGTTACAAACCATAGGGAGAGAGAGGCATGAATCGTCCTTACCTGGTAGCGCTCATCGCGTGCGTCACCCTATTCGCGACGGCCTGCGTCGTCATCGAGGACGGAGAGGTCGGGGTATCGAAGAGCTTCGGCACGATCAGCAACGAGACGGTCCCGCCAGGGGTCGCCATCGTGGTGCCGATCGCGCGTCAAATCGAGACCTGGAACATCAAGCTGCAGGAGCTCAAGGAGACGGCCACCGTACCATCGTCGGAGGGCTTGATCGTCGGGCTGGACACGTCGCTGCTCTTTCAGATCGTACCGAGCAAGGCGCCCGAAATTCGCAAGACGGTCGGCAGGGATTACCTCCGTCGATTGGTCATTCCCTACTTCCGCAGCGCGCTGCGAGACGTGGTGGCAGGGTATCCCGTGAAGAACATCTACGCCGAGCAGGGTCGTAAGGAGATCGCTGCGAAGATCGGTCAGGTCCTGCGCGAGAGCCTGGAGGAGCGTGGGATTAATGTGGTGGACGTGCTGTTGCGCGACGTGAAGCTACCGCTACGCTTCAAGGAGAGCATCGAGGCCAAGCTCACCGCGGAGCAGAGGGTTCAACAGAAGCAATTCGAGCTCGAGCAGGCGAAGAAGGACGCCGAGATCGAGGTGGCCCGCGCCGAGGGAGCAGCCAAGGCACAGCGGATCATCCGGGAGACGCTCTCGGACTCCTATCTGCAGTACCTCTGGATCCGGACCCTGAACGAGAACCCGAACGTGATCTATGTGGCCACCGAGGCCAACATGCCGATCTTCAAGGCGGTGGCCGGAAGATAGTCGGGCGCTATGCCAGAAGCATCTGGGGGCCACGAGGTCGGCCTGATCCTGCTGGCCGTGGCCCTGATTCTGCTCGTGGCCAAGCTCGGGGGCCACGTCTTCGAGAGCCTCGGGATGCCCGCCGTGCTGGGGGAACTCCTGGGGGGCATCCTGCTCGGAAACCTGACCCTTCTCGGCCTGGATTGGTTCGAGTTCCTGCGCCACGACATGGCCCTCGAGGTCCTGGCCGAGATCGGAATCATCTTCCTGCTCTTCACGATCGGGCTCGAGTCGAAGCTGTCGGAATTGCTGCGGGTGGGCCTCTCCTCCTTGCTGGTGGCTGCGCTCGGCGTGATCGCCCCCTTCTTCCTGGGCTTCTTCGTGTCGCAATGGTTTCTGCCCGAGGCACTCACGCTGGTTCACGTCTTCATCGGCGCAACCCTGTGCGCGACGAGTGTCGGGATCACGGGCCGGGTTCTGAGGGATATCGGAAAACTGGATACCGATGAAGCCCGCATCATCCTGGGTGCCGCCGTCATCGACGACGTGCTCGGGCTCATCATCCTGGCCGTCGTCACGGGTTCGATCTCGGCGGCCAACGCGGGCACCACCTTTTCGACCGATGCGATCGTATTCATCTTGTTTAAGGCGCTGATGTTTTTCGTCGGCGCAGTCGTGATCGGACTTTTCGTATCCCCCCATCTTTTCAGGATCGCATCCAGATTGCGCGGGAGCGGGATGCTGCTGGCCGCAGCTCTGATCTTTTGTTTTGGGCTGTCCGCCCTTTCGGCGCTCATTGGGCTGGCGCCGATTGTGGGTGCCTTTGCCGCAGGTCTGGCCCTCGACGAGATTCACTACCAGGATTTCCTGGATCGTGGGGAGCACAGGATCGAGCATGTAATCGAACCGATCACGTCATTCATGGTGCCGATCTTCTTTGTTTTGATGGGAATCAAGGTGGACCTATCCACCCTGGCGAGCGGAGACATCCTGGGCTTCGCGGCCGTGCTGACGTTGGTCGCGGTGATCGGCAAGCAGGTCTGTGGGCTAGGAGTTCTGGTGCCAGGCGCCAACCGGCTCGCCGTGGGCCTCGGCATGATCCCGCGCGGTGAGGTCGGCCTGATCTTCGCGGGCATCGGTGCCAGCCTGGTTCTCGCGGGGGAGCCGGTGATCGCGCCCCCGATTTACTCGGCTGTCGTATTCATGGTGATTGTGACTACACTTGTCACACCGCCGGTCCTGGCCTGGTCGCTCGCGCGCGGAGATCGCGGGGAGAAGGCAAGCTGAACGGATCAGGATTCGGAGTCAGGCTGAGCCCTCCCGGGTCCGATCTAGAATGCGAGAGAATCTGCGATCCGCGCTGACCGAACCGCGCGGCACGAGGAGACTATGGTCCATCTGACCGAAGTTCAGGTCGGTGTGCTCCCGCTCAAGCGGTTCGCCAAGGTCATCGGTCGCGAGCAGATGCGTGAGGCGCTGAAGACCGGGGCAAAGCTGCGGAGACGCCTGGCCGGGCGTGTCGTCTGGAACGTGAATTCTACCGCCGTAGGCGGCGGGGTCGCGGAGCTGCTGCAGTCGCTGCTCTGCTATGCGCGCAGCGTGGGCATTGACGCACGCTGGGTCGTGATCCGAGGCCAGCTCGAGTTCTTCAAGATCACCAAGCGACTGCACCATGCGCTACACGGCGCGACGGGGGACGGGACGGAGCTGGGGGAGCGCGAGCGTCAGATCTACGAGGAGACCCTGCGCGAGAATACGCTCGAGATGGCTTCCCTGGTCCGCCCGGGAGACATCGTATTGCTTCACGACCCGCAGACCGCGGCTCTGGCACCCGAGCTCGTGCGGGCCGGGGCGCTCGTGATCTGGCGTTGCCACATCGGATACGATGCTTCGAACGAGGAGACCGAGCGTGGCTGGGCGTTCCTGGCCCCCTATCTGGAAGACGTTCCCGCCTTCGTATTCTCCCGCTCCGCCTACGTGCCCGAGTACTGCGATCACGGCAAGACCACGATCATCGAGCCCAGCATCGACGCCTTCTCACCCAAGAACCAGGAGCTCCCCGAGGCAGCCGTACACACGATCCTGGTCCAGACGGGCCTCGTGGATGGACCTCCCCCCTCTCCGCCCAACCCCAGCTTCACGCGGGAGGATGGATCTCCGGGCCGGGTCACGCGGCGCGCGGACGTGATCCGCCTCGGCCGGGCTCCGAGCTGGGATACTCCCCTGATCGTGCAGGTCTCGCGCTGGGATCCACTCAAGGACCCGATCGGCGTGATGCGTGGCTTCGCCGCCTGGATGCAGGGCGACTCCAAAGGGAGCGCCGAGCTGCTGCTCGCCGGCCCCGAGGTCTCGGGGGTGACGGACGATCCCGAAGGCGCCATCATTTTCGCGCAGGTCGAGAAGGCGTGGCGAGAGCTTCCGGACGCGGTGCGCGATCGGATCCACCTTGTCTCGCTCCCAACCGCAGACGTGGCGGAGAACGCCGCGATCGTGAATGCGTTGCAGCGGCATGCCACCGTGGTCGTGCAGAAGAGCCTGCGCGAGGGATTCGGCCTCACGGTGACGGAGGCCATGTGGAAGTCGCGGCCGCTGCTGGCCAGCGCGGTGGGAGGAATCCAGGAGCAGATCGAGGACGGCATTAGCGGGATCCTGCTCAAGGATCCGACGAATGTGGAGGAGTTCAGCCATGGGCTCTCCCGACTCCTCGGGGATGCCAGCTACGCCCGGCGACTGGGCGAGGCCGCGCACGAGCGGGTCCGCGAGCGCTATCTTGGCGTGCGGCATCTTCTGGCATACGCTCGGCTGATCGAGGCGCTCGATCGCTGACCTCTGAGCGAGGGGGAGCGAGTGTGACCACGGAGAGCGTAAATCCAAAGTCCGTGGGGACACCCGCTGGCAACGGGCTGACGCCCACCATGATGCTCAAGCGTAAGCCGATTGCCGAGCAGTATGCGGCCGCGATCGAGGCCCTGTACGCATCCTGATGGACTCGCGATTGGGGAGAGGGGATAACGTGGATGGAGTACGTGGCGGAGCTGTCAAAGACGTTCGCACCGGAGGCCAAGCGAGCGCTCAGCCACGATCTGCTCGGCCGTGCCCGCGCGGTCGCCGAAGCCGCGGGTGGTTTTTTGGGTCTCGCTAAGATCTCCAGCTCGGAGCAAGCCGTCCTGACGGAGCTGGAGCGCGCCTTCTCGTGAGCTAGCTGCGTGCGTTTCCCGTCCCGAGAGCGCTGCTTCGACGGCAAGGTCGTCGTCGTCACCGGGGCTGCTGCCGGGATCGGGCGCGCGCTGTGCCTGCGCTTCGGGCGGGCCGGCGCCCGGGTCGCGCCCCTCGACCGGGATGCCGCGGGCCTCGAGGCGCTGGTGCGGGAGCTCGCCCAAGCGGGGATCGATGCCATACCCGCTGCCTGTGATGTGTCTCAGCCGAACCAGTGTAGGAGCGCGCTGGCTGTGATCGAAAAGCGACTCGGCGGCATCGATGTGCTCATCAACAACGCCGGCATCACCCACCGCAGCGCCTTCACGAGAACCGACATCTCGATATACGAGAGGATCATGGCGGTGAACTTCTTCGGCTCGCTGCACTGCACCAAAGCGGCCCTTGACTCTCTGCTTAAGCGCAAGGGGATGATCATTGTGATCTCCAGCATCGCAGGTTTCTCCCCCCTGCTCGGACGGAGTGGCTACAGCGCAAGCAAGTATGCGCTAAACGGGTTCTTTGAAACCCTCCGTTGCGAGCTCGCGGGCCACGGGGTGCAGGTGATGATCGTCTGTCCCGGCTTCACGGCCACGAGCATCGAGCGGAACGCCCTGGACGGGAGCGGCGGCCGCGCCGGATACCCTCAGTCGGGATTGGGAAAGATGGCGAGTCCGAAACAGGTTGCGGATGCCATCTACCGCGGCGCAGCTTCCGGAAAACGACTGCTCGTACTCTCCCCTCTCGGCCGCGTGGTACGGCTCCTGTCTCGATTCGCACCCACCACCTACGCGCGCGCGATGTCCCGACGCTTCCGGCGCGAGCTTGATCCCTAGGTCGCGTGATAGACTCCGCGCAGGACCCACACCCGCAGGAGCCAGCCATGGACGCACCCGGGAAGGCAGCCAAAAAAAACGTCACGCGCAGAAAGACCGCACGCAAGGCCGCCGTACAGGAGAAACCCAGCCAGAAAAAGAGCTCGAGCAAGAAGTCCGCCACGGCCATAGCGCGAGCACGCACGAGTGCGGTCCTGGATCGCCTGGAGCGGGAGCTACCCCCCACACTTCGGGACTACTCACGTCGCGTTCGACAGCAACTGGGCAAGCTCGAACAGGAGATCGGCCGCACCCAGGCGAGATATCGACGCCAGGCTGTGCGGCTCCTGCGAGAGGGCAGCCACCGGCTGGGAAGCCTCGAGGCGTTGGGAGAGCGGGGCTGGCGGAAGCTGAGCGAGCGCACCCGCAAGGAAATCCTGAACATCCTGCGTCGGCTGGAGCACGCCGTAGAGACGGCGGGGACCCCAAAGCCAACGCGTCGGAAGAAGACAGCGGGCAAGGCCAAGCGCAAGACGCGAGCGAAACCACGGATGGCCACGTCCCCCTCGCAGGACAGTGGCGAATCCAATGAGATCCGCGACATCTTCCAGACACCGAGTTCACTCGGCGGCTAGTGTCCGAGCGGCCCGGACCCCGGCCTCGGCTCTTCGACACCTGGTCGCGCTTCTACAATCTGCGCTGGTTCCAGTGGCTCACCTATCGCCCGGTTCACAACGCTGTGCTCGCGGCGCTGCGTCAGTCCGATTCTCTGCGCGTGCTCGATGTGGGCTGCGGAACGGGTCTGCTGGCCTCACGCATACGCCGCGAGCTGCATAGGACGCGCGTGATCGGCTGCGACTTCTCGTCCGGAATGCTGGAGCGCGCCGCTGCGGGCAGTCGGGATGTGGCGTGGGTGAGGGGGAACGCGCTGCGCCTGCCCTTTCGCACCTCCAGCTTCGAGGCCGTCGTCTCCACCGAAGCCTTTCACTGGTTTCCGGACCAGGCCGCGGCCCTCGGCGAGTGCTTCCGAGTGCTTACCCCCGGTGGGCGGTTTCTACTCGGTGTCATGAGTCCAGCCTCCGAGGGAATGAGCCGCGCTCTGCGCCTCGGGTCGCGACTGCTGGCCGAGCCGAGCAACTGGCCCACGCGACGGGGGCTGCGAGCACAGCTCGAGGACGCGGGCTTCAAGATCGAGACGCAGCAACGTGTCTATCGGCTGCTGGGAGGGCTTCTGCTCCCTCCCTTTCTCACTGTGGCCACGCGGCCGGCCTAAGGTGGCTTACTTGAGCGCAAAGATGTGCACGCTCGTGACCACTCCGAGCAGGTCCTTGACCTGGTCGGTCGTCAAGCCGAAACGATCCATCGCGTCGCAAACCAGGGGATCGTCGAGCGAGATCACGTTGCCAAATCCGGTCTCGCGTTCGATTCGCACCTCGCGAAAGCCCGCCTTCTCGATGGTCTGCATGTACTCACCGCGTACGCTCGCGCCGCCGACGCAGCCGATATAGGCCCCAACGCTCTGCAGGATCTCCGACGGTAGTGGCCGCTCTAGAACGACGTCCGACACCATCAGCCGCCCACCAGGCCGCAGAACCCGGTAGGCATCGCGGTAGACCTTGTCCTTCTCGGGTGAGAGGTTGATCACGCAGTTCGAGAGAATCACATCTACGCTCTCGTTCTCGAGCGGAAGCTGCTCGATGTAGCCCTTGCGGAACTCGACATTGGCGTAGCCGCCCTTACGTGCGTTCTCCCGCGCCTTATCGAGCATGGCATCGGTCATGTCGACCCCGATTACCCGTCCCGTGGGCCCAACTTGGCGCGCAGCCAGGAAGGCATCGAAGCCAGCGCCCGAGCCGAGGTCGACCACGACCTCACCAGGACGTAGGGAGTCGATTGCGGTCGGGTTCCCACAGCCCAGGCCCAGATTCGCGCCCTCGGGGGCGGCCTCGAGCTCTGCTTCGCTGTAGCCGAGCCTGCGCGCGGTCTCGGCGGCGTGGGGCAGAGTCCCGCCGCAGCAGCTAGAGGCACGCTCGGCGAGATTCGTGTACCCCTCCCGCACCATTTCGCGCATCTCCCCCGCGTCCTCGGGTCGCTTGTCCCAGCTCATCTCGTCCTCCTTGGCGGTCTCAGACCAGCGCTCGAGCCTCACATCGCCGGCAGGTCATCGATGGCATCGACCAGCAGGCGCAGGGCGTAAACCACGTCCTCGCGTCGGTCCTCGGGGATGCGCCCCCAGATGCGCTCACAGTACGTGTCCGCACAGCTCTGGAGCTTGGCCGCGAGTGCGCGGCCGCGTGCGGAGAGCGAGACGAACACGTAGCGCCGATCCCCTGCCTCATCTCGGGTGCGGCGCACCATGCCATCGCGCATCAGCACATTGACTACGCGGCTGACCGTGCTGGTGTCCAGGCCGAGGCCGTGGGCAAGCTCACGGCCGGTCATTCGACCCTCCCGGTACAGCAGCTCCAAAGTCACGCACTGAGACATGGTGACACCGGGCGGGTTAGGCTCTACGTCGGTGGACGCTATCGACCTGCTCAGCCTACCGACCCGTCGCTGCCGGGCTCTGTGCCGGATCCCGAGCGATGTGGAATCGGTCACCTCGGTGGGGGAGGAGGTGCACCCCGGCGTCACAGGCGCTTCGCTCACCGGGCTGAGCCACATCTGGAACGCAATCGTCGCGCTCTACCGCACGGGGCTCCACCCGGCCATCCAGATCTGTATACGATCTCACGGCCAAACCGTGTTCCATCGGGCCATCGGCCACTCGCATGGAAACGCGCCTGGGTCTCCGCCGGACGCGCCCCGAACCCCGGTCAGCACGGCGACTCCGTTCACCCTCTTCTCGGCCTCCAAGGTCGTGACCGCGATGCTGATCCACAAGCTCGACGAGCGCCGGATCATCCACATCGACGATCACGTGTGCGACTACATCCCCGAGTTTGCCCGCAAGGGAAAAGAGTGGGTCAGCTTGCGCCACCTGCTCTGTCATCGCGCGGGAATTCCGAATCTACCTCCGCAGGCAATCGATCTGGATCTACTCCCGCATCTGGACCGAGTGGTGGAGATTCTGTGCGACCTGCCCCTGCGCTGGCGGCCGGGCCGCAGGCTCGCCTACCACGCGGTCACAGGCGGCTTCATACTCGGAGAAGTAGTACAACGCGCCACGGGCCAGGACATCCGCACGGTTCTCGCCAAGGAGATTCTCGAGCCACTGGGCTTCCGTTGGATGAACTACGGCGTTGATCCCGCCGACATCTCGCTCGTGGCCGAAAACGCCTTCACCGGGCTCCCCGTCCTGCCCCCTTTCTCGGCTCTCATGCGCAACGTGCTGGGAACGGACTTCAAGAACGCAGTGCGGCTCTCCAACGATCCGCGCTTTCTGAGCGGGCCTATTCCCGCCGCCAACACAGTGACCAACGCCGACGAGCTCTGCGCCTTCTTTCAGTGCCTTTTGGACGGCGGCTCACTTAACGGAGTGCGCGTCTTCGATCCCCGCACCATCCGCCATGCGGCCACGGAGCAGTCCTACTGGGAGCTGGACCTCACGCTCGGCGTTCCACTCCGCTACGGTGTGGGCATGATGCTCGGCGGCTGGATGGGGAGCCTGTTCGGACCGGACAACCCACGTGCCTTCGGGCACCTGGGCTTCACGAACATCCTGGCCTGGGCGGACCCGGAGCGTAAGCTCGCCGTGGCGTTCCTCAACAGCGGAAAGCCCTTTATCAACCTCGGCCTGCTCCGTCTCTACAACGTGCTCGTCCAGATCGCGCACGCCTTCCCCAAGCAATAATGCAGCTACCCACGATGCCTTCTTTCTCGCGTTGGGGCGCCTGCATACCCCTGATCGCGGGTGTGGCCTGGATCGGCGCTGCGGCGCACGCGGGCTGGCTGGCGTTCGCGCTAGCAGCTCTGCCGGGCTCGGTCCTGCTCGCCTCGGGTGTGGCGGCTGCGCTCTGGCCCGGTGATCCCCGACCCCTTCAGGCCGGCTCGCTGGCAGCGGCCGTAGGCATCGGGCTCGGCCTGATCTCCATCGCCTGGGCCGGGATCCTGGGCGGGTTCGCCCTGGCCGCGCTCTCGGGCACGGCCTTCTTCAGCGTGGGCGCACTCTCGCTGGCACAGCAGATCCCTACCCTGGACGTTCCTCCGCAGCGGCGCTCGCTGTCGCTGGCGGGCGCCGTCGCCATCGACGAGGCGCTGCTGGGCGCCGTGGTCACGCTCGCCCTGCGCCGCAGCCGGGACGGGATCCTCAGAGAGGGCATCCAGGCGCTCGAGTTCTTCGGCAACCAGGGCTGGCTCGAGAAGCCGCACAGCTACCATGTGGCGCCGCCGCCGCTCGAGCAGGCCACACTGCGTACGTCTCGCACCCGCGGCATCGAGTTCGAGCACCTCTCCTTCGAGAGCGGCTACGAGCCCCACGCCGGAGAGCCGGGTGGCGAGCGTTGGCGCGGCTACGCATCCTGCCGCACGGCTCACGCCTGGGTGATGCGGCACGACTCGCCCGAGCGGCCCTGGCTGATGTGCGTCCACGGTCTTCAGATGGGCTGGCCGCTGGCCGACCTCACCGTCTTCCGGGCGCGGTGGCTGCATCATAAGCTAGGGCTGAACCTGATCTTTCCAGTGCTTCCCTTGCACGGACCCCGCGGGCACGGGCGCATCAGTGGTAACGGTTTCCTCTCTGAGCAGATCCTCGACACCGTGCATGCCTTCGCGCAGGCGAGCTGGGACCTGCGCCGACTCATCTCGTGGATCCGTTGCCGCGGTGGCACCAGGATCGGAATCCACGGGATCTCCCTCGGCGGCTACACCGCGGCGTTACTAGCTTCGCTCGAGGACGGGCTCGCGTGTGCGATTCCTGGCATTCCGGCGGTCGACTTCTCGGGGCTGACCTGGCGGCACGCGCCCCCGCACCAGCTACAGCGTTTCGAGCGCGAGGGGCTGGGACGCGCCGAACTCGAGCAGGTGCTGCGCCCCGTCGCCCCGCTGGCGCTCACGCCCAAAGTTCCCAAGGAGCGACGCTACATCTACGGCGGCACGGCGGACCGCCTGGTGCCGCCCGATCAGGTGCATGCGCTCTGGCGCCACTGGGATCAGCCAAGCATTCACTGGTACACGGGCTCACACGTAAGCTTCATGTTCCACGCTGGCGTCCGTCGCTTCATAGAGCAGGCCCTGCGCGACGCGGGCCTCGTAACCTGAGCGGCGGCTTCTACCCTACTAAGACCCCTTCCGCAGCATCGGGACAAAGGCTACGCCGCCTTCGCGCGAGCAGCGCGTAGTTCCATCGGGAAGCTTTTCAATCCGCCGCAGCTCCTGTACCCCCAACGTACCGACCGGCAGCACGAGGCGGCCCCCCGGTGCCAATTGCTCGAGCAGCGAGGCCGGCGGCTCGGGCGGAGCACACGCAACCAGAATGAGATCAAAGGGTGCCCGCTCCGGCCAGCCAGCATGACCATCGCCCAAACGCAGCGTCACGTTCTGGATTCCAAGCTGGCGCAGGCGCGACTCAGCCGCCTCCGCCAGCTCCGGGATGAGCTCGATCGAGAAGACCTCGCGCACGATCCGGGCGAGCACCGCAGCTTGATATCCACACCCGGTGCCCACTTCGAGCACACGCTCGGTCGCGCCTGGCTGCGCCAGCTGGGTCATCAGCGCCACGATGTAGGGCTGGCTGATGGTCTGACCGTGGCCGATGGGAAGTGGCCGGTCGTCGTATGCGACCTGACGAAGCCCATCCGGCACAAATAGATGGCGCGGCACCTGCCGCATCGCTTCCAGCACACGAGCGTCGGTGACGTCTCTGCGCTCAAGCTGCGTGCGGACCATCTCGTCTCGCAGCGCGTCGAAATCGCTCTCCGTCATAGGCGCATTCGAGTATACGGACGACGTCGAACTTGATCGACTCGAGCGGAGGCGCGAAGGATCACTCAGCTCCGGCTGTTTCTACTGGGAAACCAGCCTGTTGCCACGCATGGAGCCCGCCATCAAGATGAAACACGTTTTCAACTCCCGCATCAAGTAACGTCTTCTCACCGAGCCGTGCCCGTGGTCCAAGCATGCAGTAGAGCACGACGGCCTGCGATTGCTGCACTTCTCCGATGCGGGAGCCAAGCTCCGTATGCGGAATATTGACCGCACCGGGGATGTGACCCAAGCGGAACTCCTCTGGCGTTCGTACGTCAAGGACCAGGGGCGCCGGCCCACTTTGATGTTGCTCATACAGGTCTTCCGGCGAAATGGTCCGCACCATCTCCTGCCCGACTCCGACGCTTGGAACAAGGAGGCTGAGAATGGAAACCACGATCCCGAGAACTCGAGATGTTCTCGTCACTGTATCCTCCTTTGGGCTGCCTCATAGTAGCCTCTGCGGGATGGCTCCTGCTAGGGTCGGATTTGCCGGCGTGGAGCGTTCCGCCGTATCTTTTGGACGCCTTTGACCGTGCACGCGCCTGCAGTCCTGAGGGAAACGACCGCGGGGGACCAAGATGAGAAGCGCGATCTCGATCCTCGTGATAAACCACGCAGACTTAGCAAGTGGCGGCCGCCTGGTGGTGGAGGCTCGGCCTCGCAGTAGCTGGCTTCGCGTTGTGTGAGCTATGGGCTCCGACGCCAGGATGGGCCTTTCCGCCGTACCGTTCAACAGACGCCGACACCGCAGAGAAGGGTAGGCTTGAGGTACGCGCAGGCTTGCTCGGAAGCGAGCGCGAATCTCAGAAGAACGCCTACTTCAGTCCGCTACTGCGTGCGAACCTTGGGCTGCCGTACAATGCAGAGTTCGTCTCGGAGCTTGAGTACCGGGCCGACAAAGGCGAAGTGACGAACGCGGCGCTGGGGTTGAAGTGGGTGCCGCTGAGACGTGAGCTGAACCTGGGTGTGGAGGCGCTCCTGCTCCTGCCAGTATCGGGGGGGGGAGGATTGGGCCGGGGTAGAATGCGTTGGGCTTGCGACGTTTCGCAGGGGCAACGTCCTCCTCCATATCGACGCAGGCGGATTTTACGACCCGCGGCCTGAAGCGACGGAGAAGGGCTGGAAGGCCGGCGCGATCGTGGAAATCAAGAGGGGGGGGGCTTAGCGAATCACTCATCGCTGGGCTCCGACCGTGTGATCTGCACTTTGATCCAATCCGCGAACTCCCGCCGTGAAGGATCCTCGTACTTGACCTCGACCGTACGGCCGAGCAGGCAGTCCTCGAAACTGCCGCTCGAGCTGGTCGACTCGAGCAGGGAGCGGTCGAGCCAGATGCGCGTGCGCTGCGTGAGCTTTACCACGCGCGCCCCCGAGGGCCCCGCGACCGTGAGTGTTCGGTTCTCGGCATCCACCGCGTCGATCGGCCCCATATAGTTGTACTGGCGGGAGAGACCCGGCGATTGCCCGATCGGGATATAGCGCTCCGTGGCCTCCTGTCCCCGGGCCAGCGGAGCGCCCGCGA
>SMUY01282325.1_pt1 | contig 28298 bp, 23 predicted proteins | sample 2456441 | NCBI WGS metagenome assembly SMUY01 (sample SAMN11095931, study PRJNA526329) | marine sediment metagenome | biome: Marine sediment; feature: Surficial sediment; material: Deep marine sediment; isolation source: Hadal surficial sediment | place: Pacific Ocean | collected 2014-11 | depth...
CCCACTGCTGCCTCCCGTAGGAGTCTGGGCCGTGTCTCAGTCCCAGTGTGGCTGATCGTCCTCTCAGACCAGCTACGGATCGTCGCCTTGGTGAGCCTTTACCTCACCAACAAGCTAATCCGACTTAGGCTCATCCAATAGCGCGAGGTTCCGAAGAGTCCCCCGCTTTCCCCCGTAGGGCGTATGCGGTATTAGCTCGAGTTTCCCCGAGTTGTCCCCCACTACTGGGCAGATTCCTAAGTATTACTCACCCGTCCGCCACTCGTCGCCAGAGAGCAAGCTCTCCGCGTTACCGTTCGACTTGCATGTGTTAGGCATGCCGCCAGCGTTCAATCTGAGCCAGGATCAAACTCTTCACTTCAATATTTTGAGCTTGGTTAGAGCATCGATCCCCAAATTACTAAGAATTAAACTTGGGTTTCTTACGCTCGATTTTGCCTTAAGCAGACTCCAGCGCAAGCACCCACACAAATTATCTGATTGAATTGTTAAAGAGCGATCTGAAACCAGGGTCGAACCGAGGTTTCAGGCAGACCCACAATTATACAGCCCAAACAGGGCTGTTGAACAGCCTGAACCTGCCTGCGTGCATCGAATTAGGGGTCAACCGAGGGACACCGTACCCTCGGCGAGCGGGGCATTATAGCGGCGAAACCGCCACCGTCAACCACAAACGGCCACATTTGTGACGTGCTCGTTCGAGCGGCCTGGCGCACAGCCTCGACAGCGTCTTTCTCCGGTCAATACAGTGACTATTCCCCGGGGAAAAGCGTCCGAATCTCGTGTCGTGGCGATGGCCGGGGCGGGCCGCAGAAAGCAGCCATCGCATGGTCTGCGCTTCGATGATCGTGGATCTGCGCACGACTTTCAGGCTCAGGCCGCTCGATGCGCCATGCAAAAATTGCCGCCGTCAGGGCCAAAATGCCGCTGGCGGCTCCGTCTGAGAGTTGCCGCAGCCTGTTTCCTCGACGCCAGCCATACTTTCTTGCATCAGGGCGTTGCCGCAGCCTGTTTCCTCGACACCAGCCATTCCTTGTATTGGGATGACGCCAGTAACCCTGTGAATTTCTTGTCCTTCTGCAACGCCTCGGAGTCGAGCGTGCGCCCAAACTGCTTTTCAAGCACCACAAGCGCTTTTATCGCCGTATCGAAACGTGACTGCGCGGTGCTCGCCTGGAGTGTCGACCACCAACCAAGCTCAAGCCCGGGTTCGAGCGTGACGGCCCGCTCCGCAAAACTCGCCGCATCCTCAGGCTTGTCCGCAACAAGTGCTGCGGCAGACAGCCGTGCCTTCATCACACCATCCTCCACACCGAGACGCTTCTCCAGCCGAAGTAACGCCTGCAACGCCTCTTCGTAACGGCGCGCCGGAAAGTAATAATCGAGCAACATCAGTGAATACAGCGGCTCCTCCGGAAAATATTTCGCTACCGCAATCAGCGCCGTGCGCAGCTTGCGCCGTTTGCGCACCTGTTTGGTGAGGTGCACGGTAGTCACGACCGCAATGCGCTGACGCTGCATTTGTTCATCCAGGCTCTCGAGAATCTCAAAGTACCGGTTGACATCGTGATCGCGCGCAGCCTTGAGAAGCTGCGCCATCTGAAAAATGTGCCGCGGCCTGGCGTTTTTGAAATCGAGCAGCTTGCGCACGGCCGGATCGCTCGGGGCGGCCATGATCAGTGTCTCTCCCAGGCCGTCGGAAAATTTTTCGCCCTGGAGAAAATCTGTCCAGTCGACAATGACGACCCCGCCGTGCCTGTTCAGCCGCAGGTCGTACTCGTGATAGTTGTACTGAAAATTTGGTAGTTCATACCGAACTGTAGCTCGGCCAAAATCACCGCGTGAATCGATGTTCAGCAATGTTGCCTTTGCGCCATCGTCGCCACTCGTCAGGAGTGCCTTGACCATTGGTTCGATGGCAAATTCGAAATTTTCACGGAACTGCTTCTTGATGCGCTGATTGATAAGGCGCAACGCAAAGATCCGTTCCAGCATCGCGGGCTGATCGATTGCGTTCGTAAATCGCTCGAATGAACCTGAATTGAGATCGTCGACTATTTCCTGAAATCCTGCACGGAAAGACTCCGCCATGGCGAGCTCGGCTTCCCGCTGTTCTGTCTGATCGACTTCCTGTGCCGGCAGTATCGGGCCGTACATCAGCACTGCAAACATCAGCAGCGTCAGATAAGAAATCGTCTTTTTCACGACTGTCTCCAGCACATCGCTATTCCCTGCCTCCGTTAGATTCGTGGCACGGGCACAGTTTCCCGGTTCAGCTGATGCTGACGCGCGCGAACCGTCGTCGGCCTACCTGGTAGATACAGGTGCTCCCGGAATCGATTTGCAGTGAGCGGTCCTCGATGCGTTCACCGTCAATGCGCACCGCACCTTGTTTGATCATGCGAAACGCTTCAGATGTGCTGCTGACGAGCCCCGCACCTTTTAGAAGATGTGCAATGCCGAGTCGACCGTCCGCTGCGATCAGCTTCACCTCCGGCATATCCTTAGGCATCGCACCTTGTTGAAATCGCGCGATAAATTCGACTTTTGCGGCCGCGGCCTGTGCTGCATCGTGAAAACGCGCCACGATTTCCGTTGCGAGTTCGAACTTGGCGTCGCGCGGATTCATTCCGTCGTCGACTTCTTTTCGCAAGCCAGCGATATCGCCGAGCGTACGAAAACTCAACACCTCGAAGTAGCGCCACATCAGGTCATCGGAGATCGACATGAGCTTGCCGAACATATCGGCCGGCGCATCTGTGATGCCAACGTAGTTGCCGAGTGACTTCGACATCTTTTGCACGCCATCGAGCCCCTCCAGCAACGGCGTCGTCATCACGACTTGCGGCTCCTGGCCGAAATTCTGTTGCAGCTTGCGTCCAACCAGCAAATTGAACTTCTGATCAGTACCGCCGAGCTCCACGTCAGCTTTGAGTGCAACCGAGTCATAGCCCTGCACAATCGGGTACAGAAATTCGTGCACCGATATCGGCTGGCCATTGTCGTAGCGCTTCTTGAAGTCATCGCGCTCGAGCATGCGTGCAATCGTATAATGCGATGCCAGCTTCACCAGTCCGGCGGCATCCATTTTCGCCATCCAGTTCGAATTGAACTCGATACGTGTTTTTTCTCTATCAAGAATCTTGAAAATCTGCGTCGCGTAGGTTGCGGCATTGACCTTGATTTCTTCTTCGGTCAGCGGCGGCCGAGTCGAATTCTTGCCTGAGGGATCGCCGATCATTCCTGTGAAGTCACCAATCAGGAATACGACTTCATGGCCGAACTCCTGGAACTGCCGCATCTTGTTGATCAGTACGGTATGACCGATATGCAGATCGGGTGCCGTCGGATCAAAACCGGCTTTGACAATGAGTGTCTTACGCTTGGCGAGTTTCGCCCTGAGACCGTCCTCTGGCAGCACCTCGTCGGTGCCACGCTCCAGTTCCGCAATTTGATCCTGTATTTTGGTCATCGTTACCCGTCGCAGCGTGCTGTTTGCTGGCAGCGGAACTGTAGCATTCCCGGCGGATGATGAAAGCCCGTGTACGCACACCTGGGACGATCATCACTAAGTCTGGTTAAGGCCATGACTTCTAACACTTTTCTTTGACGTCTCCGAAACGTCAATGTAGAGTAGCGACTTCCGGCGTCGGGGGACCAGTACTCCGTCAAGATGATATTGATGGATACAGAGCTAAGCGAATGATTCAAGACAAGGCGCAGTCTGCAGGAAATGGCAAGTCCTTTTCAAGGACTGCAACGCCGTATTGGATCATTCGCTTAGCTCCCTTCGGGCGAGCCGTGAAGCGGTCGTCCGCGGTGTTGCGCCTCTTGGCAAGGGCGCGCCATTGCCGGCGAGACGCGTCTGGTGGCTTCTATGCCCTCCGGATACAACCGCTTCACGACTCGCTGAACCCATCAATATCATCTTGACGGAGTACTTAGACTTGCATCGTCCAGTCAGTCCGCTGCTACACGATTACAAGCCGTCTAGCGACATAAAAGCAGGAAAAACCAAAGCGCTGCAGTGGTTCGTCGTCGGCCTCGGAATTCCTCTCATCGGCCTGACGCTCGTATCCACCCTGAATACAACGACACCGGTGGCCCCGCACCCGTCAATGCCGATGGTTCACGCCGTTGGCGGTGCGGAAGTACCTGCGAACGAGGTCTTTGACGTCAGCACGATCAACAGTTTCATTGCTGACATTGACATCGAACCTGAGGTGGCTCCGGGACCCGAGTACGAAGAACTCACGCTGATCATCGGTCGCGGTGACACGCTCGACTCGCTGTTCCGCCGGCATCATCTCGATCTTGGCAACCTCGCTGCAATTTCCAGGCTCGACGAGGCGGGCAGGCGATTTCGACGGCTGCAGCCCGGCGATGAGTTTCAGATCATCCATGACAACGGAAGCCTGATCAGCATGTATTCGGTTCTGACTCTCACCAGCGCCCTGAATATCGAGCGGGACCAATCAGGTTTTACGGCCGAGATCGTCGAACGGCCCATCGAGATTCGTAAGCGGCTGGCCTACGGTGTCATCGAAACATCGTTGTTCGAGAGCGCAGCCGCAGCAGGACTATCGGATAAGGTGACAATGAATGTCGCCGGCATATTCGCCTGGGATGTCGATTTCGTGCTCGATATTCGTATCGGCGACAATTTTTACGTGCAATACGAAGAGATTTGGCAGGACGGCGAATTCGTGACGGACGGAGAAATCATCGCCGCAGAGTTCAATAACAATGGCCGCACTTATCAGGCAGTACGCTTCATCGACGACAGCGGGCATTCTGACTACTTCACACCGGACGGATACAGCGTACGCAAGGCGTTCCTCCGTGCGCCACTCGATTTTGCCCGGGTAAGCTCGAATTTCAACCCGCGTCGCCGTCACCCGATTCTCAACAGGATTCGGGCACATCGCGGCGTCGACTACGCCGCGCCCTACGGAACATCAATCAGGGCCGCAGGTGACGGCAAGGTCGTTTTTCGTGGCACGAAGGCGGGGTACGGCAATACGATCATCGTGCAGCATGGTGGCAACATCACCACGCTTTATGCGCATATGTCGAAGTTCGCCGCTAAGGCGCGCATCGGAGTTCGCGTGAAACAAGGCCAGACAATTGGTTACGTCGGCGCGACCGGTCTCGCAACTGCCAGCCACCTCCACTACGAATATCGAATTAGCGGCGTACACCGCAATCCGCGCACCGTCCAGTTACCGCAAGCTGATCCCATTGATCAGAAATATCTGCAGCGGTTTCTCGCCACCGCGGAACCGATAATGCTGGAACTGGAAAAGTTCAAGCGTACCCGCGTTGTCTCCGTCGCATACAGCAACAAATAGTCGAATGTCGCAATGCCAGAGTATTACATCGGCCTGATCTCCGGCACGAGCATGGACGGCATAGATGCCGTGCTCGCACAATTTCATACATCGTCGATGGCGATAATCCAAACTCGGACGTGCCCTTATCCGGACGAACTCCGTGACAAGCTGGGAGCCGCCGTTCGCGAACCGAAGACTTGTGGCATTGACGATATTGGCACGCTCGATCGCTGGACCGGCGAATGTTTTCGTGATGCCGTGTTCGCGTTGCTCAACGACGCTGGAGTTGACGCCGCGAACATCGTAGCAATCGGCAGCCACGGGCAGACACTTCGTCACCGGCCCGACGCGACGCGTCCGTTCACAATGCAGATCGGCGATCCAGCAATCATCGCAACCGCCACCGGCATTGCGACAGTTGCGGACTTCAGGCGGACCGACATGGCGCTCGGCGGCCAGGGGGCGCCGCTCGTCCCACCGTTTCACGAATGGTTGTTTCGCGACAAGGAGCAAGACCGGGTCGTGCTGAATATTGGAGGCATCGCCAACATCACGATACTTCCGGCAGGCGAAGCAGGCATTGCGGGCTTCGATACCGGTCCGGGCAACACCTTGCTCGATGCGTGGATCCGGCATCATCAGGGTGCCGCATTTGACGAGGGTGGCCGGTGGGCAGCAGCCGGCAGCTGCAACGACAACTTGCTTGCGCGGTTACTCGAAGACCCGTATTTCGCAAAGGCGCAACCGAAGAGCACCGGCCCCGAGTACTTCAATCTCGACTGGTTACATCGCGCCAATGCGAACGATCTAAAAGCCGTGGACGTGCAAGCCACGTTGTGCGAATTGACAGCTGTCAGCATTTCGAATGCCGTCAGGTCTGCTGCGCCCGGGACGCCGCAAATACTGGTCTGTGGCGGCGGGATTCACAATTCGGAAATCCAGCGTCGTCTTGGCGAGCAAATGCCGCAAGTTGAGATATCGTCCACGGCAAACGCCGGTCTGGATCCGGATTGGGTCGAGGCATCGGCATTTGCGTGGCTCGCGATGCGTACATTGAAAGGCAAGTCAGGAAATCATCCCGCGGTTACGGGCGCGAGCCGCTTCGCAGTGCTCGGCGCGATCTACCCAGGGCCGCCAGATGCAAAGTAGCTAAGAGTACGGTCCACGCGACGCTGATATAATGATCGGCCCGTAAAATCGAGGCCATCGTGGACGCACCGATTCTGCCGCCTGCTGATCGTTACATCAATCGTGAGCTGAGCATGCTCGAATTCGGCAAGCGCGTATTGGCCCAGGCGCAGGACGCAGATATACCCTTGCTTGAGCGTCTGCGGTTTCTCTGCATCACCTGCACCAACTTCGACGAGTTCTTTGAAATTCGGGTCGCCGCGCTAAAACAGCACATGGAGGTCGGCGCGCTCGCTCAAGGACCAGACAAGCTATCTGCATCGCAGATCTTCGATGCGTTGCGATTTCAGATGCTCGGCATCGTCAAGCAACAATACGATCTCCTGAACACGAAATTGCTTCCGCAGCTCGCCAAGGCGGGTGTCAGCTTTCTGCATCGTAATGACTGGACCGACGATCAGCGGCGATGGTTAAGCGATTACTTTGACGAGCAGGTCGCTCCCGTGCTGACACCGCTGACGTTCGACCCGTCGCGACCATTTCCCCGGATATTGAACAAGAGCCTCAATTTTATCGTGCGCTTGCGCGGCAAGGATGCGTTTGGCCGCCAGCGGCATCGAGGCATGGTGCAGGCACCGCGTTCATTGCCACGCATTATCCGTTTGCCCGAGCATTTGAGCAGCCCGGGCTGCGACGACTTCGTTTTCTTGTCAACGATCATTCGTGTCAATGTCGACCGGTTGTTTCCCGGTCTGCAAGTCGAAGGTTGTTACCCGTTTCGCGTTACGCGCAACAGTAATCTCTACGTAGACGACGAAGAGGTGAGCGACCTCGTTCACGCGCTCGAAGGTCAGCTCGCGGCCAGTCGCTATGGAGCTGCCGTTCGCCTCGAAGTCAGCCACGAATGTCCCGGCGACTTGCAGGAATTCCTGCTCGACCATTTCGGCCTGCAGGAATGCGACATGTACCTCGTCGATGGCCCGGTGAACCTGAATCGACTGGCCACCGTCTGTGATATCGAGCATCGGCCGGAACTGTTGTATGAGCCATTCACTCAAGGCCTGCCGTCGGAACTGCTCGGCAATGAAAATATTTTTTCAACATTGTCGAAGCGCAATGTACTGCTGCATCATCCGTACCATTCGTTTGCACCGGTGATCGACTTCATTGCAACCGCCGCTTCCGATCCGGATGTCCTTGCGATCAAACAGACTTTGTATCGGACCGGCCCCGATTCGCCCGTGGTCGACCACCTCGTAGCGGCAGCGCGCGCCGGCAAGGAAGTGACAGTCATCATCGAACTCATGGCGCGATTTGAAGAAGCCGCCAATATCTCCCTCGCAAATCGTCTGCAGGAAGCGGGGGCACATGTCGTCTACGGTCTTGTCGGTTACAAAACTCACTCCAAGATGCTACTCGTAGTGCGGCGCGAAAATGAAAAACTCGTGCGTTACGTTCACCTCGGAACCGGCAACTATCATCATGGCACAACACGCGTATACACCGACTACGGTTATCTCAGCAGCAGCAAGCGTCTCGGCGAAGATGTCCACAAAGTATTCATGCAACTGACAAGTCTGACCGAGGTCGGAGACCTGTCGCGCATGTTGATATCTCCTTTTAGCCTCTTTGACGCGTTGCTCGAGAAAATCAATCGCGAATCAGACAACGCGAGATCGGGCAAGGATGCACGAATCATTGCAAAAATAAATGCGCTGAGTGACCCGCAAATAATCGATGCTCTTTACGCGGCGTCGCAGGCAGGAGTAAAAATCGACTTGATCGTCCGGGGTATTTGCTCGCTGCGGCCTGGTGTACCCGGGCTGTCCGAAAATATTCATGTCCGGTCGATCGTTGGCCGTTTCCTCGAGCACTCGCGCATTTACTACTTTCTAAACAACGGCAATGACGAATACTACTGCTCGAGCGCCGACTGGATGGACAGGAACCTCTTTCGTCGCAATGAGTCCTGTTTCGAAATTCGACAGAAGCGAATGAAGCTCCAACTGCGGGACGATCTCGATCTCTTTCTGTCTGATAATTGCCAGGCCTGGATCCTGCACGGTGACGGCAGTTACGAACGCCTCACGCCGGGCGGGGGTGAAGCGATTTCGGCGCAAAGCAGGTTTCTTGAGAAGCTCGCAGCCGCCAGTCAGCGTTGATGCGGGGGGCCGCCAAGAGCCGGGATTGGGAGGTTGCCGCGCCCTGCGGGCTCGCAATGACGGTGCTTTCCTGCAGGCTCGCGGCATAGCCCGTCTTTGCGAGGAGCGTAGTGACGATGCAATCTCGTCAACCGCAAATGTCAGAGTACAAGACTCTCCACATCGTCAAACGGAAAACGACTGGCCGCAGCCGCAGGTCGTGGTCGCGTTCGGATTGCGAATGATGAACTGCGCTCCCTGCAGGTCTTCCTTGTAGTCGATTTCGGCACCCATCAGGTATTGCACGCTCATCGGATCCACAACCAGAGTAACGCCCAGATTCTCGACCTGGCAATCACCGTCCTCGATATTCTCGTCGAATGTGAAGCCATATTGGAATCCGGAGCAACCGCCGCCGGAAATGAAAACCCGGAGCTTCAGGTCGGGATTGTCCTCTTCCTTGATGAGTTCACCGACCTTGCTCGCCGCCGCGTCCGTAAAAATAATCGGGGGCGGTCCGCTGCCGATGACAGGTGTATCTGCATGCATTTGAACAAATCCTTAATAACAGGGACTCAAACTTCGCTTGCGACGGCTGCCGACTCGTCAATGCGCGCCGTTTGCTCGAGCAGTGGCACCTGTCCCTGGGGCTGGTGCACGAGCTTGCCGTTGATTTCCGCACCGATCGCCATCTCGATCAGATTATAGTACACATTACCGATGACGCGTGCCGTCGGGCCGAGCTCGACGCGCTGATTGGCGAAGACGTCGCCCCTGACAATTCCGTTTAACACAATATAAGGTACTGTGACGCCCCCATCGACGTTACCCTCTTCGCTGATGCTAAGCGCCGAGTGGCTGTCCGCATCGGCAGAGATGTTGCCATTGACCAAGCCATCCACGTGGCAACCGCCCGTGAAGTGCAGGTCTCCCTTGATCTGCGTATTCGCGCCAACCAATGTCTCGACTACCGTGTGCCTGCGTTGCTTTCGACCAAACATCTATGCCTCCAGAATGCTGCGTCCCGCAGCGCAATTATCAGCCCTGGCTGATTGTCCAGGAAAAACTTTCTTTAATACTCGCGATCGACCGGGTTCTCGACCGCACCTCGATATTTACCCGTTCGGGCGTAAAGCCGTCCGGCAGCACGACCAGCCGCTCAAAGTCCTGAAAATAACGAAACGAAAAACTCCACTTTTTCTGCGTTTTGTCCGACAACAGCTGCGCGTACGTGTACGTCGTCTCGACACCGTTCTGGTTACCGGCAATGCTCAGGTTGACGTCACCGGACACCTTGCGGTCGTGTTGCTTCGCCTGTACCAGCACCAGGCGGATGTTGTATTCGCGCTCTGCCGTACCTCGGGTCAGGCGTAAGTTCTGCACACGCAGCCCGGATTTGCCATCGGCTGGCGATACGATGCCGCGATAAAAAGCTATGTCGTCGCGTTGCTCCTGGATCCTGGTCTGTAATTCAGTGAGGCTTGCCTCGATATCCCGATACGCCTCGCTCTTGATGTCCCGGTGCGTCTCGAGAAGTGTAATCTGTTCTTTGAGGGCGATTACTTCGTCTTCAAGGTCGTCAATTTCGGCTGCGAAGTCCTGGCGCTCGAAAGCCGCGTTCACAACATTATAGCCAGCCTGTATCCGGCCGAATTCGTACACCAGGTAGCTGCACGCGATGAGCAGCGCGGCTACTACAGCGCGCGACATCCAGGTGCGCACCAGGCCGTGCCGCTGTAATGGTGAGTATCTGGCCACGCTGTCTCTTCTGTCCCTGCAAAGACGTTATGTTACGCGGGACCATCCACAAACAGAAGTGCAGCAGATCACGTTTACAGACACCGGGGCACAACACAGTTCACAGTCTGCGAGCCGGCTGGCCGACTCCGGAATCATCGTGCACACTGGTTGCCCGTTTTCATTCGTATGCAAAGAGACATGGGCACTTACTATCCTTGGCTCAAAGCCCTGCATATCGCCTTCATGGTGACCTGGTTCGCTGGCCTGTTCTATCTGCCACGTCTGTTCATCTATCACGCGCAGGCGAGTGATACCGTCAGCCGTGAGCGATTCACCGTCATGGAAAGGCGCCTGTTCGCAATCATGACGCTCGGCGCCCTGCTCACCATCGCTTTCGGCGCATGGCTTCTTTTTGCGCAGCAGATATTGCTGCAGGCTACGTGGCTGCATCTGAAATTGGCGTTGGTAGCTGGCTTACTCGTCTTTCACTACCGCTGCCACTGCTGGATCAGCGTTCTGCGCGACGCGAAATCGATCCAGGATACGAAGTGGCTGCGCTGGTTCAACGAGATTCCGGGCATTCTCCTGCTCGGAATCGTATTGCTGGCCGTTCTTAAGCCGTATTGATCAGGCACTGCCCGGCTGCATCGTGGCGATGTCCTTGTCGAACACGGTACGCCAGCGCTTCGGCCACCAACGCGGCCTGGGCGGCAGTCCTTGCGGATAGGCAGTGGATCCGAGCTCGTGCAGGGCCCTGGCATACACGCGCCGCTTGAAGTAAATGACTTCGTTGACAGGCCGCCAGAAGTCCACCCAGCGAACACGATCAAATTCCGGCTGATCGCAAAGATCGAAACGCAGGCTATCGGTGGGTGCCACGAGGCGCAGCATGAACCACCGCTGCTTCTGGCCAATGCACAAAGGCATGCTCTTGTGGCGGACATATTTCTTGGGCAGCCGGTATCGTATCCAGTCCCGCGTAACGCCCAGTACCTCGACATCTTCTGCCGCGAGGCCGACTTCTTCGCGAAGTTCACGAAACATCGCCTGTTCCGGATCTTCGCCGACAAGCATGCCGCCCTGAGGAAATTGCCAGCCCCTGCTGCCCACGCGACCCGCCAGCATCAACTTGCCGTCTGCGTTCAACAGGATAATTCCGACGTTAGCGCGGAATCCCTCGTCATCTATCCAGTCGCCGCTCATTGCAACCGTAATCGAAACCCAACTGCCATCAACTGTACACCAATCGCTGCTAGTTGAACCGCCGTCGGTCCACTTTCGCCTCCAGCGCTCCGTCAACGTGATATTGACGGAGCACCGACACAACACTTCTTGTGGTGTCGACTGCCATTGTTTAGCCTATTGGCAATGGAGTATCGGTCTGTGACCGGTCATCGCTGCGGGAGACGGAATTGTTCAGCCGGCGCGCCGGCGTTCTTCTTGCCGGATTAATCGTCGTTGTCCTGGCCGCCTTTCTCGCGGCCCTGGCGACCGGCAGCGCCGAAATCAGTATCGCGCAGAGCATCGCAGCCCTGCAGGGCAACGCACCCGAACACATTCACTCACTGGTGATCGAGCTTCGCCTGCCACGAGCACTGACAGCCTTTTCCGTCGGCGGCCTGCTGGCCGTTGCCGGCGTGCTGATGCAGGTGTTGTTGCGAAATCCACTGGCCGAACCCTATATTCTCGGCAGCTCCGGCGGCGCCGCGGTTGCCGCGTTGCTGGCAATGCTGGCCGGCGCGACAAGCGTGATCGTCGATGTCTCCGCCTTCGGCGGCGCGATGACGGCGACCTTGCTCGTCTTCGCGATCGCCCATGGAAGCGGCACGTGGACGCCGGCCCGTCTGTTGCTGACCGGTGTCGTCCTGGCCGCCGGCTTTAGCGCCGCGACGACGCTGTTGCTCGCGCTGAGCCCGGAGCAGCAACTGCGTGGCATGCTGTTCTGGCTCATGGGAGACCTGAGTTTTGCCTACGAACCAGCGCGTACGCTGTGGTTGCTCGCGATATTGACGATGGCCGCAACGATGGCCGCGCGGCACCTCAACGTCTTGTCTCGTGGCGAGCTGCAGGCAGCCATTGTCGGCTTGCCGGTCAAAGGTTTTCGTTACCTGATTTTCATCGTGACGGCTCTCGCGACCGGGCTTGCGGTTACGACAGTCGGCGTCATCGGCTTTATCGGGCTCGTTGTGCCACACATGATCCGATTGCTGGCAGGCAGCGATCATCGTATCGTGGTGCCGGCATCGGCACTGGCCGGCGGCGCATTGCTCGTTGTCGCTGACACCCTGGCGCGAACGATTCTCGCACCCAGGCAATTGCCGGTCGGCGCGCTGACAGCAGCGATCGGCGTGCCTCTGTTCCTGTTATTGATGAACCGAAGTCAAATTCGGCGTTAGCCGGCATACCCGGTACCCGCAACAACCTTGTTGCGGCCCGCCGTTTTGGCGCTGTATAGCGCGACATCCGCGCGCGCGATCAATGAGTCACCGATCGTCTTGAGATCCGTCTCGTCTTTGTCCGGTGCAATGCCTGCGATTCCTATCGATGCGGTGATGCGCACGGACTCCCCGCCGGGCAGCTCGATCGGCGTCGCCGAGACGGCGGCACGTATTCTTTCGGCGAGCCTCGCTCCCGCCTCGTCATCCGTGTTCGGCAACAGCACGACGAACTCCTCTCCGCCGTATCGTGCCGCAACATCGCTCGCACGAACCTGGGCTTCCACGCGTTGTGCCAACTCCTGCAATACGGCGTCCCCGGCCGCATGTCCCCAGGTATCGTTGACTTGCTTGAAATGATCGATGTCGAGCATCAGGCAGACCAAGTTGCTGCTGTCCCGGCAGGCGCGCGCCAGTTCCTCTTTCAGGCGAACTTGCAGGTAACGCCGGTTATGCCAGCCGGTCAGCACGTCCGTGAAACCACTGCGCAAGAGGCGCGCGCGATTCAGGCCGTTTTCGATGCAGAACGACCCGATGACGCCCAGATGTGCCAGGAAATCGCTGGCATGATCCCGTGTAAATCGTTGCGCATCGTCACTGCCGAGATTGATGCTGCCAATGAGGTTGCCGCGAAATATCAGCGGAATCATGGCGACCGTCGCGATACCCGACGTATCCGGGAAGATCAGCTGATGGTCGCAAGTGGCATAGTCGCCGAGCCACGGCCGGCACAACGCGACGTATTGCGGCGCGAGCCCCGTCAACGATTCGACCATCACCAGCCTGGGAAATGATTCGGCCGGTGTCCCGGACGCCAATAGCAAGTGACGAATATCGTGGTCGGGATCGCACAGAACGACACTGACATACTTGAGGCGATAACTCTCACGTAAACCACCGATCATTTCTTCCAGCAGCGAGCCAAGATCCGTGGCTTGCAGCAGGCGCAGTTCACGCTGCTGCGATCGGCGCATCTTGTCGTCGTTGAGCGCGACTTCGGCGGTTAGCTCATCGAGCTGACGTCGCCTTAATTCGAGATCGGCCGTGAGTTCCTCGACGGATTGCATGCCCCGGAGTCCTCCTGTCAGAAGCCGATTCTTTTACCAGATTCGGCGGCCCGCGTCGTCCGACTGATCGTCAATCCCGGGAGCCCGCAGCGCTAAACTGCTTCACGAGTCGCAGATCCCTTCAGTTTCACTTTGGCGCAGTACCAGGTAGTCGCGGCCTTTTTGCATCAGCTCGACGAAGCCATCCTCGTCGCCACTAGCTACAAGCTCCCGAATCCGGCGCGCTGCATCCAGAAGCGCATCCAGAGGCTCGAGGCCGAATTTGTTGAGATGCTGAATTTCGAAGTACAGATGTGGATTGTCCTGTGCCACAGTCTCCGACACCAGCAACTGCGAGTCGAATGTCGTCGACGACATGCGTGCGAGTTTGGGAGCCGCCTCGCCGCTTTCCGCCAGGGCCGTGAAAAATGCGATGTTCAGCGCGTGTGCGAGGCCCAAAACGTAGGAAATCAGCCGGTCATGATCGTCAAGCCCCATATCCAGGTGCTCGACCATTGTCGCCGCGAACATCTCCTTCGCCGCGCTCGTGGCTTCGGGCGATCCGACGTCACAAAAAATCAGGTGACGGCCAGACAAGAGGCGGGTATCCGGGCCGAACATGGGGTGCATTGACGTTACGCGGCATCCCGCCTCGAGCAGTTCACGCAGTCCGTCGACGAGCGGCGTCTTGAGTGAGCCGATATCAAAAATGAGTCCTGGCGGTTTGAGAACTGCCAGTTGCGCGAGAATTCTCCCGGACACCGCAAGCGGCGCGGCGACAACGATTACGTCATAGTCGATGCCGGCGTCGGTCCACTTCCGGAACCGGCCCGGTCCGTCTTCGACCGTCGGATCTGCAATCGTGGTGGCGAATCCCTGCGTCGCGAAAAACTCCGCAAACCATCCACCCATCTTGCCGTTGCCGCCAATGACGAGCACCCGCCGCCCATCGCCTTGCCCCTCGGCAATAATGCGATCCCTTTCCTGGCTGGCAAGCGATGACCGTATCAGTGTCGCGAGAATATTCTCAACGAGATCCGGATCGATTCCGAGCTCGCCTGCCTGAGATCGACCCATGTCGATGACGTCCTTCTCGCGTGCGTAGTCGCGCGTCGCCGAACCCGCCCTCTGCTTGCGGCGACCAACCTCGCCGACGATGTGTTGACGCTCGGCAATCAACTCCACGATTTGCCGATCGATGGCGGATAGTTTTTTGCGAAGGTCATCAAGGCTCATTGGCGTAGCTCGCGCGGCACTCGGTAAAGATCACCGTTTTACAGAAAGTGGGGTCGAACCGCAGTTTTTTTTGAAGTCCTGGACCGCGGCCTTTCCGCGCAAAAATACGAAACTGCGGTTCGACCCCACTTTCACGATACGTCAATGGTATTGGTAGTGATCATCCCGGCGATGCCTGCCATCGTATTTTCGCCAGTAGTGTCGGTACCAGCCGTAGTCGCGATGTCGGTAACCGTAGTGCTCATATCGAAATCGGTGCGGCGAATACCGTCGCTCCCATCGATAGATCTCCAGCAATTGCGGCCACGCGAGGAAATAATTTCGCCGCAGCGACGATTGCCGGTACCAGTGGCGAAACCCTTTGTCGTGCCTTAGCCAGTGCGGCATTTGCTTGGCCCTGAGCATCTCCGCACGATAACGGCCAGCCGAATCGTATCGATTCTGATCGTAACCATGCGCATTCACCTGCGGCGCGGCCGCCAATGCCAGGCTGCCGAGCAAGATGAGTATGGCAATTTGCTGCTTCATGACGACCTCCGGTTGCGACACGTACGGGCCCAGAATAGGGTTGCGCGGATGAACCGTGACTTAACCCGAACATTTGTTTTTTGTTAACGGCGCCCTGATTTCTGAACCCGGAGTGAACAGCGGCCTGCAGCGCAACAGCTCGCGAACTGTCCACGGTGGGATAATCGTGAGAATATCGGCGCGTTCCGGGACGTGGCCAGCCGATGCCAATATCGCACTTGTGACCAGAATCGCCGTCGCAACCACTTCGCAATTAGCGGCAGATGCGGCCGCTGAAGTGGCCGCCCTCGGTGGCAACGCTGTCGACTGCGCGCTCGCAGCCGCACTGTTGGCCATGAATTCCGAGCCAGGCGTTTGCGCAATGGCTGGCGGCGCCTACGTCACGGTGTGGCGCGCCGGCGAGGAGCCGGTCACGATCGACGGCAACGTTGCGATACCGGGCCGAGGCCTGCCACGCGCACAACGTGGCCAGGGTACCGAAGTCGTGGCAATGGAATACGGCGGCGGCATTTCCACGCTCGCCGGCGCCGGCGCTGTTGCCGTTCCCGGCACGCCGGCGGCCATCGAGTGTGCGTGGCAACGCTACGGCAAGGCGAGCTGGCGCGATGTTTTCGTCCCCTCCATCAGGGCCGCGCGAGACGGCTTTCCATTGTCGGCCGCCTGTCATTACTACCTCGGCTACTCGGGTAAGTGCATATTTGGCCGCAGCGACGACGGATATCACGCGCTGCACGACACGGATGGCACGCTGCGTCAGCCGGGCGCCACGATCATCATTCCGCATCTTGCCGACAGCCTGTCAGCCATAGCCGATGACGGCGCACGCGCCTTTTATGAGGGCGAACTGGGCGTGGCCATGACATCGCACGTGCGCGCACGAGGCGGGATGTTGACGGCCGATGACCTCAAACATTACCAGGCCATCGAGAGGCCATCCCTGCAGTCCGAAATTGCGGCATGGACCATTGCCAGCAATCCGCCGCCCGCCGTCGGCGGTGCCGTGCTCGCGGCAATGCTTACGGCATTCGCCAGGCAGCCGGCGCGCCGATGGGACCGGGATTCGCTCGCGCGCCTGATTGCTGTGCAGCATGCGTGCCTGAACTATCGTAAGCGCCGCCTCGACCTGGCAGATGATGTCGGCGCGGAAGCCACCCGGATGATCGACGCCGCACGCAGCGGCCGCCTCCTCACGCAATGGTCGTCAGCGTCAACGGTGCACACTTCGGCCGTCGATGACGAAGGCACCGCGTGTGCGATAACCGCGTCGTCGGGTTACGGCTCCGGCGAAATGCCGCGCGGCACGGGACTCTGGCTGAACAATTGTCTCGGCGAACTCGAACTGAACCGGCGCGGCCTCGATGCCGGACCCATCGGCGCGCGCCTGCCATCGAACATGGCTCCGAGTGTCGCGCGCCGCGGTGACACCATCCTGGCGATCGGCTCGCCCGGTGCTGATCGAATCACCACGGCCTTGCACCAGTTTCTCGTCAACGCGCTGCAGATGGACATGCCGCTCGCGGAAGCAGTCGCGCACCCTCGCATTCACGTCGACACGAGTGGCGAGAGCGACCGCCTGGCTGCAGAGGCCGGGCTGGAGCTGCCGGATGTCGACCTGCCGTTACAGGTTTATCCCGAGATCAACATGTATTTCGGCGGCGTCGGCGCCGCGAGTTTCGACAGACACCGCGGCTTCGAGGCCGCTGCTGACCCGCGGCGAGAAGGTGGCGTCTATATTTCAACGGGTGAAGCAGCCTGGCGGCTTTGATAGGCTCCGCGGTGTGAGGCAGGCGTGCAAACCTTGCGACAATCGGAGAGTAGCGTGACAGACGCATATCTTGCGCCGACATTGCCGGACGAATTGCCGAATAATCCCATGCATTGGGCGCAGGCCTGGCTGGCCGAAGCAGTCGCGCAAGCCGTGCAACGCAATCCCTGGTCGATGACACTTGTGACGGTCAACGACAAGGCGCAGCCGTCGGCGCGGATCGTGCTGTGCAAGGCGTTCATCGCGGATCCCGGTTACCTCATCTTCTACACAAATTACCAGTCGAAGAAGGTGCAGGAGCTGACGAAAAATTCGCACGTCGCCGTCACTTTTCACTGGGACGCGCTGGGGCGCCAGATCCGCATCGAAGGGCAGGCTGTGCTGTCTCCGGCTGAGGAAAGCGAGTCCTACTTCGCAACTCGCGACACGGGGAGCCAGCTCGGTGCCTGGGGCAGTGACCAGAGCATGCCGATTGGCTCGCGACACGCACTGATCACCCAGGTTCGCGACCGGGCACGGAAACTCGGCGTCGCCATCAGCGACGGCCTGCAGCCACTCGAGGGCGTGCAGCAACCACCCATTGCGCGGCCACCGCACTGGGGTGGAGTACGCGTCTGGGCAGACCGCATCGAACTATGGATCGAAGGCGCCGACCGCGTGCACGATCGTGCCACCTGGAAGCGAACGCTCACGCGTGAGACCGATTTCGATTTTGCAGCTGGCGCGTGGGCAGGCACCCGGCTACAGCCTTGAGAATCTGTGATCATGAACAATTTGTTATCAGAACGACGACTTCGATGCCCATTCTGCGCCGAATCGATTTCTTTGCTCGTCGATACATCGGCTGGCTCGCAGTCCTACATCGAGGATTGCCAGGTGTGTTGCCAGCCGATGCTGATTACGATCGATGCCGACAATGGTGAGCTGCATGAGTTGCGGGTCGATTGTGCCAGCTAAGAGGAGCGGCGGTTTCCTCATAGCGTCCGCCGTGTTGGCCCTGTTCGCCGGCAGCAACGGCGCGCACGGGCAGGTGACGCTGACCGAAGGTACGAATTTCACGGTCGATGTCGCCGTCGACGGGCGGCTCGCGATTGATCTGCTCGGGAGCATCTGGATTTTGCCGCCATCGGGCGGTACCGCGGAGTCGATAACAAACGGGCTGATGCCGGTCAGGCGCCCCCGATGGTCGCCCGACGCGGAGGCACTCGTCTACCAGGCTCGCTCACCGAATCGCGAGCAATTGTGGCTGTTTCGCTTCGACGAACAGGCGGCGCAGAAGATCAGTGACAGCGAGTACATTGACCAGCACGCCGACTGGCATCCGGACGGCGAGCGCCTGGTGTACTCCTCGGCCCGTAACGGCAGCGGCTTTGACATCTGGGAGCTCGACCTTCCGACCCGCCTCACCTGGCGCCTTACCGACCTGCCGGGCGACGAGTCCGAACCGACCTGGTCGGCGGACGGGCGGGACCTCGCGTACGTGCATCGATTGGACGGAAAATGGTCGCTGATGCTGCGTAACCATGGCGAGCCGGACCAGGCGATTGTTACCTCGGAGCAACGCTTGTCCGCACCGGCGTGGCGGCCTGACGGCAGCTTGCTCACGTTCCAGCGTCACGGTCATGACGGCCTGTCAATCGACATGGTCATTCTCTCGAAGCCGCGCATCGTGCGCACACTCATCAGTGGTGAAGATATATTTGTCGCGCCGGTCGCCTGGCTGGATCGGCTGCAATTCGTGTACACGGCAAACGGACTCATACGCAAGCGCATGTTCAACTCGTGGACATCGACGACAGTGCCGTTCCGCGCAACGATCGGCCGACCCGAACACCATGAGGCCGGACCGCGGCCGCCGCGGATACTGCCGATGATCGATGAGCCGACCGGTCAGCGCGTTTACCGTACAACGCGTTTGTTTGACGGCATCGGCGGCGGTTATCGAGAGGGGCTCGACATCGTCGTGGATGGCGGCACCATCACGGCCGTCGAAGGCCGTCGGGACCGCCCGGGAGCCATTGTCGTCGATCTCGATGACCTCACCATTGTTCCCGGTTTCATTGACAGCTATGCGGCCTTGCCCGCGAATGCCGACGACTCACTCGGTCCACTCTTGCTGGCGTTTGGCGTTACGACCATCGTCACCGATCACGCAGACAGCGCCCGGCTCAACCAGCGCTGGTCGCAATCGGATCTGCCGGGACCGCGCGTGCTCGCGGCGAGCAGCATCAACGATTTGCAGCCGGATTCCGTCGCCCCCTGGCTGGTCACGATATCCGGCGACATGGCAGCAGGTATCGAACACCGCTCCAGCGTGGCCCACTGGCAAGCGCGTGGCATACCCGTGCTTGCCGAAACCTGGCAGGTCGGGCTGGGTTCGGGCGCGGCACTGATGCTCGGGGCCGAGTCGCTACCGGCATCACCCGGCGGCATTCGCTACCAGGACATGCAACTCGCAAACGGTTCCGGCTCCATCACGCTCATTTCCGGGCTGGCCGATTCGATGACGCCGGATCTTGATGCGCTGCTGGACTCGCGTCAGGCACGCACTATCCCGAATCGTCTGACAGCACTGCGACGTTTTGCCGATACGCCCGCGTTGTCGGCAGCCGCGGGTTCGATCGTGCTCGGCAGCAAACCGAACGGCCTGCCCCCGGGTGTCGCTCTGCACGCAGAATTCAGGGCGTTGGCGGCCGCAGGACTGAATCATGAACAGGTATTGCGGGCCGCCGGCGTTAACGCTGCCGCCGGCCTGGGCCTGGGCCTTCAGATCGGACGAATCGCTGTTGGCGCGGTCGCCGATTTCGTATTTGTCGACGGCGACCCGCTCGGCGATATCAATGACGCGATCAACGTCATCGCCGTCGTTCGCAATGGTCGATTTTTCAGCACCGCCGGGCTGATTGAGCGGGCCGAAAACGTTGAAAGCGTCGAAATTGTCGAATAATTTGACAAACTGCCCAAAAAAAGACCCGCCTTTGATGACATTGATCGGCGCCGCGGGCGAACATTCGCCACCAATGGCTGCGTTTCGCGCGGCCGCGCGCTGAGCGATGGAGTAAAACGCATGGATTTCAACTAGTTGTAAAAACTTGCTCTGCAGCAGGAATATGTGCACTGCAGCATTTGTGTCGGAGTTTTTTACAAAAATGGGGTTCAGCCGGACGTTGGCCATCGGGCCCGATCGCTAAACACTTGAAAATGCGAAGTGGTTTGATCGCTTGGCACAGGTCTTGCTTTGATTATGCTGCCCAAGCGAAGTGTAACTGCGCAAGGTAGCACTAGAAAGGAGCAGAAACAGGATTTAGACGCCAGAAGAACAATAACTACAAAAACAACAAGATCCGGATCCAATTACAATAAGTCATCTGTATCCGGCTATCGAATTCGCAGTTACCTCTTTTGAAAAAAAGAGAAATTAACCCCGCTGCTTACGCAGCGGGGTTTTTATTGGCCTGCGATCTCGAGTCAGTGGCACGACAATCGATGGCACTTCGGAACAGCCGGGCGGTCGGATGTCCGGTACTCTTCGATTAGCGTAAACGAATCAGGAACAGCAATGAAAACACGAATTTCCTGCGTGATGTTCGCCTTGATGCTGGTCGCCTGCAATCCGGAATCGCCGCAGGCCATCATCGACGGCGCAATCTATGCCGATGCGGTTGCCAATCCCGCGCGCAGTGACTCAGACCGGGCACGCGACGCAGGACGCAAGCCGGCCCAGGTACTCGACTTCATGCGCATTGCACCGGGCATGACGGTTCTCGATATGTTTTCGGGCGGCGGCTACTACAGCGAATTGCTCTCGTATGTGGTTGGCGAGAACGGCTCCGTCGTGGCCCATTCCAACGAGGCGTATTTGAGCTTCGTCGGCGATGATTTCAAAGCGCACCATGCGGATGGAAGGCTGCCAAACGTCGATGTGCTGATGGCAGAAAATAATGAACTCGAACTTGCAGCCGACCAGTTTGATGCAATATTCCTGATCCTCGCCTTCCATGATATCTATCATGTGGCGCCGCAGCAGGGATGGCCCAGGATCGACGGCGAGAAAATGCTGGCCGAACTGTTCAAGAGTCTAAAACCCGGCGGCATTGTCGGAATCGTCGATCATTTCGCCGAGGCCGGAGCGCCACGAGAGACTGGCAATACCGTGCATCGCATCGATCCGGGAATTGTCATCGCAGATATGCAGGCCGCCGGATTTCAGCTTGACGCGAAAAGCGATTTGCTGCGTAACATGGATGACGACTACAGCAAGATCGTTTTTGACCCGGAGGTGCGCGGCAAGACGGACCGGTTCGTGCTGCGATTCATCAAGCCGGAATAGGCGTGTAGGCCACAGGATACGAGCGCCGTCGCTTGCGATGGCCAGTGTCGCATCGTAGTCTGCGCCAGGCGTATTGCCCTGGAGCGAACATGCAACGATTTTTTTCGATTGCGCTGATCATTGCGTTGATAGCTGTGCTGTCGGCTTGCGACGGCAGGCGCGACGACATCGAAGAAACCGGCATCGCCGAGCTGCACGACCGCATGCAGCGCGGTGAAATCGATTCAGAACAACTGGTGCGCTGGTACCTGAACAGAATCGAGGCGCTCGATCGAAACGGGCCCGCACTTAATTCCATCATCGAAATCAACCCGGAGGCCCTGCAAATTGCCCGGGCTCTGGACCGGGAATGGCGGTCGTCCGGCCCGCGCAGCGCGTTGCATGGAATACCGGTAGTGATCAAGGCGAATATCGGCACGGCCGACAGGATGCATACCAGTGCCGGATCGCTGGCCCTCGTTGAGCATACGGCGCCCGAAGACGCGTTCCTGGTACAGCGGCTACGCGACGCCGGCGCCGTGATCCTCGGCAAGTCGAATCTCAGCGAATGGGCAAACTTCCGTTCGTCGCAATCGACCAGCGGCTGGAGCAGCATCGGCGGTCAGACCAGGAATCCTTACGACCTTGCACGCAACCCCTGTGGTTCGTCGAGTGGATCCGCGGTCGCGGTGGCAGCGAATTTGACCGTGGTTTCAGTCGGCACCGAAACCGATGGTTCGATCATCTGCCCGTCCGGCATCAACGGCGTGGTCGGCATCAAGCCGACGCTGGGCCTGATCAGCCGCAGCGGCATTATTCCCCTGGCCCACAGTCAGGATACTGCGGGTCCGATGGCTCGCTCGGTGCGTGATGCGGCCATGCTGCTGAATGCGATGACAGGTACCGATCCGGGCGACCCTGCATCGGCCGCAGCGCCCGCTGCAGCAACCGATTACGCCGCAAATCTTGCGGCCGATGGCTTGCGCAAAAGACGCATCGGCGTAATCCGCACGTATCATGGCGCCGGCAGCTATCCCGGCGTCGAAGCCGTACTCAACGACAGTATTGCGGCCTTGGAAGCGCAGGGCGCAGTGATCGTGGACCCGATCGAGATCGACATGAGCGGGGCCAATGATGCGGAGTGGGAGGTCCTGCTGTATGAATTCAAGGCCGACCTCAACCGGTATCTGAAGCAATCGGACGCTCCTGTGAAATCCCTCGGTGGCCTCATCGCCTTCAACGAGGCCAATGCCGAAATCGTCATGCCGATTTTCGCCCAGGATATTTTCCTGCTGGCCGAGGAAAAGGGGCCGCTCACGAATGACGACTACCTCGAGGCGCTTGAGACGAGTAAGCGCATCGCAAGCACGGGAATCGACCGCGCCATGGATGAGCATGATCTCGATGCGCTGATCGCGCCGTCAAACGGTCCGGCATGGCTCACAGACCCCATCAACGGCGACAGCTTTCATGTCGGCAGCTCGTCTTATGCGGCAATATCGGGTTATCCGAACATCACGGTGCCGGCTGGATTTGTTTCGGGACTGCCTGTGGGCCTGTCGTTCATCGGCCGCGCATACTCGGAAAAGCAACTGATCGAGATCGCATACGCGTTCGAGCAGGCTACGGGCATTCGGCGCGCTCCGGAATTGTGATGACGGCGTCACAATTGAATCGAGTGACGTAATCGATGCCTCAATTCTGCGACCTGGTCAACAGCGTCCGGTCACCAGCGATGGCCTAATCGATCAATTCACCGCCACGGCCCGTTACATGTTCAAAGCATTTCGCATCACGGTTCTGCTGCTGATCCTGTTTTTCGTTATCGTCAATACCTGGCTCACCCAGGCGCGCAGCACCGACTGGAATAACAGCTTGTGGGTGAAAATCTACCCGATCAACGGCGACGGCAGCGACATCAGCCGCAATTACATCAAGAATCTCGACATCAGTGCGTTCGCAGGCATCGAATCATTCATTGCGCGCGAAACCGAGCGCTACGGCAAGAACATAGCCCGTCCCGTGCGCATCGAACTCGGCCAGGCGATCGGCGAACAGCCACCGTCGCCCGATGGCGCGACCGGGATGATGGACATCATGTTGTGGTCCCTGAAGATGCGTTGGTGGGTCTCGAAAATCACCTCGGATCAGGACAGGATCGATCCGGACGTACGCATATTCGTGCGCTATCACCGCCCTGATCGCCCGTTTGCGCTGGAAAACTCGGTCGGTGTGCAAAAAGGCATGTACGGTATCGTCAATGCCTATGCCAGCCGGCAATATCGCGGCAATAACAACGTCATCATCGCGCATGAATTCCTGCATACGCTCGGCGCGACGGACAAGTACGATCCCGCCAGCGGCCAACCGCTTACTCCCGATGGCCTCGCCGAACCCGATCGATCGCCGCTGTACCCGCAACGTTATGCTGAAATCATGGGCGGCCGAATCGCGATCGCTAACGACGATGCCGTCATTCCGCGGAACCTGACCTATGCGCGCATAGGGCGGCTGACCGCGACGGAAATTCAACTGCGCGACTAGAAGCGATCCGGAAAATTTCCTTGGCCGCGAAGCTGCCGGGTTTCGCTGGCGTTTGCGCTGAGCTACGCTCTGCCGATGACCGAAGACGATCATCCCCTGCTTTCCTGTGACGCCCTCGGCGTCAGCGTGCCCGGCCGTCACCTCGTTGAGAAGTTACGGCTGTCGCTCCACCGTGGCGAGTTCGTCGCCATGTTGGGACAGAACGGGGTGGGCAAGACACTGACGCTCCTGACGCTCGCGGGATTGAGAGCGCCCGATGGCGGCGGCGTATTTCTGAACGGAGCAAATATCGCCACGACGAGACGCCTGCTCGTGGCCCGGCAACTCGCATTGTTGCCGCAGGTCACCGAGGATATTTTTCCAGCGACGGTTCTCGACACCGCACTGATCGGCCGTCATCCCCACATCGGCCGCCTGCATTGGGAGTCTCCGAGCGACCACGAGATCGTGGAGACATCGTTAGCAGCGATGGGTATCGATGACCTGGCGTCACGCGACGTATTGACCCTGTCGGGTGGCGAGCGGCGGCGGCTGGCCATCGCGCAAATCCTGACGCAGGCTCCCGATGTGTACCTGCTCGATGAACCGACCAACCACCTGGACCCGCAGCACCAGCTTGATGCCTTGCACGTATTTCGCCGGGCAGCCGACAACGGCGCCACGATCCTCGCGAGTCTGCACGACGTCAATCTTGCCGCACGGTTTGCGGATCGCTGTTTGCTTCTTTACGGTAACGGTCGCTGGGAACTCGGCGCAACCGGCGAAATATTGAGCGAATCACGGCTCAGCGAACTCTATGCGACACCGATGGAGGCCGTCGCCTGGCGCTCGCGTCAATTGTTTGTGGCCGCTGGCGAAGCCGCTGCAAACCGATCCGGTTAACTCGGCGGCACGCTGCACGTCAGTGCACGAAGCCGCGCAGCTTCTGCAAGTAACTATCGTACAATCGCGAATTCGCAGCCAATACGGATCTCGTGTCGAGGTCCACGGCCTTGCCGTTGAGGTCGGTAAACTCGCCACCAGCCTCGATGACGATGATCGATAGCGCCGCAATATCGAGAATGTTGACGTCCGACTCGATCACCGCCTCGATCTTTCCGGCAGCGAGTAAATGATAGTGATAGAAATCGCCGTAGCCGCGGATGCGGTCGGCACTTGCAACGATCGCGGCGAGCCTGCTCCAGCCGTCGCTTTTCGCCAGCGATTTCAGGTTGCCCGTCGATACCGCGGCACGATCGGGGTCGCCAACAGTGCTGACTGCCAGGCGCCTGCCGTTGAGCCAGGCGCCTTGACCCTTCTCCGCCCACGCAAGCTCGTCCATCATCGTACCGCAGGATACGCCGAGGATGATTTCACGATCGCGCATCAGCGCGATCTGCGTCGAAAAAAAAGGGTACTGACGAATAAATCCCTTGGTGCCGTCAATCGGATCGACAAGCCACTGATATTCGGCATCTTCTTGTGTACGCCCCGTTTCCTCGCCATAGAAACCGTGCTCCGGAAACCGCTCGAGTATGGTCCGACGAATGGCCTGCTCACACTCTAGGTCGGCCTGCGTGACCGGTGTCATGTCCGCCTTCGTTGCTACTTCGAAATTGCCGCTGTAATAGCCGCGGCTGATATTGGCCGCTGTGCGCGCAGCGTCGAACGCGGCACGCAGGAATTCCGATGCGTGGGCTTCGTCAAACTTGATCACAGGGACTCCCGCCGCCCGGTCTGCAGATTCGGCGCACTATGGCGGCTCGCCGTTCAAGAAACAAGCGGCGGATTTCACTTGACAGTGTACGGCCGCATTCCTATCGTACAACGGTCGTCAGGTGAGCCCGAGCAGACATGTTCGGGTGAACGGGAAGCCGGTGATGCGTGAAAATTCACGCGGAATCCGGCGCTGCCCCCGCAACGGTGATCGAGTAAAACCTTAGCATCGCGCTGCACACGCTTCGCGGAGCCACTGTGAATCAACTGATAGGGATGTCGGATTCACGGGAAGGCGCTAAGACCGGAGTCTATCCACTCGTCAGCCCGGAGACCGGCTTGATGCACACGCGAACGGCGCGGCGGGCGCATGTTTGGGCGTGCAACCCCGGTCGCCGTCCCACTGTACCCAGCACCGTTCAGTTCATCAATTGACACGCGTGCGGGTGGCACGCACTGGGGAAACCATGAGCACCAAACCCTTGCTGCCGTTGGCAGTTGCACTATCGTTGCTGGCCGCTACGGCCAGCCTTGCAGCCGATCTGCCGCCGCGCGATATCATCATCGTTACGGCGACCCGTACGGCAATTCCGCTCGATGACGCGATAGTCCCTGTCACGGTCATCAACCGCGAAGATATCGAACTCTCACTCGCTTCCGACCTGGCCGAATTATTGCGTTTCGAGGCTGGCGTGGACATCGGTCGCAATGGCGGGCCGGGGCAGGCGACATCCGTATTTTTGCGCGGCACCGAAAGCAACCACACACTGGTACTGATCGACGGCGTGCGCATCAATCCCGGAACGATTGGTGGCGCGGCGATACAGCATATCTCGCCGGAAGTGATCGAACGCATCGAAATCGTTAAAGGCGCTCGGTCCGCACTGTTTGGCACCGATGCAATTGGCGGCGTCATCAATATCATCACGCGCCGTGCCACGGACGCCCATTTCGAAAGTGGCGCCGGCGTGGGCAGCTTCGACTCACGATCGGCGTACGTATCAGCAGGTTATCGCGGCAGCGATAACGAATACGGCATCACCGTGGACTGGCAATCTACCGACGGGTTTTCGCCGCGCAGCGATGCCGACATTGACCGCGGCTATGACAACATCTCTGCAAACCTCTATGCCGCGCGCAACTTCGGAAGAAGCGAGATCAGCCTGAGACATTGGCGCGCCGAGGGCAATGTCGAGTACCTCGACTTTTTTCTGACTCCGGTCGATCAGGACTTCGAAAATTCGACAACTGCAATCACGCTCGAGACCATTGTGTCGGATGCAGCGACCAGCAAGCTGATCGTCTCGCAGGTGCGGGATCACTCCAGGCAAAATCAGGCAGCGGACTTTGTCGAGTCGGATCGGCTCAGCGTGGATTGGCAATACACGCACGCTTTCACGGACCACACGTTGACGGCGGGCCTGTTCGCCAGCGATGAGAACGCGAAGACGCTGTCCTTCGGTGAAGGATTCGATAAGGACACGGGCGTCCGCGCAGTCTTCCTGCAGGACCAGTGGCGGCACGGCCGGCACCGTGCGTTCGCTGCCTTGCGCCTGACCGACCACGAGACTTTCGGCAAGCAGACGGCATGGAACGCCGAATACGCCATCGAAATCAGCGCCGCCTGGACCCTGAATGCGGGCCTCGGGCATGCATTTCGCGCCCCGGATGCGACGGATCGATTCGGCTTCGGCGGTGATCCGAACCTGCAGCCGGAGGTGTCAAATGAGGCGCAGCTCGGACTGCGGTTCGCACCCGGCGGCGCGCACCGGGTCGACATCGAGGTTTATGCCAGCACGATCGATGACCTGATCGAGTTCAACTTGCAAACATTTACGTTGCAGAACATCGACCAGGCAAAAATTCGTGGCGCGCAACTGGGCTACGAGTATCGGGGCGAAACGTATTCGCTGCGTGCCGAACTCGTAAGACAGGAAGCCGATAACCGGACGACAGGTTCGCGCCTGCTGCGCCGCGCCGAGGAGAGCATGACCTTGAGCTTTGTGCAGGATATCGGCGAGCATCGGCTCGGTATTGCGGTGCTCGCGAGCGGCGATCGTGAAGATTTCGGGGGCGTGCGGCTGGCAGGATACGTACTCATCGATCTCACCGGTCAGATTCGACTCGGCAAGTCCTGGCAGCTCAATGCACGCATCGAGAACCTGTTCGACCGTCGTTACGAGACTGCGAAAAACTTTCGCATGCAGCCCCGGAGCAGCTTTGTCGAGCTAAGATACAGATGGAAATAAGGCGGCAAATCGAGTTGGCTTTGTCGAGCTAAACGACAAACGGCAACAGGTAGCATCACGCATGGGAAAGCGGCTCAGCAAAATATACACGCGCACGGGCGACGACGGCACGACAGGACTGGGCGACGGCCGCCGCGTCGCCAAGGACG
>SMUY01441561.1_pt1 | contig 28134 bp, 24 predicted proteins | sample 2456441 | NCBI WGS metagenome assembly SMUY01 (sample SAMN11095931, study PRJNA526329) | marine sediment metagenome | biome: Marine sediment; feature: Surficial sediment; material: Deep marine sediment; isolation source: Hadal surficial sediment | place: Pacific Ocean | collected 2014-11 | depth...
AACACTGCGGTCGAATCCGAGGATGATGATACGCCCGGCCGGGCTATTCTTCATCATCGGTAACATTTGCTGGCTGATCTGCGACACACGGTCGTATTTTTTTTGCAGCAGCTGATCAAGTACAGCATTGTCGCCGTCATTAATCGGTTTGTCCGCATGCGGGCTGATGTTGCAGACGATGATATCGACAACGCCGAGCTCGGTCGCCGCCAACTCGGTTAATTGTGCGGGTCCGTCGGCGCCAAGCACGTCCAGCGGCGCACCCCTGATACCACGAACCGATTTGAAATGCGTTTCAATTCCGCTTAGTTTGGTATCGACAGCCAGGACCTCAGCGCCATGTTTTGCCAATGTGCGTGCAATCGCCTCGCCGATGCCGCTATCCGCACCGGTTACCACTGCCCTCAATCCAAACAGACGCAATGCGTCAGCCATAAAACACCTTTAAAATTTGACCGGTTGTATTAACCAGTGGGTAACTTGTAATCTGCAAATTGCTTGCGCAATTCAATCTTTTTCACCTTGCCAGTCGCAGTATGCGGAATTTCGTCAACAAACACGACGTCATCAGGCACCCACCACTTCGCAATTTTGCCATCGAACCAGGCGAGCATCTCTTCCCGGGTAATATCCTGCCCTTCGGCCTTGATCACAATAAGTAATGGCCGCTCACTCCACTTGGGGTGCGACACGCCAATTACGGCCGATTCCGCGACTGCCGGGTGACCAACGGCGACATTCTCAACTTCGATCGAACTGATCCACTCGCCTCCGGATTTAATCACGTCCTTGGTGCGATCAGTAATCGCCATGTAGCCGTTTTCGTCAATCGTCGCGACATCTCCGGTATCGAACCAGCCATCTTCGGTATGCGAACCGCCGCTGCCCTCAAGTTTGTAATAGTCACTGCAGATCCACGCGCCCCTGACCTGCAGGGAACCGTACGCGACGCCATCCCACGGGAGCTCCGATCCGGCGTCATCCACAATACGCATTTCGCAACCGTAGATTCCGCGACCCGCCTTGGTTTGCAAAGCCAGTAACGCATCCGGCGTAAGCGACTCCATACCGACTTTTGGCGTATTGGTTGTGCCCAGCGGGCTCATTTCCGTCATGCCCCAGCCCTGGATAACCACCACATCGTGTTTGTCACGAAACTCGCGAATCATTGATTCCGGCACGGCGGCACCACCAATGACCGTGCGTTCAAGCTTGTCCAGCCGTTTGCCGGCTTTCTCCGCATATTGCAGCAGTGCGAGCCAGACCGTCGGCACGCCGAGCGCCAGTGACACCTCCTCTTCTTCAAGAAGGTGATAAAGCGCCTCACCGTCACCCATTTTCGGCCCCGGGAATACCAGCTTGGTGCCGACCATCAGGCACGAATACGGAACGCCCCAGGCATTGACATGAAACAGGGGCACAACCGGCAATATGCAGTCATGGTTGGAGAGGTTCAGGACATCGGGTGTGACTCCCGCATAAGCGTGCAAGACAGTCGATCGGTGGCTGTACAAAACGCCTTTCGGATCTCCGGTCGTCCCCGACGTATAGCACAAGCCCACCGCAGTATTTTCGTCAAATTCCGGCCACTCGTAGTCGCTGCTTTCTCCACCAATAAAGGCTTCATAAGAAATCGCATTTTTCAGGCTGGTCTCCGGCATATGCGCGTCGCTTGTCAAGACGATATAGCCCTCGACATTGGGCGTCTGTGGCGAGATTTTCTCCAGCAGAGGCAAGAACATCGGGTCGGTCAGAATCCACTTGTCTTCAGCGTGATTGATGATAAAGACTATCTGTTCCGGGAACAGTCGCGGATTGATCGTATGGCAAACATATCCCGCGCCACCGATTCCGTAATAGGCTTCAAGATGACGGTAGTCATTCCAGGCAAGGGTCGCAACACGGTCGCCTTGTGACAATCCGAGTTTGTCGAGTGCATTGGCGAGCTGTCGCGTCCGACGGAAACAGTCCGCATAGGTATAACGATGCAGCGGATTATCTGCAGTCACCGAGACAATCTCCCGATCGCCGAAATTTCGATCTGCATGACGCAGGATCGAGGAAATCAGCAATTGGGTGTCCATCATCAGTCCGTGCATTGCACTACCTCTTATTGATTATTCAGCAGGGCATGGATTGGCTATTTAACAGAACAACGGGGTCTGACTGCAAGCATTCACAGGAAAAGAAGCCGAATTTCGTGCAACTACCCGCAATTAGTCGGGGACATCGGCCTGACCGATGGTGCTAGTAGTGCATCAAACCTACCTTGTTGGACGACTAGGCCAGCTGCGCGGCAGGCTGTTCTAATTCATTTTCATTGAAAATATAGATGCCCAGCGTTTCAGCGACGCAGGCAGGTTTTTTCACGCCTTCAATTTCGACTTTGATTTGTGACAACAGGTGCAAGGCACCGCCACGTATGCGGGCCTGAATCACTGTCGCCCTGCCACGCACCCTGCTACCAACGGGTACGGGTGAATAAAAGCGCACCTTGTTGCAACCAAAATTCACTGCTTTGGCAAGATTCTCAACCTCCACGAAACCGCCAGTCAAGGCAGGGATCAGCGCGAGGGTGAAATAACCATGAGCAATGGTCTTGCCGTCCGGAAGCTCACGTGCCGCGCGCTCGGTGTCCACGTGAATCCATTGGAAGTCGCCAGTTGCCTTGGCGAAACGGTCGATCATCTGTTGATCAATGGTGACCCAGTCCGACAGACCGACTTCTGTACCTTCCAGCGCTTTTGCGTCTTCGATTGTTTTTATGCGGTGCAAATCGAAATCCTTTATTGCCCAGCTGCAGAATTTGGCTCAAACACAGGCCTGCCCGCGCCGATTGGTGCACTGCAAGAAATACACAGAAGCGGACGACAGAGCAAGTTTTCTTGTCCTCAATGTTGCGCTTTTCGACAGATCTGTCACTGAAAGCCAGTGAATACGCGGCTATCAGAAAACCAATTTTGTTGCGGTGTAGATGAGCTTCTTCAAGCAATCTTTACGCTTTGCGTTAACCGCGGCTATTGATCGCTCGATTTTGTCTATAAGATTCAGGCGATGAGGGGAAGTTCCGTATTCGCAATCGTTCTTGCGGCTGGCCAGTCCAGCCGATTCGGCAAGACCAAGCTGCTGGAGAATTATCAGGGCATACCGTTGGTGACACGCTCTGTGCGACTGGCGGAAGCGGTTTGCGGACCTCACAGCATCCTGGTCACCGGCAATGACTGGCAGCGGGTAAACCAGATTTGTGCACCGCTGGCCGGATTCTTCGTCGTCAACCCACGCTTTGCAGACGGTCTTGCGAGTTCAATCGAATGTGGCATTCGCAGCGTTGCGGAAGTTGCGGATGCGGTACTGCTCTTGCTTGCGGATCAGCCATTGATCGCCAGTGCTCATCTGCAATCACTGCTCGATACCTGGCAGACATCCCGGGAATCAATTGTCGCCAGTGCGTATTCCGGAATTATCGGTCCACCTGTTATTTTTCCACGCAGAGATTTCGCGGATCTGCAGCGTCTAAGCGGAGATAACGGAGCGCGTAAAATTATCGAAGCAAACAGGGAGCGGGTTAAATCAATCAGGTTTGAACCGGCAGCTCTGGATATCGATCAGAAGAGCGATCTTGAGCGCAGTATTTAAACACCGATCTGGCTGCTCGTGCGCGCATCTTCATGCTGCGCACAGCGTTCGCAATTTACCCACCCGGAATGACCCTCAACATAGTGTTCCTTCTTCCAGATTGGCAGCCGAACTTTAACCTGGTCAATGATGTAACGGCAGGCCGAAAAAGCCTCGTCCCGATGCGCTGACGTTACGCCCACCCAGACAGCACACTCACCGATTTCCAGTAACCCGGAGCGATGCACACACTGCGCATGCAGGATTGGAAACTTTGTCCCGGCCTCTGCGATTACTTTCTCACCTTCCTTGATCGCTAGTGGCTCGTAAACTTCATACTCCAGCCGCAGAACTTCCTGGCCTTCGTTCTGGTTCCTGATCCAGCCTTCAAAACCAACGTAGGCGCCGGCAGCTGCGTCCAGCAATTCATCGCGCAGTTTGTCCGGCTCGATTGTGCTGTCAGTTACTCGCATCATCTCAACCTCCGGCCACGGGCGGAAACAACAACACCGTATCACCATCGCTTATCGGTGAACTCCAGTCTGCCATTTCGTCATTAATCGCGACTTTGCAATGACCCTGTGGTTCAGACGAACCGTGTCGATGCTTTAGTTGTTGGTACACATCGCTGGCGGTGGCGGCGTCCATGCTGAGGTGTTCTTCGCCGAGACCTGCGTGCTCGCGAAATCCGGCGAAATAGCGGACGGTAATATTCTTTTTCATGCGCTAAGCGTAATTCCGGTACCCGCCAGGTCTTCCGGCGTGTTGATATTGTGCAACGCCGCCGGATTCGGTTGGCTCAGCAATTGCGTATCGGACCTGATTAGAATCTTGCGCGGACAAATCATATCCTGCTCCACGAAACTGTCGATAATTTTGCGCGCCTCCGGTCGCCAGATCGCACACAGTGGTTCTGGCAAATCATCATAAGTACTTCGATACGCCGTTGCCGGATGATCCGGCGAGCAGTTGTCCAGCAAATAAGCAATGGTTGCCGCGTCAATGTTTGGTAAATCGCAGGCGAGTACCAACCAACTAACCTCCGCATTTTTATCCATGGCCGAGAGGATGCCGGCAACGGGCCCCATGTTATCGTATCGATCGACGATCCGGTCAAACTGGCTACGCTCTGCATCATCAGCCTGAGCTGCTGTCGTGGATACAAACACACGCTCAAGTTGTGTCTCGAGCAGCGCCACCGCAAGGCTTAACTGCGTTTGGCCGTTTTGCCGCAGCAACGCTTTGTCGCTGCCCATCCGCCGGCTCTTGCCACCGGCAAGTACCAGGCCCCAGACCGGCTCACGCGCTGTCACGGAAATAATCCTTTTTGCCACCGGTCTTCGAAATCAGCCGCGTCTCTCGAATCACAATATCATGCGATAGCGCCTTGCACATGTCGTAGACCGTCAGCGCTGCGACGCTGGCACCGGTCAGTGCTTCCATTTCGATACCGGTTCGATGATGCACCTTGCAACGGCAATCGATTACAGCGCGCTGCTGGTCGTCAAGGCCAATCGTTATCTTGCAGCTATCGAGGCCCAGTGGATGGCAAAATGGAATCAACTCATGTGTGCGTTTCGCTGCCATTACACCGGCCACAATTGCAGTCGCAAATACGGGGCCTTTGGCGCTTTGTATATCGCCACCCGAAAAACGCTGCGCAACTTCCGCGGGAAAATCTACAATCGTACGCGCGTGCGCTTCCCGGTCAGTCGCCACCTTGTGACTGACATCAACCATCGTTGGCTGGTTGGCGTTATCGATGTGGCTAAGTTTCGTCATTTGCCGGTCAGCCACCCATCCTGTACATCTCGACCTTGCTCACTAACGGTTGCTCCAAAGGGTTTACCTGGCGCGTTTCGCTGTAACGATCCTTCCGTCTGAGCCAGACACTTTGCAGAATCTCTGCGATATCCGCATCGCTCGCGCCTTCCCGGAGCGGCACGCGTAAATTTGTTCCGCTGGTCGCAAAAAGGCAGGTGTATAAATTGCCGTCAGCCGACAAACGCGCACGACTGCAGGCGCCACAGAAGGGTTCCGTTATCGATGATATGAAGCCGATTTCACCTTCACCGTCCAGGTACTGATAGCGTCGCGCAACTTCCCCGGGATAGTTTCGGCCAACGGCAAGCACCGGCCAGCGTGCGTGAATCGACTGCAGTAATTGTTTCGATGGCACCACTTGCTCCAGCGTCCAGCCGTTGCGATTGCCAACATCCATGTATTCAATAAAGCGGACGATGTGCCCGCTGCCACGAAAGTGCTCCAGCAAATCAAGTACCGTGTGATCGTTGACATCGCGCTGCACGACCACATTGATCTTGATCGGCGTCAGCCCGGCCGCCTCTGCGGCCTCGATTCCCTGCAGCACTTTCGACAGATCGCCGCGATTACCACTGAGCAGTTTAAAAACGTCTTCATCGAGGCTGTCCAGGCTGATCGTCACCCGGTGCAGACCTGCCTCGGCAAGTTTCCCGGCAAGTGGCGCCAGCAAAATTGCGTTGGTCGTCAATGCCAGGTCATCGACACCCTGCAGCTGGCTCAGGCGCGCCACCAATGCAGATACGTTTTTGTCGAGTAGCGGTTCGCCCCCGGTCAGAATGAGCTGGCTGCCACCGAGACCGACCGCAATGCTGGCGATGCGCAGAATTTCATCATGACTCAGGCGTTGCTGCCGGGTGAGGAACTGATAATCCGCATGATATTCAGTCTCTGGCATGCAATACGGACAACGCAGGTTGCACCGGTCGAGCAGCGATATCCTGAGATCCTGTAATGGCCGATCAAAGGTATCCTTAACGAAATCCCCGCCATTAGCCGCCTTGTCACCTGATTGTGTTACGTCGTCCATTGGTGAATGATGCCCGATTCCGGGCCACTCTGTAAGCGTTGTTGTGGCCTGCGTTTACCATAAGAGTCGTATCGAGACGATCAATACGACCAGCCCTGTGAGCCTGCGAATCGGCGCTGCGGGCAACAAGTTAGCCCCGATCCTGCTGCCGAGCTGTCCGCCGAGCAAAACCGCAACAGGCAATACCAGGTAACTGGCGTCAAGCAGAATATTCGCCTCCACGCCGAGTTTGGTCAGTTGCCCCGCCAGTCCCGCCAGTGAATTGACCAGGATAAACAGCGAGGCAGTGGCGGCCACCGTTTTCGCTTCAGCCAGGCGGAAAAAATGCAGCACCGGCGCAAGATAGATGCCGCCACCAATACCCGTAATTCCAGCCAGGCCGCCAAGCACCAGCCCAAGAGTCAGCAGTGTCATGGTGCCCGGCTCTGGTCCGGTTTGCTCGTCCTTGTGCCATTGGCGGTCGAGCAACATAAGGATTGCCGAAACAAAGAGCGCAATGGCGAGGACCGACAGGTAAGCAGGTTCGGTCAGGCGAACAGTGCCGGCAAGATATGCCGCGGGCACGGACGCAGTAATCAGCGGCGCCGCAAATCTGATGTTTAGATGGCCCGCGCGCGCAAAATGCCAGACGCCCCCGGTCACTACCGTTATATTGCACAGCAGCGAGATCGGCGGTACGAGCTGCCACGACAGGCCGGACTCGATCAGGATCGCGGTGTAACTTGAGCCACCGCCAAAACCGACCGACGCATACAAGAATGCGACCAGAACAAATGCCAGCGCCGTGTAAAACATTTACAATCGTTCCTTAAGCCTGAGATTATCTTCTTGTTTTTCAACCTACTAGGTTGCTCGCTCGCACCTTGTTGTGCAGCGCAGCATGGATGGTTATACTGCTGCGGCGCGAGGACTGAGGCTCGTTCAGGCCTGGTGCGACCACAATGATAACGTGAAATCCCGACCGACTATAGCCACCTGATGTGCAGTCCCGGCAAACGTCAGATTGCCGCCGACATTCGCGCATCCTGCAAAAACGGATCGAATAATGAACGTGAATTTTACTGAAGAAGAACTGGCCTTTCGCGACGAAGTTAAGAAATTTTTCGCCGAGAAGTATCCTGAGGACATTCGCACGAAAAGGGATCAGGGCATCCCGCTTAGCCCGGCGGACACCGTTCGCTGGCAGAAAATTCTCTATGAGCAGGGCTGGTTTGCAGTGAACTGGCCGGTCGAGTACAGCGGCACCGGTTGGGGCGTCGTTAAGCAGTATATTTTCGCGAATGAAATGGCAGCGAACAATGCACCCGCCATCGTCGCGTTCGGCGTCAAGATGGTCGGCCCCATCATCTACTCGTTCGGCAACGAAGAACAAAAGCAGCGTTTTCTGCCGGACATCCTGGAAAGTAACGTCTGGTGGTGCCAGGGCTATTCGGAACCGGGATCCGGCTCCGATCTGGCCTCATTAAGCACCAAAGCCGATCGCGACGGCGATCACTACGTCATCAACGGTACCAAGACCTGGACCACGCTCGGGCAGCATGCTGACTGGATTTTCTGCCTGGTGCGCACCAGCTCGGATGTCGCCAGGAGACAGGAGGGCATCAGTTTCGTCCTGATCGACATGAAAACACCCGGTGTATCCGTCAAGCCCATCATCACCATCGAGGGCGACCATGAAGTTAATGAAATTCATTTCGAAAACGTGCGGATGCCGGTCGAAAACCTGATTGGCGAGGAAGGCAAAGGATGGACTTACGGCAAAATCCTGCTGCAACACGAACGCACTAATATCGCCGGCGTGGCGCAATCGAAATATCGCCTTGGCAAACTAAAAGCCAAAGCCGGCAGCTCTGTTCACGGCGGTACACCCTTGCTCGATGAGCAAAATTTTACCCGCAAGGTTGCAGCCCTCGAAATCGAACTCAAGGCACTGGAATACACAGAATTGCGCACGCTCGCCTCGGTTGCCGTGGGCAAGGCGCCAGGTCCGGAGTCCTCAATTCTCAAGATCAGAGGCACCGAAGTACAACAAACGCTCGATGCGCTATTTGTAGAAGCTGCTGGCTACTACGCATTGCCGTATATCCCTGCCCAATATGTTCTCGATTTTCCCGAAGAAGACCGGGTTGGCAGCGGCACAGAAACGAAATCCTCCTTGCAGTATTTCAACAATCGCAAGGCATCAATTTACGGCGGCTCAAACGAGATACAAAAAAACATTATCTCAAAACACGTACTTGGCCTTTAGGAAGCGGAGCAGCAGAACAATATGGATTTTTCAATCAGTGAAGAGCAGTCGATGCTCGCCGACAGTGTTTCGCGTTTCATCGATAATGATTATGATTTTGAACTGCGGCAAAAAAATGCTGCAAGCGCAGAGGGTTACAGCAAAGAGTTGTGGCAGACATTTGCCGAGCTGGGCTGGACCGCTGTTCCGTTTGCGGAGGAAGATGGCGGCCTGGACGGTGGTCCCGTTGAGATGATGCTGATGATGCAGCAGTTCGGCCGCGGACTGATGATAGAACCATTTCTTGCCAACATCGTTCTTGCAGGCGGCGTTCTGCGTCGCGCAGCTACCGCAGAGCAGAAGGCAAAATGGCTGGCACCACTGATCGACGGTAGTCTGCAGACAGCGCTCGCCTTTGCCGAGCCACAAGCCCGATTTGATATTGCCAACATTGCGACCACCGCTGTCAAAGACGGTAACGATTTCGTGCTGACGGGCAAGAAGTCGCTGGTTCTCAATGGTGGCAATGCCGATTTGCTGATTATTCCGGCACGTACCGCAGGTGATGCCACAGATGAACAAGGCATTACGCTGTTTGCTGTTGCGGCGGACGCTGAGGGCATGGCTATCAGGTCATTTGCGACGGTAGATGCGTCAACCGCAGCCGAGATCGATCTCGATGCGGTCAGGATAGCGCCAGGCAACATTCTCGGTAGTGTCGATGCGGGTTTCGCGGCATTGCAGGCTGCGATTGACGAAGCAACGCTGGCTGTATCCGCCGAAGCCGTCGGCATCATACGCGCGATGCATGATAAGACCGTCGCATACAGCAAGGAACGGGTGCAGTTCGGCGTGCCCATCAGCAGTTTTCAGGCGCTACAACACCGCATGGTCGACATGCTGATGGCAGCGGAACAGACGCAGTCACTGTTAATGTGGTGCGTAATGCTCAATACCGCCGATGACGCCGGTGCCCGCAAGGCGATCAGTGCGCTGAAGTACCAGGTCGGTACGGCAGGCATCAAGGTGGCGCAGGAAGCAGTACAGATTCATGGCGGCATGGGCGTAACCTGGGAGCTCGATATTGCGCATTATTTCAAGCGATTGACCGCGATTGACCTGTTGTTTGGCAATGCCGATTTCCACCTGGACCGATTTGTCAATTTGTCAAAATAGAATTGCCCGGACGAGGCGCCTGTGATGTTTCCACAAACTGAATCTGCCTGACGCCGGGACCGGTGAATGGGTTAATATTTGCCGATGACTGACTGGCAGCCATCCGGCGTAATCACGATCACCACCGACTTCGGACACAAGGGCCCGTTTGCGGCCGTCATGAAGGGCGTCATCCTGAGTCGATTTCGCGCTGCGACTGTCGTCGACCTGGCCCATGATATTCCCGCACACTGGCCACCGGAAGCAGGCTTCTGGATCAGCCGGTCCTACCAGTACTTTCCTCCTGGCACAGTCCACGTGGCGATCGTCGATCCGGGCGTCGGGACGGAACGAGAAATAATCCTGGCCAGCAAAAACGGTCACCTATTCATGGCGCCGGACAATGGCTTGCTGGCACCATTGCTGGAGGATGCCGATCAGGTTTTCAAACTGGATGATGAAGCCTTGCCAAAGCTCGGTATCAACACACCGAGTCTCACGTTTCACGGGAGAGACATATTTGCGCCGGTGGCCGCCGAGTTAGCTGCCGGTCGGACGACTCTTAATGATGTTGGTATCGAGATCAGCGACTGGACACCCGGCTGGCTCGAAAATCCGGAAGTGGCAAATGGCAGCGTGCGCGGAATCGTCGTTACCATCGATGCGTTCGGCAACCTGATCAGCAACATCGATCAATCACTCATCAAAGATTTCGAACATCCGGTTGTGCACCTGGCCGGCCACAAGTTCGAGATGAAGCCGACCTACGGCAGAGCAAAACCTGGCGACTACCTGGCGCTTATCAATTCATTTGGCGTCGTCGAAATAGCCCGCGCGGAAGGCAGTGCTGCGGACGGGCTTGGCTCGGATCGTGGTGCGCCGGTTGTCATTACAAATATTGCCAGCAATGATTGACTGACATCAACTTAGCCAAACTACTCTTGCTGTTAGTTGCTAGTTGTTTTGCAACGCTTGTCTTTCTATTTTTGCCCAGCTGTCTCTCAGAGTCACAATGCGATTGAAAACTGGTTTTTCCTGCTTGTGATCGGCAGCATCGGGACAAAAATACCCCAGTCTTTCGAACTGGACTGGTGTTCCTGTTTCAGCACCAGCCAGGTTTGACTCCAGTCTTGCGTCGACAATTTTCAGGGAGTCGGGATTGAGGTGATCTACGACGTTCTCTGCTTTGCCCGGATCGGGGATGGTGAACAGGCGATCGTAAAGGCGGACTTCTGCCGGCACGGCATGACTTGCCGATACCCAGTGGATGGTTCCTTTGACCTTGCGGTCGCTTGAGCCGCTGCCGCTGCGTGTTTCCTCATCATAAGTGCAGCGCAGCTCGATTACGGTTCCTGAATCATCCTTTATAACTTCATCGCAGCGAATGATGTAGGCAAAGCGCAGGCGCACTTCGCCGTCGGGCTTCAGGCGGAAGAACTTTCTTGGCGCCTCTTCCATGAAGTCGTCGTGTTCGATATAGAGTTCGCGAGAGAATGGCAGCTCGCGAGTGCCCAGTTCCGGTCGGTTTGGGTGATTCAATCCGGTTAGAATTTCAGTCTGGTCATCCGGGTAGTTCGTCAGCACGACTTTCAGCGGGCGCATTACAGCCATGCGTCTTTCGCAGGCGTTATCCAGGTTTTCGCGCACGCTGTTTTCGAGCACGGCCATTTCAATCATGTTTTCTTTCTTAGTCACGCCGATTCGTTTGATGAAATCGCGTAACGCTGCTGGTGGGTAGCCGCGCCGACGCATCCCGGCCAGGGTTGCCAGGCGTGGGTCATCCCAGCCGCTGACATGGCCCTCTTCCACCAGCGCATTGAGCTTGCGCTTGCTGGTCAGTGTGTAAGCAAGATTAAGTCGCGAAAATTCGATTTGCTGAGGTCGGTGAGTTGGCTCGAGCTGATCGAGGAACCAGTCATACAAAGGACGATGATCTTCGAATTCCAGCGTGCAAAGTGAGTGAGTTATGCCTTCAAACGCGTCAGAAAGTCCGTGCGCAAAATCATACAGCGGATAGATGTGCCATTTATCCCCGGCATTCTGATGTGGAATATTCCGGATGCGATACAACGCCGGGTCACGCATATTGATGTTCGGTGATTGCATGTCGATCCTGGCGCGCAAGATATGTGCACCATCGGGAAATTCTCCATCACGCATGCGGCGCAACAAGTCGAGGTTTTCCTCAACACTGCGATTACGATGCGGGCTATCCTTGCCGGGCTCGGACAAGGTGCCTCTGTACTCGCGAATCTCCTCGGCGCTCAGGCTATCGACATAGGCCTTGCCCATCTCGACGAGCTTTATGGCCGACTCATACAAGCGATCGAAATAGTCTGATGCATGCGTCAGTCGATCTCCCCAGTCGAAGCCAAGCCAGCGAACATCCTCTTTGATGGCGGCAACGTACTCTTCGCTCTCTTTGCCAGGATTGGTGTCATCGAAGCGCAAATAGGTCTTGCCATTGTGTTCTGCCGCCACGCTGAAATTCAGGCAAATCGACTTCGCATGGCCTATATGCAAAAAGCCGTTCGGCTCCGGCGGGAATCGCGTCACCACTTTGCCGTTATGCTTACCGCTGGCGACATCGTCTGCGATGATGCTGCGAATAAAGTCTGTTGATTCGTTTTCGCTCATGACCCTGGTTTCTGAGTGCTGTTGGCCGATTAAAGCTGCGCAATTGTACGCGCTCAGGCGCCGATTACACAGATTTGCAGCGGCTGATTGAAAATGGCTAGCTTTTTCCGGATTCCCGGCAGGTTTGGCACAGGCCCTGAATCTCGAGGGTTTGGCTGATCGCCGTGAATCCGAGTTGAGCTGCCATCTTGTCCACGGTGGCATTGATTTGCGCATCGTCCAGTTCCACGACTGAGCGGCAGGATCGGCAAATCAGAAACTGCCCACTGTGGGACACGCCTGGATCGGAACAACCGACGAACGCATTGAGCGAATCCAGCCGGTGCACGAGTTCCGCTTCAATGAGGAATTCCAGCGCGCGATAGACTGTTGGCGGTGCCGCCTTGTTGCCATCCTGATTGAGACTGTCGAGGATGTCATAGGCACCTACCGGTTTGTGGCTGTTCCAGACCAGCTCGAGCACACGCCGCCGCTGCGCAGTAAATCGCAGGCCTTTCTCACGACAGATTTGCTCTGCGGTCGCAATTGCCTGCTCCACGCAATGACCGTGGTCGTGTTCCTCACGTGGGAAACGATAAGTGGCCGGTTCCTCGCTCATCCCGATGTCTCTCAAACTAATCCCGTGCGCGATTGTACCCTGCATTCGCCAATGGAAAAGAACCATTCACGTTTGGTTGAGGCCCAGTATTCTGTACAATAGCGCGCCGATAGACACACCGCTTTGCAATCCATACAGCGCAGGAAAAAATGCCAATAATTCAACTACCTGACGGCTCCGAACGTCAATTTGACAACGCCGTCACCGGCCTGGAAATCGCCGCCGACATAGGCAAAGGTCTGGCACGTGATGCTGTGGCGATCAGGGTCGGGGGTGAACTCTGGGACCTGAGCCGCAGTATTGAAGAGGATTCGTCTGTCGCGATCATTACCAGAGATTCTGCGGACGGTCTCGAGCTCCTGCGTCACGATGCCGCTCACGTACTTGCAGAAGCGGTGAAGGAGCTGTGGCCGGATACCCAGGTGACGATCGGACCGGCCATCGAGAACGGCTTCTATTATGACTTCGCGCGGGAAGAACCGTTTACCGAGGATGACCTCAAGGTCATCGAAACGCGCATGCAGGAAATTGTTGACCGTGACGAAAGCATCCACAGAGAAGTCTGGGACCGGGATGACGCAGTCAAATTTTTTCGCGATATGGGTGAAGAGTACAAAGCGCAGATTATTGCTGACATTCCTGCCGGCGAGACCCTGACACTTTATCGACAAGGCGACTTTGTCGACTTGTGCCGCGGACCGCACCTGCCCTCCACCGGCAAACTCGGTAAGGCATTCCATCTCACCCGGGTTTCGGGCGCGTACTGGCGCGGCGATTCCAGGAACGAAATGTTGCAGCGCATTTATGGCACGGCGTGGGCCAATCCGAAGCAACTGCGCCAGTACCTGGTGCAACTCGAAGAAGCCGAGAAACGTGACCATCGCCGACTGGGAAGAATCATGGATTTGTTCCATTTCCAGGAGGAGGCGCCGGGCGCGATTTTCTGGCACCCGAAGGGCTGGAGCCTTTTCCAGAACCTGGTCAACTACATGCGCAAGCGACAGAACGAAGCCGGTTACCAGGAAGTCAACACGCCTGAACTTATGGACCGGTCGTTGTGGGAAGCATCCGGTCACTGGGAAACATTTGGTGATCACATGTTCACTACGCAGACGGAAGATGGTCGCACCTACGCGATCAAACCGATGAACTGCCCCGGCCATGTGCAAATATTTAAACAAGGCATTACCAGTTATCGTGATTTGCCCTATCGCCTGGCCGAGTTCGGCAAGGTCCACCGCTACGAACCCTCCGGCGCATTGCACGGCATGTTACGGGTGCGCGCTTTCACCCAGGACGATGCACATATTTTCTGCACGCCGGAACAGATAACCGCAGAGACGATTGCCGTTTGTGATTTGATCCTCGGCATTTATCGTGACTTCGGCTTCGAAGAGGTGCAGATCAAGTTTGCCGACAGACCGGAGGTTCGTGTCGGTGACGATGCTGTTTGGGACCAGGCAGAAGCGGCGTTAAAAACCGCACTTGACTCATCCGGGCTCGACTATACGCATAACCCCGGTGAGGGCGCATTCTACGGTCCGAAACTTGAATTCGTGCTGCGTGATGCCATCGGTCGGGACTGGCAGTGCGGCACGCACCAGGTCGATCTGAACCTGCCGGCACGTCTCGGTGCAACCTATATCGGCGAAGACGGACAGAAACACACGCCGGTGCTATTGCATCGTGCGATATTCGGTTCTTTGGAGCGATTCATCGGCATCCTGCTGGAACATCATGCCGGCAACCTGCCCTTGTGGCTGGCACCCACTCAGGCAAGGGTTTTAACCATCACTTCAGATGCTGACGACTACGCACTCGAGGTCGTCGCAAAACTGCTCGATGCTGGAATTACCGCTGATGCTGACCTGCGTAATGAAAAAATTTCCTACAAGGTTCGCGAGCATAGTGTGGCGAAAATTCCGTTACTGCTGGCGGTCGGCCAACGGGAAATTGAGGAACAAACGGTCGCAATCCGCAGGCTCGGATCGAAACAGCAGAAAGTGCTGCCACTGACTGATGCCATTGCCGAAATAGGCGAAGAAATTCGCTGTCGCGGCCGGGCGAAACAAGCATAAATTTTTACGCTTGGTAAGTCTTGCAACTGTAGCGGCCGACTCCTGCTTCACGCAACAGAGTGTCCTGCCATTCCAGTTCAACGCAGTCGACGTCGCCGGCGGACCAAACGTGACGCTACCTGCACTCCAACTGTGCGCCCTGTCACAGATTCATAATCCTGTCGCGCTCCAGCGACAATTGGCGGCAAAGCCAAGGCTATACTCGCCTATCCGCAGGTCTGCAAACGCAATACGACATAACCCGCCAAGGAGGACGGAGTGGCACTGGAGCATTACAAAACTCAGGTACTACTGTTACACAGCGAACAAAGTACGCTGGATGTCTTAAGCACCGGTTTTAATGATCGCTATTGCGTGCATCTTGCGACCAGTGGCAGCGAAGCATTGAACACCCTGGTCGACACACCGATTCATATTCTCGTGTCGGCGCAGGACTTGCCCGGCATGAGTGGCCTGGAAGCTCTTCGCGAAGCCAAGAAAAGATCACCCGATACGATCGGTATTCTTCTCGCCGGCACCGATGACCAGGACGGACTGGAAGCACTCGTTGGTGACCAGGAAGTTTTCCAGATTGTTCGCGGCGCGATCACACCTGAGGAATTGCTCGCGCTTATCGAAACTGCGACCAAGCGCGATCGCATGGTGGCGTTGTTCGAATCTGCGAACGATCAGGAAGCGAACGTAGACATGCCGGAAGCGGAACATATCGTCATGGAGACATCGGAGAATGGCACCGCGATCATCAGCGACGGCACCGGGCAGATGCCAATACTCAAGCCCAACAAAATTCAGATTGCACCTGGCGTTGGCACTCGCAACGTAGATGTCCTTGTCCTAACCAAGGACGAAGAGTTCCTGGCGACAGTAAAAGATTCTGCACGAGGTTTGCACAACGTGCACCATTCGGTGACACCAACTCAGGCCGAAGAGGTGGTCCGGAACAACAAGGTCGGTGTTTTCGTCACGGATGCCGCAATGGTTGGCTCCGACGTGGAGTCGTTGACACAACGACTGCGCAAAACGACACCTCGCCTGGTCGCAATTGTTGCAGGACGCAGAGATGACGGCGACATGTTGATGGACCTGATCAACCGTGGTCACGTATATCGATTCCTGCTCAAGCCGGTTTCACCGGGCCGCGCTCGCCTGGCGATTGAGGCATCTGTCAAACACCATCTTGAGGCAGACGACACTGCATTCAAAAGCAAGCCGAAGCCTGCGGCCGAGGTTCCGGCTGCGCCGCCCAGGCGAACGCCAAAATCACAACCGAAACCGCGGGCAAAGCCGAAGCTGGAGGCAGCGCCGCCAGTAACGCCAAAGCCTGTAGTAAAAGCACCGGACGAAAAAGTCAAACGACGTTCGCAGAGAATCGAGCCAACTTTTCCTGAGGCAACGATAAATGAGCCGCTGAACACAGATGGCCTCGATGCGCCGTTTTCAGATGGCACCAGCTTAACGGATACGATGACCGATATTGCAACGTCGGTCGGAAAATCGATTGCCGCTGCGAAGGAATCGGCCACTGCAAGCGCCCAGAATATTGCCAAATCTTCCGGCAAAGCAACCGCGGATTTTGTTGCAGGAATTCTTGCTACATTGCGCGACACGAAGACACTCGCCATTGCTGGTGGTTCGATTATTGCCCTTATTGTCGTGACCTGGCTGGTAACCAGCTCGGAGTCGACTCCCGATGTTGCTGCACCGGTAGAGACTGCGGCTGTTGAATCGGCAACGATTGATCCGATTATGGAACCAGCAGCAAGCACACCAGCACCGGTGCAGCAAAAACCGACCAACGTACGGCCGGCTTATCAGGACCTTCTCGATGAAGCACGTATCGCCCGGGACAACGGAGACCTCATTACACCGGCAAATGACAGCGCGATCGAACTTTACATGGCTGTGCTTGCCGCAGCGCCAGACGATGTAGTAGTTACCGCAGAATTTAACCAGGTTGTGGGTCGGGTACTCGGTCTCGCAGAAAGCGCATTGCTGGCAAAGAATATTGATGAAGCGACCGCCGCTCTGAATATGGTCGCACGTGCCGACCCCGAAAACCCGCGGCTGGACTTTCTCGGTGCACAACTGACACAAGTTCAGCTGCGCGAAATAACCGATCAGGCGCGCGCTGCGATTCGCGAAGGCCGCCTGGATGATGCCGACAATTTGCGTACGGAAGCGAGATCACTTGCGGGCAGAAACTCCGCAGAAGTGGATTTGCTGGCTGCGGAAATCAAATCTGCGCGCAATCAGCAGCGAGCTGGCGAACAAATCGCACTTGCCAACGCGCGTCTCGAAGCAGGTGATCTCATGTCACCGCCGAATAACAATGCACGCTATTATTTTGCGATGGCGCTCGACACCGACCCACAAAACCAGGCTGCGCAACAAGGCCTGATCACAGTGGCCGGTTCACTCGTGCTCAATGCCCGAACCGCCATTGACAACGGGCTCCTGAACGAGGCCGACGATCTGTTGCGGGATGCTCGGGCACTCGATCCAACCAGCAGGGAGTTGACTGCCGCCAAAAAGGCGCTGACTGATGCGCAGGCAGCAGTAGTAGAGGCCGCACGACTGGCCGAACTGGAAAGACAAGCTGAATTGCAAAGAGAAGCAGAGCGGCAGGCGGAACTGACTCGCCAGGCTGAAGCTGCGCGCCTTGCCGAGATCGAAAGGTTGGCAGAACTGGAACACCAGGCTGAAGTCGCACGCGTCGCAGAAGTTGCCAGACAGGCTGAGATCAAACGCCAGGCAGAAATCGACAGACTGGCGGCAATTGAGCGGCAAGCGGCACTACAACGACAGGCGGAAATTGACCGGCAAGAGACTATCAAGAGGCAGGCTGAGGCTGACAGACAAGCCGAGGCCGACAGGATTCTTGCAGCGAGACGCCAGGTCGAGGCCGATGAAGCCGCGCGAATTGCCGCAGAGAAAGGCGCTGCAAATGCGGCAACTGTTTCTGCACTCGGCGTAGCCGGCTCGACTGTTTCACCGACCACGACCAACAAATCAACGGGCAGCAGCCCGGCGAGTAACCGAAAGCCAGCAGCGAGCTCGCCGCCACCGACCCGTAGTGCAAGCGTCACTCCTGCACCAACGCGCAGCGTAACTCCTGCTCCTGCGCCGGCACCGACACGATCTTCAGGTAGCGCTGTTTCGACGACATTCGCTGCAGCCGCAGCCAGCGTCGCCAACAATGTTGTGCAGGGCGGCGGCGATAGCGCCGGCAGTACACAGACGATCCCGCAGACAATTTCACCTGCCAGGACACAGGCGAATCGCGTTTCCAGTAGTACCACTTTCGCCAGCACCGAACCGGAAATGGTACCGGTGAGCCGTTTAACCCGAACGAACTACGTCGCGCCTAAATATCCTCGCGTCGCACAGCGCAGAAACATTAGCGGCTCAGTCGATATCACGTTTACCGTCACCACGGACGGCAGGATACGCGATATGTCCGTACTTGAATCCAAGCCTGGTGAGACCTTTGACCAGGCAGCGATGGATGCCATCGAGAAGTGGCGATTCGAACCGGTCATCGAGAATGGTGTAGCGGTAGAAAAACGCACAGCTGTCCGCCTGTCCTTCACGCTGCAGTAAAACCCGCAGAAAAAACACTCCGAAGTGGACCAATTGGCCTTCTCCCGGTACTCTTATGCTCAAAATAATGCATAAGAGGATTGAACCGTGAGCGTCTCCGCAAAGAAAACGCCCAGAAAACAACAACAACGAAGCCTGCGAACCAAGCAGAAACTGCTGGATGCGGCATTAGAGGCCTTTTCGGAGAACGGCTTTAAGGGTACTTCCACGCGCGATATTGCGCAGCGAGCCGGCGTACATCACCCGCTGATTACCTACCATTTCAAGAACAAGGACACCCTTTGGCGCGCCTCTGTGCAATATATTTTTCGTGACTTCGCGGCCGCTCTGACAGACGCACAGGAGAAACACGCCAATGATTGTCCAAAGACACGCATGGCGACAATGATCCGTATCTATGTCTACTACGCGGCCAGCCATCCCGCGTTACACAAGATTATTCTGCAGGAGTCCAGTTGCGCGAGCAGTCGGCTCGAATGGCTCAGTGAGAACTTTCTGCGACCAATTTCTGAGGGCGCGTCCAAATATATTGTGGAACTGCAGGAGAAAGGCGTTACACCGGCCGGCGACCCGGCACTAATCTATAATATGCTGCGCGTATGTTCGGGCGGGCTGATCGCGTTGTCCCAGGAACTCAAGATTACCAGCAACATCGATCTGCAATCGCAAGCCAGCCTCGACGGCCTCACTGACCTGATTGTGCGTGCATTTCTGCCAGGTGAACTGCAAGAGTCCTAGCCCGAACATTTCGTCAGAAACTGGTGCATTTCGGCAACGATTGACAACGCGATCGAGGCCGGCCCACGACCACCGAGATCGAGACCTGCGGGACCGTGTACCCGCGGCTCCAGAGTATCTGACAATTCGGACAACTCTTCGAGCAAGCGCTTGCGGCGATCGCCAGGCCCGAGCAATCCAATATAGGCTATGCGGCTTTCTGCCAGTTGCCTCAGGTAGTCCCGATCGCTTGCCAGATGATGACTCATCACGATCGTTGCGGCGTATCGATTCAGATCAAGAGCGTTCGAGATTTCAGCAACCGGCAAGCAGTGAATATGTTCTGCCATCGAGAAATTTCCGGATTCAAGGTAGCCAGGACGGTGGTCCTGAACAGTGACGCGCCAGCCCAGCTCGCTGGCGAACCGCACCACGGGCTCCGCGTCCAGGCCGGCACCGAGCACCAGGATTTCAGGTGGCGGCTGGAGTAGCGAGATGAGCAGTTTCGCGGTGCCGCCGTCCAGCTCGATTTTACTGCTAAATGAACGCAACTCTTGCAGTGCTACTGTTGCCTGCGCCTGGATCTGTTCGACATAGCCCTCGCCGATAGCACTGAATGCGACATCTCCGTCGACTGTCACCAGGGTTGCACCCGTTGCAAGATCGTCCAGTGATGATTCCACCACGGTTACGGCGAACTGTGTACTGTCTCCGGCAAACGCTCTTGCCATGCTGCTAAAGGGTTCATAGTGACTCGGCAATAATGGCTGCAGAAAAATTCGCATCAGCCCGTCGCAACCGACACCCAGGCCCCACAACTCTTCATCATTCTTGCCAAGATCATAGGTCACCGACTGTGACGATCCTGTCCCGATAACGGCGCGCGCCCGTTCTGCGAGGTCGCCCTCAAGGCAACCGCCGGAAAGCATGCCCTGGAAGTGACCATCTGCCGTAATCAGCATTTGCGCGCCTGCCTTACTGTAGGTCGAACCTTCGGTTTCGAACACGCTGGCCAGAACCAGTGGTTTTTTTTCCGCTGACCAGCCGGCAAAGGCTTGCAGAAGATTTTTCGTGGTCACGCCACGAACCGCGCAGACGCTACACCTACCTGACTCAGAAGCTGGCCAAGTTGTGTCAGGCTGGCTATGTTGTGTGCTGGCAGAAAATGATCGACATGTGGCAGCATCGCCTTGATGCCCATCGCCTTCGCTGCAAACTCGCGATAACGCAACATCGGGTTCAGCCAGATCAACTGCCCACAGGTACGCTGCAGCCGCTCCGTCTGAAACCCCAGGTCTGCCTCAGTATCGCGCTCAAGACCGTCACTCAACAAGAGCACCACCGAGTTGCTGGCCAGCACGCGGCGCCCCCAGTCAACGTTGAAGCGTTTCAGGCATTCTGCAATTCGCGTTCCCCCGTCCCAGTCTTTTACCTCGGCGGATACTTTGGCAAGCGCGCGATCGACATCCTTGTCCGCCAGGAGATGGCTGATGTTAGTCAATCTTGTGCCGAAAACGAAGCTGTGAACGGTGTGTCTGTGCGAGCTAAGCGCGTGCGCAAAATGCAGGAAAAGCCGCGAGTAACGACTCATCGACCCCGAGATATCGCAGATGAGTATCAACGTGGGTGGCCGGTGCTGGCGTCTCTTTTTTGCAAGTTCGATCAGCTGGCCGTTGTTGCGCAACATCAGCTGCATTGAACGCCGCATATCATATCGGCGACCGTGACGATCTGGCCGGTAGCGCCGCACCGGAGTCTTTCTGATGACCTTAAATTCTTCGCGCAACATTCGCGTGGCATCGTTTTGTTCCTGCAGACTCATTTGCTCAAAGTCCTTCTGTCGCAGAATCTCGCGCTGCGACCATGATTCGGACTGCTCAATCTCAATGACGACCTCGCCATCATCATGTTCTGATTTACCAGGCACCGCATCCAGCAAGCGGCGTATGGCTTCTTCCCCGTTAGCATCTTGCCCGACCCGTTCCAGCGTGGGCAACAGGAGACCCATCATTCTTTCCAGTAGCCTGGGGTTGCGGAAATAAATATGAAACGCCTGATTGAACAACCTGAATTGTGTCGGGTTGGTCACCAGTACCGAGCGCAAGGCGAAATAAAAGTCGTCACGCCGTTCTATACCAGACTGCAGCACCGCCAGCCCTGCCTCGATGACCTGACCCGGTCCGATCGGCAATCCTGCCTTGCGTAACGTGCGGCAGAACAGCAGGATGTTTTCAGCGAGCTGACCTTCTTTGTCTGTTGTCACAAGCGTTCGTTCAGGCGGCAGATTGAATTTCAGCGAGCAGCCTGGCGGCTTCACTGCCACGGATTCTGACGATGTCATCCTGGTACTTCAACAGCGCACCCAGCGTGTCGTTGATGATTTCCGGTGTCAGTGCAACGACATCCAGTTGCGTCAGCGAATTTGCCCAGTCGAGGGTTTCGGCGACACCGGGACGCTTGAAAAGATCCTCGTCCCTTAGCTTGTGAATGAATGCGATGAGTTGCTCGCGCAGCGCTTCACCAACGTGCGGTGCTTTCAGTGCAAGAATCCTGGTTTCATCTGTATAGGAAGGATAGTCAACCCAGTGATACAGGCAACGGCGCCGCAGTGCATCGTGAACTTCGCGAGTACGATTGGATGTGATAATAACGATTGGTGGCTCTGTTGCCTTCAGCGTCTCGAATTCCGGAATACTCATCTGAAAATCCGACAACAACTCAAGCAAAAATGCTTCGAACGGTTCGTCGGCCCGATCGATTTCATCGATCAGCAGAACCGGCGGCCCTCCCTCATGCGGCATCAGGGCGCTCATTAACGGGCGCTCTATCAGGTATTCATGGGTGTACAGGCTGTCACCAATTCCTGTGACGTTGCCTTCCGCTTCGGCCAGGCGAATAGCGACCATCTGCCGTGGATAGTTCCACTCGTAAGCAGCACTGGCGAGATCCAGGCCCTCAAAACATTGCAGACGAATCAGGTCGCGACCCAATGTTGCCGCCAGCACCTTCGCAATTTCTGTTTTACCAACGCCCGCTTCACCTTCCAGCAACAACGGTCGTCCCATACGCAGAGCGAGGTAAACAACGGTCGCAAGATCACGGCTGGCAACATAATCACCGTTACGAAGCAGTTTCTCCGTTGCGGAAACGTCGCCTGGCAGTCCGTCCTGTGCTTTTTTCTCAGCCACCTAATGAACTGATGGCACGTCCTGCCATGACGCCGATCAGGTGGGCCCGATATTCGGAGCTTGCATGCAAGTCATCGTTGAAATCCGCAGCATCCATGGACAAGCCGTTAACCGCGTCGGCAGAGAATGACTTGCCCAATGCCGCCTCGATTGCTGTCGCACGAAACGCGCAGGCACCGGCGCCGGTGACCGCGACACGAATGCCACTGTCAGTCTCGGCAACCATTACACCAACAATGGCATAGCGCGACGCCGGGTTTGGAAACTTGGCATAGGCCGCTTTTTTCGGCTTGGGGAATGTCACGGACAATACGAGTTCGTTCGGCTCGAGCGCTGTCTCGAACAGACCCTTGAAATAGTCGTCCGCGGCAATTTCCCGTTTATTGGTTTTGATAACAGCATTCAGCCCGAGCACTGCTGCCGGATAGTCAGAGGCAGGGTCGCTGTTGGCAATAGAACCGCCAAGCGTGCCACGGTTGCGCACCTGTGCATCACCGATGGAATTGGCAAGCTCGGCTAATGCCGGAATAGCACTCTGCACGAGGTCACTTCCCGCAACATCCGCGTGCCGCACCATTGCACCTATTTCTATGGCGTCGCCGGTATCGTTGATATCGCCCAGCCCGTCGATTCCGGAAAGATCGACCAGGTCTGACGGTTGCGCCAGACGCATCTTCATCGTTGGCAGGAGTGTCATGCCGCCGGCGAGTATTTTCGCTTCGCCGTTCGCGGCAAGGATTTTGCTGACCTCATCAAGCGAAGCCGGCCGATGGTAGTTGAATTCATACATATCCGCTTATTCCTGGTTGGTTGCCGACTGGATAGCCTGCCAGACACGTTCTGACGTTGCCGGCATTGGCATGTCATCAATCCCGTATTCGGCAAGAGCATTAATCACAGCGTTTATCACAGCTGGCGGTGTGCCAATGGCACCGGCCTCACCGCAGCCTTTTACCCCGAGGACGTTGTGCGTACACGGCGTTACATTGGTCGTTACCGCGAAATTTGGCACGTTGTCGGCACGTGGCAGGCAATAGTCCATCATCGAACCACTCAGCAACTGGCCGCTGTCGTCATAAACGCACTGCTCATACAAAGCCTGACCGATACCCTGGGTTACGCCGCCATGCACCTGGCCCTCGACGATCATCGGATTGATGATGCGGCCAAAATCATCGGCGGCTGTGAAACTCACGACTTCGACCACGCCGGTGTCCGCATCAATTTCGACTTCGCAGATGTGACATCCGGCTGGGAAAGTGAAATTCTTCGGGTCATAAAACGCGGTCTCTTCGAGCCCGGGCTCGAGCGTGTCCAGCGGATAGTTGTGCGGCACATAGGCAGCCATCGCCACGTCGCCAAATGCAACGGAACGGTCGGTGCCAACCACCGTCAGCTTGCCATCCTTGAATTCGATGTCCTCTGCAGAGGCCTCGAGAAGATGTGCCGCGATCTTGCGCGCCTTGGTGCGAATCTTTTCCAGCGCATTCATCAACGCCACACCGCCGACGGCTGCCGAGCGCGAACCATAGGTGCCCATGCCGAAGGGTACTTTACCGGTGTCGCCATGGACGATGCTGACGTTATCGAAGTCCACGCCGAGTGCTTCGGTGACCAGCTGGGCGAACGTCGTCTCGTGGCCTTGCCCGTGACTGTGCGAGCCGGTTAACACCGTGACCGATCCGGTCGGGTTGACGCGCACGGTGCCGACCTCATAGAGACCGGCCCTCGCGCCCAGCGCGCCGGCAACGTTTGACGGGGCAATGCCACAGGCTTCGATGTAAGTTGCCACACCGACGCCACGTAACTTGCCGCGGTTTGCGGATTCCTTGCGTCGCTGCTCAAAATTGGCATAGTCCGCAAGCTCCAGCGCCTGGTCGACTGTCGCGTCATAATTGCCACTGTCGTACTCCAGTGCTACCGGTGTCTGGTAGGGATAGTCATCCGGCTTGATAAAGTTTCGCCGCCGCAATTCAATCGGATCGATGCCCATGACCTTTGCCGCCCGGTCGACCAGTCGCTCAAGAAGATAACTTGCCTCCGGCCGGCCGGCGCCACGGTAGGCATCCACCGGTACCGTGTGTGTGAACATGCCGCGAACCCGCGCGTGTATGGCGGGTGTCTTGTAAGTACCTGCCAGCAATGTCGCATACAAAATGGTCGGCACAGCCGGCCCGAAGGTCGACAGGTAGGCGCCAAGGTTGGCACGCGTATCAACCCTGAGGCCGAGAAATTCACCATCCTCACTCATCGCAAGCTCGGCGTGGGAAACATGATCCCGGCCGTGTGCATCGCTGATGAAAGACTCACTGCGATCAGCCGTCCATTTAACGGGTCGGTTTACCTGTTTAGAGGCCCAGGTGACGATCGCCTCCTCGGCATAGTGAAAAATCTTCGAGCCAAAACCGCCACCGACATCCGGCGAAATCACCCGCAGTTTGTGTTCCGGGATGCCCAGGACAAACGCACCCATTAACATGCGAATGACATGCGGATTCTGGCTGGTGGTGAACAATGTGTATTCGTCTTTACCGCCATCGTAGTCACCGATGGCAGCCCGCGGCTCCATCGCATTGGCAATCAGCCGATTGTTGACAATGTCGATGCTGACAACATGTGCCGCCTTGGCGAAGGCGGCGTCTGTTGCTGCCGCATCGCCGATCTCCCAGTCGAAACAAATGTTTCCCGGGGCATCGTCCCAGACCAGCGGCGCACCTTCCGCAGCAGCTGCTGCCAGGCTTGCAACCGCCGGCAAATCTTCGTAGTCAACCTCGACCAGCTCAGCCGCATCCCGCGCAGCGGCCCGTGTCTCGGCAAGCACGACGGCAACCTGATCACCCACGTGATGCACGACATCCACGGCAAGCGGCGGATGCCCGGGCTCGACCATCGGCGTGCCATCCGAACTGGTGATGCCCCAACCGCAAGGCAGGCCACCTACGCCCGCTGCAGCCATGTCAGCGCCGGTAAAAACGGCGACGACTCCAGGTGCCGCTTTGGCGTTGTCCGTTGCGATTGCGTTAATTTTTGCATGCGCCTGCGGCGAGCGAACGATAATCGCGTATAGCTGGTTGGGCCGGTTTATATCGTCGACGTAGAGCCCTTTGCCGGTTATGAATCGATAATCTTCCTTGCGGCGAACCGCGGCGCCTATTCCGTTTTCAGTCATGACTCACCTCACCCCTGAGAAGTTTGCTTAGCTGCCGGAGCGCATGGCTTGCGCGCCGGCCTTTATGGCCCGGACGATATTCTGGTATCCCGTGCAGCGGCACAGGTTGCCCTCGAGCCACTCGCGAATTTCTTTTTCATCCGGATCCGGGTTCTGTTTGACCAGGTCGAGCGCACTCATGATCATGCCCGGTGTGCAGTAGCCACACTGCAGACCATGATGCTCGCGAAATGCTTCCTGCATCGGGTGCAGATTGCCGTTGCTGGCAACGCCCTCAATAGTGCCAATGTCGGCGCCCTCTGCCTGCACTGCGAGCATCGTGCAACTCTTGACCGAGCGTCCGTCGAGATGGATAACGCAGGCGCCACACTGGCTGGTATCACAGCCAACATGGGTGCCGGTTTTACCCAGGTTTTCACGAATCATCTCGACGAGCAGCGTACGGGAATCCACTTCGGCGCTAACGGCTGCACCGTTCAGCGTGAATGAAACATTTATTGTCATCAGACTATCCTGCTGTTGTTGTTCTTGTGGCCCTGCACGGTCGGGCCGCGTCTCTTTATCTTTTTCTAATATTAAGTGTCGTTATGGCGACAATGCTCAGCGTAGCAGAAACCACCAAATCAGCAATACGGCAATGGCGGCGCCGATTGCTTTCCAGGTCATCGAACTCACTCCCCCGCCGGCGGCCGCATCAATATCCATGCGCATGGCACCGGGGTCCAGCTCACGGGCAAACGTGCCAAAAAAGTCATCCGCCGTCTTTTTTGTTGCCGCCATGACGAGGCGGGAACCAACCTGGGCCAGCTTGCCACCGACCTTGAAATCGGCGTTATAGGTCAATAATGTGCCGCCATCGTTTTCTTCGAGCCGGACTTCAGCGCTGCCGCGGCCGAATCCGGCCATGCCGGCTTTGCTTTCCCCGGTGAGCGTATAGCTTTCCGGTGGCTTCAGGTTTTCGAGGGACAAGCGCGTGTCGAAGCGGGCCCGAACCGGACCGATGGCCGCCATGACTTTGGCTTTGAATTCGTTATCGCCAACTTTCTCCAGCGACTCGCAACCCGGAATACACTTCTGCAGCATTTCCGGATCAATCAGGGCATCCCAAACAGCCTCCCTGCTGGCGTCGATCTGGTACTCGCCTTTGATTTCCATCCCGGGAGGTTACATCGTTGGCATGGAAAAATCTGCTCCCGAACGAATGCCGGTTGGCCAACGCGACGTGACGGTTTTCAGGCGAGTATAGAAACGTACGCCTTCCATACCGTAAATTGACATGTCGCCAAAGAGCGAGCGCTTCCAGCCACCGAAACTGTGAAACGCAAGCGGCACCGGTATCGGCACGTTAATACCGACCATGCCAACCTGGATACCGTTGGCGAATTCACGTGCCGCATCACCATCGCGCGTAAAAATCGCCGTGCCATTGCCGTACTCATGCGCATTGACCAGGTCGATCGCCTCATCAAACGTCTCGGTACGGGTGATTGTCAATACCGGGCCAAATATTTCTTCCTGGTAAACACGCATTTCCTTGGTCACATGATCAAATAGAGTCGGTCCAAGAAAGTAACCAGGAGATTTCGTAATCTCGTGTGTTCTACCATCAACCACGACCGTGGCACCCTCTTCTTCACCGATGTCGATGTACGAACGTACCTTGTCGCGATGCTCAGCCGTGATCAACGGGCCCATATCGTTATTGTTGTCCATGCCGGGACCAACTTTCAGCGCTGCAATTTTCGGCAACAGTTTCTCGAGCAAAGGCTCTGCAGAATCTGCAACTGTCACCACGGCGGAAATCGCCATGCAACGTTCGCCTGCCGAGCCGTAGCCAGCACCGACCAGTGCGTCGGCAACCTGCTCCATGTCGGCATCGGGTAGCACGACGAGGTGGTTTTTCGCACCGCCGAGGGCCTGTACCCGTTTGCCGTTCGCAGAGGCGGTCTTGTAAACGTGCTCGGCGACCGGCGTGGAGCCGACGAAACTGACCGCGGCGACACGCTTATCGGCCAGGAGTGAATTCACGGCCACGTGATCACCCTGAACAACATTGAAGACCCCTGGCGGCAGGCCTGCCTCGTGCAACAATTCTGCCCACTTGAGAGAGCAACCCGGATCTTTTTCCGATGGTTTCAGAATGAACGTGTTGCCACAGGCGATCGCCAGCGGGAACATCCACAGCGGCACCATCGCCGGAAAATTAAACGGGGTGATACCAACGCAAACTCCCATCGACTGGCGCATCGAATACGTGTCAACGCCGGTGCCAACCTGGTCGCTGTATTCGCCTTTGATC
>SMUY01024583.1_pt1 | contig 28120 bp, 31 predicted proteins | sample 2456441 | NCBI WGS metagenome assembly SMUY01 (sample SAMN11095931, study PRJNA526329) | marine sediment metagenome | biome: Marine sediment; feature: Surficial sediment; material: Deep marine sediment; isolation source: Hadal surficial sediment | place: Pacific Ocean | collected 2014-11 | depth...
CTTTCGAGTTTTACCATTGTGGAGATGAAAATTGCCCTAGGATCACTTTTGAAGATTCATTAGAAGCAATGTTCAAGTGTCCATCGTGTGGGAAGGTTCTCAACCTGAAAAAGAATGAAAAATCGAAAAAAGCATTTGCACGAAAGATCGATGAAATAAAAAAAGATATGCAACAAACTTTTTGAGATTGTAAACTCAAAATATGGACATAAATCTAAATACAGTTTTGATGTAAAGAAAATAGTAAGATATGTCTCACCAAAAATCTCATGAGTATGCTATATTCCATCAAAAATGTGACCTATTGTTAAAAGAGGATGGAATTCGGTTTGCTGGTTTTATAAATAATATGGGAAAGTTAGTAGCTGGTGGATTCAAAGAAGGTATTAATCCACTCGAAGATGAAGCTGAACGCCAAAAAATGTACATGGAGCTTGCTTTACGTGTTTCAATGAGAATGGAGTTTGATTATAGTTTAGGGCCTGTAAAGTATTCTGCATCAAGAAGAGAAAAAGCAGTAATGATGAGTTTTCCCATCAACAACAATGTATTGCTAGTATCAACCGATCCTCTAATAGACATTGACAAGTTTGCTCAAAAGATACTCAAAATAATTGGCAAAGTGCGTTTTTAATTTCTAGAAAACTTTCTAGTAATGATACCTATTCTAAAAAACCTCATTTCAAATAATCATTAAGATTAAAATAAAAACCAATACTACATATAAAAAATGGGTTTCAACTTGTGTTAATTTATTTTACATGAAACAATTTTTAGCAGTAAATTTTAATAGAAATAGCGAGTCAACAAGGTTAGTAATTTAAAACTCTAATTTGCCTACTAGTTCAATGATCTTATTTATTTGCTAGATGTCTTGACTTAATGAAAGTCCAAATTTTCTTTGTCATCTGACTTGGAGTGACTGGCGCACTGCCGAAAACTTGTTCTAAGGTATCTTGTCGTCCAGAAAATTTAATTGTATAACCACCGAAGGGCTTTCCTTTGGATTTTCTTGTGGTCTTTTTTGTACTTTTAGCTTTTGATTTTATTGTAGTTTTTTTTCTACTCCTAGTTATTGATTTTTTTATTGCCAATTCTCGAATTTTTATTACTGTTTTGGTATAATAACTTACAGGTTGTAGTAGTCATAAATTCTGTTTTTTCAGGATAGTATTCTAAATTACGTTTAGAGAAAAATATTACAATTTAGAATAATGTAAAACAAGTTCATTTTTCTGACGTAGAGCTTTTCTAAGTTTTAATTTAGATGATTTTTTAATATTTGGAAAACCAATTCCTTGAACTAAACTTATTGCTTCTTTACCACCAACAAGAAAAGGTGTAACTGTAATAATTATTTCATCAAAAAGATCTTGCCTAATAAATTCCCAATTAACAGTTCCGCCTCCTTCAACTAATAGTTTTTTTATTTTTCTTTTTACAAGTTTTTTTAGAAGTTGTTTTAGATTGACATGTTTTTTACCAGAACTTATTATATCGATGGGAAATTTATTTAGTCTTTGAAGATTTTTTTTAGTTATTTTTTTTGAAATTGCGATGATTGTTGGAACCTTATGACATGTTTTGAGAATTCTTGAGTTAGACGATATAGTTCCACTAGAATCAAGGATTATCCGTATTGGATTTTTTCCTTTAGAATATCTTACAGTAAGAATAGGATCATCACGATATAATGTGTTTTTTCCCACTAAAATTGCGTCAACTTTTGAGCGTATTTTATGAACTCTAATTTTATCTAATTTTGATGAAAATTTTGAATCTCCATTCTTTGTAGCAATTTTTCCATCAAGAGAAATTGCAGCGCTGAGAATTATGTGAGGTCTAGATTTTACCAAAAACGATCTTTCCTCCTATCATGACTGCTCTTATCGCAGTTTCAGAAGTTCTGTGAACTATTGAAGCGTGTGGTTGGTGCATTGGTTCTAAATCAATTGAATGTTTATCAATTAAAACACAGTCTGCTATATTACCAGGTTTCACTGCAAAATCTTTCTGCAGAATTTTTCCAGCATTTACAGTTGCCATTTTTAGAATCTGTTTTGGATCAATTCTTTTTTTGTTAATTCCCATTGTAACTTTCCAAAGATAGTCCATTTCTCTAAAAATGTCTGGCGAGTTGATCATAACATTATCAGTTCCAATTGCGATGTTACATTTTGTTTTAAGCATTAATTCTAGATCGGGAATGCCTTCAGCCAAGGCAGCATTTGCTCTTGGACATATAACTATTCCTCGAGTTTTCTTTGCAGCTATTAATAACTCGCTTTTTGTGGCATAGATCATATGTACCAAAAAATGTGGTTTTAGCTGTAGGGCACGTAAAGTTTCAGACTTTTTAGTCACATTTTTTGAAACTTTGATGCTTTCTTTGGTTTCTGAAGAATGAATAGCACGCAATTTTTTCGTTGTTGAATAGTATTTTAGGACAGAATTACTGTTTTCATTTGCTCCACTAACTCCAATTCCATCACATTTTTTTAAAATCTCAGATAAATCATTTCGTTTTTCTAAGGGAAGTTCCTTGTTATGTCTGATTTGACTTGGTTTTTGATAATATTCTACTCTACCTAAAATTATTGATCTGATCGGAACTTTTGTCAGGACTTGCTTTAGGAGGTTTATACCATCAATGCCACCTTCTCTAAAATCAACAAAAGTAGTGATTCCTTTTCGAACCATAGATTTGCAACTGTTTTCCATAAAACGTGTAAGTTGAGAAGGTTCTGCTTTTTTTAGAATCTTTGATTTGACACCTAAAACTGGATGAATTTTTTCATCAATTGATTTGTTAATTGCTACATCTTTTGCTATAGAATCACCAATATGAGTATGCGAATTGATAAGGCCGGGAATTAGAAGTAATCCTTCACAATCAAAAGTTTCTTCTTTTGCACTAGGATGAATGTTTTTTTGAATGCGTTTGAATCGTTGTTTAGAAATCTGAGTACTTGTTGATGGAATGTATTCTAATTCGTTGCCAAAAAGTACACTAACATTTTTTAAAATCATGACGTTTCAAAAATATCTGGTTTTTCTTTACCAGAATCTCTGATCTCTCTAATAGTGTCAAGTGATTTTGTTGCAAGTTTTGCAGCTTCTCTAGGAGAAGTTCCTGTACCAATTCCACAATTGAGAGTTATTCTTTGTTCTTTTTTCAAAATGTCAAGAAATTCTCGTGCCATTTGTTTTGCATTTTCATTTGTAATCACCATAAAGTTATCTCCACCTGTAAAGAAGGTTAAAGCTTTTTTGTTTAGAAAAAATTCAGACATTTTAGAATACAGCCCAAAAATAGAAGACGAGATTTCGTAGGGCGACATTGTTTTTAGCTTTGATGTAATATTATCAACATCGAGATGCAAAATTGTAACCTTTTCATCTTTCTTACCGTTCAAAAAACCGTAGATGTTGTGTTCTTTGTTTAAAAACACCTGTGATTTTTTTCCCTCATAGGCTTTAAGATTGGCATCAAATGGAGTTTCTGCAAATCCTATGGTCATAGAAAGTTTAAGATTAAATGATGATTCCAAATTTTTTTGAATTTCAATATGATCATCAAGCGTAATTCCATTTGTGAGGGCAAAAAATTCATCAGATCTGTTTAAAAAAACAAGGGAATTTTTTTCTGAGAACAATTTCTGAATCTCCTTGTAAAGGGAGGCTTGGAACATCTGTAACTCGTGTTCTCTATCACTACCTAGAGTCAAAGTCCAGGGTCCATAATCGTTAATTTTGATAATCGTCAGCTGAATCATTTTTATCTAATTCTTTTGAGCTCTTTTGAAATTTTTACAACTGATTCAACAGTCCTTTCAGCAACGGGTCTTATTCTTGCATATGCTTGTCTTTCTTGCATCCCAGGTCCACTTATTCCCAAACAGACGGGTTTTTGATATGTTAATGATAGGTCGATTAATTTCCTGGCAACTGAATGGGCTATCACTTCATCATGTTTTGTTTGACCCTTGATTATTGCACCTAGAGTGACTACTCCATCTACATCTTTTTTTTTTAATAATGCATCTACTAAAATAGGAATATCAAAAGCTCCTTGAACCTTACAAGTATATTTTACATTTAATTTCAAAAGTTTTGCTTTTTCTTCAGCAACAGAAAGCATTCTAGATGTCACTTTCTTATTAAATTCTGAAACCACTATTGCAATGTTCAAAATTAATGCACCTTAGTGTATTCAATGAGTTCTTTACCATCTATAAATGGGATGGCATTTTGTTTTGCATAATGTTGAGCTTTTTCGAAGGAAAGTGCCGAATAAGTTTCAGCATCCATCATTTCACAAATTGCAGTGACAGGTACAAGTTCTGCTAGTTGTGCCAAATAAATTGACATTTCAGTATGACCCTGTCTAGAAGCAAGCAAGCCCCTTGAACCAATCAACAAGGGAACATGACCTGGGGTCTTAAATGAGGATACAAATTTGTTCCTTTTATTCTCAATTCTGAAGAGATTTGCCATTTCTCTAATTGTTAGTGCTCTATCACGATCGGTAATTCCAGTGTAAGTTTGGTAATGATTTATTGTAATGGAAAATGTAGGATGATCACCATATGGTGCGAGACCCATAATCATTTCTTTTGATTTAGAATCAAACGAATCAGAATTTGAAAGTATGTCATGCATGTATTTTATGCCAAGATTTTGTCCAAATGAATTATCAATTGCTATACATATTAAACCGCCTCCGTGTTGACGCATTCTTGCTACATGTTCAGGGGTTACAAATTCAGCTGCAGCAACCATATCGATTTCATTTTCTCGTCCTGCGGAATCATGAAGTAAAACAAATTCTCCTCGTTTAAGTGATGCAATTGCTGATTCAAGTACCATAAAAAAATTCGGTTCTGTTCTGATTATAAAGTTTACTCAAAAATTTGTAATTACCAATAAAGTAGTAGATTATTAGATTTATTTTAAAATGTATTTTCCAAGAATGTCTGTTTCAATATTTACCTTGTCACCTACATTTTTTGTCCTAAAGTTTGTAATTTTAATAGTATGTGGAATCAAACAAACTGAAGCAAGATTCTTATTTTTTTCAACAACGGTGAGGCTAATTCCATCAATTGTTATAGAACCTTTTTTCACAATGTATTTTACTAATTTATTTGGGACTTCAAGCCATACCTTAACCTCTTTAGGTTTTTTCTTAATTTTTGTTATTCTCCCTACACCATCAACATGACCTAAAACAAAATGCCCCTCTAATCTTTCACCAGCCTTTAAGCTTCGTTCAATATTGACAATACTTCCAGTTTTTAGATTTCCAAGATCTGTTTTTTTTGTGGTCTCATCAATCATTTCAAACTTTGCCAAGCTCTTAGAAAGTTTAGTTACAGTTAAACAAACTCCGTTTAAAGCCACACTTTGACCTATTTTCAATCCTTTTGCTTGCTTTCCTAAATCTACTGTCATTTGAATAGCACTACGATTTTTATTGTTTTTTGTTATCTTCACTACTTTTCCTGTACCGGTTATAATTCCAGTGAACATATATTTATGATAAAAATTGTTAATGGTATTTGAATTTTAAGGTGTTATATTTTTCATCTTTATTAGATTAGTTTTCATGAAGTTTTTTCAGCCCTTCTCCCATCATTTGTAATACACCACGCTAATTCTATTGTTTAGTAAGTTCTAATAATGCCCTTGCTCTTTTGTAATGTACTTCATCAATCATTTTTTCATCAACTATAGTAGCCCCTCTTCCTTTTTCTGAGGATTTCAAATAAGCTTTGCAAACTTTGGCTGCCCATTCAATTTCGGTTTTATTTGGATGAAAAATTTTGTGAATTATTTTAATTTGGTCTGGATGAATAATACTTTTTCCTACATAGCCTAGACGTTTACCAATATAACAATCATTTTTCAAACCTTTTTCATCTTTTAGATTTTGCCATATGGCATCAATAGCAAGAACTCCTGCAGCTTTTGCATCTACTGAAATTTTGGCTCGGGCGTATTTTGCACCCTCAGGTTGGTTAGCATATTCAATTTCCATATCATTAAGAAAATCAAATACTCCAAAAACCAGAGCAGAAATTCGGTTTGAGTATGAGGCAATACTATAAGCGTTTATTACTCCCTTGGCAGACTCGATTGATGGCATTATCTCAACAGGTTTTAGGTTACGTTTTTTCTCAATACTAGAAAGGGTTTTTTCGATTTTTTTCAGCTCTTTGATGGTATTCACCTTTGGAATTACAATGCCATCGATTCCTTTCTGAACTATTTCTTGAAGATCTTCTGGAATCTTTCCTGAGAGTGGAGAATTTGTTCTAGCATAAACTGAGGAAGAATATTGATTTCGTTCTTTTAGGGCTTTTTTAATCAGTTTTCTGGCATTTTTCTTTTGTTGTTCTGGTACGGAATCTTCCAAGTCAAAACAAACAATGTCCGCCGACAAAGTTTTTGCTTTTTCTAAAAAACGTGGATTATTTGCTGGAACAAAAATTAGGCTACGAAAAAGCTGTGTCATTAAATGACTAGATGCCTTCTGGCTTCATTAAGATTTTGCCAAAGAGGCCTTTTCCAGTAAGCATTTTAGTATGAGCTTCTGCTGCTTGCTCAAAGGAAAATACTGAATCAATTTTTGATTTTATTTTTCCTCGTCCCATCCAATACAATCCTTGTTCTAATTCAGCTTTTGTTCCTTGTGTAGAACCAAGGATATTTGTTCCTTTGAAGAATATGTGACGCAAATCCATTTTTGCATCATAACCAGTTGTAGCTCCACATGTGACTAATGTTGCTCCAAATTTGAGAAGTGTAAGTTGTTTATTCCAATGTGTTTCACCAATGTGATCAAATGAAACGTCAATTCCAGCTAATTCCCCTTTTTTCTTAGCAAGTTCCTTTGTAATGGTTCTAACTTCCTTATGCCAATCATCTTTTCTATGATCAACTGCATAATCAGCACCTAATTCTTTACATTTATCTAATTTGTCTGGACTTGCAGTCGCAATTACATCACAATTGTAAAGTTTAGCTATTTGGATTCCAAAGCTTCCAACACCAGAGCCACCTCCCATTATTAGAACTGTTTGCCCAGGTTGTATTTTTGCCCTACCAACTAACATATGCCATGAAGTTAGAAGAGTCATTGAAGCAGCAGCAGCCTCATCAAAACTCACATTATCAGGTATTTTTACTACATTAACTTCTGGGAGATGTGCAATTTCACAATATGCTCCCCAAAGAGGACCTGTTTGAAATCCCCAAATAGTTCTTTTTGTGCAATCAAATTCTCTTCCATCAGTACATGCTTTACAAGTTCTGCATGACATGTTTGCATGAGAAACAACTCTATCACCTACTTTGATGTCATTTACTCCATCTCCAACTGCAATAACTACGCCCGCAGCATCAGATCCTGAGATGTGTGGAAGCTGTACTGGGATGGGATTACCTCTCATTCCCCAAATATCATTGTAATTAAGGGATGTTGCTTTAACTTGAAAAATAACTTCATTTGATTTTGGTTTTGGATCATCGACGTCTTTAACTTTAAGAATTTTTTGAAAATCATTATCAGGAGCATATTCTTCAAAAACAAGTCCTTTCATGATTAGTGTCGATCTTTTTCCCCTAATTATATTTTCTCAGAAATCAACGACGTGTTATCTTAAAGTCACGTTTTGGTTGCTGAAGAGACAATAAGATTTGTTTTAGTTGATCATCAGAAATTTGGGAATTTAATTTTCCCTGAGTGACCATACCAATAAGATAGTTTTCTACAAGATTTGCTAATTCAGGTTTTACCATTTTGATGTTATTTAGTCTTAGTCTTGCATCAGGAACAAGTAGTTGTTTAAGAATTTGTTCCTGTTTAGCTTCGATCTCTGTATCATTTACTTGTTTTTCTTGATTATCAGTTTCATTCGAATTTGAGTGACTCATAGCATTATTAGGAATATACTTTCAATTGTTGATTTTTAACAATCAATTCTTTAAGAATTTCGGTTGCTAGCTTATCAAGTTTTTGCATTCCCTGTTTAGAAATAACTCTGCCCTTCTCAGTTTTTTTAATATATCCAAGTTTTTCTAAACCATACATTGCATTTCTTATGATAGCGCCCCCTGCATCTTTGTGATGTGCCGCACCGTAACCAACCGGTTTTCCTCCCCCATATGTTCTTCTTAATTCATTAACTCCTAAAGGACCATGTAAGTAGGTTTTTCTCAAAATGGAAGCGCATCTGGTATACCACCAATCTTCTTCATGAGGCGGCCTTGTTGCGTGTGCACCAGTTTTAACAAATGAAATCCAACTCGGAGGAGGTATATCTTCGTTCTTTAGAATATCAGTTAACTTGTTTATCAACACATCAGCTGGAACATCATGTACCTTAGCCATAAAGTGACAAACTCGATAATCGTCTTATAAATCATGGAGCTATTATTTTACGATAAGTATGACCACAAAACTTACAAGTTATTCGAATTGACTTGATTGATGTTCTTCCAACTCTTATCTTTGAATTTATTCCTGGCGCAATGAAACTTTTGCATTTCTTGCAAAAAACCATTCTAAGAATATAAGGCATCCTAACTTTATGTCTCATACTTAATTTGCGCGCAAGAAAAGCCTGTCGTTGTGCCAATTGGGGGTTTGCTTTTGCATTAGAGATAGCTTTGTCAATTAAGATTTCCATTCTTTCCAATAAAATTTTTTTAGCAGCTGGCTTCATACAAGATAATAATTAAGGTCCTAAAAATTTCGATCGTTTAATACCCATTTATGCGGTCACCGGGATTTGAACCCGGGTAACGGGCTTGGAAGGCCAGCGTACTACCAGGCTATACTATGACCGCCTAAGAAGGACAAATTTGTTGCTTACTTAAAAATTGTTTTTTCATATTCGTATAGAGTTCTTCCAACAACTACATGTGCTTCTAATGACTTTTTGTCAATGCAATACAATTCATCGATTCTATTTTTCACTAATTCAGAAAAATGTCCTTTTTGAAAGCCACCAATTACAACACTATAATTATCATCAAATATTGATGCAATGTTTTGATATGAATTGGATGTGCCTTCTATAGATAAGCCGATCACTTTTTTGGGTTTAATATGATCTAATAGTTTAGCAAAGTTCAATTCTTTTAATTCAAGTAAAATTTTTCCATCACTTTCTATCATTTTTTCTTTGTACAATTTTTCAATTAATCCCTCAAATCTATGATATGATTTTGGAATTCTGACTCCTTTACCAACGAAAATTACTTTATCATCTATTGTATGTAGATATATCATAATTTTATTCTCAAGATAAAGTGGTATAGTACAAGCTTCTAACAAACAAAGATGTACCAGATCCGGTCTTCCTCTTTTATGTTCATTGTCGATTCCTTTCATCGCTGCAAAATGCCATGAATTATCTAACAAAATTTCTGATGGTTTTTTTTCTAATTTTTTTGCATGAGAAATTACAGAGGGATGATTTTGTATTGATTTAGGAATTAGTTCAAGTGATGATTCAGCTAAGATAACAGACAGCATAATCTAAGAACTGACTCTCTGAATTTGTTTTTTAAATTCATGCCATCCTGGTTTTGGTTCTCCATCTGCATTAATCAAACCGGTACTGCAGATGTAATTACTTAGTCTTTCTATAACAAATGCACTACTTCCAAGGTTAGATGCTCCACCAACTTCTACTGTACCCTCTACACTTTGTGGATCAATAGCACATATTCCTGCTTGTTTATCATATTGCCTATACCAAGTAAAGAATTCAAATTTTGATTCGTTTTCATCATAGAGATCATATATCTCATTTAGAAATTCAACTTGCTGATTTGGGTTTCCACCAACAAAATCAGAGGTACTCCAGCTAATTTCAAAAATTGCGACCTTTTTATTTGGAACTAGTTCTAAGGCTTTCTCTAAATCATCTTTTGCTTCCTTCGGTGTTTTGTTAATATCATAAAGTGAATCAACTGGAAAATACGTAAAAGCTACAAAATCTCCAAGCGCTAATTGTTCTACGATATGTTCTAGATTTTTATTAAATATTCCATGTAGCGAAAAGGCATTTCCAATTTTAACATCTGGATGTTTTTCTTTAATTCTATCATATACATTGTTGAATAATTCGTCATAAACTGGGATAGATTCTTCTTGATATCTGAAATGTTCATCAGTTTCTCCAGCAATTATTACTGAATCAATAATATCATATCTTGATAATATTACATCTAATACTTTGACAAGATTATCTTCTGAAATTGCATTCAAGCTTGGTTTTCCTATCCAGTCTGGAAATGGTCCTAAAGTTTTTCCATTAATTATTGAAAAATACAATGTTACTATGAGGTCATGTTTTCTGTTTAGGCTCATCAAAATATCAGTTTCTTTGAAATTATACTGACCTTTTTCAGGCTCTATAATATCCCAAAACATGTAGACATTACTTCGCCCTATTCCTGTTAATGATGCATCTTCATAGGTTTGAGCTAGTTGTTGAATAGTTACTGCACTTGTTGGTGTATTAATTACAAGTCCTAATTTTTCATTTTTTGTTATAATTTTGGGTTCTATTCCATTTTGTCCAGAGTCAGAAGTAATTGCAAAAATCGATATTGCAATAATTACTACGCCAATTCCAGCACCAATGCCTACAATTGTTTTATTATTCAATAATATTGGCAGTTAGCGAAGTAGGTAAAAAAGTTGTGATAAGTGTTTATGCAGATGTGCAACCGGTGTATCCACACTCAATGCAGAGACTGCATCCCTCAACGAAGACAAGGTTGTTTTTACATGATGGACAAAGTGTTTCTTCACTTACTTCCTCCTTAACATGGGTTTCAACTGGAGTTTCTTCAGGTTCTCTGAATTTCAGTGCATGATCAACTTGAGTTTTTGTGTACAGATTTGTAATTTTGTTGGAAACAAAATCGGTAATAAATTTACTTGGTGTTACTTGGAAGGTTTTTTTAGCTTTTTTACTTGTCATATGTAGTACCTGTTTGTGTCTTGAACTATCACGATATACGGTTATTCCTTTTAGACCCATTTCATGTGCTAGCAAATAAGATGCTTTTACATCATCTACTGTAACATCATAGGGCATATTGATTGTCTTTGCAATAGCATTACCAATCCATTCTTGCCAAACAGCCTGTGCCATTAGGTGGTCTGTCCAGTGGATGTCCATTGCAGTAACAAAGACGTGTTGCATCCATTCTGGAATTTCTGGAATTTCTTTCACAGAACCATAATTGTCGGCAATTTTTGTTATTAATTCATCAGAATACAATCCATTGTCTTTTAAAACTTGTTCGAAGATTTTGTTTGTATAGAAAAATCTTCCAACAGTTACTCTTTTTTCAAATACCAAAGCAAATGTTGGTTCCATTCCATTAGAACAGTTAGCTATCATGGATAATGTACCAGTTGGTGCAACTGTGGTTGTCAGGACATTTCTTATTCCGTGAATTTTTATCTTCTCAATCAGAGCATCCCAATCAAAGAAATGTTGTTCTTTTGATTTCTCATAGTATCCAGATATTGGAATTTTTCCTTCTGGATATTCTGTTTTAGTACAAAGTGGGAATTGGCCTCTTGACTTTGCAAGCGCTACACTTTCTTCCATGGAATAATATGTTAAGGCTTCAGCGAGTTTGCATTGAAATTCATATCCTTCTTTAGAGTTGTATGGAATTCTAAGCTTGTATAGTAGATCCGCTACTCCCATTACACCTAAACCAATTCTTCTGGAATCTTTTGATGCAATATCAATCTCTGGGACCGGATAGAGATTGACATTAATTATATTATCTAAGAATCTAGTTGACTTTCTTATGATTTCTTCATATCCTTGCCAATCAAATTCGTATTCTCCATCTGCTTTTCTCTTTACAAGATTTGCCAAGTTGATAGAACCTAAATTGCATGATTCGTATGGATAAAGACTTTGTTCACCACATGGATTTGTAGCTCTTATTGGTCCACCTCTACTTTTTGCAAATACATTGTATTTGTTAATTTGATCAAAGAAGATCAATCCTGGTTCGGCACTCTTCCAAGCAGAAAGTGCAATTAGGTCAATGAGTTGGTGTGCGTTTATTTCACGAATTGGTGAATTATCTCTTGGACTACGTAGCATGAACTTTCCCTCTTCTGTGTTAACAAGTGCATCCCAGAAGTCTTCCCAAATTCCTACACTTATATTGAAATTTTCTAAAATGCCTGGTTCTGTTTTGTGTGTAATGAATTTTTCAATATCTGGGTGCCATGCTTCAATTATGCCCATATTTGCACCTCTTCTCTTACCTCCTTGCTTTACCACCTCAGTTACTGTATTGATGATATTCATGAAGGATATAGGTCCTGATGCTACTCCTGATGTTGAGGCTACAATATCTCCTTCTGGGCGCAGGTTAGAATAGTTGATTCCAACTCCACCACCAGATTTGAAGATAAGTGCTGCTTGAGATGTTGATTTCATAATTTGTTCCATATCATCTTGCATATCTAAAACAAAGCATGCAGAAAGTTGGCCAAGACGTCCACCTGCATTCATCATTGTTGGTGAATTTGGTAGAAAATTTTGTGAGGTCATCATAGTATAATATTCTGAAATTTTCTCTCCATAGTTTTCAAATTTGTTGGCTGCCATCATTATCAACAGTTCTTTAAAACCAACTTTCATCTGTCCTTCTTCTGCCAATAAAATATAATGGTTGATTAGAGCTCGAAAGTGCCATTTGTTTAGATAGTATTCACTAATTTTGAATTTGTAATTAAAGTTATCAAGTTTATCAAGATAATCTTTTGCTTCTTCAATGTTTTGTTTAATATTACCGTCTTTTGAAAAGATCTCATTATCATAAAACAGATCACCAATTCCAACAAGAATTGCAACTCGCTCAAACAGTTGACTTGGACTTTCGTTGATCTCGCTTTTGTTGTTACGAAATAGGTATCTGGATGCAAGGACTCTAAGACTATTAATATCAAATTTTTTGGCAACAGGATCTAGAGTTTTCGCATTTAGGATTCTTATCTTTTCATCTCTTAATTTCCGGTGTTCATGTCTGTACAAAATGTAAGCCTTTGCAATATCACTATGTCCTTTCTCAATCAAAATAGATTCTACTAAATCTTGAATATCCTCTACGCTTGGAGACCTTGAGGCAGAAAATCCATGCTCAACTAGCTTTTTTGCAACATCGTCAGTTAGTTTATCGGTTATACTACGATCGGCTTTGGATGAGGCAGTAAATGCTGCATATATAGCATTTGAGATTTTATCGTTATTAAATTTCACAACTGATCCGTTTCGTTTACGTATTTCGACGATAGAACTCTCTATTTGTGAATTATCCAATTATAATCTCCCCCTCATGAGGTAGAATTCAAATGATTATAAATTTATCAACTAATAAAATTTGATCCAGATCAGGTTTAGCTTAACTTATTTTAAACAGTTTTTATGAAATTCATAAAATAATATTTTTGAACTTTTGCATTATACATCTAGTCCGAAAAACGTATTTTTGATTTTTTAGGCAATGAATTTTATAATAATGTTTTCGTATAGTTATTGATCTGAAAAGAACAAATTTTTGGTTATAAGTTGATTGAAACCGACTACGCTTTTACGAATTTCGTATCATGTATGGTGATTTGCATTTTATACACTTGTCTGATAGTTTTTCATCTTTGTAGCCACACTCACCACAAATTGATATTTCCTTTACAGCCTTGAATGAAGATGTAAGTGAGGCTGTCTTTTCTATTATATTTTTTATATCGTCAATCTTGGATTCGTTATCTAGTTGAAGGTGTACAAGGAGACCTCCATTTAGTATATTAGCAATTTTGTTGCATTCAGAGATCTTTTCGCTCTTGTTTGTCAATTTAGCAACTTCAGATCCCGTTAGGATTACTCCCTCAGAATAGGAATCATTTTCTAAGACATTTATGAGTGAGTTTTTGCCATATTTTTCTCCGTCTAGGAAAGCAAATCTTGAAGTTCCATCACTTTGGGTCATACATATTCTGACATCTACTTCGAGTTCTTTTCCTTTCTTTGTTGCTATATCTACAGCTGTTTCAATAACCCCGTGTAAAATTTGTCGCCCCTCTTTATTGTCTTGATAACCAAGAATGCTAAAGATTGCTTCTCGTAAACCAACTAGATTAAGGACAAGTGAGATCGAATTACTTTGCATATATTGAGTGTTTTTTGCAAGAATTGGATTAAGACCACGTCTAGTCAGATCAGAAATGTCTTTCGCTCTTAACGCCATAGAAGAAAGTGCCGGTTTCATTAATAGAGCTAATCTTGCCCTAAAGTAAGTTTCGTCTTTATTTGATTCAAATGCAAGACGCGGCAGATTAATTGAAATGGATTGTAATTTTATTGCAAGTAAACTAGAATTCTTGTTAGTATGATTAGAGATTCCTTTACTTGATACTGATCCCTTCGCAAAGAAAATTTTTCCGCCAAGGGAAATAATTTCTGCAAGTGTTTTTGATACATTGGTTAATTTACTTTTTTCATAATCAATAATTAAACCAATATTTGGAATGGGTGTAATTCTCACGTAGTTTTTGTAAGCTGAAAGAATTGTGTTAATTATTTTTGTGTCAGAACCTAATTGAAGTCTAAATGAAGTTTGTGGTGTTGTTTTATGGTAGTTGGAAGTTATAGATATACTTGCAAATGCATTTGTAAGTTTGTGTTCTAATTCTGAAATATTATTTGTGTGTTTTGTGAACAATGGTACAAGTCCATCAATTACAACTTCTTGAGATGCTTCTTTTAAAAGTAATGAAACGATCGCTGAAAGTGAAGAGGTAAGATCATCCAGATCTTTTATTGATGGAATTCTAGATGTCTCAAGATATTTTCCACCAAGGTCGATTCCATCATCAATCAATTCTTTAACGTTAACAAAAATGGTGTCAGGCACCAATGACCAGGTTCCTGGGTTTGTGATGTGGAGTTCGCCTGAAAGGTGAGAATCGGCTACATCTTTTGGAAGGGTGTTTGTAATCAGATGTTCAGCAAAGACCTTCTGGCCGGTTTTAAGTAGCATGCCCCCAGCCCCGTTGTCAACATTAGTCACATTTGCTAGCATCTCCTGAATGTCAAAGACAGGCAAACCTAGTCTTGCCAGTTTGTTTCGGTATTCTTCATGACCGTGTTCTAAAAGAACCGAGTTTGTCATTTCGCGTATAAGAGATCCAGTGAGGTAAGTTGTTTGATATTTATAAATCCTATTTTCAACTTCTTCAGTTATTTTTTGAGCAAGTTCCAAAGGAAGATTTCCCTCACGTACAAGAGATTGAATGATCTTATGTGAACTAAATTCCTCAATTGATTCATGTGAAGTTCTGACATACATTTTTCCGCTTTCAATAATTGATCGTTCTTCAATTTGTCTAGCCAAACTAAGGACTAGTTTCCCGAGATTTGTAATGGTATAGCGCCTTTCAGCTTTATTAAGAGCGACTAGAGATTGTCTTAGTAATTTTCTCAAATGGTATGCAAATTTTCCACTTTCTTTTTTTGACTTAAATCCAGCAAGGGATTTTAATTCTGAATAAGTTAGAGGTCCCTTTGAATTCAAAATTTTTAAAATTTCAATTCTGTTTGGGCTTGCCATAACAGAAAAAATCATCCTTACCCGCTTTGATGATGATTGTAAAAGACTATTCCTTGGAAGCTCCGCTACTTCCTCTTCCAGTTCCATACTCATGTCTAGAAAAAGAGGACTAATTAAGATTTATGACTGTATCATATGATTGTACTAATTAGTTCTCTTGAACATCTAATGAAAACTCAGATGTTAATAATGGGTGCCCACATGATGGACATTTGTTTTTGTAAGGATTCATTACAACTTTTAAAGACTTTAACATTTTCATGTTAGTGATCTGTTCACCGCACTTGCCACAAATGATTTCAACTGACATGAAAGTAATTCTTTTATCAAATTAATTAAAAATCTAATTTGATTTTTTTAATGATCGCACTAAATTATTTTACTGCTTTTCGATGAGGATTCCACGATCATCAAAACCAGTGATTTTTGCCTTTGTTCCAATAGGGAGTTCAGATGTGTTTTTAACTCCTGCCATAAATCCTGAAATCTTCAAGTCTGATTCATCTAGATTAATGATTACCCAAGCATATGGAGTGTATTTTTCAAAGCCTGATGGGGGAACAGTGATTATGGTGTAGGTAACGACTGTGCCTTTGCCCTCTAAAACAGCATTCTCAAATCCCTTGTTGCCACACTTTTTGCAAAAATAAATTGTCGCTAAATCAAGTTCACCACATTTGGTGCATTTTTTAGCTAAAACTTTACCTGCTTTGGCATTATCTACAAATTCTTGTTTTGCAGACATTTTACACACTTTGAAAAATATGAACAGCGCAACTTGCGCCAGTTGCACCAAAGTTATGTGTTAAACCAATTCTGGCATCCTTAACAGTTCTTTCACCAGCCTTTCCCGTAAGTTGCTCAAAGACTTCTACCACTTGTCCAACTCCGGTAGCCCCAATGGGATGTCCCTTTGATTTTAGTCCACCCGATGGATTTAGTGGAATTTCTCCATTACGTTTGGTTTGTCCTTCACGAACACCTTGAACACCTTTACCTTTTTCAAAAAAACCAAGATCCTCACTATCTATTATTTCAGCAACCGTGAAACAATCATGAACTTCAGCAAAATCAATGTCTTTTGGAGTAATCCCTGCCATCTTGTATGCTGCTTCAGCTGCAATTTTTGTACTTGGTATGGTGGTCATATGCTCACGACCTTGCAGTGCTGCAGGAGAACCACCACGTCCTGATCCAATAACATGGATGTAGTCTTTGCTGTGTTCTTTTGCAAATTTTTCACTACAAAGAACAACAGAGCTTGCACCATCAGAGAATGGACAACAATCATAAAGTTTTAGTGGACTTGCAACAACAGGTGACTTCATTACATCTTCAATTGTGATCTTTTTTCTTAGATGGGCTTTAGGATTAAGTAAACCATTGTCATGATTCTTTACAGCAACTTCTGCAAAATCTTCCTCTGTAGCTTTGAATTCTGTCAAGTAAGCTAGTGCCATTGATGCGAATAATCCAGGAAATGAAGCTCCAGCTTGTCCTTCATAAAAGAAATCAGAACAATAAGAAAAATATGTTGTTGTCCATTCGGTTCCTGTGTGTGTAATTTTTTCAACTCCTGTAACAAGTATTGCGTCATAGAATCCAGCAGCAACATTTGCAAATGCTTCCCTAAAAGAAACAGAACCACTACCACAAGCTGATTCTATTGTTAATGATGGTTTTTCAGGTATTCCTAAATTGCTCATTATTACAGGTCCTAAATGCACCTGTTTGTCAGCAACACCAAATACATTTGAAATGTAACCTGCGTTGATCTCTTTGGGTTGAATCCCAGCACTTTCAATGGCTTCAGCTGAAGCTTGAATGGCAATATCAGAAATACTGTCTTCTAATTTACCATATTTGGTGCCTCCAGCACCAAGAACACAAACCTTTTCCACAAAATTTGCTGACCAGATTCCCTATAAAAATTAAACATGTAATTTTATTGTAGAAAATCTTGAGCAAGAAATATTCTCAACAAAGTTCAATTCAAATTGTCAAGAGTAAAAAAATTCTAAAAACTCGAAATGCAGTAAAGCCTACAAAAAGAATTACAAACTTGCTCAAAAACGAAATTAATCAATATTATGATGTTAATGGTTATCTTTCATGGTCTGCAAAGAAGAAAAAGTATATAATTTTAGGTACGAATTCTCCTAAAAATGGATTAGTAGAATGTCCAAGTTGTCACGTGGGACAATTAATGGTAATAAATTCCAATAAAACTAAAAAACGATTCATTGGTTGTTCCAATTATTATAATGGTTGTACTGCATCGTCACCATTGTTTCAAAAAGCTAGACTTAGAGCTACTAAACAAAAATGTGTGGTTTGTTCATGGCCAATAATAATATTTAGATATTCTCGAACTCAAAAATGGAATAAACGATGTGCAAATATTAATTGTGAAAGTAACACTCCTAAATCCTAAAGTTTGAATAAACGTCAGTTCTTCGGTTTTTTAATAATGGCATAACACTTCTTGTTTTCTTTACTTTATTTATTGAAATGTTAACAAAACCAATTCCTTGGTGCTTTTTCATATCAAGTAAAATTTTTCCCATTGGATCTACAACTAAACTTCTGCCACAATAAATATTTCCTACTTGATCTGGTGCTATTACATAACATCCGTTTTCAATCGCACGTGTTTTGTTAATTGTAATCCAATGTTCTTCTTTCATTTCTCCCTTAACCCAAGCCGAAGGTACAACCAATATTTCTGAACCAGATGATGCCAATATTCTTGACATCTCAGGAAATCTCAAGTCATAACAAATCAACATTCCAATTCTTCCAACACTGGTTTTGCATGGTTTAACAATTTTTGAACCTGGAACCATCTTGTTTGATTCTCTAAAGCCTAAAGCATCATAGAGATGAATTTTCCTGTAGGTTGAAACAACTTTACCAGATTTGTTGATGATAAAGGAGGTGTCATAAACTCTATTTTTCTTCCTGCTTTTTTCATAAAATGTGCCAACTATTTGGATAGAGTTTTTCTTGGCGGATTTTACAATTGTTGTAACAAAATTGCCATTAATTGTTTCAGCCAAAGATGCTAGTTTGCTTGATGTTTGTGAGGAAGGACTGTAAAACATCATAAATTCTGGAAATGCACAAAGCTCCGCACCTTTATTTGATGCTTTGTCAATGTAGTTTAGAATTTTTTTTAGATTTTGATTTTTGTTAGTTGAAGCTTTGAATTGTACAATTGCAACTTTTGACATAAATTCCGATAAAATGAATAAAATAAAAAGATAAGTTATAGTTGATTTCCTGCCATGAACCAGTTTTCTTTAGGATTATCCTCAAAAACAACTATCACATGATTTTCTTTAGCCTTTAGAATTTGTACTGCTGATTTTGTAATTGCTTTTGCAAACTCTTCTTTTTGTTCTTGCGTTCTTCCTGGATACATTGAGACCGTAATTATTGGCATGTATTGTTACAACGTATGTATGATTTATTCTTAGATTTAGTAATCTCTTCTCCAACCGTATCTTGTTCCATATGTGAATTCTGAACTGTGAGTTTTTTTATAGAGAATGCCAGAAGCAAAGCCAATCGCAAATCCTCCTATGTGAGCCATAAATGCAATTCCTCCTCCTCCAATACCAAAACCACCAACGACGAATGGAAGAATGTTTTGAAATATCAACCAAAAAGGCAAGAACCACCTTGCTTGAATGTGCATCATTCTCCAGAAAAATCCCAACATCATGAATGTCAGGATACGGGCCTTTGGAAATATAGCAAGGTATGCACCTAAGATACCTGAAATTGCACCTGATGCACCAACTGCAGGAATTGAACTTGTTGGATCAACAACAATGTGAGCTAGTCCTGCAACTAATCCCCATAGAAGGTAAACTCCAAGAAACTTGGCTCTTCCAAATTTTAATTCAATGTTATCTCCAAAAATCCACAAAAACAACATGTTCCCTCCAAGGTGCAAAAGACCTCCGTGTAAGAATGTCGAGCTGAGCAAAGAAACAAAAGGCATGTCTGGACAAGGAATTTGGGTTCCTTGAATCATTATGTCACCTGAACCTGTGATACAGGTGGGAACAGCTCCCCATTCAAAAAACAATTGGGCAGCACGTGCGTTGCTAAATTCCCAAAACTGACCCGTGTATGCTATTTCATAGAGAAATACAGCCACATTGATTATGATTAAAAGAATTGTTAGTTTTGGTTTGAATCCGGGAGGATGAGGATTCTCATCTCTTAAAGGAAACATTAATGGGTTAGTTCACTCAAAATTTGTATAATAATATTTGTGCTAAAAAGCCAAGTTTCAAATTTTAATAATAAATTGTTAGAAAATGGTTAAAAGCATCCATGATATATCAAAATCAATGAAAATAAAAACATCGACTTTCTTGGGACTTTTTGTTATTATTGCGGGATTAGCTGCAACAATGCCATCAGCATTTGCAGCAGAGGTTAGCGTCCCAGCTGGTTCTGCAGTTCCCGGATGTGAGGATACCAACGAGTGTTGGTTTCCAGCTGAAATCTCTATAGGTGTTGGTGAAACAGTTACGTGGTCAAATGATGATACTGCTGCTCACACAGTTACTGCTGGAGATCTAAAAGTTGATTCAGATGCTGTTGGATTAGATTTTCCAAATGGATTTGACAGTAGCTTATTCATGGCAGGTACAACATTCGAAGTAACATTCGATATAGCTGGAACATATCCATACTTCTGTATGGTTCATCCATGGATGGCTGGAACAGTAATTGTTGGAGAAGCAATGGCTGAAGAAGCTATGATGAGTGGCGTGTACTTAGGTCTGGATATAGATCCTATGTTACCATTTGATAATACTGCAAATGACATGGTTACACTCTCATTCACTGCAAAATCAGATGAGCTTAAAGGAACTAAAATGACAAGTATGATAATTGATCATCTAGACTATAAAGTCATGATATCAAAAGATGGCAATGAGATATGGAGTGAACGGTTCCATGAACATGATGGCAACCTTGAACTACAAATAACACCTTCTGAGGGATCCTTTACCGTAACAGGTGGTGAAGAGGTTGGAAGTACTGAAACAAAAGCATTCATGATATCAGGACCAGTTTTTATGGATAACGGTAACTACCAAATAACTGCACAAATAGTTGGAATCGAATTCAATCCTTTATCGACTCCACTTACAGATGACTTTAACATGCAAGTTGTTCCAGAGTTTGGTACCATAACAATGATGATTCTTGGTGTATCCATAGTAAGCATCATAGCTATAACAGCAAAATCAAAAATAATTCCAAAACTCTAAACTCTTCTTTTCTTTTTTTAACAAAAAATTACTTGCTGAAAATTTTTGTTCTGTTAAATTCTCTATACTCTATTTTTATTATGTGCTATAAATGCAAGCCACGCTGTTGAAAGTGCTAATCCTATGGTTTGATGATTATTTAATGGAGGCGCCAATCCCATAATAGCAAATACAAAAAATATTGTCACAGCTACTAAAGCAAATTTTGTTAGAGAAACCTTACCAAGCGCTATTATACCTCCAAGAATAATCTCAACTAGAATAATAACCACTAAAAATGAATATACTTCATTTGCAGCTAAACCTTCACTTAGGGGGCTAGAAAGTTGAATCCATCCAATATGTCTGTTAATATTTACAATATGATCCACTGCCCATAGAAAAAGAACAGCGGATATCGAGTATCTAATAACCCACAAGAATTTCAAAAATTTCTCAGTTTTGGCTTTCTTCCATGTGGAATTGGTCAGAACTAAAAGACCTGCAATACCAATCAAACCTATATCCTGAGGATAGCTCGATGGATACTGCGCTGTCAATAAAATGACTAATAGGAAAAGAATGACAGCAACAGAAACCCAACGAATCTTTACTCCAGCAAATAATAATGCTGCAAAAATTAGTTCAACTACACCAATAGCATAAATCGATGAACTGAGATCCTGAAAGGGAAGAATAACTTTTACTCTTTCTGTTGCAGAAAACCATGTCAAATAAAATTCATGTATGATAAATTTATCAATACCAAACCATAAGAAAACTATCCCAAGACCATATCTGGGAAGATCATTGAGATAGACAAAATATTCCTTAACTAACAACGTGCAGCTAAATAAAACCGCACTGAAATTTAAATAAAAATAATGTTTTTTTAAAACAAATTATTGCTAAACTATAATGCTAGTCAGATACATTATAATCATTCCTACAGCAATCCCTGATGCTACTGCTGCACTTGAAAGATTTTTGTCACCTTCTTCTCGTATCCACCTCAATATGGTGATTATTACTTGGAATATTGCACCAGCACCAATTGAAAGAAACACTACGGTCGCAAATGGAGAATAAATAAATCCGCCTACCCATGCACCAAAAATAGCAGGAGCGCCGGCAATCATTCCCAATACTGCAAGCTTTCCTATCAATGCTTTTCCTATCCTTGCTTCTCCTCGGGACATTGGTGCTGCAATGGCAATACCCTCAGTTGTATTGTGCAAAGCAAATCCCACTATTAGAAAAGTGCTAAACGCAATTGAGCCAATACCAACAGCTGCTCCGATTGCGAGCCCTTCTCCAAAATTATGCAGTCCAATGCCTATTGCGATCATCAATGCAATTGCCACGGGTTTTGCAATTCTAGATGATGCTGCTCTTTTTATTAATTTTTCTGCAGTATAGTATAATCCAAGGAAGGATGCTACAATGACTGTGGCTACAAGCAATACGCCGTTAAAGCTCTGAGAAAGATTTTCGTCATAAACTTTAAGCGCCTCTTCAACAGAATCAATGCCTAAGAATAGTAATAGTCCTGCAGTGAGTGCCAAAAAGAAATGATATTTGCTTTTGCTGATTTTTTTGATAAACGGAAGCCAAAGCAATCCTATCATAACAGGTATTATTCCAACATAGGTTCCTATTATTGCAAAAAATCCAGCAAGCTCAAGACTTGGCTCTAATGCAGGCGCTGCAGCTTCTATTTCTCTTTCAAACCTTGTTCCGTCTTCGATGGTAAGACCAATTGTGTAGGGCTCTGCCACATTCCATTTAAAAGGAATTCGTACCACAGCTGACTCGAATCTTTCCAGAAATCTATCAGGTTCTATTGCTGCGGGCTGAATTCTATCGTTGACATCTGCCATCACAATCTCTACTGGAATCGGTCCGGTGTTTCTTACAGTTGCAAGTATCTCCGAGTCTACAAAATCAACCTTTTCAATAGTTATCTCAGGTAATGGTACACCGAAATCTAAAAGATCAGAGCCTGGACCAAAGATGTATGCTATCATAAGTATAAGAAACGCAAATGGGATTACTCCACTTGCTACCAGTTTGGCTTTTGATGGTTTTCTGCTAAGTTCCATATTCTATTTCTGTTTGTGATTTTTGATCTGGGTTGTCCTTAACTATGAATATTCCAATCCATCCCTTTTCTGAAAATTCTACTTTGTGAGCATGGAATAGATATTTTCCAGGATATTTATATTCAAATTCCATAATCCCTCTCTCGGTTTGAGAGAGTGTTATCATGTCGGTGTATGTAGAAGGAACAGTATCAGTTCCCGTAGGATAATAATAATACAAATTGCCATGCAAATGAAGATTGTTTATTGGATCAAATTCAAGCATATTCACTACATATACTCTGATTAATTCATTGGTGTTAATTTGGATGGGATGGTGCTGATAGTAAAATGGAATTGTGTTTGCAGCATAGAAATTATTTTCAGTATCAAAGTCTGTGTCAAATCCATTAAGAACCATTATCATTTCATCTGCTATAGGTCTGCCTTCTTTTGGATCAACTATGTAAACGCCATACAGGCCACGTGCAATGTGTTCTTCAAGCGGCATGATATGGCAGTGATATGGGTGAACACCAACAGGATCAGCAAACCATTCATACGTAAATTGTCCTCCAGGTCCTACTGGTTCGAAAACTCCATCCATTTCAGCGGGATGGATTCCATGAAAGTGCATTGTGTGTTCCCTTGAACCATTATTGATGAATTTTATACGGACAAAGTCACCTTCAGTAACTCTTATCGTTGGGCCTGGAACCGTTCCGTTAAAGGTCCATACATTAAAGAATACCCCTGGTGAGATCTCCATTACTTTATCGTCTTCTGCAATAATTGTAAATTCTCTCAGAGTGGTACCATCAGGCAACTGTGAAACTCGTCCATAGTTGAACTCTCGCAAATATTCCATTGGATCAAATTCCATAGTTGATGCAACGTAAAGAGGATCAATTATCTCACCTGTTGTTTTTACAATAGCGCCGGTATGGGTAACAAAGATTTTTTCCTCTAATTGTGCATCAATCCCTTCAGAAAATACAAAATAAAGTGTTGATGCTGCAATGATTACAGACATGGATATAATCATAAATCTAGTGCGTGATTTTTCCATGATTTACACTTGAAAATCATCTAGTGTATATATAAAGTTAGCCTAGACTAACTTTTTTAGTATAATGCAAATATGTTAGTATACTACAAATTTGGAGGAGTGTGATTAATCAAAATAATTCAATTAAATATGCATTGAATCAGTCATCTAGTCTGTAAATCGTGATCGTATACAAGATTGTAAAATTGCTGATTAACAGTTCTTATCAAATGTTAATTAAACTCGAATTATTCCTTGCTCAACAAGATGCTTTATTCCAAAAACAAAATCAGCATCGGATATTTGGCCGTCTGCCCACCAGCCAGCGTTGTTTTTTATCCAAGATGGAATTATCAAATTCTCGCCTCCAATGTCTCTACTTATAGGGATTTTGATTATCTCTTGATTTATCATAAATTCAATACCTCTTACAAAGATGTTGTCATCAAGTCTATCTTCTGACCACCATTTTGCATTTGTTTTCATCCATTGTGGAATTAAAATCTCCTCCCCTGGAGTCCATCCTTCTGCAAAACCCGTTATCAAAAGCTCACCAGTTTCTCTGGGTTCCACCCCAAATGATACATGCCAGTTTCCATACTCATCTATGCGTTGAATAAACTGTTTGGGTTCACCATTTAAGTAAACATTGAATTTTTCACTATCAGTAAAGTGTGGAAACTCAAAGCTTGCATAAGTTTCAAGAGCAAAGCTAGTTTGTGTTTTCATAGAAAGCTCAGTACCTTTGTCATTGAATTTTGCGTCATAATACCAACTACCAGAATCATAACGAAAATAAAATTTCTCTGCGTTTCTTTCAGCGTATATGGGAACTATCGTCGTGTCACTGGGAGCAAAACAGCTATAGTAGTAAATTTCATCTATAATCGAGGGATCAGGATGCATTGAAAAGTTCCTTATCTCGCCGGGCTCCATTTTTTCAATCATTTCAATGTTTTGTCCCATGTCAAGTATTCCATCAAAACCATGTATTATAGCAAAAACTTTATGTTGTAAACTGGGGATTTCCCATTGTTAATTATCCGTCCAGTAAGATGCCCATCTTTATGTTTTATTAGAGTGTCATCATAGATTACCTCAATTTTTAATGGAATTTTTTCAGTAGTAATGAATGAAATTACAGGTTTTTTGAGGATTGGGAATTGGCTAGTAATCTCTGGAAATTTGATTTTAAATGGTAGTTCTTTTGATGGGAAAATTGTAACGTATTCAAATGATTTTGAGATAATCATTTTATCATTTTGTATATTGATCAGTACAGTCGGAATAACAGGAAATTCTTCAGAATTTTTTATTTGCTCCTATTACAGTATAAACTCCATTTGCATCAAAGTAGGAAGTTAATTCATCTTCAGGTATCCAAACTTCAGCATATGCAACTTGTTGGATACCAAAGAACACTAAAAAAATACTCAAAGTCAGGATTATTTTTTTAATAAATGACAGCAATTTAAAGAGAACTTAAAATATCTCCCATTTTATGTCCATGAACTAGAATCTTTTTTCCAGATTCTTTTACCATCAACAAAGACTTGGTCTTTTTCCTCAAAAACTGTATGCCATTTTCCATTTGACGGAAAAATTTTGTTCATATGATCAATTTTTTTATTTGTTGGATATTTGTTCATTAATGCTCCCCATTTCATGTTAGGAATTTTTGGCATTATTTCATTGATGTCTCTCATGATTTATCATCTCTTACTTTCAAACTGATATTATACCGTTTGCAATCAAAAATTGTAAACCACCAGCAAAGTCTTTATCAGAAATTAATCCTTCAGCCCACCAACCAGCATTATTTTTAACCCAATCAGGGATTACTGATTCACCATCCTGTTGTTTTTCAGTAAGCGGAACTTGAATGATTCCCTCTTTAATCATAAATTCAATGCCAGATGCAAAGTCCGAATCATCAATTAATCCTTCAGCCCACCAACCAGCGTTGTTTTGAACCCAATCAGGAATTGAAATTGATTTTTGTTCAGGGATGGGTTTTGGAGTTGGTGTAGTTGTTGGAGCACCTGACCCTACTTCAAGGAGTCCAGAACCAATTCCCGCATAGGTTGATTCATAATTAATTCCAGTTCCAAATACAAGAACATCTATCCTGTAGCTTCCTTGGGATGGAATGTTTATTCTTTGAATATCAATTCCTTCCGTGGCTACGATTCCTAGATTGTTAGGATCATCTCCAGTATTTTCAAATATTATCTCATTAGAATTTTGGTCAATTACAGTATATGAGTATCGGATGTCTTTAATGAGGTTCCTAGATGGATCAAAAAACGTAAATTCAAATGGTATTTCATCGCCTTTGCCATATCTACTATCCCAAGCAATGTTTACGGTAGTTGGCGTTTTTTGAGTTTTTGTTTCTAGATCAACAAGATAAAATTCTTGAGAATTTCGTGTAAACGAGCTTTGTGGTACTAATTTGAAAGTGGCTAACTTGTTGTCATAATTCCCAGGACCAAGAACTTGATTGATCCTTTCTAATTCGTTTTTGGTTACGAGGAAGTGAAGAATGTTTGTATCTTCATAAGAATATGGATCCAATAGCAAAATTCTTTGATCTACTTCAACACTATTCATGTATCCCTTGAATTGTATGCCTTCAGCATATGGAGCAAAGCTCTTTGGAACTCTGACTTCTTCGTGAACCAGTGGTACTAATGAAATGTATTCAGGATCCCAATCAAATGGCATTTCAAAGTAGATTGAATTGTCCGAATTTTCAAATTTGAAATTGTACACATCATCATAGTAGGTCTTTATAATAACTGGAACTTCAGCTGCAGCGGTTGGAATTACAAAGTCTTGTTGTTGCGCAACACTCACAAAGGTATCATAGGTTAGACGTTTTGTTATTAGAGTTGTTGGGCTGCTTGCACCTTCAATGTCAACTCGAATATTATAAAGACCGCCTTTATCAAAAATTGGCCCTACAATAAGGGGGCTTCCTTCATTTGGAACATAAAGAGCCAGTGGTGCACTCGCATGTTCTGAGGCAAAGTATTTTGTACATTTCCATAGTTCTAGTTCTGTGCATCCAATTACAGGGCGAATGTCTAAGTTAAGAACTCCATCTACATCATAAAACAAATTTCTGGCTAAGAGTTGACCACTTCGCCAAATTTCAATACGATAAGTTACTTTTTCTAAAGTTATATCTGTTAATGTATCAAAAAATCGTACTTGAATTTTTGCCTTATCAACCTCACCTACTGTAATATCTGAAGGAGTCAACATTGTACTTACTGTGACTTCCATTCCAGCAAAACTGATTGGAGGTGCTTGGTCTCCTCCTAAACCGTGACCAAATACATTGTCAACAAAGGTAGGAATAGAAAAAAATACAATTAGGATGAATATTAGTACTAATTTAGATGACAATTAATTGTCGTTGATGTGATTTCCTTATTTAAGTATACGACAAAATTATCAGGTCTAAAACTTGTAGGTTTGAAATTGTGGCAAATTTTTATTACTAGCATAAAAAAAATATGTCTGTTGAAAATTCTGTTTTTTTTATTTGTAGTTCCGTTTTTATTGATTCCTGCCTTTTCTGAAAACTCACAAGTTTTACCAACTGAGAAAGGAACACTTGATGTTGATTTTTCAACTGAGCCTTCTGAACCAGCTCCAAATGAGGTGATAAAGCTAAAAATTGATTTTATAAATCCTTTTACAAACAGAATACAAGAACATATTGATTATATTGTTACAGTTTCAAAGGATGATAAAAATATTTTTGGACCAATTCCATTAACGCATACTTCGTCAGGTTCTGTAAAAATTCCTGTTCAAACACAAGATGAAGGACTGTACGTTGCTTTGATAGAAGTTTCAGGAATATTATTCCAACCAATTCCTCCAGAAACAGTATCATTCAATTTTGTAGTTGGTGACATTAAAACAAATAGTGGAGTTTGTGAGCCTGGAACTAAACTAGTTGAGGGTGTTTGCAAAATTGTCAAAGAACCAAATGGTGGAGGATGTCTTATTGCAACAGCTGCATTTGGAACTGA
>SMUY01035374.1_pt1 | contig 28045 bp, 26 predicted proteins | sample 2456441 | NCBI WGS metagenome assembly SMUY01 (sample SAMN11095931, study PRJNA526329) | marine sediment metagenome | biome: Marine sediment; feature: Surficial sediment; material: Deep marine sediment; isolation source: Hadal surficial sediment | place: Pacific Ocean | collected 2014-11 | depth...
AACTCCCGGACCTTTTTCAATGCCGGGATGAGTACCAAGCAGTTGAAGCAGTATTGCCGGCTGGACGACGCGTCGAAGCAAATCATGGCATTGGCGATCGACAAGATGGGGCTCAGCGCGCGGGCGCACGACCGCATCCTGAAAGTCTCCCGTACCATCGCCGACCTGGACGGCATGGAGTCCCTCAGCGCAGAACATGTCGCCGAATCCATTCAGTACCGCTCCCTCGACCGGGAAGGTCATTTTTAAAAAATTCCGCTTTTTTTACTGATTCCTACCGACCTGAACCTTCGCAATAAAAACTCGCCCGTTTGGAGGTTTTTCTTTAAACTGATTTATAAGGCGGCGCACTTCCTTCCTGCCAACCAATCTCTGATGGCCGGGCTGGCAACCATGCAACTTATCACTAAATTTAATACGCTGATTGCTTTTTGCGCATTGTACTCCCTTACGAGTTCCATCCTTGCGTATTCCGGAGAATGGACTTCAGACAGGACGGGCACGGACCTTTTCTATACTTTTTCTACTAATTTTCTGATTGCGTGGTGGGTTAAGGACGATATGAGCCAAAAACGATTTTACGGGCCTTACGAATTTCCAGCTTTTGTTTTTTTTGGAAGGCCGGTGGTTTTTCCCTATTATTTGATCAAAACCCGGGGTGGAAAAGGAATCCTGAATACGGCCGGTTTTTTTACTTTGATCATGGCGCCCTATTTACTTGCCGCGATCATTTATTTTGTATATTGGGAAATGTGATCATTTTATTTTCCTTCAACCTGCAAAACCATGTCCCAATCACACATCGAATATCTGGACCCGAAGTTTGATCCTGCTCAGTGGGTCGCCGCGACCCGCAAGCGGATGGCGCTGGTAGTGTATATCGACTGGATGTTTTTCAGCGTATTCCTGGGCCTGGTCAATTACGCCGCGCTTGCCATGAATCCAGGATGGACTCAACTTTCTTTTCCCGTCCAGTTAATGTCTTTCATCTCGCTGGAGCTAGTGTTTTGCCGGATTGATATGCCCTCCCCCGGTACCCACCTGCTGAGTATTCGGATGGTGAAGGTGCGGGTCCACGATTCCCGCCTGTCCCGCATCCTCAACAACCGCCTGCCAATGGTGGACTGCCGCATCAAAACCGGAGAGTCCTGGCTGACGATGATCCTGGCCGTACTTCTGCTCAATAACGGAGTCAAGGGACTGGTCCGCTGGACGATGTGGACTCCGCCGATTCCACTTTTCGGAATGGAGTTTTCTGATACCGTCGCCTATTCCGCCATGGCCGGAATGGGAGCGGCGGAATGCCTTCTAGCCTACCTGGTGTTCCAACTCCGGCCCAGCGCGTTGTTTCTTGGACTGGGATATTTCATACTGCAATTAGCCTCCACTGTCACGAGTTGGGCATTATGGGATCCTTGGATCACGGAATACACATTACGTCGAAGAGATTTTCAGGGCCTGCCCATCCGCGATGGGGAAATCGAATTTTTACAGAACATCACTCCGGAAATCCTGGTCGCAGTCATTACCGCCTTCCTTCTGGCTTTCTTGTGGGCACACAAACAATTGAAACATAAAGCCTCCTAACCCTGCCGTTTTCAAAAATTTGTCAATTAATAGCCCCTGCGCTATTGACCCACCGCCCAAAAAACGTATATTCTAAGCGGTAATTGTGAAGGCACACAACCGTCGAGAAGCGGGGAATCCAAGCTCTCCCGTAAATTTCCGGATCAGCTGACCGCTGCCAGGATGATTTCGACATTTATAACTCGTTAGGAGATCACCATGAAGAAATTGAACGTGCCGGGGTTGCTGGGATTAATCATGGGCTTGGTCCTTATGGTTCCGGCCTTGTCGCAGGCCGACCCCAGCAAAGCCGATCCTTGCGCGCATCACAAAGATCTGGATCAAATGAATCTGTGCCGCGCCTTTGAAATCGATAAGGCCAAAACAGCCGAGCAGAAAAAGAATCGCTATCAAAATAAAAACCACTCCATTTATTACTGTTCCCTCATCAAAGACCGGGAACTCCAAAAATTCTGTTTTGCGGTAGCGAGCCAGACCCAATCCGGATGCGCCAATATTGTGGACGCCAAGCTGGAAAAGGAATGCAACGCTAAAATAAAGTAAACGCTCTTTGGCGTCTGGAATGCCCGCCGGGATCTGGCGGGCACTTTTTTTGGCCGACCCGGCGCGGGGTCCTGGCCTCCGCCTCCCTTCAGCCCCTGAAATCAAGGCCTCCCGGGGGCTCCCGAAAAACTCCGGGCGGAAGCCCCAACCTGCGGGAAAAGCGCCGGGACATTCAGCATATAATTGAATTCAAAAGAGTTATAGAGCCACTGGCCGGCCCCTTCCAATAATTCTATTTACATCTCCTTTAAAATCATAATAATAGATAGAAGCGGACTATTGACTTGCTGAAAACGGAAAAAGCTTTTAATTCAACGGAACCTACGGGTCGGACATCATGGATTCTTTGGATTATCACCAAATCAAAGGGTACTGCCGGGAAGCGTTGGAAATTTCTGACGAATACGGAGTGCATGACGGCTTGGTTTATTTGATCGGCGAAAAATTCTGCCCACTCATTGTTGCGGTGAAGGAGGCCGAGTCCAAAGTCAAGTACCTGTACCCTTCCGATGACAAAGACACCGCCCCCCATGGTCACAGTAAAAACGATCTTTCGGTTCGGAAAAGTTATTTACTGACGGTCGAAACCACCTATCAGAAATCCCTGGAGTGTCTGGAGGATTTAAGGCATTTGCGGAACGATTTCATTTTGGAAATCAAAGAGGCGTTCGAGCTTTCAGATATTCAGGACTTCCTGGAATCCTATCCCCGGTTGGGTTTTAAAGACAAAAAACAGCCTTTTTGGGAACAGGCTTTGGAGGAAGGTGACGCCGACAGCCTGGAGTACGAGGATATTTTGTCGGAGGTGGACGATATCTTCATGGTGCGGGAAATCAAAAAATACTTTTTTTGATTCGTGGTTGTGAACCGGGAAATCGGCCTCTTCCCTTATGAAACCCTTCACCGGATTCCTGTTTTCCCGGTTCCCTGTGGCACCATGAAATCCAAACTCAACCAGCAGACCCGCCTGATTCTCGCCTTTGTTATTCTCTGTGTCATGACGGGTGGCATTTTATTCACGGGACCCGGTTTCAATTTCGCCCTGCAAGTGATCCTCGCTTCATTGATGCTGTTTTTCCTGTTCTGGCTGATCACCTGAGTTATCGCATCCACAGTAAAACCAACACCCCCAGCCCCGCCAGCACCGCAATGCCCAAAGTGATCCAAACCTGTTGTTGCACCTTTGCCACGCCTGCGCGGGTCGTTTCCCGGATATCTTTAAGAGAACCCTGCACCTCCTCGCGAACCACATCGCCGAGCTTCGCCCGCAACTCCACCATACCCTGACCCACCTGCTTCCGGATCGTTCCCTCCAGTGCGCCCAGAAGTTTCTGGTTTAAAGCGTCGGACTTTTTATCGATTTCCCTCTGTACCATTTCCCGCGCTTCAAATTTCATTTCATCCATCTGGTGGCGGATCACATCCAGCCGCCCCTGAATGATTTTTTCCAGTTTGGGTTCGATATTTTCCTGGATCCGCTCCAGGCTATCGCGCGCATTCTGAATCGCCTCGTGAAGGCTTTCCTCAATCTCTTCCTCCAGCGCTTCCTTGCGCGATTCCACATGTTCGGATAACAGCACGGTTTTTCCCTTGAGCTCGGATAACAGCTTCAACGTTTCCCGGGCGCGTTGTTCGTCTTCGGGGGAAAAGGTTGTCATAAAGGTCCAGAGTTAAAAAGGTGGGTTTGCCTTAGGTACTCCAACCCACCATCGATTCATAAAAAGAAAACCGTTGCCTGAAATCATACTCCATTCCCCGGCAAAAGTATCCCCACCAGGCGTTCCTTGACAACCCCACCCCTGCGGGTTAAAGTTTATAATATATTGATTTTAAAGGAGCCTGCCTTGCAGAGTTGGATCGAAAAATTCAGCTGTCATCTGGTGGCGGAAAAAAGCGCATCGGAGAACACGGTGGCCAGCTATCTCAACGACCTCCATCAGTTTTCCTCGTTTTTAAAAGAGTCCGGACACGCCTGCAATTCAAAGCAAACCATCGACATCAAACAGATCGACCGCCTCGCCCTCCGGTCCTTTATGGCCCACCTGCATGCGAAGGGTTTTACCGGAACCACCATGAGCCGCAAGCTGGCCTCGCTCAGTTCGTTTTTCAAATTTCTCTGCCGCGAGGGATACCTCAAGAACAATGTGGTCAAATCCATACCCGCTCCCAAAAAGAAAAACTATCTCCCCTCCTTTTTATCGGTGGATGACATCTTCCGCCTGGTGGAATTGCCCGAGGCCGCCACCTATATCGGGTCGAGGGACCGCGCCATCCTCGAAATATTTTACAGCACCGGAATGCGGATCAACGAACTGGTGACGTTACAGATGGATTTCATTCATCTCGAAAGCCGGCGGGTCAAGGTGCTGGGAAAGGGTAAAAAGGAACGCTGGTTGCCGCTGGGGAAAAAAGCTATTGCGGCGCTCGAGGATTATCTGAACCGGAGGCAGATCCTGATCCGGACGAAAAAGCCGGACCCTGCACCCACCGCGGTCTTTTTAAATACGCGGGGAAGCGGCTTGACCGCCCGGGGCGTCCGCAAAATCGTCGGAAGCTATCTCGATCAACTGGTATCGGGGCGCTATTCACCGCATTCGCTCCGCCATTCCTTCGCCACCCACCTGCTGGAAGGCGGGGCCGATCTGCGCACCATACAAGAGATGCTGGGTCACGCCAGCCTGTCCACCACCCAGAAATACCTGCACCTGACGGTGGACCGGCTGATTGAAACCTACGACCGGGCCCACCCCCGGGCACAACTCCCAAAATCCCTGTCACCCAAACACTCTTGAGGCAAAAGAACAAAAATTTTCCCAAGCCTCTCCCCGAAAAGAGAGGCTTGGGAACGGAAGCGTTCAACAGGAGAAAAGACTATTCCATTTGAAATGTGTGCATGATCTCATCAAACACGGGATCATACTGCCAGCCTGAATCCCTACCGGTTGTCGCGGTGACAACCAACTTTTTCCCCATGGGTTTTTCAAAAAAGTAAAATGTCTGGGTGAGCTCGAAATCATTGAACTCCGTGTGAGTGATGAGCTTAACCCCATTGTGATTCCCGGCGAAAAACGGGGTTTGGCTAATTAATTTTGCCTTCATTAATTTTTCCAGATGCACAAAACTCAATTGAATATAGGTGTCCATCGGCCCGCTGTAATGTTCTTCCTGAAGATTGATATTGGGCGTAAAATTACCGACACGGGTGCCAAACAAACCTTTATACGGCGAACCGGGAAAATCCCTGACGGTCCAGCCATCCGGGGGATTCACCGAATAACCACCGCCCAATTCCTCGGCGGAACCAATCATCGGCCAACTGAGCAGCAGGGCGAAAACCAAAAAACCAGTCCATTTTTTCATAACAAATCTCCTCTTAAAACTTTTCTGAACCCCGCAGGGTCCAGGCCCCCACCATTCATAAATCGGCCCCATTGCCTTTGACAGCATAGGGGCGCGCCGCGGATCCTCAATCCAAACTATCATCTATGTAAATTAGTATAAGATCGCTTGAGCTTATAGTATAGTGAAAACACCGGAAATCCGACCCTCCGAAAGGCCCGTCGGATAACAAATAAATATTTGATTAAGAACGCATTATCGCGAAAACTCCGGGTATGAAAAACGCCATCAAAAAGGTTAAAATAGCCCCATGACCCAGCACCCGGAAATTCACGGCACCACCATTCTGGTGGTGCGGACTAATGGTAAAGTTGCAGTGGGCGGCGACGGCCAGGTCACCCTGGGCAACACCATCATGAAACACACCGCCAGCAAGGTCCGCCGGATGTATAAGGATAAAATCATCGGTGGATTCGCCGGCAGCACGGCCGACGCCTTCGCCCTGTTTGCCCGGTTCGAGGAAAAGCTGGAAAAGTACAACGGCAACCTCGCCCGCTCGGCGGTGGAACTGGCCAAGGACTGGCGCACCGACAAACTGCTGAGACGCCTCGAGGCCCTGCTGGTGATCGTCGATGAAGAAAAATCGTTTCTGATCTCCGGCACCGGCGACGTGATCGAGCCCGACGACGGCATCATGGGTATCGGCTCCGGCGGCATGTTCGCCCAGGCTGCCGCCCAGGCCCTGGCGGCGCACACACAGATGGGAGCGCGGCATATAGTGGAAGAGGCGATGAAGATCGCCGGGTCCATTTGTATTTATACCAATTCGAACCTCACGATTGAGGAACTGTAATTTATGGAACCCGCATTGGAAAGACCCAAAACCGCGGAGCAGTCCCGGCAGGATTTCATGGCGTCGCTGACGCCGAAAAAAATCGTCAGCGAACTGGACAATTTTATCGTCGGGCAGACCCAGGCCAAGCGGGCCGTGGCCATCGCCCTGCGCAACCGGTGGCGGCGGCTACAACTGCCCGAGAACATGCGGGACGAAGTGGCGCCCAAAAACATTCTCATGATCGGCCCCACCGGCGTCGGCAAAACCGAAATCGCCCGGCGGCTGGCGAAGCTGTCCCAGTCTCCCTTCATCAAGGTCGAAGCGTCCAAGTACACCGAGGTCGGTTATGTCGGGCGCGACGTCGAATCGATGGTACGCGATCTGGTGGAGTTGACCAAACGCATGGTCCAGGAGGAAATGGAACAAGCAGTTCAGGAAAAAGCCCGGGAATATGCCGAAGAACGCCTGCTGGATATCCTGCTGCCCCCGCACCCGAGCCATGAGACGCCAGGAAGCGGGGAGTTCGCGTCCGATACCCTCGGCAAACAGCAGTACGAACAGACGCGGGAAAAATTCCGCGGCTATCTGCACGACGGACGGTTTGAAGACCGGGTGGTGGAAATTGAAATCGAAGAGCGGTCGGGTCCCATGATGGAAGTCATCTCGCCTCCCGGCATGGAGGAGATGGACAGCAACATCAAGGATATGCTCAGCAACCTGATGCCCAAGAAAATCAAGCACAAAAAAATGAAGGTGCCCGATGCGCTGAAAGTCCTGACCCAGCAGGAAGCGGAAAATTTGATCGATCACGACAAGATGGTGCAGGAGGCCATCGACAGGGCGCAACAGAGCGGCATCATTTTCATCGACGAGATCGACAAGATCACCGGACGCCAAAGCATGCAGGGACCGGACGTGTCGCGGGAAGGCGTTCAGCGCGATCTCCTGCCGATCGTCGAGGGCTCCAGCATCAACACCAAATACGGGATCGTCAAAACCGATCACATCCTGTTCATCGCCGCCGGCGCGTTTCATGCGTCGAAACCGTCGGACTTGATTCCGGAATTTCAGGGCCGGTTCCCGATCCGCGTCGAGCTCGAATCGTTGACCGAGGAGGATTTTTTCCGCATTCTGACCGAACCGGACAACGCGCTGATCAAACAGTACACCGGCCTCCTGGCAACGGAGGACGTGCATTTGAGATTCGAAACCAGCGCCATCCGGGAAATCGCGCGGATGTCCGCCTACGTCAACGAACGCACGGAGAACATCGGCGCACGGCGGCTCCAGACAGTCATGGAAAAACTGCTGGAGAGCATTTCGTTCGACGCGCCGGACATGAAAAACCAGAAATGTGATATCGACGCCGCTTACGTGATGAACAAACTGAAAAACATTATCGAAAACGAAGACCTGAGCCGGTACATCCTCTAACCGACCTATGAAAAAAAGCATCCAGAAAGCGGAAGTCCTGATCGAAGCCCTCCCCTTCATCAAAAGGTTTTACAACAAGACCCTGGTTATCAAATACGGCGGCAGCGCCATGGTCTCCGAGGAGTTGAAAAACAACTTCGCACTGGACGTAGTGATGATGAAATACATCGGCATCAACCCCGTCATTGTCCACGGCGGCGGACCGCAGATCGGCAAAACGCTGGAGCTGTTCGGCATTCAGTCGAAATTCATCGACGGCCAGCGCGTCACCAGCGAAGAAATGATCGACGTGGTGAAAATGGTACTGGGCGGCAAGATCAACCAGGACATCGTCTCCCTCATCAATCGGCACGGCGGCAACGCCGTCGGCATCACCGGCAAGGACGGCGATTTGATCCAGGCCAAACGGTTTCGCAAGGTCAAAAAATGTCCCGAAACCAACCGGCCGGAGATCATCGACCTCGGCCTGGTCGGCGACATCAAACGGATCAACGCCAATATCCTGAACACGCTCGACCGGGCGGAGTTCATCCCTGTCATCGCCCCCATCGGTCGCGGAGAAAATGGGGAAACACTGAATATCAACGCCGATTTCGTCGCCGCTAAAATCGCCGGTGAGCTGAAAGCGGAAAAACTGTTGCTGATGACGGACATCGAAGGCGTCAAGGACAAAAACGGCAAACTGATCACTGGCCTCACCAGGAAAGAGGCGCAAAAACTGATCCGGTCCAAGGTGATCAAGGATGGCATGCTGCCGAAGGTGAACTGTTGCCTGGAAGCGCTCAAGGAAGGGGTGGCCAAAACCCACATCGTCGACGGCCGGGTGAAACACGCCCTGCTCCTGGAACTATTCACCCAGGCCGGTGTCGGCACCCAGATCGTCGAAAAGTGAGCCGGCGTAGCGCCGGGGCTTACTTTGCAGAGACGAAATATCGAATTGCACCGTTATCTCCGCCATCCGGGGTTTTAAATTTACCTGCGGAGGTACTCCGCTTGCGCTCAACGATTCTCTTTTGCCGTTGCCGTCAGCAAGTTCCCCATCCGGGCAGGAGCCGGGCGGCAAACCGCGGCAGGTAAATTTAAAACCCAGGCTGGCGAAAGTAACCTTTCGACCGCACTAATTTGCCCCTGCGAAATCTGCTCCGGCGCTACGCCGGTTGACATCGCATTCGGGGCTTGCTAGTTTAAGAGCCACAACCGATCTTCAACCCTTATTTATTCAACTGTTATGAGCCGAGTGATTCTTGACGAACGAAGCCGCACCATTCTTCTGGAGACGATCAACGATTTCGTAGTCACCGCCGAGCCGGTAGGCTCGCGCACGCTCTCCAAAAAGCTGTCGCAACGGCTGAGCCCCGCCACTATCCGCAACGTGATGGCGGACCTGGAAGACCTGGGCTACCTGTACCAGCCGCACACCTCCGCGGGCCGCGTTCCGACGGATCGGGGCTATCGTTATTTCGTCAATCAAATCCTCGACGCGCAGAAACTGCAGCCGGTCCCGCCCATCGTCAGCGATCCCCAGCCCTACCGCAACACCCAGACGCTGGAAGAAGTGCTGGTTTCCGCCTGCAGTCTGCTGTCGCAGAATTCCCATCAGACCGGGTTGGTGATGATCCTGGGTTTCTGGAACCTGTCGCTCAAACACATCGAGTTCATGCGTATCGAAGGCAAGCGCGTGCTGGCGGTCTTCATCTCGGATATGGGCGTGGTGAAGAAAAAGGTCGTGCGCCTCAAGGAAGAAATCCCGCAGGACCACCTGGCCGCCCTGGCCGCGTACCTGAACGAAGAGTTTACCGGCTACTCCCTGAATTCCATTCAGGTCGAACTCCGCCGCCGCATGCAAACCGAAAAAGAACATCACGACCAGTTGATGAAGAAGGCGCACGCATTATGGAACCGGATGTTTACCGATGATGAAGAGGATGGCGAACTGCTGATCGAAGGGGTAACTCACATGCTCGACCAGCCCGAGTTTTCCGCCGATCTGGAAAACATGAAAAAACTGATGAAAACGGTGGAGGAAAAAAACAAACTGATTAAACTGCTGGACCTGTGCATGAAACAAAACGGGCTGAGCATCATCATCGGCGAAGAAAACGCCGAGGAAGATATGCAGTCGGGCAGTCTGATCGCGCAGAACTACCGGCTGGATGACCAGAACATCGGCACCCTGGCAATATTCGGTCCGAAGCGCATGGACTACCAGAAAATCATCGGTATCGTGAATTCCACCGCCAACAACGTGTCGCAAATCCTGTCGAGCAAAAGATATAAAGGAGCGTAACCAGGCTTATGAGGAAGAAGAAAAAAAAGATATTGATAGAAATCGAGCCGGAAGAAACCAAAACCCCTGAAGAGGAGGCCGCCGAAACGGAAGAGGCGCCCGTCGCCGAGGCGGTCGAGGAAGGCCCCTCGGAACTCGAAAAGGTACAACTGGAGGTGAAAGATCTCCGCGATGAAATGCTCCGGATGCGGGCCGACACGGAAAATCTCCGCAAACGCCTGCAACGCGAAAAACAGGACAGCGTCCAGTTCGCCAATGAAAGGCTCATCCGGGAACTGATCCCGATTTCCGAGAACCTCGAACGCGCCCTCGCCGCGCCCGACACCAACGTCGACAGCCTGAAGGAAGGCGTGCAGATGACCTCCAACCAGATCCTCGCCCTATTCAAAAAGGAAAAAGTCGAACCCATTCAGGCTGTGGGCGAACCCTTCGATCCCTCCCTCCACGAAGTGCTGAACCAGATCGAATCGCCCGACCACGAGGAAAATACGGTGATCGAGGAATACTCGAAGGGCTACCGCATGAACGGCCGGGTCCTGCTCCCCGCCCGAGTGGTCACCTCCAGGAAACCAACCCGAGAGGAACCGGAAGATCAGGACTCCGACAACGCCTCCACCGAAGCCGAAGCCCCGGCCTGACCGAAAAATTCCGCGCCATGCCTGAACTGCCGGAAGTCGAAACACTCCGGACCGCGCTCATTCCTCTGGTCCGCAACCAACGGCTGATCGAACTGAAATTCCTGCGCCCCGACCTGCGCTTTCCCATCCCCAGTCAACAACTGAAAAAAGAGATGGCGCAAACGGTCATCCAGGACGTCACGCGTACCGGCAAATACCTCCTGCTTCACAACGAGAAGGGGGCCATGCTGTGGCACCTGGGCATGAGCGGACGAGTGGTGCAACATCCCCACCTGCAACCGGAGGAAAAACACACGCACGCGGTGTTTCATTTCGCACCGGAAACGTATTTACACTTCATCGACCCGCGCCGCTTCGGTTGCATCCTCTGGGTGCCCAAGGATGAAGGTCATCCCCTGCTCGACCACCTTGGACCCGACCCGTTTTCGGAGGAGGCGACAGCCGCTTTATTCAAAGAACGCGCGCGCACCTGTAAAGGTCCTATCAAGGGTTTTCTGATGAATGCGACCCGCATCGCCGGCATCGGCAACATCTACGCCTGCGAGGCGCTGTTCGAGGCGGGGATTCATCCGATGAAATCCGCGAATAAACTCAGCCGGCCGCAATGGGATCGATTATTGACAGAGGTGAGAAACGTGTTGCGAAAAAGTATCAATGCCGGTGGCACCACCCTGCGCGATTTTGTCAATACCGACGGCAGTCCCGGCTACTTTGCGCTCGATCTCGCCGTCTACGGCAGAGAGGGGGAGCCCTGCCCGCGTTGCGGAAATCCCATCGTCCGCAAAGTCCACACCGCCCGCTCCACCTTCTTCTGCAAAACCTGCCAGAAAAGATAATTCCTCTTGGGATGCAAAATGGTATGCTAGGCGGCATGAATCCATCGATTGGGATTGTAACGTTGAACGCGAAGTTTATTCATTCGTCGCTGAGCCTGCGTTATCTGCGCAACGCGGCCCGGCGGGCGGGGTTTGCGAACGTCTGGATCAAGGAATTTATCATCAACCAGCCGGTCTGGAAAATCGCCGCGGAAATCCTGAAACAAGAGCCGGACGTGCTCGGCCTCAGTGTCTACATCTGGAACCGGAAGCAATGCTTCGAATTACTTGAAACATTGCAGAAGCAAAGTCCAAATTTGAAAATTGTGCTGGGCGGACCGGAGGTGTCTTTCGAGCCCGAACTGCCGAACGATTACACACTCATCGCCGGCGAAGGCGAAACCAAGTGGGTGGAGTATCTCAACTTTTGCACTAAGGGGGAAATGCCGCCGAGGGAAACACTGGAACGGTGGAACACCTACGGCAACGATCTGCCGGAACTCTATCCACCGTACATCGCAGAGGATTACCCCACACTCAAAAACCGCTACGCCTATATCGAAGCCTCGCGCGGATGTCCCTACCTGTGCTCGTTCTGCCTGTCGGCGCTCGACAAGAAAGTGCGGACCTTCGATGACGCGGACCTCCGCCAGCAAATCAAGCACCTCATCCAGAATGGCACGCGCAAGATCAAGTTCGTCGACCGCACCTTCAACCTGAATCCGAAACGCATGATGAGTCTCATGCAGTGGCTGACGCAGTTCGACGGCACGGAGTTTCATTTCGAAGTGGTCGGTGACCTGTTGAACGACGACATGATGCGCTTTCTCGAATCGGTGCCGCAGGGCATGTTCCAGTTCGAGATCGGTGTCCAGACCACGACCGAAGAAGTGCAGGACGCCATCCACCGCAAACAGAGCAACACAAAATTATTTAAAACGATACGAGCCCTCATCCAGCAGGACCGCGTACACATCCATTGCGACCTCATCTTCGGTCTGCCGGGAGAAACCCTGGACGAACTGCTGGAATCTTTCACAGAGGTTCTGAAACTCAAACCACACGAGCTGCAACTCGGCTTTCTGAAATTCCTGCCCGGCGCGCCGATTCGCGACAAGATCGAACCGCACCGGTACCGCTATCTGTCGTTTCCGCCCTACGAACTGCTGTCGCACAAAGACCTGTCGGCGGGTGAGGTCCGGTTCCTGAAACAGTTCACCGAGGTGTTCGACCTGTTTTACAATTCCAACCGGTTCCGGTTTTGCCTCGATCACCTGTTCCGGCGACAGCCGCCGGTGGAACTGTTCAAGCAACTGATGACCGCCCTCGAACGGGAAAACCGGGTGTTGAACGCGCTGTCGCTCGACCACCAGTACCGCATTTTTGCCGAGACCTTTAACCTCGACGCGGACCCGCTGGCGTGGGACCTCCTGCAACTCGATTACCTGGTCCACCAGCGCAGTTACCGCCTGCCGGAATTCATGAGAGCGCGGTTGGCATCGAACGGCTCCTCCCGCCACAAAACCTGGGACGGCGACCGCAAAACGATGGTGGTGCCGTTCCGCCATACGCTGGAATGGCTGGGTCCCGAGCCGAAACTCACTCCCGCGCCCTCCCCGGTGTATTACGCCGTGGCCCACGCCGAAGCCGAAACCGGCTACATGTCCCGGCCCCGGATCGAGCGGGTCGAGGCCTGATCCCACATTTTGATTCAATTTTTCCCAACGAGGGGTTATGATGTCGATTTTCCAGACCCAATCACCTCAATTCCCCCACTCCGGGGCCTGCTAGGAGACCCGCATGCCGGAGAGTCGTAAAGACAGCCTGAACCGGAAAAGCCGCCTGATCACGGAAGGCGACAAGCGTTCGCCCAACCGCGCCATGTTGCGCGCCGTCGGTTTCAACGACGGGGATTTTGAGAAGCCGATCATCGGCGTCGCCAACGGACAAAGCAACATCACCCCGTGCAACGCCGGCCTCGGCAAACTGGCGGACATCGCCATGGCGGAAATCAAAAACAGTGGCGGCATGCCGCAGATGTTCGGCACCATCACTATCAGCGACGGCATCTCCATGGGCACCGAGGGCATGAAGTGTTCGCTCATCAGCCGTGAAGTGATCGCCGACTCGATCGAAGTCGTCGGCCGCGGCGCCTGCATGGACGCGATGATCACCATCGGCGGGTGCGACAAGAACATGCCCGGTGCTTTGATGGCGCTGGCGCGGCTCAACATTCCCGGCATCTTCGTCTACGGCGGCACCATCAAACCCGGTCACCTGGGCGATCAGGACTTGACCGTCGTCAGCGCGTTCGAAGCGGTGGGTCAGTTCAGCGCCGGCTTGATCGACAGGGATCAATTGACCGCTATCGAAAAAAACGCGTGCCCCGGTTACGGTTCCTGCGGCGGCATGTTCACCGCCAACACCATGTCGTCCGCCATCGAGGCCATGGGGATGAGCCTGCCCTACAGCTCCACCATGTCCAACGAAGACAAAGAAAAGGAATTGAGCACCCAGCAGAGCAGTCTGGCCCTGTTTACGCTCTTGAAGAAAAACATCCTGCCATCGGACATCATCACGCGCAAATCGCTGGAGAACGCCGTCACCGTGGTCATGGCGGTGGGCGGATCGACCAATGCCGTTCTGCATCTGCTCGCCATCGCGCACAGCATGGGGGTTGAACTGTCGATCGACGATTTCGAGGCGATCCGTAAAAAAGTGCCGCACTTGTGCGATCTGAAGCCGTCCGGAAAATACGTGACGGTCGATCTGCACCATGCGGGCGGCATTCCGCAGGTCATGAAGATGCTGTTGAGCGCGGGACTGCTGCACGGCGACTGCATGACCGTCACCGGAAAAACCGTCGCGGAAAATCTGCAGAGCGTTCCCGGCGAGCCCGCTTCCAATCAGGACGTCATTTTGCCGCTCAGCGCACCGAAGTCGAAGGAAGGCCACCTGGTCATTCTCAAGGGCAATCTGTCGCCGGAAGGGTGCGTCGCCAAAGTGTCCGGCATCAAGGCGTACCGGATCGAAGGCCCGGCCAGAATTTTCAACTCGGAAGAAGAATGCCTGGACGCCATCATCGACGATAAAATCCAAGCCGGCGATGTCATTGTCATCCGCTACGAAGGTCCGAAGGGCGGCCCGGGCATGCGCGAGATGCTGGCCCCCACGTCGGCCCTGGTCGGCAAGGGTCTCGGTGACAAAGTCGGGTTGTTGACCGACGGCCGGTTTTCCGGCGGGACGTATGGACTGGTGGTCGGCCACGTGGCGCCGGAAGCCCAGGTCGGTGGCGCCATCGCCCTCGTGCAGGACGGCGACACCCTCACCATCGACATCGAGAAGCATCTGATCCAGGTCAACGTCAGCGACCAGGAACTGGAACAGCGGAAAGCGAAATGGCAGGCACCCCCGGCCAAATACCCGTCCGGCGCACTGGCCAAGTACGTCCGGCTGGTCTCCACGGCCTCCCGCGGAGCAATCACGGATTAACCCGAACACGCAGACGGCGCGCCCATGATGAGCATCGACACCCAGTTGCCCGAAACCTTGTTCGCCGGTCCGAAAAGGATCAATCTGTATTATCTCCATGAATTGTTCGGCCACACCGCGCAGAGGGTGCGGGACCGGCTGAACGCGGAAACCGGAATCGATATTCCCATCACCGCCGGCATGTGGGGCGGAACCTACCTGGTGGCGGATGACATCGGCGTCTCCCGGACCAACGTGGTGCGGTTGTACTCGCTGGTCAACCTGCCGCAGAACACACCCTTGGACGAGCCGGACAACTTCGAAAAGTTCATTAACATTTACCGGGAAACCCTGCAGACCCACTTCGGGAAGTACCACCTGGATCTCGTCGATCCGCATTGGGGCGAAAAGGTGCCGTGCACCAACAAGATTCGTCCCACCACCACGCTTCAGATGTGGGACGCGACGGGGCGCGTCAAGTTCGTGCGCGCGTTTTTTGTCTGGAACACCGCCACCTGGGCGGAGTCCATTATCTACGACACCATACGGAACGTTAAGCAGATCAAGGAACTGCTCGACATCAATCATCGTCCCCTTAAAAAAGCGCAGGATGAACTGAAGTTCATGTTGCAGGACGCGATGATCATTTACTTCACACTGAAGCCCGCGCTGACGCCGGACTTCGCCGAACACGCTGAACCCATTATCCAGGATTTATTCGATTGTTTCGTCGGCGGCCTGCACGACCCCGAAAAGATCGAAGCGCTGTACCACCGGGTGTACGCCAGCGCGCTGGTCTATGGCTATGAAGAGGCTCTGGAGGGACCGTACCGAAAAGCGGGGCTGGATATTCACCAGATCGAAGACTGGCCGGTGGACAAGATCAACTTCGTGCCGCAGGAGCTGAAGGACACGATGATTCCCTACCTGGAAGGAACGTTCGAACGCTTCCGCAATAACCTGACCGGTAAAAAAAATTAATCGGTCCCATCCCCGAAATCCAGCAGGATCCATCCGGCGAGACCCTTCTGGCCGTTGGTTTCCCGGTTGCCGCCGTTCCAGAGGGCGACCGCCATCGGTGTCGACCCGACGAATTGTATGTCATGCTCGTCCGGGTTGGTCAGATTTCTTTTGAACACCACCTGCCAGCCATTGCCGGAACGCATCCCTTTGCCGGAAACGTTCTGCGCGTCCTGATGCGTCAGGGTGCTGAACCCTTCGGCATTCAAATCCTCTACCGGAGATAACGGCGTAGCCGAACCCTGCTCAGCCGCGTCGGCCGCCACCTGACGCCCCGCTTTCCACTGCCAGATATTGACGGGAGAATTTTCGCCCCCCATGGTGATGGGCGGAACTTCTTGGTTGGAATTGAGCGGAAACATGATCGCCGCCTGATCCGTATACAGACGCGATTGGTCAATGCCCCGGTCCACCGAATCGTCCTGCCATTCCAGGCGGACGGCGATCTGGATTTCCGTCCGCGCCACGCTGATCAGAACTTTTTTAATGGAAGGGTTGGGCCATTGGGGGTTGGTGATCAACTGCGGTCCCAAATCGACGGAGGTTTTCGCCGGCCCCTGGGGCGAATTCCAGAACTTCGAATCAGGCGACACGGGAATGTCCCCGGAAAATAGTTTCACATTGATCCGGATGGTGCAGTCGCCGTCTTCCAGGCACTTCGAATATTTCGCGTCGGATCCCCCGCATTCCCAAACAAAAAACACGCAGAGGGACACGATTGCGATCCGCCGATACTTTTTGAAAATCAGTCGAAGGGGAGAAGGTTTCAAAATAAATCAGCGGGCTGGGGTCAAAATTCGCGGATCAATCGCTCGAGTTCCCGGTCGTTTTCCGGAGTGTGAGGGCCGACCAGAACCACGTTGAGTTTGCGGGGCTGAAAAATGGACTCCGCCACGCGGCGGATATCTTCCAGGGTGATCGACTCAATGAGATCTCTTTCCTCCTCCAGGGTGATGACTTTGGAATACAACTCGGAAAATCCATAACGCGCCGCCTGCTTGCCGGGATCGTCCAACTCCAGCGCGAGGTCGTACATATACCGTTTTTTGATATGAGCCAATTCATCCTGTGCGGGGCCGGTCTTCAGAAGATTTTTAATTTCGCCGAAGATCACCTGCACAATGGCCATAACTTTTTCCGGGCGTACCATCACGTCGAAATCAACCGTGCCGATATCCGACAGACTGGTGGCGCGGCATTCCACCGAATAGGCCAGGCCTTTTTCTTCCCGCAGTACCTTCTGCAGGCGCGAGCTCACCCCATCGTCAAACAACCGGCCGATCAGACAGGTGGTGTAATAATCCGGGTGATTGTAGGACACCGCGCGGAAACAGATTTGCACCTGGTCCTGGCTGTCGACATCCGCCTGAATACGGAGTTGCGGCTCGGTTTGATCTTCCCACACGCTGTTCTGGAAAAAATCATTGGGCACGGCGGTGCCTCGGCAGGGAAGGGTCTCGAAATACATTCGCGCCAGCTGCAGGAAGTGCGTTTGCACCAGACAGCCCGCACCCACCAGCACCATGTTGGAGGGGCAATAATATCGCTCAAAATAATTCCGGAGCATGGCGGCATCGATAGCCTGAATGGAGTCCTCGGTCCCGATAGTGGGCAGGGCCAGGGCGTTGTCCTTGTACATCAGGGCGCAGGCGACGTTGTTGATGTCCACGTTTTCGCCCTCGGCGTTCAAATCCTCCAGGTATTCCTCCAGAATGATTCCGCGCTCCAGTTCGATGCTGGGGAAAACGGGATCGGTGAAAAATTCAGCAAACAATTCCATTCCCCGCTCCAATTGGTCATAATGCGGGCTGAAGCCGTAATAGGTGTACTCGCTGAGGGTGGAGGCGCGCAGGTCGCGGCCGATCTTCTCGAATTCGAGGTTGAGGGAAATGGAATCCGGGTATTTTCGGTTGCCCCGGAACATCATGTGTTCCAGAAAATGGGAAATTCCGTTGTTCTTCTCGTTTTCGAAGCGCAGACCGGCACGGACGAACATGACGACTTCGAGAGTGTGAATGTGCGGCAACTCCACCGTCACCACTGTCAGGCCGTTGTCCAGCGTGCTTCGAAAACTTTTGATTTCAATATCAGTCTGAAGTTTCAAAGAAACCTGTTATCTGTAATGAAACAATGATACCTGTATTATCTCATACTTGGAGTCCCGGCGACCCGGAATAAAATTTATGAATAACGAACACTGGATTTTCAAAAATTACGACCATGCCGACGAATATGTCGCCGCGCACGAGGAGGAAACGAAGACCAGTGCCGTCATCGATTGCGGCGGCGGCGTGTATGCCCTTCTCCCAAAAGGGATGCCCGCGCTAAAAATGCGGTTTCACGGCCTGTTCATGATCGCCCCGCTGCCACTGTTGATAGCCTGCGTCATTTTCCTTCCCCTGTCCGGATTCCTCGGAGAATGGGAGATCAACACCACCACCCTGGGCATCTCCTTGCTGTGTCTGGTGATGCTCACCGGATTGGTGCGGGTGATCGTGGGGATGCTGAACATCCGCGACATGTTTCCCCGGGAATATTTTGTCACGCTGGGGCCGGAGGGGCTCGCCATGCATTTTTCGCGATTCCATTTTCCGGCAGGCCATCCCAAAGGGTTCATCCCCTGGAACGAGGTGGCCTCCACCGAAAGAACTTCGGCATTCTTTTTGCCGGCCCTCTTGTTGGGACGTTTAAGTGTTCCCGCGCTGAGAGTGGCCTCCCAAAAGGGAGCGCCGGTCGTCATCCCACTCAATTCCTCCAAACCGGAGCGGGAAAATGATTTCGAACGTATCGAGAATCTGATCCGCTCTCACCAGCCCGGCTAAAACCCGCCGGGTTCATTCAAAATAAATCGAATTTTCTCCCAGCAAATCTTCAACCTCGCGAATCACTTCGTCACTGGGCCGCACCTTCATGTCGGCTGCCACCGTTCGAATCCCAGTTTTGCTGTCCGGAAAAATGAAATGCACCAACAGGGGATTCGTTCCCGGATGTCCGGACAATACGTTTTTGATCGAAACCATCATTTCCTTTTCGAGGCCCGGCGTTCGTATCTGAACGTGGATCTTGCCCTTCCAGTGATTTTTGGCTTCCGACAACGGTAAAATTTCCTTGGCGATCACCTTGGGCACGTTGTCGACCGAATCCACCGTACCCTTGACCAGGATCGGCTCGTCCGTCGCCAAGATGTCTGCCGAGGCCTGGTAGATTTCCGGCCACAGGGTGATTTCCACCGTTCCCTGCAAATCCTCCAGGGTCACCAGCGCCATCTTGTCGCCCCGGCGCGTGGTTTTGAGGATAACCTTGAACGGCACCCCGGCGAGGCTGACGCTCTTGCCGTTGTCCTGCTCGGAAATACTGGCGGAACTGGAATCGGTGAACCAGTCGATATCCTTCTGATAGCGCGCCAACGGATGCCCGGACACGTAGAAGCCAATGGTTTCCTTTTCGAACCGCAGGCGGTCGTGATCGCTCCACTCCTGGACCCCGTTGGATTTATCGGGAGTTTCGTTCGCCACTTCCTCCTCAAACGCATCGAACAGGTTGGACTGCCCCAGCTGTTGGTCCCTCTGCCGGGCCTGGCCCATGTCCATGTACTGTTGCAGGCGGCTCATCATGCTGGCGCGGCTTTCGTTCAGGGAATCGCAGGCGCCGCTTTTGATGAGGCTTTCGAGGACCCGCTTGTTGACCTGCCTCAGGTCCACCTGCTCGCAAAACTGTTTGAGCGAATCGAACCGGCCCAGTTCTTTTCGGATTTCGATGATCCGATCGATGGCCGCCGACCCCACGTTCTTGATCGCTCCGAGCCCGAACAGCAATCGATCATTGGAAATGGAAAAGTCCTTGTGGCTGACGTTGACGTCCGGCGGCAGAATCTTGATACCGATCTCCCGCGCATCGTTGATATAACGGATCACCTTATCCGTGTTGTCCATATCGCTGGTGATCAGCGCGCCGAAAAACTGCAGGGGATAATGCGCCTTCAGGTAGGCGGTCTGGTAGGAAATCAACGCATAGGCGGCACTGTGCGATTTGTTGAACCCGTACCCCGCGAATTTTTCCATGAGGTCGAAAATGCGTTCCGCCTTTTTCTCGGGAATTTTATTGTGGGCGGCCCCCTTCATAAACTTTTCCCTCTGCTGGGCCATCTCTTCCGGTTTCTTTTTACCCATGGCACGGCGCAGCAGATCGGCGTCGCCGAGCGTGAATCCTGACAGCACGTTGGCGATTTTCATGACCTGCTCCTGGTAAAGAATCACGCCGTGCGTCTCCTGTAATATCTCCTTCAACTGCGGCAGGTCGTATTTTTCCTCCATCGTGCCATGCTTGCGCTTCACATAGTCGTCGATCATGCCGCTCTCCAGCGGACCGGGCCGGAACAGCGCCAACAGGGCGATGATGTCCTCAAAACTGTCCGGTTTCATTTTCTTGAGCAAATCGCGCATGCCGGAACTTTCCAACTGGAACACTCCGCGCGTACGGGCGTCACTGAGAAGCCGGTAGGTTTCCGGATCGTTCTTGGGAATGGCGTCGATATCCAACTCCGTTGCCACCGAAGATTGGATGAGCTTGAGTGTGTTGTGAATCACCGTCAAGGTGCGCAGGCCGAGAAAGTCCATCTTGAGCAGTCCCAGTTCTTCGATATTGTTCATCGCAAACTGGGTGACCACCTCATCGTTGCCGCCTTTATATAGAGGAAGGAACTCGGTGAGCGGCTTCGGGGAAATGACCACCCCCGCCGCATGGGTCGAACAATGGCGCGGCAGTCCTTCGAGACGAAGCGCAATGTTCAACAGCTCGTTGACGTTTTCGTTTTCCCTGCGCATCTCCTTGAACTTCGGCTCTTCCTTGAACGCGTCGGTGAGAGTGACGTTCAACCGGTTGGGCACCAGTTTGGCGAGCTTGTCGACTTCGCCGTAGGTCATGCCCAGCACCCGGCCCACGTCGCGGATCACGCCTTTCGCATTCATGCTTCCGAAGGTAATGATCTGGCTCACAAAAGCGTTACCGCCGTATTTTTCAGAAACGTATTTGATCACCTCGTCGCGCCGGTCCATGCAGAAATCGATATCGATATCGGGCATGCTCACCCGCTCCGGGTTCAGGAACCGCTCGAACAGCAGACCGTACTGGATGGGATCGAGATCGGTGATCTTCAAGGAATACGCCACCAGACTGCCCGCGGCGGAGCCCCGCCCCGGCCCGACGGGTATGCCTTGTCCCCGCGCGTGGCGGATGAAATCCCACACGATCAGAAAGTAGCCGGGGTATCCCATCTTCTGGATGATCTGCAGTTCCTCGTCGAGACGCGCTTCATACACCGCGGCATCACAGGATTGATTCAACCGCTTCATCGTCTCGAACCGATCCTGCAAGCCCTCCTTCGATTTCTCTTCCAGGTAGGAAGACAAGGTATACGACTCCGGCACCGGATACTCCGGCAGGTTGTCGATGCCCAGATCCATTTCCAGGTTGCACCGCTCGGCGATTTTGATGGTGTTCTCGATGGCCTCCGGCACCTGCTGAAACAGCTCGGTCATCTCTTCCGCCGATTTGAAATAATATTCGTCGGAGTGATACTTCATGCGGTGCGGGTCTTCCATGGTCTTACCGGTCTGCAGGCACAACAGAATTTCGTGGGCGCGCTTATCTTCCCGGTCGAGGTAATGGCAGTTGTTGGTGGCCACCACGGGAATGCCGGTGTTGTGGCTGATCTCCAGCAGTCCCCGGTTGATCCCCTCCTGCCATTCCAGTTTGTGATCCTGCAGTTCCAGATAAAAATTGTCCTCACCCATGATGTCGCGGTATTGCTCGGCCATCCGAGTGGCGCGGGGAATGTTCTCCTTGTTGAGGTGGTGGGCCACCTCGCCCCGGTTGCAGGACGAGAGTGCAATCAAGCCTTCGGCTTTTTCCGCTAACAGGTCCTTATCGATACGCGGCTTGTAATAAAATCCCTCCAGATAGCCCTGCGTCACCAGCTTCAGCAGGTTTTTGTAACCGGTATCGTTTTTGGCCAGCAGAATCAAATGATAGGACGCATCACGCAGACCGTGATGGGTCTCTTTGTCTTTTTTAAGCCGACTTTCGGGAGCGACGTAGACTTCGCATCCGATGATGGGTTTGAGCCCGTGCTTTTTCGCCCCAGCGTAAAACTCCATGGCCCCGAACAGGTTGCCGTGGTCGGTCATGGCGACGGCGGGCATCCGGAATTCGGCGGCCCGCTGGAACATGGCCTTGTGCCTGAGGGACGAGTCCAGAAGGCTGTAATGGGTATGCACGTGTAAATGGACGAAATTGGAATGCCGCATGCCCGTTGAATTTTAAGGATGAGAGGGTTGGCTCCAGAAGGGATTCCGGAACGCGGTCGATTTTGGCCTCAGTCTAACTCAAAACCTTTTCGGGTGGAACATATTCCTTGGCGAGCGCTTCGGCGACCGCGGGGTGGGTCACTTTTCCTTTGAAAAGATTGAGGCCCCGGCGCAGGGCGGAATTCTCCTGGAGGGATTTTTGCAGGCCCTTTCCGGCCAGTTCGCGGGCGTAGGGCAAAGTCGCGTTGGTCAGGGCATAGGTGGAGGTCCGGGCCACGGCACCGGGCATGTTGGAAACGCAGTAATGCACCACGCCGTCCACCAGAAAAATCGGGTCGCTGTGGGTGGTGGGGCGCGACGTTTCGAGAATGCCGCCCTGGTCGATACCGACATCCACCACCACCGAGCCCTGCATCATATTCTTGATCATATCGCGGGAAATCAGCTTGGGAGATTTGGCGCCGGGCAGAAGCACCGCGCCGATCAACAGATCCGCCACCTGAGAAAATTCTTCGATGTTGAGCTTGTTGGACATGATGGTTTTAACGCGCCCGCCGAAAATATCGTCGATATATCGCAGGCGGGACAGGTTCACGTCCAGCAGAGTCACCCGCGCGCCGGTGCCGATGGCCATTTTGGCGGCATTCATGCCGACGATGCCGCCGCCCACGATCACCACGTGCCCGGGATCCACCCCCGGCACGCCGCCCAGCAGGATGCCCCGCCCGCCGTTTTCGCGTTCCAGGTACTTGGCGCCTTCGTGGACGGCCATGCGCCCGGCCACCTCACTCATCGGAACCAAAAGAGGCAGGGAGCCGTCTTCCAACTGCACGGTCTCGTAAGCGATGCCGATGATCTTTCGTTGCAACAGGGCATCGGTCAACTCGGGCACCGGTGCGAGGTGAAGATAGGTGTATAAAATCTGGCCTTCCTTTAACTGATCGAACTCGGTAGGCAAGGGTTCCTTGACCTTGATGATCATCTCCGCCTGTTCATAGACCTCGGCGCAGGCAACGATGCGGGCGCCGACGGCCTCGTACTGGGTATCGTGGATGCCGCTCCCCAGCCCCGCACCCTGTTCGATGAGCACGGTGTGCCCGTCGCCGATCAATTCCGCCACGCCGGCCGGGGTCATCGACACCCGGTATTCGTCTTCCTTGATTTCATTGGGAACCCCTATCATCATAAGTTTTTAATCCTTGGTAGCGGCTCGTCCGGGGCCCAGGGTCCAGCCCCGGTGATCATTTGATCTTTCCCGTAAAATCCTATAGATTAGTGTGACCCTGCGCCCGTTACTATACAAGAAATGGAGTTGAAATCTTTGGAAAAATTGAACCGTCCGGAGGCCGAGACGCTTTTTCAGAAATCGTTCGTGGAAGAGCAGAGCCTGCTGGACCTGGAAAATAAAAATATCGGCCTGGCAGAATTGAAATGGCTGGCCGAGTGGGAATCGTTCCCTAAAGTCGAAAAGCTGTACCTCAGCAACAACCAGCTGGGCGACCTGGAAATTGAGGCGCTGGAGAAACTCAAGGGAAATATGCGCTCCCTGTACCTCAACCACAACATGCTGGGCGACGGCGCGGCGCGGTCTCTCGCGCGGTCGGAGATAGCCAAGAGCCTGACCTGCCTGATGCTGGAGGCCAATAACATCGGCCCGGAAGGCGCGCGGGCGTTCGCGGAATCGAAACATTTTGGGAACCTGGAGGAACTGTTTCTCGACTCCAACCCGATCGGCGCGGAAGGCATCCGGGCGCTGGCGCAATCGGACAAATTTCCGAAGCTCGAGGCCCTGCATCTGGACAGCACGCAATGCGGAGACGGCGGGGCGCTGGCGCTGGCGCAATCGAACACCCTGACCGGCATCCGCCGGTTGTATCTGTGCAGTAACGGCATCGGCGACGAGGGGGCCAAGGCGATATCGAATTCAGAAAATCTAAAAACCCTGCGGGTGCTCAGCATCTGGCGCAACGAAATCCGCGACGCCGGCGGGGAGGCTCTCGCCGCATCGGAAACTTTCGGCAATCTGGAGCGGTTGTACATGAGCCTCAATCTGATGGAACGGCCGGTCCGCAAAATCATCCGCGGATCGGACCTGGCGAAGCGGCTCAAAACCCTGGTCATGGATTAGGAGGCAAGCATGGATGAATATAAAGACGAATACAAACCAACCTACGGCAAACTGTTCAACATCCTGTTTCACATCGGGGTGATCATCAACATCGTCCTGGTGGGGTGGCTTTACCTCGTGTTCTTCGGCGTGATCTGAACCATCGGCCTTTATGACGCCTAGTGTAACTCAATCAAGGAAACCGTCATGAAAATGCACACAACTATTTTTGCCGTTTTGATCGGCCTTGTGGCTTCAGGGTCCCTGAGCGTGGCGGGCGAAGAGCATCCCACCTATGAAGGGTCCCAGGCGTTTCAGCAGATGAAACAACTGGCCGGCCACTGGGAAGGCACCATGGATATGGGAAAGGGGCCTGAGAAAATCAAAGCCAGCTACCGGGTCACCTCCGCCGGCAGTACCCTGGTGGAAACCATTTTTGAAGGGACGCCCAATGAAATGGTCACGATCTACCACGATGACAAGAACCGCCGTCTGGGTTTGACCCATTACTGCGGACTCAACAACCGGCCTGAAATGGTCCTCATCGGCAACAGTGAAAACACGCTGGAGTTCGATCTGGCCGGAGACGCGCCGATCGATGCCGCCCATGAACCGCACATGCACGCCCTCACCTTGACCTTCGCGGGACGGGATGAGATGCAACAACACTGGACGCAATTTGCCGATGGCAAAAAGCAGAAGGTGGTCGTGATCTCCTATAAACGCGTTCTCCCGGGCAAAAACTTGTAAGTTCCAGTTTTATCCCCGGGTCCCTTTTCAAGGATGAATTCGCTTTAAGAGTTCGTCGTCGTGAATCTGCCCCCTCCAAATGGATAGAGTTCGCGGAACCTCCCTTTTATCAGCACCTTGATTGACAACCACTGCATCATTCCTTAACCTTTTAAAAAACAATAATTTTTTAAGGAGTTTCTTTACCATGGTCAGGTTCCGCATTATCCATTGGTGTTTAGTGCTTTTAATTCTTTTAGGGGGGTTCGTTTCCGGCTGCTCCATGATCCGATCGGACACTCTGGAAAACGCCGTGAGAGCCGAAGATGTCAAGAAAGTCCAAAACCATATGGATGCCGGCGCGAACGTCAATCAAACGAATCATAACGGTCAAACCCCCCTGCACCTCGCCGCTCAGAAAGGCTATAAGGAGGTGGCGGGCATGCTTATTGGCAACAATGCGAATGTGGAGGCCAAAGACAACCAGGGCCGGACACCCCTGCATCTGGCGGCGATGGAAGGCGAGGACGAGATGGTGGATTATCTGACCGACAAAGGGGCCAGCCTGACCAGCCAGGATAATACCGGGCAGAGTCCATTACATTACGCGGTACTCGAAGACGAATACGACGTCGCTTATGTGCTCATTTTAAAAGGTGCGCTGGTGGATATGAGGGACCAGAAAAAGTGGACCCCGCTGTACCTGGCCTGTCTGAACGACCGTCCCAAATTCGTGAAACTGTTGATCGAAAAGGGAGCCGAGGTCAACCCTTCAAGCGGGCCGACACCTCTGATCGCCGCCGCCTGGAACGACCACACGGAAGTGGTGAAACTGCTTCTGGATAGAGAGGCATCGGTCCAGGGCCCGCCCAATGCCATTAAAACCCCGATGCACATGGTGGCCGAAAAGGGTTTTACCGATACCGCCAATATTCTTCTCGATTACATGGCCGATCCTTACATCAAGGACCGATCAGGAAAACCCCCGATCTACTACGCCACCTACCACGGCCATGACGGGATGGTGAAATTACTCATCAGTTTTGGCGAGGATGTGACCCAAATCATCCCGGACGGCACCACGCTGTTGCACCTGGCGGCTGAAAAGGGACATATCGACGTCGCCGAATTATTGCTCAAAAAAGGTGCGGTGATCAATGCCCATGATTCAGAAGGCAACACACCGCTGGAGGTTGCCATCAATCATGGTCATAAAAAGGTTGCGAACGCCATCACCGAGGCGGCCATCGACAAAATGAAAGCCGCTGGAAAATAAAACCCAAAACCCCCTCCCTCAAGTTTCGATGGAGAGAGGGGGGCTTTCCGGCAACGCATCGAATCCGTTTAACTCCCCTTCCCTCAATCCCTTCATTGACAACCCCTGCATAATTTTATAATTTATTGTAGAAAATATTTTACCAAGGAGATCCTACAGCCATGAATAAGTCCCCTCTTACCCCCTCCGGCCTTTTCCTGCTGGTTTTTCTGGTAGGATTCGTATCCGCCTGCTCGATGATCAAAACCCATTCCCTCGGAACCGCGGTGAAGTATAACAACATCGAAGAGGTGCACCGCCACCTGGAAGCCGGTTCGAACACCAATAAACCGGACGAGGAAGGCCAGACCCCTCTTCACTACGCCGCCTATAACGGAAACAAAGAAGTGGCGGTTCTGCTGGTCAACCACGGTGCGAACGTGAACGCCCGAGACAAAAAAGGCCGGATGCCTCTGCATCTCGCGGCCCACGAAAATCGGGCGCCGGTGGTCGATTTGCTGATCGACCAAGGGGCCGATTTGAACGGCAGGGATCTTGTCGGGCGGAGCCCGTTGTATTACACCATCCTCACCGGAGCTTACGATTCGGCTTTTATACTTCTCCTGAACAAGGCGCAGGTGGATGCCAAAAGCAAGCAGGGCTATACTCCGCTTTACCAGGCCTGTTTGAAGAACCATCCCAGGCTGGTCGGTCTGTTGATCGACAAGGGGGCCGAGGTCAACCCGGCCACCGGAAGATCGCCCCTGTTTGGAGCCGTTTGGATGGGCCACAGCAAGGTGGTTAAGGTGCTCCTGAAAAAAAACGCCAATGTCCACGGTCAACTCAAGGCCACCCGAACCCCGATCCACGTCGCGGCTGAAAAAGATTTAACCTATATCGCCGAATTGCTGCTCAATTATCAAGCCGACCCCTACCGCAAGGACCGGACCGGTAAAACGCCGATTTACTACGCCGCCTACCATGGCAATCACTTGGTGATGAAACTGCTCATCAGCTACGGTGAAGATGTGAACCAGAAGATTCCGGAAGGCACGCTCCTGCACCTGGCGGCGGCAAAGGGACACACCGCGGTGGCGGACCTGTTGATCTACAAAGGCGCCCGGCTGGATATCCCCAACTCCCGAGGCGAGAAACCGCTGGATGTCGCCATCAACCGCGGCCATCAAAAAGTGGCGGACCTGATCACCCGGGAAGCGATCAAGCGGAAAGAGGCCGGCAAATAAGGCCGCGTCTCAAACCCATTGAAATTCGCGGGACAAGATGAAGTCCCGACCGGGCCATTGAATCCGACCGCTACCACAAAAGGGTATCCGATCCGGGTGCCCTTTTTTTTGATCCCAACCTTCATTGACACCGCTTCCAGCTACCCTTAAACTAATTAAAACAATAATCTATAAGGGAGTCCAAGACCATGCACCCGTCCCCATTGATCCGCCAGGGTTTAGTTTATTTGATTATTTTCGGCTTTTTTGCTTCCGCCTGTTCCATGATGCCAGTATCCAGTCTGGGAAAGGCCGCTAAATACAATAACGTCAATGAGGCGCGCCGCCACCTGAATGAAGGCGCGGACGTGAACAAAAAAGACGAGCAGGGTCGAACTCCCTTGCACCACGCCGCATACGGTGACAATAAAGAAGTGGCCGAGGTGCTTCTGGAAAG
>SMUY01236436.1_pt1 | contig 27966 bp, 30 predicted proteins | sample 2456441 | NCBI WGS metagenome assembly SMUY01 (sample SAMN11095931, study PRJNA526329) | marine sediment metagenome | biome: Marine sediment; feature: Surficial sediment; material: Deep marine sediment; isolation source: Hadal surficial sediment | place: Pacific Ocean | collected 2014-11 | depth...
CATTCCCGCCATTGCACATGGATGTGCAGGTGCCGCGAAGCACAGGATGTGCGAGAGCGGCCATCCATGGCGGTCAGATGGGCGAAAGCGGCCGCGCCTGGCAGGGCACGCCCAGGATACCGTCTCGCCAGGTTGGGCGATTCATTCACAGACTCTGAGCTTCGCTGTGCCCAACAAGCCAACGTCCCCTAGACGTGGATCTCCGCTTTGTGGATGACCTCGGACTCGGTGGCTGCGGACTGAAACCATTCCTGCATCGCGTCCAGCCCCATGATGGCATCCGCGTAGGCTTTTTCTACCGGCCCCATGCGTATCCCGTATGTGTGAAAGCGCGACACCACCGGTGCGTACATGGCGTCGGCGATGCAGAAGTCGCCGAACAGGAACTCGCCTTTGCCTCCCCAGGTCTCCCGGCACCAGCGCCAGATCTGCCGAATGCGCCGAATATCCGCGGCGGCATCCTCGGGGGCGCGAAAGCCCACTACGCGCCGGCGGCAGTTCATGGGCAGCGCCTCGCGCAGCGCTGTGAAGCCCGAGTGCATCTCGGCGCTCACCGAGCGGGCCGCCGCGCGGGCTTCCACTGATCGCGGCCAGCCCCGCCCTCCGGCGAGCAGCTCGGACGCGTATTCGCCGATGGCGAGAGATTCCCACACTGCGTGCACGCCGTTCTTGAGCACCGGCACCTTGCGCGACGGGGAATGTCTGCCGATCTCGCGCTTCCAGGCGTGGGTATCCAGCGGGATGCGGACCTCACTGAACGGAATGTCGAGCTGCTTCAGAGCCAACCAGGCCCGCAGCGACCATGACGAATAGTTCTTGTTGCCGATGACCAGCACGAGGCCGTCCATTTCATTCTCCTGCTTGCGCAGCCGTCAGTTTCAGCTCGAGTCAAACGAAGTCAATCGAATGGCAGCAGGCGGTCGGCACCGCAGTGCCAGCAGGCCGTGAACTGCCCCTCCAGGTGTTCACCACATTCCGGGCAGCGCCAACCGGTGCCGATTTCGGCGCTGCTTGCGAGAAATCCCTCGACCAGCTCCTTTGCCTTGTCGTACTGAAAGTCCTCGGCAATCCACAGCTCCGGCCAGCACTCCGTAGGCGGCAGCTCACCGGCACCGCCCTGGAGAAACTCGTTCTTGGCAATGCACCTGATATGCTGGCTTTCCAGCAGTTGGCGGAGATGTCCGACCAGGAAATAGCTGTCCGAGCTGTAAACCTTCTTCATCGCCCAGGTCGTCGATGATGGGCGGCGCCTCTTCCGGGCCAGCCCGGCGGGCTCGTGGCCCGGGCAGGCGGTCGACGGAGTTGCCGTGTATGGTTCCCGGCAACCTGCATGCCGGCCCGCGGCAATCTACGCAGTCGGTGGGATGCTGTCCACCGGATGGCGCCGGGCCGCGAGGCCGTCGAAGGGCAATGGTGATACTGTGGCATGGAAACTGAGGAGAAATCGTGACCGGGGTCCCGCCGCTCGAAATCCGCTCCTATCGGGCCGCGGATCAGGCCGCCGTTGTCGCCCTGTGGGGCACGTGCGGACTGCTCAGGGCCTGGAACGATCCGGTCCGCGACATCGATCTGTGCCTGGATACGCCTGGCAGTGACCTGTTCGTGGCATCCACGGCCAGTGGAGATGGTATTGCCGGCCTTTGGGCGACTATCATGTGCGGCAGCGACGGCCACCGGGGGTGGCTCTACTATCTGGCGGTGGACCCCGGCAGGCGCCGCGCAGGCGTCGCGTGCAGCATGGTTCGCCACGCCGAGGACTGGCTTGCCGGAATGGGGATACGCAAGGTCGAGTTGATGATTCGCCCGGAGAACGATGCGGTACGCGAATTCTACGAACGCGTGGGATATGAGGTCGAGCCGCGCCTGGTGATGTCCCGCCGGTTGCAAGACTGATGCCAGACGGCGGCGGGTCAGTCAGTTCGTTCCCCCTCAAGGAGGTCCGCAGGCGCCCCAACAGGCGGCGCAAGGCTCCCAAGGGCAAGCTCGAAGTGGTCGTCACCTACCTGGAGATGACCCACCGGCCCAACCGTCCGCCGGCACCACATCGGGGTGAAAGGTTGGCCCTGATGCGGCTCGAGCGCCCGGTACCTTCCTTCTACCGCTATCTGTACAACACTGTGGGCGGCCCCTGGTTGTGGTACGACCGGCGGCTCATGAGCGACGACACCCTGTGCGACATCATCCACCATCATGACGTGGAGGTGTATGTGCTGTTCGTCGGCGGCAACCCGGCGGGCTTCGTGGAGCTGGATTGCCGGATTTCCGAGGCTATCGAAATTGCCCTTTTCGGGCTGCTGCCGGAGTTCATCGGCCGCGGTCTGGGGCACTATCTGCTCGACTGGTCTGTGGACGAGGCCTGGGACAAGGAGCCCGACCGCGTCTGGGTGCACAGCTGCAATCTGGATCATCCCCACGCCATCGCCGTCTATCAGCGCGCCGGTTTCGCGCCTTACCGCCAGGAAACGACCATCATCACCGATCCGCGCTTGCCGGGAGTCATGCCTCCGGGCCAGGAATTCCGGTAAGAAATTCGGGATAGATCTATTTTTCCTCCCGTTCCGCGAAGGATCTGTGTTGCAGGTGATGGAAAAATAGATCTGTCCCGAATTTCTTACAGCCCGTGCATGGTGTCCTCGATGAGCATGTCGACCACCGCCTTCAGGGCCTCCTCATCGCTGGCGCCCTCAGAGCACGCCTGGGCGTAGGTGCTGACCTGGCGGTGAGCGCTGGTGCCGCGGGCCAGCACCTCGCGGGCGTGTTCGACCTCCGCCACGCAGCCGAAATGCTCGGCGTCGTCGCGCACCAGGTCGAGAATTTCTTCCAGCAGGTCGGCATAGGGAACCACTGCGCCCCTGCCGAAGTCCACCAGCCCGCGGTCGACGCCGTAACGTTGCGCTCGCCAGCGGTTCTCGTTGATGAGCATCGGCTCATAGCGCCGCCAGCGTTGATTGTTGAGACGCAACCGGTAAAGCATGCGCAGCCAGCAGCGGTACAGGGCGGCGATGCAAACGGTGTCCTCCAGCCGGGTGCAGATATCGCATATGCGCATTTCGAGAGTCGGAAAGCGCACGCTGGGGCGCACGTCCCACCACAGCTTGGTGCCGTCCTCGATGAGCCCGGCGCTGACCAGTACGCGCACGTGACGGTCGAATTCGCCGTAGCTCTCGAACTGGGCCGGCAGACCCGTGCGCGGCATCTCGTCCCAGACGGCGATGCGATAGGACTTCAGGCCCGTGTCGTGCCCCTCCCAGAAAGGCGAGGAGGTGCTGAGCGCAAGCAGGTGCGGGAGGATGTAGGTGACCTGATTCATGATGTCGATGCGCAGGTCGTCGTCTTCCACGGCCACGTGCACGTGCATGCCGGAGATCATCAGGCGCCGGACCACGTCCTGGAGATCCTGCTCGATGACCTCATAGCGTTCCTTGTGCGTGCGCTTCTGGAGACCCCAGGTGGCGAAGGGATGGGTGGAGGCGGCGATCATGGCGAGCCCGTGGTCGCGGGCGACGCCGGCCACGGTCTTGCGCAAGCGCGCCAGGTCGTTGCGGGCCTCGGCGATGGATTCACAGACCCTGGTGCCGACCTCGATCTGGCACTGGAGAAACTCCGGCGTTACCTGACCTTGCAGAGCCTTCTCACAGGCCGGGAGCATGGTCGGTGGCGCCTCGTGGATGAGGTCGCGGGAATCCGCGTCCACGAGCAGGTACTCCTCCTCGATGCCGACGGTGAAGCTGGGTTGTGGCATGGTGGGCGCTGACGGTGCCTCGGCAGGAATTGCATTATCCGCGAGCCCCATGGGCCCGGGTTGACGGAATCATAGCCCACGCTGGGAGCCCCTGTTGGAGTGCTTTGTGCAACCTGGCGGGGTCGCCTTGAGGGGTCCTGGGGGGTGTGGTAGCTTTTGTCCCCTTACCTCGGGTTTCTGGGAAAAATCAGGGTGGCCGATAGCGAGCCTCCCGCGTCAGATACTCGCGAGCTTTCTGCATTTGCGGCAATCAAAATAAATAGATTTTTCGAGAAGCGCATGATCAACCTCGCCACACGGATTGCTGCCGCCGCGGTGTTGTCGGTGGTCGCCGCGGGGGGCGCTCAGGCCAACACCTTGAGCGACGTCAAGGGCAAGGGCTTCATCCAGTGCGGGGTGAGCCAGGGTGTGCCGGGTTTCTCCAATCTCGATCAGTTCGGCAACTGGACCGGCATCGATGTGGATATCTGCCGCGCGGTGGCTGCGGCGGTGTTCGGCGACGCCGGCAAGGTCAAATACACGCCGCTGTTCGCCAAGGAGCGCTTCACTGCGCTGCAGTCCGGGGAGATCGACATTCTGTCCCGCAACACCACCTGGACCCTGGTCCGCGATACCGCTCTGGGGCTCAACTTTGCCGGTGTCAACTACTACGACGGCCAGGGCTTCATGGTGCGCAAGGATCTCGGTGTGAAAAGCGCTAAGGAGCTCGCCGGCACTGCCGTGTGCGTGAACATCGGTACCACTACCGAGCTCAACATGGCGGACTTCTTCCGCGCCAACAACATGGATTATAAGCCCGTCGCGTTCGAGAAAGCCGACGAGGTCGTGGCTGCCTATGACGCGGGCCGTTGCGACGTGTACACCGCGGATCGTTCGGCGCTCGCCGCCCAGCGCTTGAAGCTCAAGAACAGTGGCGCCCACATGGTGCTGCCGGAAACCATCTCCAAGGAGCCCCTGGGTCCGGTGGTTCGCCACGGCGACGATCAGTGGTTGGACATCGTCAAGTGGAGCCTGTACCTGATGGTGGAAGCCGAAGAGAACGGTGTAAGCCAGGCCAACGTCGACGACCTGAAGGCCAACACCAAGGACCCCGTCCAGCGCCGCATCCTGGGCTTGGAGGGAAATCTGGGTAAGAATCTCGGTGTCGGCAACGATTGGGGTTACCAGATCATCAAGCAGGTCGGAAACTACGGCGACGTCTACGACAAGCACGTGGGGCCGAGCACACCGGTGCGACTGGAGCGCGGCGTCAACGCTCTATGGACGAACGGCGGCTTGCAGTACGCCATGCCTGTGCGCTGAGCACCGGAGCGCGCGCTGCACACAATGTTTCAGCCACCCGACGAATGGGCAAAACTCGAGGTATCAGCATCATGACAGAAGAAGTGAGGGCCGAGGACCTGGCGCAACCAGCCGGGGAAATGACCATATCCGATGAGGTCATGATTCAGATGATCGATGTGCACAAGTGGTTCGGGCAGTTCCACGTGCTGAAAGACATCAACCTCACGGTGAACAAGGGTGAGCGCATCATCATCTGCGGGCCTTCCGGGTCCGGAAAATCCACCCTGATCCGCTGTCTGAACCGGCTGGAGGAGCACCAGAAGGGGCAAATCATCGTCGAGGGCACCGAGCTCACCAACGATCTGAAGCACATCGAGCAGATCCGCCGCGAGGTGGGCATGGTGTTCCAGCACTTCAATCTATTTCCGCATCTCTCGGTGCTGGAGAATGTGGTGCTGGCGCCCATCTGGGTACGCAAGATGCCCCGGCGCGAGGCGGAAGAGATCGGTATGCAGTATCTGGAACGCGTCAAGATCCCCGAGCAGGCGAAGAAATATCCGGGGCAGCTGTCCGGCGGTCAGCAGCAGCGCGTTGCCATCGCTCGATCCCTGTCCATGAACCCGAAGATCATGCTATTCGATGAACCCACCTCGGCGCTCGACCCGGAAATGATCAAGGAGGTGCTGGACGTGATGGTCGAGCTGGCCCAGGAAGGCATGACCATGATCTGCGTGACCCACGAGATGGGATTCGCCAAGATCGTTGCCAATCGCGTGATTTTCATGGACGGCGGGGAAATCATCGAGCAGAATGAACCCCACGAGTTCTTCGAGAATCCGCAGCACGATCGCACCAAATTGTTCTTGAGCCAGATTCTGTCTCACTGAGTAAGAACAATAACAATTGGCAATAATAATAACGCGAACCCAGTCGCGGCCCGGCCACCGGCCGGGCTTTTTTTTTCAGAAAATTCGACGATGAGGAAATGTTTTCTTGCGCCACGGCAGCTATCGTTCCCTGAACTCGAAGGGTCACCATCGCATTGCTTACACGGAGTTCGGTGAGAGTGACAATCCGCGCGTACTCATCTGTGTGCACGGCCTCACCCGTAACGGCCGCGACTTCGACACGCTGGCCGCCGCTCTAGCGGAGGACTACCGGGTGGTGTGCCCCGACGTGGTGGGCCGGGGGGCGAGCGATTGGCTCGCGGATAAGAACGATTACGGTTACCCGCAGTATCTCAGCGACATGATCGCTCTGGTGGCGCACTTGAATACCGACAGCGTGCACTGGGTCGGTACATCCATGGGCGGCCTCATCGGAATGCTGCTGGCGGCCCGGCCAGGCAGCCCCGTCGCGCGACTGGTCATGAACGATGTCGGCCCGTCGATTCCGAAAGCGGCTGTTGCGCGCATCGCCGCGTACGTGGGTGGCGATCCGCGCTTTTCCAGCATGCAACAGCTGGATGACTATCTTCGGGAAATCTACGCGCCATTCGGACCATTCACCCATGCCCAGTGGCGGGGGCTGGTGCGTTCATCGGCGCGCGAACTGGACGATGGTGAAATCGGTCTCGCCTACGATCCGGGCATCGCCGTGCCGTTGAAAGCGATGCCGTTGGAGGACGTGGACATGTGGCCGGTCTGGAGCACTGTCCAGTGTCCGGTTCTGGTCATCCGCGGTGATCGATCGGACGTGTTGCTGGCGGAGACCGCGCAGACCATGACCACCACGGGCCCGCGCGCGCGGCTCGACGTGCTGGCCGGCGTCGGTCACGCGCCGACCCTCATGTCGGATGATGAGATCGCCCTGGTTGGCGACTGGTTGCTGGATCGGTAGTCAGTCGTCCAGCCCGCCCAGGCACAGGTATTTGATCTCCATGAATTCGTCCATGCCGTACTTGGATCCTTCCCGGCCGATGCCGGATTCCTTGACGCCGCCAAAGGGCGCCACTTCGTTGGAGATGATGCCCTCGTTGATGCCGACGATGCCGTACTCCAGTCCCTCGGCCACCCGCCAGATGCGGCCCACGTCGCGGCTGTAGAAGTAGGCCGCCAGGCCGAACTCGGTGTCGTTGGCTAAGCGGATCGCTTCCGCTTCGTCGCTGAACCGGTACAGCGGCGCTACCGGTCCGAAGGTTTCTTCGCGGGTAATGGCCATGTCGGTGGTCACCCCGGTCAGCAGCGTCGGCTCGAAGAAGGTGCCGCCGAGGCTGTGGGTTGAACCGCCCACCATCACCTTGGCGCCCTTGGCGGTGGCGTCGGCGATGTGTTGCTCGACCTTCCGCACAGCATTGGCGTCGATCAGCGGTCCCTGCTGGACGCCGTCCTCGAGGCCGTTACCCACCTTGAGTTCCTCGACCGCCGCGGCCAGGCGTTCGGCGAAGGCATCGTAGACGCCGTTCTGGATCAGGAAGCGGTTGGCGCACACGCAAGTTTGCCCCGCGTTGCGATACTTCGATGCCATGGCGCCGACCACCGCGGCGTCCAGATCCGCGTCGTCGAAGACGATGAACGGTGCGTTGCCGCCCAGCTCCAGAGAGACTTTCTTGACGGTGCCGGCGCACTGGGCCATGAGCAGCTTGCCGATTTCGGTGGAGCCGGTGAAGCTGAGCTTGCGAACCGTCGGGTTCTCCGTGAGCTCGCCGCCCAGCACTCTCGCCTGACCGGTGATCACGTTGAGTACACCCTTGGGAATGCCGGCTCTACGGCTAAGCTCGGCCAACGCCAGTGCCGAGAGCGGCGTCTGCGAGGCGGGCTTGATGACCACCGGACAACCGGCCGCCATCGCCGGGGCGCATTTGCGGGTGATCATGGCCGCCGGGAAGTTCCAGGGCGTAATGGCCGCAACCACGCCGATGGGCTGCTTGATGACCACGATGCGTCGGCCGGGGAGCGGGTGATTCATGGTATCGCCGTAGACCCGCTTGGCTTCCTCCGCGAACCACTCGATGAATGACGCCGCGTAGGCGATCTCGCCCCGCGACTCGGCCAGGGGCTTGCCCTGCTCGCTGGTCATGAGCACCGCCAGGTCCTCTTGGTTCTCCATCATGAGCTCGTACCAGCCGCGCATGATGTTGGCTCGCTGCTTGCCTGTCTTGGCGCGCCACTCGGGCCAGGCGGCGTTGGCGGCTTCGATGGCGCGGCGGGTCTGGTCTGCGCTCAAGGAAGGTACCGTGGCGATGATCTCGCCGGTGGCCGGGTTGTTGACGTCGATGCATTTGCCGTCCACGGCGTCCACCCAGGCGCCGTCGATATAGCATTGCTCGTGCAACAGTGTTGGATCTTTCAGGGAAATCTGAGCTTCGGTCTTGGTATCCATGGATCGCTCCTTGGCCGCCGTGTGCCCACGGCATGCGCGTTGTTCGGGGACCGTAGACTTAGGCGCCAGGCTACAAAGCGGTGTCAGGTCTTGCAATGTCAGATCGCGGGACCTGACCCCTGCAGGAGCGAGTTGCTGCTACCAGTAGCTGGAAGCGCTGCGATAAAGTGCCTGCAGATCTTCCTCGTTCACCGCCACCGGGCAATTGGCGAGCAGGCGTTGCTGGGCAAAGGCACCTTGCGCCAGTGCCGCGACGTCCCCATCGCCATAGCCGAGCGCCGCAATGCCGTTGGGCATGTGGGTGTCGCGCATCATCTGGATGATGCATGCCGCCAGCACCTCGCCGGCGTCTTCCTCGCCGGCCCCGGTAACATTGCCGCCCAGTAGCCGGGTAGCCTCCAGATGGCGCGCTGGCGAGGCGTTAGCCGTGAACCGGACCACCGACGGCACGTCGACGATGACGGAGATGCCGTGGGGACAGATGGCTTCCTCGCTGGGGTAACCGTCGGGCCGGTAGTCGCGGATCAGGCCTGCCACCGAGTAGGCCATGCCGTGGGGCAAGTGCACGCCGGAGTTGCCAAATGCGATGCCCGCCAGGGTCGCCGCGTACATCATGCCGTGGCGAGCCTCGGTGTCCCCGGCATCCCTGACGGCGCGCACCAGGTATTGCCCGGTGCGGCGCAGAGCCTCGATGCAGCCCACGTCGCTCCACGGATTGGCGCCCTGGCTCATGGGCCGCAGGGCAGGGCTTGCGGGCGCCGTGCGTTGCGTGTACGGCCTGGCCGTATAGGATTCCAGCGAATGGCTGAGAACGTCGAAACCGCTGGCTGCCACTACGTTGGCTGGCAGTGTGGCGGTTACGTGCGGGTCGATGAGCGCCAGCGTGGGTCGCAGGGCCCGCGATGCAATGCCGGTTTTCACCTGTCGTTCCAGCAGATCGAAGATCGCCATGCCGGTGCATTCGCTGCCCGTGCCCGAGGTGGTGGGACAGGCGATATGGGGTTTCAGCGCGCCCGGCACGATCTGTCCGTCGCCCATGGGGGCATTCACATAGGTGAGGAATTCCGCCGGATGGCTGGAATAGAGATTGGCCGCCTTGCAGGTATCGATGACCGAGCCGCCGCCCACGGAAACGAAACCGTCGAAGCGGCCTTCGGCGGCGAAGCGCGTCGCCTGCTTGAAGGACTGATCCGTGGGCTCCACCCGTACCTCGTCGTAAACGGTTACCTGGACATCGGCGGCGCGTAGCGCCGATATCACCGTCGCGACCGCCTCCAGTCCGGCGACTCCGCGATCGGTGAACAGGGCGACGCGCGCGAGCCCCAGCTCGCGGGCGTCATAACCGATCTCGGCCAGCACGCCCTGACCGAATCGAATGGCGCTGGGGTCGACGGCGAACACATGCTCGTGGCCGTCGAAGAACTCGTAGTGATGGCAGCAGGACATGATCGTTGCCTCCTACAGCTCCTTTGCCTTCTCTCGCAGCAGGTACTTCTGGATCTTCCCGGTCGACGTCTTGGGAAGTGCGCCGAAGACAATACTTTTGGGTACCTTGAACCTGGCAATCTTGTCACGGCACCAATCGATGATCGCGTCGCCGCTGGTTTCTTCCGCATCCGGCTTCAAGGCCACGAAGGCGCAAACGGTTTCTCCCCAGAATTCGTCAGGGCGCGCCACCACCGCCGCCTCCATGATAGCCGGGTGCTTGTAGAGAAGCTCTTCGACCTCGAGGCTGGATATATTCTCGCCGCCGCTGATGATGATGTCCTTGGCGCGATCCTTGATCTCCACGTAACTGTCAGGGTGCTGGACGGCCAGGTCTCCGGTGTGAAACCAGTCGCCGCGGAAGGCCTCGTGGGTGGCATCATGATTTTTGAGATAGCCTTTCATGATCGTATTTCCACGCAGCATCAACTCGCCGATGGTGGTGCCGTCCCGGGGTACCGGCGTCATGCTCTCACTGTCCGCCACCATGACTTCCTGCAGGGTGTGATAGGCGACGCCTTGGCGCGCCATCATCGCGGTGCGCGCATTCACGTCCAGATCACTCCACGCGCTTTGCCAGGCGCACAGGATGGCGGGCCCATAGGATTCGGTGAGCCCGTAAAGGTGGGTGACGCGAAAACCCAGCTCTTCCATGGCCGAGATAATTCTGCTCGGTGGCGCGGCGCCGCCGGTGGCGACCTCTACGGTGCGATCGAAACACACGCGCTGCTCCGCCGGTGCGTGCACCAGCATGTTGAGCACCACCGGCGCGCCGCACATGTGGGTTACGGCGTGCTCCTTGATCATGGGGAATACGACCGCCGGATCCACCTTGCGCAGGCACACGTGGGTGCCGGCGGCGGCGGTCACGGCCCAGGTGTAGGTCCAGCCGTTGCAGTGAAACATGGGCAGCGTCCAGAGATAGATGCTCTGGTCGTTGAGCCCGAAGGCCAGGATCTGACCGATGGCATTCAGGTAGGCGCCGCGGTGGTGGTAGACGACGCCCTTGGGGTTACCGGTGGTGCCGGAGGTGTAACAAAGACTGATGGCCTGCCACTCGTCCGACGGGGCGTCGTAAGCGTCGTCGCTGGAGCCTTCCAGGAGCAGGGCTTCGTAGCTTTTCTCTCCCACCAGGGCGCCGCTCTGGCAGGCCGGATCATCGATGTCGATGACCACCGGCGGATCATCCATGCGCGCGATTGCCGCGGCGATGGTGTCGGAAAACTCCCGATCCGCAATCAGCAATTTCGTCTGCGCATGGTCGAGAATCAAGGCGATGGTGCCTGCATCGAGCCGGTAGTTCAGCGCGTTGAGCACCGCACCCGCCATGGGAACGCCGTAGTGGCACTCGAGCATCGCAGGCACATTCGGCGCCATGACGGAAACCGTGTCGCCCGGTACGATGCCGCGCCGCCTCAACGCGCTCGCGAGCCTGCGGCAGCGTTGCTGGAATTGCGCATAGGAGTAGCGCGTGTCGGCGTGTATGACCGCGGTCTTCTCTGGATACACGGCGGCGGACCGTTCGAGAAAGCTCAACGGCGTGAGCGCCTGGGAATTCGCCCCGCCACGCTCGAGGAACTGCTCGAAGATGCCGGTCTCTTGTCGTGCCGTCATCGCCGTACGGCTGGCTCAGGCGGCTTTGGCCAGAGCCTGATCGAGATCCCAGAGAATGTCGTCGATACTTTCCAGCCCCACGGAAATGCGGATCATGTCCGGCGTCACGCCTGCCGCGATCTGATCCTCGTCGGAAAGCTGCCGGTGGGTGGTGGATGCCGGATGGATGATCAGGGTCTTGGCGTCGCCGACGTTGGCGAGATGACTCATGAATTGTGCCGCCTCGATGAACTTGACGCCGGCCTCGCGGCCACCCTTGACGCCGAAGGTGAGAATCGAGCTCACACCCTTCGGCATGTACTTTTTTCCGAGATCGTAGTAGCGGTTGTCCGGGAGTCCCGGATAGCTCACCCAGGTGACGCGCGCGTGGTCGTGGAGAAAAGTTGCCACCGCCATGGCATTTTCACAGTGCCGATCCATGCGTACGGGTAGCGTTTCCAGGCCCTGGATGAGAAGAAAGGAATTGAACGGGCTCGGGGCCGCGCCGAAAGTGCGCAGAACCTCGCACCGCACTTTCATGGTGTAACCGAAATCGCCGAAGGTCTCGTAGAAACGCACACCGTGATATCCCTTGGACGGCTCGACCATGCCCGGAAACTTGCCGTTGTCCCAGGGAAATCTTCCCGACTCCACGATGACGCCACCGATGGTTGTTCCATGGCCGCCGATGAATTTGGTCGCGGAATGCACGATGAGGTCGCAACCGTGATCCATGGCGTGGCACAGGTACGGAGTCGGAAAGGTATTATCGAGCATGAGCGGGAGGCCGGCGTCGTGGGCGATGTCGGCTACGGCTTGAATGTCGAGCACGTTGATGACCGGGTTGCCCAGGGTCTCGGCATAGACGATCTTGGTGTTCTTCTTGATGGCGGCGCGGAAGTTCTCCGGTTCATCGGGGTCGACGAAGGTGGTTTCGATGCCGAGCTTGCGAAGATTGACGTCGAACAGGGAGTAGGTGCCGCCGTAGAGGGTGCTCGCGGACACGATGTGATCACCCGATTCCACCAGCGTCAAAACAGCCGACATCTCTGCTGCCATTCCTGACGCCGTGGCGACCGCCGCACGGCCGCCTTCCAGGGCCGCCATGCGTTCCTCGAACACGGCCGTCGTGGGGTTCATGAGGCGCGTATAAATGTTACCGAAGGTCTGCAGATTGAACAGGCTGGCTGCGTGATCGGCGCTGTCGAAGACGTACGACGTCGTTTGGTAGATGGGCACCGCCCGGGCTCCGGTCGCGGGGTCGGGAAGTTGCCCGGCGTGCAGGCACAGCGTCTCTAGTCCGAACTCACGATCAGCCATGGTTACAGTTCTCAGTAAGGCAGCGACATGGGACGCTTTGCAGAGATAATCTTGGTGTTCACGCCAATAAAGTTGAGCCCGCCGAACATCCGCGCAAACTCGATTTTCATGCATCGGTTCATGATCACCTCGAGCCCTGCCGACTGTGCCTTTGCCGCCGCTTCCTCGTTGACGATTCCCAGTTGCATCCACAGCACCCGGGCGCCCACTTCGATGGCGGCGTCGGCGAGAGGCGGAATGTCTCCCGGGCGCCGGAAGCAGTCGACGACGTCGATCGGGTCGGGTATGTCCTGCACCCGGGCATAGCATTTCTCGCCCAATATCTCTTGGTGGCGGGGATTGACGGGGATGACGCGATAGCCGTGGTCCTGAAGGTACTTGGCCGCAAAGTAGCTGGGGCGGAACCAATCGGCAGACAATCCCACCATGGCGATGGTGTGGTTTTCCTTCAAAATCCGGCGAATGGTCGGAATGTCGTCTGTCATGGCCGCTGTCGAGCCCCCCCGATTGATAGCAATGCTGACAACCCGATATCAGGGTGCCGCAACGATGGTTCTAAGGATATCATACCGATCTCGAGGCAAGCACGGCGAGCATGGACGACATCATCTTCAGCAATCAGGCGGCCATCCGTCTGGGCTCTTTCTTTCTCGTTCTCGTGGCCATGGCCGTTTGGGAGACGGTTGCGCCGCGGCGGGAGCGGCAGCTGACGCGCCTGGCGCGCTGGCCCCACAACATCGGTATCGTCGTCATCAATACGCTGCTGGTTCGCGTGCTGTTTCCCGGTGCCGCGGTGGGCATGGCGTTCTACGTGGAGTCACGTGGCTGGGGTCTGCTCAGCGATGCGACGCTGTCTCACTGGCTTCTGGTGCCCCTTTGCGTGGTGATTCTGGATTTCGCCATCTATCTGCAACACATCATGTTTCACGCGGTACCGTTGCTCTGGCGTATTCATCGCATGCACCACGCGGATCTGGATTTCGATGTGACCACCGGCGCGCGCTTTCACCCGGCCGAGATCATCCTGTCCATGCTGATCAAATTCGCCGTCATAATCGTTTTGGCGCCGCCAGCCATCGCTGTGCTCGCATTCGAAGTGATCCTCAACGCAACGTCCATGTTCAATCACAGCAACGTGCGCATCGTGCCAAGCGTCGATCGCGTTCTACGCTGGTTTGTCGTGACCCCGGACATGCACCGCGTGCATCATTCGATAGAGGATGACGAGACCAACAGTAACTTCGGCTTCAATCTCCCGTGGTGGGATCGGCTCTTCGGCACCTATCGCGACCAGCCCCGCGCGGGTCATGAGGGAATGACCATCGGCATCCGCGGCTTCCACGAGCCCCGCGTGTGTGATGGTCTCATCGGCATGCTGATGATTCCCTTTTCCGGAAACGTCAACAGCTACGCGATCAATCGACGTCAGTGGGAGGAGCGCGATTAGGCTGCGCGCTCACTCGCCGCTCTGTTCGTTAACGAGGTCCAGAGGGGGGCAATTATGGTCACTTCCGACGAAGTAAAGAAGAATTTGACCCACGGTGATGCATGGCTGCGCGTGTTCTTTATTGTCGTGTTCGCATTCGTGTACTGGGTCGTCAACTGGGTATTGGCAGCCGTCGTTCTGGTACAGGTTCTCTGGTCTTTGATCACGGCGAACACCAGCGGGCAACTGCGTGCCTTCGGCGCTTCCCTGGGGGAATTCCTGCGCCAGATCGTGCGTTTCATGACATACAATTCCGAGGATATGCCGTTTCCGTTCGCCGACTGGCCGAATCCGGACCCGGACGAGTGACGCAATCCCCGCTTTCCGATCAGTACGCACCGGCGGAGATACGCAAGTACGAGGCCATTTACGGCCGGCATTTCGTCAGCCCCGGCGGCGAGGGGTGTGCGCGGGACTGTGTCACGCGCTTGAATCTCGCGCCCGGCGATCGGGTGCTGGACGTGGGATCCGGATTGGGCGGCAGCGCCTTTCTAATGGCGACGGATTACGGTGCGCGCGTCCATGGCATCGACCTGTCGGCCGATATGGTCGCCCTGGCGACTCAGAAGTGCCGCCAGCAAGGGCTGCAAGACCTGGTCAGTTTCGAGCAGGCGGACTGCCTGGACCTGACTGTCTCGCAAGTCTACGAGGCCATCTACAGCAGGGACGTAATTCTGCACATCGAGAACAAGGCGCGCCTTTTCCAGGTCCTGCGCGCGGCCCTGGTGCCCGGCGGGCGGCTGCTGATCACGGACTACTGTAGGGGCGAGGGTGAATCCAGCGCCGAGTTCGATGACTATGTGGCCCAGCGCGGCTACCACCTGGTCACGGTGGTCGAGTACACGGAATGTCTGCGGCAGGCGGGCCTGGAGGCCGTGCTTGGCGAAGACTGGACGGCGCGTTTCATCGACATCCACCGCCGCGAGCTGCAACGATTGCCCTCGGCGGGCCTGGACGCCGACGAGGAGTCCGCCATGAGACAGCATTGGCAGGAAAAAATCGCGCGCGCAGAGCGCGGCAAGCAATGCTGGGGATTATTCACCGCGCGACGGAAAAATTAAATAGAGACAAATTAAATGGGGACAGATCTATTTTTCCATCACCTGCAACGTAGACCCTTCGCGGAATGCGAGGAAAAATAGATCTGTCCCCATTTAATTGTTCTAACGAAGCTGCAGCAGCGCCAGCACAAAAGGCGCCCAGCTCACGAACAGGATCAGCAGTAGAAGGGCTTCGCTTCGAAAAATCATCGTCAGGCGCTGGCGTTCGGCATCGGAGCTTCCCAACATGAATACCCGGGTCATGAGCATGTCCAGGCACAGCACGAAAACAAACATGGCGAAGAACACCGGCGCCAGCAACGTGGTGATCAGGGGCCAGCCACTGGTCTGGACATGGCCGCCGGCGAACGGCGCCAGAACGATCAGTAGCACCGTCGTAAGCATCAGCATGGCTCTGAGAAAGCCAATCCGTCTCAGGTAGTCTGCGATCATGAATTCCTTCCGCGTCCCGGTATCGGGGCGAGCGCCCGGCAGCGGCTGCGAAACCAGGCGTAGGCGATGATGCCGGAAAGCAGATCGGAAAAACAGGCGGCGGCGAAAATTCCCGGGATACCCATCAGGCGCGAGGCCGTATATGCCAGAGGCACATACAGAACCAGGGTACGGGTCACGGAGATGATGACGGCGGGCAGCGGGCTGCCGAGGCCGTTGAACGCGGCATTCACCACCATGATGATGCCGGCGGCGCCGTAGCTCCAGGGCACGATGCGCAGATAGGTGGTGGTGACGCCGATGACCTCGGCGTCATCGCTGAACAGGCGGCTCAACTGGGGCGCCAGCAGGGCCAGCATGATGGCGGCCGCCGCTCCCAGCGCCAGGCAGAACAGCACGCTGTGACGCAGCGCCTCGACAATGCGTTGCGGTTTACCGGCGCCGAGGTTCTGGCCGACGAAGGGGCCGATAGTCGCCGACATGGCGAAGAACACCACCAGCGTCAGGGCCTCGATGCGCACGGCCGCGCCATAACCTGCCACCGCGCGATCCCCGTAAGCCGCCAGCAGGGCGATGATGATGCCGGCGGACACCGGGATGATGATGTTGGTGCCCGCGGCGGGCAGCCCCACGTGGAGGATGCGTTTCCACGATCGCCACAGGGTCGCCGGTGGCGCCAGCGGTGAGCACAGCAAGCGCATCCGGTGGATGACGATAGCGCCGGCCGCCAGGGTCAGCAGGCGGGCGATCACCGAAGCCAGGGCTGCGCCCTGAAGCTCCAGACGCGGGAAGCCCAGCCAGCCGAAGATGAGCAGGGGATCCAGCACCAGGTTGATGGCCGCCGAGGCCATCATCAGACGTGCCTGCAGCCTGGTCTCTCCGGTGCCACGCACGGCGCCGATGACCACCATGGGCACCAGCACCAGAACGAAGCCCGCGTACCAGATCAACATGTAGTCGCGGATCAGTGCCAGCACATCGGTTGATGCGCCCATAAGGGTGAACAACCAGTCGAGGCTCGCGATACCCGCGGCGCTGAGCGCCAGTGACAGGATCAAAGCCATCGTCAGGGCGTCGGTCGCCAGGCGCCGCACCTGCCCCCTGTCGCCCTCGCCGACTACCCGTGCCAGCACCGACGAGGTGCCCGCCATCAGGCCGATACCGAGACTGGTCATCACCATGACCACGGGAAATGTGAAGCTCATGGCCGCCAGCGGTTGCGCCCCCAGCTGGGCAACGAACCAGGTATCGGTGGCGTTGAACAGCATGATGGCGAGCACCGCCCAGACCATGGGCACGGTCATGGACACCAGGTGTCCGGCGACCGGTCCCTGGACCAGGCGTGCGTGAGAACTCCTCATTGCCGATGCCGACGTGACGTGATTGACTGGGTGACGCGACTGTCGGCGAAAACCGCACCCCGATCAACCGCGTGAAAGGAGACGTTTTTTGAGCGCCACGACATCGGTGCAACTCCATGAGCGGGATCGCGCGCTTCTCGATGGTGCCGAGGGTGAGGCCATGGGGCTCGCCATGGGGGTGGTGCTGCGGGCAGCCGAGATCTCCGGGGCCGCCAGACTCCAGGATATTTGCTTCGCGCACATCGACGCCTGCTTCTACAATGGACAGGCGCATGTGGACTTCGCTCAGTTCATGCTGGACAAGGGCGCGCGCTTGGCCGTTCCCACATGGACCAACGCGTCGCTGGTGAGCCAGGTCGACACGCAGATCCGGCCGCAGAAAGACGATCCGGTGGTGGTCAGCGGCGCGCACCTGCTGATGGATCTGTATGAACGGCTGGGCTGCGAGCCAGTGTGGACCTGCGCACCTTATCAGCTGCCGGGCAGGCCCTGCCTGGGGGATCACATCGTCGGCTCGGAGTCCAACGCCGTCGCTTTCTACAATTCCGTGATCGGCGCGCGCACCAACAAGTACGGCGATTATCTGGACGTTTGCGCGGCACTGGTGGGACGCGTGCCCTATTCGGGACTTCACACCGACGAGGGCCGCCGCGGACGCGTGCTGTTCCGGCTCGACCGCATTCCCGAGGAGTTGCGGCGCGAAGATCTCTTCTACCATGTGCTCGGTCATCGGCTGGGAAGGGTGGCGCAATCCCGCGTGCCGGTGATCCAGGGTCTGCCCCTGGACAGCAACGAGGATCAGCTCAAGGCCATCAGCGCCGCCGCGGCCGCCTCCGGCGCGGTGGCGCTGTTCCACGCGGTGGGTGTGACCCCGGAGGCGCCGGATCTGGAGACCGCCTTTCAGGGATCCGCGCCCGAGGAGGAGATCGTCGTTTCGCCCGCGGAAATGATCGAAGCGCGGGACTCGCTGTCCACGGGCAAAGGCGGTCGGCTGGAGATGGTGGCCATCGGCACACCGCATTTTTCCTTCACCGAGTTCGCACGCTTAGTGCCGCTGATGGACGGGCGCCGGGTGCACGACGGGACCTTGTTCTACGTCTCCACCAGCCGTCACGTGGTTGCCCTGATTGAAAAGGAGGGCTGGATGGAGATTTTGCAAGCGGCCGGTGTACGGGTGATCGTGGATACCTGCACGTATTTCGCGCCGGCGGTGCGCGGTTGCCGGGGGCGGGTCATGACCAACTCCGCAAAGTGGGCCTACTACGCGCCGGGTTTACTGGCGGTGGAGCCGGTATTCGGAACCCTGGAGGAGTGTGTCGAGTCGGCGGCCCGGGGCGAGGTCTGGCGGGATCAGCGCTTGTGGTGCGACCAGACGTGGGGCGTGCGATCTTGAACAGCATCGCGTTCCGCGCCCGAGTGCTCAATCCGGGCGAGGCCCGGGGTGAGGCCATGGTGCTGGACGAACCCTTGAGCTTCTGGGGCGGCTTCGACGCCCGTACCGGGGTAATCGTCGATCGCCATCATCCGCAACGGGGCAGCTGCGTGGCCGGACGCTTTCTTGTCTTGCCCGAAAGCCGCGGCTCGGCGGGAACACCCGGTGGTATCGCAGAAGCCATTCGCCGGGGCGTTGGACCGGTGGGGATCGCGCTGGGAAAGGCCGACGTGAACGTCGCCGTGGGCGCCATGGTGGCTGCGGCCCTCTACGGCGTCGCGGTGCCGGTTCTGGTCATCGGCGACGCGCAGCGCGCGGAACTGCGCTCGGGCCATCTGGTGGAGGTCGACCGGGACGGGCACATGCGGATAACGGACGCAGTACCGTAGGTCGTGTTTAATGGGGACAGATCTATTTATCTCTCTGCCGCGCCGCGGCAGAGAGATAAATAGATCTGTCCCCATTAAACGCGTTCAGCCGCAGTCTTCAAAATCCGGGTTGCAGGGCAGGCGATGGTCCATCTCCAGCGCCGGCTGGTCCACGTTCGGGGTGCCGACGATCACCGCCGGGACACCGGCAACCGTGCAATGGGGCGGCACGTCTTCCAGCACCACGCTGCCGGCACCGACTTTGGCGCCGCGGCCCACTTCCACGTTACCGAGTATCTTCGCGCCGGCGCCGATGAGCACACCCTGGCGTACTTTGGGATGGCGGTCGCCGGCGGCTTTGCCGGTGCCGCCCAGGGTGACCTCATGAAGAATCGACACGTTGTCCTCGATGACGGCAGTCTCGCCGATGACGACGCTGGTGGCATGGTCGATGAGGATGCCGTCGCCGATGCGGGCCGCGGGGTGGATGTCGACGCCGAACACTTCCGAGGTACGGTTCTGCAGAAACAACGCCAGTGCTTCGCGACCCTGGTGCCACAGCCGGTGGGCTACCCGATGGGTCTGCAGGGCATGAAAGCCCTTGAAGTAGAGAAAAGGTTCAGAGTATCGCTTGGCCGCCGGATCCCGATCGCCGACGGCGCGAATATCGGCGCGAATCGATCGCCCGATGCCCGGATCCGCTTCCATTGTGTCCACGATCAGCCCGCGCACCAGCATCGCCGGCAGCACCGAGCACTCGAGCTTGCCCGCCAGCAGAAAGCCCAGGGCATCCTCGAGACTCCCGTGATTCAACACCGTGGCGTGCAGAAAGCTCGCCAGCACGGGTTCGTGCTCCACGTCCTCGGCGACTTCCTCGCGGATGCTCTGCCACAGCGGATCCAGCGCCGGGCGCGCCATTTTTGGCGACTGACTGGGTGCCATGCTGCCCTCCATCATTGACAGTGTGTGTCAGGCCGGAACCTGAGGCAACCGCCGAGCAGCTTGGCTGCCGGCATCAGCCGCAGCCCACGGGCGTGGCGCTGGAGCTGCGCTCCGGCCTGGTCCGCCACGGGGCCAGCCGTTGCCGGAGCCCGTCAAGCCACCCTTCGACGGTAACCACCACATGGTAGATGCCCGCGCCCATGGCGAGTTCCAGGCTCCCGGGCGGGAGCGCCATGGGCTGGCCACCATCGCTGTTCATGCCGTCGCGAGGCCCGTATCGACGCGGGTACAGCGCGCGGCCGTAAGCAGATGCAAATCGTTCCATAGTTCTGTCCTCCGGGTGAAAACGCATTCCAGATGCTTGGCTGCGAGCCGCCTTCAGGCGGCCGCTTTGGCATGTGGGTCGTTGCAGGCTGCCTGCTGGCCGGCCAGTCGCTGCACCAGCGGCGCCGGCGCCGCCTCCGTGGCCGCCGGCCGGCTCATGAGCCCCGCGACTGCTTGCGGAATGTTCTCGCGGCGTATGCCGATGTCCTGGAGCAGATGGTCGTCCAGGGCTCCCAGCTGGCGTATGGCGGCCACTTCCCTGCCCGCCCGCCCAAGGCTCGCGGCGAGCACTCTCACGGGCCAGACGAGGGCCCTGAAGAGGCTGGTCAGGGTCGAGGCCATGGCCCGCGCCTGCAGCTGGCGCCCCAGGAGCTGGTAGCGATGAAGCTCGTCCATGGTGACGTTGGTGCCGGGAACCAGATTGCCCGTGTCGCCCCGGTCGACGATGGCGGCGACCCGGCGCGTTACCCCCGGCTCGAAAAGCGCGATCCTTGACGGGGCTTGATTTCGTTTGGTATTCAATTTAGATTTCCTCGTATGTTTCGTGGTATTTCAGGACCGTCACATACCTGAATGTTGGGCGTGAATGTAGTCAATACAAGCACTTTCCACAAACGAGAAGATTTGCTTCTATTATTGAGAAAATCTAATCAGTGGAACGCCGTCTGCCACCCCTGAATGCCCTGCGCGCCTTCGAGTCGGCGGCCAGGCATCTGAGCCTGACCCGGGCCGCCGAGGAGCTGCACGTGACGCCGGCGGCGGTCAGCCACCAGGTCAAGGGCCTGGAGGCTTATCTGGGCGTCAAGCTGTTCCGGCGGGCCAACCGCGCGCTGCTGCTCACCGACGCGGGTCAGGCCTGCGTGCCGGGTCTACGCGAGGGCTTCGACCGCCTGGCGGAGGCAATGGAGGCGGTTCGCGCCAGGGACCACAGCGGACCCTTCACGGTCACCGTGCCGCCGTCCTTCGGCGCCAAATGGCTGGTGACCCGGCTGGATGGTTTCAGCCGCAAGCACCCCGGCTACGACGTACGCCTGGACGCCTCCATGCGCTTGGTGGATTTGATGCGCGAGGGGGTCGACATCGCCGTGCGTTACGGCGCCGGCGACTACCCGGGCATGCGCGTGGATTGCCTCATGGACGAGGTGGTGATACCCGTGTGCAGCCCGCGGTTGCTGGAGGGAGACAATCCCCTGCGGGCGCCCGAGGATCTGTGCCGGCACACGCTCCTGCACCACACCGCCCCCTACCAGGACGACAGTTATCCGGACTGGCGCATGTGGTTGCAGGCCGCCGGCGTGACTTCCTGCGATCTCGCCCGCGGACCCGCCTTCAGCGTGGCGAGCATGGCCGTGGAGGCCGCCATCGATGGCCAGGGCGTGGCGCTGGTGGGTGATGTGCTGGTTGCCGATGACATCGCGGCGGGACGACTGATACGGCCCTTCGATCTCAGCTTCCCGGCGGCCTTCGCCTACTACATCGTCTGTCCCCTGATCACCGCCGAGCGCCCCAGGGTGGTGGCCTTTCGTGAATGGTTGCTGGAAGAAGCAGAATTGAGCCGCGGCCGACAGGCCGAGCCCCGTCGCCTGTCGCAATAGGGGGATGCGCACTGGAAGAATACGGCCGCGCCAGGTCGGCGCGGCGAATCAGCTTTCCGCGGCGATCTTTTTTTCCGCTACCTGACGCTCGCCGCCCCAGACGTTGCGCCCGTATTTCCAGTAGCCGCGAACGTTGTTCATGCGTGCATCTGCGGTCGGATCCAGGGCCAGCACCTCACCACTCAGAAGAGGCTCGAGATAGGGCGCCAGCACCGCGCCGCCGCCGCCGGTGACGACGATGAGATCGATGTCCCAGTCATCCGCCCACAGGCGGTCGACCTCGGTGGCGATGGCCGAGGCAAGCTTGCTGAAGGCGTCTTCCGTCAGCGCTCTCAGATCGATGGTCTTGCCGCGAATCTTGATCGAGCCGCGGGCCACGGCGTCGTACATCCGGTAGAGCTCCACGTCGACGCCGGTCTGCTCCAGTAGCTTGGCGGCGATCATCGCGAAGGCGCGCGCGATGCCGGACTCCGACGAGCCGCTGCCACGACCGGAATACTTGGTCTTGTCCGAGATCGTGTAGTCGGTGGTGCGAAAGCCCACATCGACGACGCCGATTTTGTCCTGCACGTAACGTTTGTCGCTCAGCTCCGCCGTATCCCCCATCATGAGGTTGAAAAGCGAGCCGAATGGTTGCGGGATGACCCGCACCTGGTTGACGGTCATCGGTATCTCGTTGCGCGCGCCATTCGCATCCAGGGTGACCAACGAGTGAGCGCCGAGTAACAGACCGGAAAGCTCCTCCCGGTGGCGGCGGTAAAAGCTGACGGGCAGGCCGGTCACGAGGTTGACGGTGTCGTTCGCCGACACCAGCTTCGAGAGGGCTGCCATGGCCATGATCTTGGCGAAGTTGGTGATGAACTGGTTCTGGTCGAGGGTGAAGGAGCGCACGTGACTCTGGCGCTCGGCCAGCTCGCCGACGAAGAAGGATTCGCCTTCCAGCTCGATATGCAGGTGCTCTTCGGGGCTCGAAGAACTCAAGAGATGCTCGCGGAACTGAATATCGGTGGCCTCACCGAAGATCGACTTGAATATCACCGTTTCCTTGCCGTTGCTCGCCTTGGTGAAACCGAAGCCGATGTCTATGCCAACGACATTCACGCTGGAGGTCCCACTTTCATCGAATTTCCTCTTCTAGCACGCCGGTACGAGGCGGTGAAAATACGCTCAGAACACACCCATCTCGAGCCCCGCGGCCATGGCCAGACCGAGCTCCTCGCAGGCGGCCAGGGCCGCATCGGTGGTATCCCCGCGGGCAATGATTGGCTCCTGCACAGCCCGCAGTGGATAGCCTCTGGCGATCCGCTGAATGCTGTTCAGGGCGCCGCTGCCGTCGTTACCGGCGCTGATGAAAATTGCATAGGGCAGGCTTTCCACCTTGCCTTCGCAAGGATAGTAGGTACGGTCGAGAAAATCCTTCATGGCGCCCGACATGTAGCCGAAATTCTCCGGGGTTCCGAGGATCAGGGCGTCGGCCCAGAGCAGATCTTCCGGGCCGGCATCGCGGCTTCGCAGCATGCGGGTTTCGACACCGTCCACGTCCTCACCGCTGGCGCCGCGCAGGACGGCTTCGGCCATTGCTTGTGTGTGGCCGGTCTGAGAATGGTAGACGATGAGGAGATTTTTCAAGGCGGGTTGGCGTCAGGCGCGGGTGGTCGGCAGGTTAGACGATTTGCGAAGCGTTCTCCATTGCGGTTGAATGTGCAGCCGTGACGCAAGAGGCATCGCGCGAAGGCGGGCACGGAATGGGAAATTCCCTTCGGGACGAGCTACTCAAGGTCGGTCTGGTCAGCGAGCAGCGACGGCAAAAAACCCGGCGCTCCAAGCGCACCAAGGCCGAGTCCGGAAAGAAGCGCAAAAGTTCGCCGGTACCATCGAACGACGACCAATCGATCACTTCTTCTCGACACGTGCTGCGCGAGAATCAGCGGCGCACGGCACGATTCTTGCGCGACTCGTCACTGGCTGGTGGCTCGCTGGCCGAGAGCGCCGAGAAAGCCCTGCGCAGGAAGATCCAGGAACTGGTCCAGAGCGGGCGGCTGAATCACCCGCAAGCAGACCTCGCCTACCACTTCGTCAAGGGGAAACGCATCAAGCGCATCTATGTCACGCAAGCGCAACGCGCACAGCTCACGGCGGGCGCCATCGTTATCGCGGCGCTGGATGGCGATCATCATCTCCTGCCCCGGCCACTGGCCGAGCAGCTGCTCGCCCTCGCTCCCCAGACGGTGGTTTGCGGTGGCGCCGAGGGCGACGGAGGCCCGAGCGAAGTCGATTGCGACCAGCATCCGGTGCCCGACGACATCAGTTGGTAGATCGGGGGGTCGTTGCGTAGGGGGACAGATTGAAATCTGTCCCCCCTGTCCCCTGCTCCCCCCTCGCACTAAAGTTTCGCCAGCCCCTGCTCCAGATCGGCGATCAGATCTTCCACCGCCTCCAATCCCACCGACAGGCGCACCAGCCCGTCGGTGATGCCGACCCGTTTGCGCTCGGCTGCATCCACATCCGCGTGGGTCATGGTCACAGGGTGCGTGACCAGCGACTCCACCGAGCCGAGGTTCTCCGCCAGCGACCACAGATTCAGCGAGTCCATCAGTTGCTTGCCGGCGCGGGTGCCGCCCTTGACCTCGAACCAGGCAATGGCGCCGAAACCCGTCGCCTGTTCCCTGGCGAGTTGGATTTGTTCGAAGGACGCGAGGCCCGGGTAGCACACCCTTTCCACCTTTGCGTGGCCTTCCAGATACTCGGCGATGGCCATCGCATTGGCGGATTGGGCGTCCATGCGCACCGACAGCGTCTTGCAACCCTGCATGGTCAGCCATGCCACCTGGGGCGACATGATGGAACCGGTGGTGTTCTGCACGAACTTGATGGCCTCGTCGAGCTCTTTGGTGGCGCTGATGACGGCGCCCCCCACGGTGGCGTTGTGGCCGTCGAAGTATTTGGTGGTGCTGTGAATGGACAAGTCCGCGCCCATCTCGAGGGGGCGCTGGTAGTAGGGTGTCAGAAAGGTATTGTCCACCGCGTGGGGGATTGAGCGCTCGCGTGCGATCTCGGAGATGGCCGCGATGTCGGTCAGCTTGAGGGTCGGATTGGCCGGCGTCTCGGTGAAAATCAGGCGCGTGTTATCGCGCAGGCTGGCGCGCACCGCATCCGGATTCGAGGTGTCGGCGAAGGTGAACTCGACCCCGAAGCGCGGCAGTATCATGGTGGCGAGGCGAAAGGTACCGCCGTAGGCCACGTCGGAGATGATGGCATGATCCCCGGCGTTCAGCAGCGCCATCATGGTCGCGGTAGTGGCCGCCATGCCGCTGGAGAAAGCGCGGCATTCGACCCCGCCCTCGAGTACCGTGAGCTTGTTCTCCAGGGCTCGCACCGTCGGATTGCCGGAGCGCGAGTAGGAGTAACCTTTGCTAAGGTACTTGTCGATGGATTCCTGCACATAGGTGGTCGACTGATAGATGGGTGTCAGGATGGCCCCGGTAACCGGATCGGGTTCCACGCCCGCGTGAATCTGCTGAGTGCTGAAGTGAAGCGAATTGCTGGATGCCATCGAACTGGTGTCCTCGTGAAGGCGATCGGAAAAGGGGTTATATGGTCCACGATCTTCCCCGGAAGTAAAAGGGCAATAGGATCCGCGGTGGCCCCTTTGTTGCCGCTCCCCGCCGCGGCCGCCATAATCACCGGCAAGCCAGGGCAGCCCGCCCACGGCTGCTTCACGATCCATCATTCAACGCAGACGGAGGGGCCCGATGAGCGCCGATTCGAGCAATAACCATCCCCAGCAGGTAGCCTTCATAGGCTTGGGCGTCATGGGCTTTCACATGGCAGGCCATCTGGCCAACGCCGGTCATCAGGTGACCGTTTACAACCGCACCGCCGCTCGCGCCGAGGAGTGGTTGAGCAAGTTCTCCGGCAGCTCCGCCGCGACTCCCGCCGCCGCTGCCAGCGGTGCCAGCATCGTGTTTGCCTGCGTCGGCAACGACGACGACGTGCGCGCCATCTGCACCGGCGGCGACGGCGCCTTCTCGGGCATGCAGGCGGGCAGCGTGTTCGTGGATCACACAACCGCCTCCGCGGAGTTGGCCCGGGAGCTGGATGCCGATGCCAGGGAGCGCGGACTGCACTTTCTGGACGGCCCCGTTTCCGGGGGTGAGGCCGGTGCCCAGAACGGTGCTCTGACCGTCATGATGGGCGGCGAGGGGGACATTTTCGCCACCGTGCAACCCGTCGTCGACAGCTATGCCCGTGCAGTCACGTTGCTGGGCCCGGCTGGCGCCGGCCAGCTCACCAAGATGGTCAACCAGATCTGTATCGCCGGCCTGGTGCAGGGGCTTGCCGAAGGCATGAACTTCGCCAAATGCGTGGGGCTGGATGCGAAGCTGGTGCTGGACGTCATCTCCAAGGGCGCCGCCCAGTCCTGGCAGATGGAAAATCGCGGCGCGACCATGCTGGAGGACGCGTTCGAGTTCGGCTTTGCGGTGGACTGGATGCGCAAGGACCTGGGGATCTGCCTGGCGGAAAGCCGGCGCGCCGACGCCCGCCTTCCGGTCACCGCGCTGGTGGATCAGTTCTACGCCCAGCTTCAGGCCCGCGGCGGCGGCCGCTGGGATACCTCCAGCCTCATGCGCCTGTTGACCGCGCCGTAGCTTGGGCGTTGGGCGTAGGTTGGGTTGAGCGCAGCGAAGCCCAACATTCCAGACCGGCATGTTGGGCTTCGCTTCGCTCAGCCCAACCTACAGGCTACAGGCAGGCCGCGTTACGAGGTCTTCTCCGCAACCAGCTCGCCGAACGCGTCGATGAACAGATCGAGCTTGTCCAGCAGCTTGTGGCGCTGCTGCTCATCGAGGGTCTTGTCGAGCGCCAGTATCATCTGCGACCAGGCATCGGTGTTGACCGCCATCTTGTGCTTCAGTGTCGGTGGCTGGTCCGCCAGGTCCACCCACCAGGCGACCAGAAAGCGCTCCAGCTCCGTGTCCGACGCCCGCCCTCTCAGCATCGCCAGCAACGCGTTCTGGCGTGCCTGGTGGTAGGCTAACCAGTTGTCGGCAGTCAACGGCATGGCGTTGCGGTAGTGGCTAACGAGTGCGACCTGATCGGGTCGTAGCTCGCCGATAAAGAACGCGAATATGTTGGTGCTGCGTTCCGCGCGTCGATCGAGCCGGACCTGGTTTGATTTCGGCATGAAGTCGCTTTTGAACTCGCGGTTTTTTTCTTCGAATCGGGTCTGTAGATGAGCGATCTGAGCGTCGTCGATTGCGGCGAGCAGGATCACGATGCCGGGAATGGTGTCGCGCATGGTGCGCCGGTATAGAGCCGGTATCTGCTCCTTGATGATTTCGAGCTCGGCGGCAGTGAGCTCATCCGCCAGCATCACATGGACTTCTTTCAAAGTGGCCACATAGATGGGCAACTCTTCGCGGCGATGCACTTCCATGCGCGCTGCCACCAGCTGCTCGGTGAGTTGCCGCTGGGAGTCGTTCAAGTCCAGGTAACGGTCCGCCTTGTTGAGCAACACCCAGTCGACGTTGTCGTAGCCGAACTTGATGGTGTTGCAGCCGATCAGCAGGACCGCCGCCAGCGCTGGAAAAACGCGCTTTGTGAGCCGGATAAACATGGCCGGCGCATTGTAGCCAATCCAATAGCGGCGCCGGGCAAAAAAAAGCCGGCCCAGGGGGAGGGCCGGCCGCTGATCCATGTCAGCTAAGGTCGGAGGAGAGTACTTCTATATGCGACATTACGGTGCCGGGTCGCAATCACATATTTCGCGGTGTGACGAAAGTGCCATGGGACGAGATGTCCGTCAGCAATGCCGCGTTTTCCGAAATGGGCTCGATGATGACGTGCTTACGCGAGACCGCCAGGTACGCCGGATCGATGACTACCTCGTTACCCGAGTGCCGGCCGACGACGTTGCGCCCGGAACGCAGCAGATGGGTCACGCCGCTGACGTCGTCCACCAGGCAGAAGTGCTTGCCGGGAAAAAGCTTGTAGCGGTGACTGGCGAGCTTCACATCCAGCTCACGGCCGTCGATGAAGCGTATGCAAATGGTTTCGCCGCGCGGAACCGGTTTGAGCGTCTGTGTTCCATCGTCATCATCGCCGTCGCCCGGGGCAGCGCCACCGCCGCCGCCCTGGTCCATATCGAACAGCGCCGTTTCCTTGTAGGAGATCGGCAGCACGGAGGCCAGCATCGGCTCGCCGCCGGATTGCTCTTCCG
>SMUY01306459.1_pt1 | contig 27963 bp, 25 predicted proteins | sample 2456441 | NCBI WGS metagenome assembly SMUY01 (sample SAMN11095931, study PRJNA526329) | marine sediment metagenome | biome: Marine sediment; feature: Surficial sediment; material: Deep marine sediment; isolation source: Hadal surficial sediment | place: Pacific Ocean | collected 2014-11 | depth...
CACGGCGAGGTGCGGCTGCTCGGCGCATCCCTGGCTTCAACGAGGCGTCAGGACATTGCCAAAAACCTGGCCCTGCTGCCGCAATACACCGAGGATGTCTTCCCGGCAACGGTTCTCGACACCGTGCTGATAGGGCGACACCCACATATTGGCCCGCTACAATGGGAATCGGAAGAGGACAGGCGTATCGCGCACCGAGCCCTGCGACAGATGGACCTGGGAGATATTCCGCACCGCGACGTCGGCACTTTATCGGGTGGCGAAAGGCGACGGCTGGCAATTGCTCAAACGCTGACACAAACGCCGGCAGTCTACTTGCTCGACGAACCGACAAATCACCTCGACCCCCAGCACCAGCTCGATGTGTTGCGGGTCTTTCGAAGGCAGGCAAAATCCGGAGCGACGATAATTGCCAGCCTGCACGATGTGAATCTCGCTGCCCGTTATGCGGACAAGTGCTTGCTATTGTTCGGCGACGGACGTTGGGAACTCGGCCCTACAGATTCAGTGCTCTCCGAGGAACGCCTGACGGATTTGTATGCCACGCCCATGGAAGCTGTCAGCTGGCGGGACACCCGTCTTTTTGTCGCAGCGGGAAACTCGCACTGAATAAGACTGACCGGCCATCAGACTGACAATCGGCCTTCGAGATAAAACGCGGTGTGTCCCCGCAATAGCACACGGTCGTCCCGCAGTTCACATCCAATATCGCCGCCGCGCCGTGAAATTTGTCTGGCCTGCAATTTTTTCTTGCTCAGGCGTTTTGACCAGTAGGGAGTCAGGACACAATGCGCGGCGCCGGTCACCGGATCCTCGTTGATCCCGAGGCCCGGCGCAAAAAACCGCGACACAAAATCGACGCGGTCTCCGGGCGCCGTCACGATGATGCTGTCATCGGTCAGTGTGGCAATTTGGCGAAATTCCGGATTGAGCATCTGCACATCTTTCTCATCCGCAAGGGTCAGTAAATAGAAGCCCTTCGCGCTGAAGCACTCCCCGACCCCGGTTCCCAGCGCCTGTTCCAGGCCTTCCGGAATCGCAGCAGGCACGGGTACGTTGGCGGGGAAATCGAGAACGAAAGCGTCCCCATCGATATCGACGCTGAGCGGGCCGCTGGCCGACTGAAGCTCAATCGGCCACGACGCCGGCGAAAACTCCCGCCGAATGACCGCGGCACTGGCGAGCGTCGCGTGACCGCAGAGTGGCACTTCGACATGCGGCGTAAACCAACGGATGTGCCAACATTCGTCCGTATCGTCCAGCGGTACGATAAAGGCGGTTTCGGAACAATTGTTCTCGGCAGCGATGTGCTGCATTAGTGAGTCTTCAAGCCACGCCCTCAGCGGCACGACAGCGGCTGGATTGCCGGCAAAGATGCGCCTGGTAAATGCGTCGACCTGGTAAATACGCAGGTCCATCAGTCGACGACGCCGCGTAGCCTTCTCAGGAGATCCGCGTGCAAAGCAGGATTGGCTGCCAGTACAGACGTCGTCTCGAGGTTCGGCGCCGCACCATCCAGGTCCGTAAACACGCCACCAGCTTCGGCCACGATGACCGACAGCGCCGCGACATCGAGAATATTGACATCTGATTCGATAACAGCATCGATCTTGCCCGCCGCCAGCAGGTGATAATGATAGAAATCACCGTAACCCCGGATTCGGTCAACGGTCGCCACCAGCTTGCCCATTTTCTGCCAGCCGGCGCCAGCGGCGAGCGTCTTCAGGTTGCCGGTTGATAACGACGCGCGTTCCAGCTTGTCGATATCGCTGACCTGCAGTCTTTCACCATTGAGCCAGGCGCCTTTGCCCCGCTCGGCCCAGGCCAGCTCCTCCATCATCGTGCCACTGGATACGCCGAGAATGAGTTCACCCGCACTCATCAGCGCGATCTGCGTCGAGAAGAAAGGATACTGGCGGACGAAAGCCTTGGTGCCATCGATCGGATCAACCAACCAGAGATGCTCGGCATCGGATTGCGTCTGGCCTGTTTCCTCGCCGAAGAAGCCGTGGTCCGGAAATTCATTGAGGATGATCTCGCGAATTTTCTCCTCACATTCCACATCAGCCTGGGTGACCGGACTCTGGTCGGGCTTCCTCGTTACCGTGAAGTTTCCGTGGTAATACCCGCGACTGATTACGGCCGCGGCCTCGGCCGCATGTAATGCCGTGCGGAGTTCCAGCGAGCCTTTTTTCGAATCAGATTTAATCACGGCGCTTTAACCCGGGTTTATCCGCGCAACTATGGCCGTACTGCTCGCAATTGACAAGCCGACGCCAAGAGGCCAATTGCTTGACAGTCGCGGTCCGCAATCCTATTGTTGTCGCTCATCAGGTGAACGCGGAAAGGCATTTTTCCGCGTGAACGGGAAGTCGGTGTTGAAGCATGCATGCTTCTCATTCCGGCGCTGCCCCCGCAACGGTGATCGAGTTAACCCGTAGCCCCCGAGCGCTTGAGTGCAATCGGAGCCACTGCGAATCCAGGGACTTGTGTCTCTCTTGATTCGTGGGAAGGCGCTACGGAGCGGATACCCATCCACTCGTAAGCCCGGAGACCGGCTTGGTGTACACGCGAATGGTGCGGCGGGCGACTATTCGGGCGTCCACTCAAGTGACCGTCCCAAGACCCCAAAACCGCATCCGCAATAAATAGCACTTTAACGCACACGGGTGGTGTGCACCGGGGTAGAGATGAAAAACATCAGGCGCTCATTTGCGGTCTTACTTGCATTTACGCTTTCACTTGCAGCAACCGCGCAGGTAATTCAACCGAAAGACACAATCATCGTCACTGCGACACGCACGGAGATTTCCGTCAACGATGCTATCGTGCCGGTCACTGTCATTACGCGTGAACAGATTGAGCAGTCCCTCGCGACCGACCTGGCAGAACTCGTGCGATTCGAAGCGGGAATCGACATTGGCCGGAACGGTGGTCCGGGGCAGACGACTTCGATATTCCTTCGTGGCACTGAAAGCAATCACACCTTAGTCCTCATCGACGGCGTACGCATCAATCCCGGAACCATCGGCGGCGCCGCAGTGCAGAACATTGCACCGGAGCTCATAGACCGTATCGAGATCGTGAAGGGTGCGCGCTCCGCATTGTTTGGTACCGATGCAATCGGTGGTGTAATCAATATCATCACGCGGCGCTCAAGCAGCACTTATGCCGAAGGCAGTATCGGCGGCGGTAGCTTTAATACGAGTTCCGCTTTCGCCGTCGGTGGCAGCCGCAGCGAAAACGGAGAGTTCGGCGTTGCGATTAACTGGCAGAACACTGACGGATTCCCGACCCGGATCGGCAGCGATCTCGATCGCGGCTACGACAACGTGAGCGCCAACTTCTATGTGCAGAGGCACATGGGCAAAAATGACATCACGCTTCGTCACTGGCGGGCTGCAGGTACCGTTGAGTATCTTGACTTTTTTCTTTCGCCGCTTGACCAGGACTTCCGAAATGAAAGTACCACCATTGAATTGATCACCGATGTGGGTGCAAATGCACACAGTAAACTGTTACTCAGTCATATCATTGACGATATTTCGCAAAATCAGTCAGAGGATTTTGTTGCATCGGGACGAACCACCCTGGACTGGCAATACAGTTTCGCGGCAGAGAACCACACCTGGGTGGGCGGCATTTATCTCGTGGACGAAACCGCGAGAACCCTGTCGTTCGGCACCGGCTTTGCAGAAGACACGTCAGTAAAGGCCGTATTCGTTGGGGACTTATGGTCAGCCGGCCGGCACCGGACGTTCCTGGCAATACGCCTCACCGATCACGAAACATTCGGCAAGGAAACGACGTGGAATGCCGAGTACGCATTCGATATCAGTGACCGGTGGACACTGAATGCCGGCGTCGGCCACGCGTTTCGGGCACCCGATGCAACAGACAGGTACGGCTTCGCCGGAAATCCCGGGCTATTACCCGAGGTGGCAGACGAGATTCAATTAGGTTTTCGTTTCTATCCGGGGGCTCGTCACACCGTCAGCCTCGAGCTATACCGCAATGACATCGAAGGCCTCATCGAATTCGACTTGTCGGCATTTCAGTTGCGGAATATCGGCCGCGCCGAGATCCGCGGCGCGCAGATCGCCTATGAGTATCACGGTGACAGCTTTGGCCTGCGGGCAAATTTTGTGCACCAGAAAGCCGACAACGCAACAGATGGGGTACGATTGTTGCGACGCGCGGAGGATAGTCTGACCGTGACCCTTACCAGGGACATCGGCATTCATAGGATTGGCCTTTCGGTGCTGGCGAGCGGCGACCGGGAGGATTTCGGCGGAACGAAGCTCGAAAGCTACATTTTGACAAACCTGACCGGGCAGATTGCACTAGGCGACAAATGGCGACTGAACGCACGTGTCGAAAACCTGCTGGATGCGGCGTATGAAACTGCGGCAGGCTTTCCGATGCAGGAACGAAGCGGTTTTCTGGAGCTGAAATATACCTGGAAATGACACATGGGCAAACGGCTTAGCAAGATTTATACCCGTACCGGGGACGATGGAACTACCGGCCTCGGCGATGGAAGCCGCGTCGACAAGGACAGTTTGCGAGTCGAAGCGTACGGCACGGTGGACGAAGCGAACAGCGCCATTGGCGTAGTCCTCGCCAACGATTCGTTGACAGTGCCGATTCGAGACTGCCTGACTGAGATTCAGCACGACCTTTTTGAACTCGGCGGTGAGCTATGCATTCCGGGTCACAGCGCGATCGAGAAGCACTTTATCGATCGGCTCGAAAAAAACCTTGATCATTTCAACGCCGATTTGCCACCGCTTAAGGACTTTATTTTGCCTGGCGGCGGCTCGGCCGCCGCTGCCTGCCATGCCGCAAGAGCTATCGTCCGGCGCGCAGAACGACGCGTCCTGTCCTTGAGAAAAGTCGAGACAGTCAGAGACGAGGTACTGCAATACCTCAATCGCTTGTCAGACCTGTTATTTGTGATCGCCCGGGTCCTGGCGCGCGCGGAGTCCGGTCAGGAAGTGCTCTGGGACCGCAAACGCTGAAGTCATTGCGGATGGAGCCCGCGGGATTCGTCCCCGACCATTCGCCATTATTTCCTGGTGCCATCATGCAGCGCTTTGTGCATCAGAGTGGCATCGTCCGGGCACAGACCACTGAATTCTTCGGTCTTCCGAATAATATCAGGGGCATTGTCCCTGCTCATTATCTTGTAGCCGAGGTTTCCGAAATAACGCTGGGCATCGATTGTCAAGAGCCACAGGTCTTTGACGCCGGCGCAACAGGCATTGGCTTCGAGCGCCGCGACCAGTCTTCTCCCGAGTCCGGATTCACGGCCGCTGTCGCTGACGACGAGGGAACGCAAAAGGCCCACCTGATCGAACTGCTGAAGGCCGATCGTACCGAGCGTCTCGCTTTGATCTGCACCAGACCGTTCCGCAATCAGAAAATGCCCGAGCAGGTCTGTACCGAGATCGGAGACGGGCAATCCGGCTTCGTCCAGTAATCGGCGTACATTTTGCCAATCACTCTGTCTGGCATCCCGAACAACGATCGTGTCTGATCTATCATTCATCTCGTTGCGTTTTATCCCGGTTTGCCCGCCCCTGCTGCAACGCACTGCACAAAGCCTCTCCGGCGATCAGTAATCTCGGCGTCGGCCGGCCAATCTCATTCGCCGGCATAACATATCGATTGCCATAACGATTCGCGGCCAAGTCCGGCCAGCGATCCCATTCGCTGAGTACATCGGCTCTGGTGTCGGAACTTACGAGCAGGATTTCTGGATTCCTGTCGAGAACGGCCTCGACGCCAACAAGCGGGGCCAGGCGAACGAGGTCCGAAAAAACGTTTTGACCACCACAATGCTCGATGAGTTCACTGAGATAATGATCGCCGCCAATCGTGTAGAGAGGGCGCTTATCAACCTGATAGAAGACACGAATGGGGTCGGCCGCAGAATACCGCTCGGCCAGCGCTCGAAGCCCCCGCCTGAAATCCGCAGCCGCCTGCGTTGCGTGGGCCGTATTGCCTGTCAATTCGCCGATGGTCTCGAGGGCCGATGCAATATCCGCGAGGCTCCGCGTTTGAATGACTTCGACACGGTAGCCTCGTTTCGAGAGTTCGCCGACGACATGCTGCGGCGTTCCACTTTGCCAGGCGAGCAGCATATCCGGCTTGAGTAGTGCGAGCTGTTCCTGATCAACGACGAAAGCGTCTCCAACAAGAGGTAAAGCCAGGACTTCATCCGGATAGTCGCTGTAAGTGCTCACGCCGACAAGAAAATCGCCGGCGCCGGCGGCAAATACAAGCTCCGCAAGATGGGGTGCCAACGTGACGATACGCAGTCCATCCCGAGTCTCGAAATTCTGCGTGCTTTCTCGACTCCGGCGCTCCGCTGCCGGCTCGCAAGCAAGCAGCGAAATCAGAGTGGGTAAAAGAAGGACAAGAGTCGCGTGTCCGACCCTCACACAGACCAGCCGTACAGGGTCATAGCGGCAATGACTGCGGCCCAGATAAACAGCAAGCGGAAAACCAGGCCGTTGGCGGCCGTCGCGCCGCGAACACCACGGTCACAGACGCTTTCATCCTCTTCCGACTGCAGCGCCAGCGCGCCGATACCAACTCGAGCAAGCAATGCTTCACTATGCTCGCGCTGAGTCTTCGCGGTGGCGCCTTCGAGCGTGCGCCAGGCAGACAGCGCACCTTCAAAGCTGCCAGCCATGGCATAGCCAATGGCTGTCAGACGCGCAGGAATCCAGGCGAGCCACCCGTGGAGCTGACCCGCGGCTTCGAGGAACATGTCTGCCGTTCCTTGGCCGGCCTCGTCACGCGAGGCATTAAACACAGCCCGGCGCCGAATCAGGTCTGTAACCCGGTAAGACCAGGCCCCGAAAGGCCCCAGCAGCACAAACCAGAAAATGACTGCGAACAGGCGATTGTTGGCCTGGACACATACAGCTTCTTCGACTATGCGAATACGCTCCAGCGGATCCGACGGAAGTTCCCTTTCAGCCAGCGCTTTGGCGGTCTTGCGAATCTCTTCTTCATCCTCGGCCTCCAACGCTGCGCAATAGTCGTCGACGCCTTCACCGATATCCTTCGGGCCCAGCGAGAAAAACAGAACAACGATGGCAAGAATCAGATAGGGAAACCCCAGTAAGGCATCACCCAGACCGAAAACGACGAGAAACACCGGAAGGACCATAATCACTGCGAGAATAATTACCGGTATCAGCGCCGGCCAGTTCGCAAACCGGTTGCCCTGACGAAAGCCCAAGTCGATGATGCGATCGAGCCAGCGAGGTTCACGAAGATGAAACAGCTGGGTCGCGAGGCGCTCCACCACAAGTCCGATCAGAAGTGCAATTAATTTCATATTTTCTCGGTGTCGTTGCAGAGCCCATCATACAATCGCAGCCAGTCGAAAGCAGGACCAGGATCTGATTTTCGGTCCGGAGAGACGTCACAGTGCCCTGCGATACGTCGCGCACAAAGAGAAGTGTACGTTGTTTGCAGCGCGCTGATGACTCCAATCAGTGTGTTGTACTGGGGATCCGCATACGGCGTTTCATCCTCTCCCTCAAGCTCGATCCCGATAGAAAAATCGTTGCAATCCTGACGATCGCGGTAACAGGATGCGCCAGCATGCCAGGCACGCCGACTAAACGGCACGAACTGTATCAAACCGCCACCGCGTCGAACAAACAGATGTGACGAGACCTTCATATCCCTGATTTCTGCAAAGTGCGGGTGCTCATCCCAATCCAGGCAATTCGTGAAAAGTTGCTCGACATACGGCCCGCCAAATTCGCCGGGCGGCAGGCTGATGCTGTGAATAATGATGAGATCGGGCTCGCAGCCGTCGGGCCGGTCGTCCTGATTCGGCGAAGGACACTGCTCGGCCGGGCGGATCAGCCCCCCGTGAGGACTAACGGTATAGACACACATCTGAATCCAATAAGGCTATTTTCAATGCTGGTAGTCCAGACTCAGGCTTGGGCAGTCTCCTCCGCCAGCATCGACTCGAGATTTTCCAGGTGGGGAACGAGAGGGTACTCGTTAATCATTTTAACGCGACACAGGACCGGCGCGCCCTCAGGCCAGCCCTCTGTCGAATCGAGTTTCAGAACTTCCTTGTTGATACGGACAAGTTGTGGAAAGCCCTGTGTCAAAAGGCCGAAATGGCCCGCTTTTATCTGACTGGTGCTTGCATAAAATACGACGATCCGGGTCCGGCCGGTGACGGCCGGTATGTCTTTGCCGATTGTGCCTTCAAAAGACACGACAGGCAGGGCACGGCCGTTCCAGTTAATGATGCCGAGCATCCAGTTCTGGCTGCCGGGTTCCTGAACGGGCTTGCTATACCGGACGACCTCCGCAACGCAGGCACGTGGAACGATCAGACGATCTTCCGCGAGCGGCACAAGCAGGCTGTATAGTTCCTCGGCGGCAGCATTCACGACAACTTGATTCCTCGTTCTTCCAGCAATCGCTGAATGGCCTCGAGAAGCTTCACGTCCTGATACGGCTTGCCAAGATAATCGTTGACGCCAAGTTCGATTGCGCGTGCGCGATGCTTATCGCCGACTCGCGAGGTAATCATGATAATCGGCACATCCGAGAACCGCTCATCGTTGCGAACGTGCGAGGCGAATTCATAACCGTCCATTCGCGGCATTTCAATATCCAGCAGGATGATGTCCGGCTTATTGTCCTGTAACTGGCTCACCGCATCGAGACCGTCTTTGGCCGTCACGACGCGCAACCCGCTCCTCTGCAGGAAACGCTCCATCACCCGCCGCACCGTAATCGAGTCATCCACAATCATGGCGAGTGGCCGATCGTCCTTCGGGGTCGGCGCCGCACTCTTGAGTTCCACAACAGGCGCGCCCGTGCGAACCAGGGCGTTGATGTCCAGGATAAGCACGATTCGTCCGTCGCCGAGAATCGTCGCACCCGAGATGCCACGAATACTCGAAAGCTGTGGGCCCACCGACTTGACGACGATTTCACGGCTCGCAAGCATTTCGTCGATAAGCAGTGCCGCTGAATGTTCCCCGGCGCGAACGAGTATGACCGGCACAAACGAGTCATCTTCAGGCAGCTTTGCAGACTGCCCGCCGAGATACAGACCGAGATGACGGAAGCGGAAGGTCTCCTCGCCGTACTCGTAGCATGGGTCACTTTGGCTCAATAAGGTCTCGAGTTCTGCCCGTGCGATCCGGGCCACGCCTTCGACAGTCGGCAGCGGCAGTGCATAAATTTCATCGCCCGTTCGCACGATCAGGGCCTGTGTAATCGCCAACGTGAACGGCAAGCGGATCGTGAAATTCGTGCCCTGTCCGGTGACCGAGGATATCCTCAAAGATCCACCGAGTTTTTTGACTTCGTTCGCGACGACATCCATGCCGACGCCGCGCCCGGCCGACTGTGTGACCACGTCCGCGGTCGTGAAGCCCGGCGTCAGGATCAGATCCATGATTTCCTGGTCCGTCACTTTGCCATCGGACTTGAGCATGCCCTTCTCATAGGCTTTGCGCCGAATCGCACTGACGTTCAGGCCGGCACCATCGTCAGCAACGTCGAATATCATCTCCGCGCCTTCGCGGTGCAGGCGAATCGTGATCCTGCCGGTAGCAGGTTTCCCTGCTGCCTGGCGCTCTTCCGGATTCTCGATGCCGTGTACAACCGCGTTGCGCATCATGTGCTCGAACGGCGGCAACATCTTGTCCAGGACCTGCCGGTCAAGCTCCCCCGAAGCACCTTCGACCGCCAGTTCCGCTCGTTTCCCGGACTCGGCTGCAGCCTGCCTGACGAGGCGCGTGAGCCGGGCAACATGTCGCTGGAACGGCACCATGCGCGTCCGCATCAGGCCGTCCTGAAGTTCCGTCGTAACACGCGCCTGCTGCACGAGCAGGGTTTCGGCCTCGGAGGTCAGCGACTGCAGAAGGTCTTTGAGGCTGCCCATGTCATTGGCAGACTCCGCAAGCGCCCGTGACAGCTGCTGGATATTCGAATATCGATCCATCTCCAGCGGATCGAAGTCGCGAGCCACCAGCGTGTCCTGGTGGCTGTGCATAATTTGCGCCTCGGTCTCAATTTCGAGTTTGCGCAACTGCTCACGAAGGCGACTGACAGTCTGTTCGAATTCGTCGACGTGAAACTCGATCGAACTGATCTGCTGGCTGAGCCGCGAATGGTAAATACTGATTTCGCCGGCAGCGTTCAAAAGATCTTCAAGCAGGTCGGGGTCGATGCGCGCAAATTCCTGGCGGCCCCCCTCTACGGCTGGTGCCTGGGCAGCAAATGGCCGTTCATCTGGAGCCTCCGCCTCGTCTGTCCCTTTTGCTGTCGCCGGTTCCGGAGCAGCCATTGCGACCTTTTTCTTCGCGATCTCCGGAGCGGCCTCAGGTATTTCCTCCGCCTTCCTGATCTCCGCTATCTCCTCGTTCAGTGGCGTATCAACGATTACCATACTGACGACATCTTCAGGCTCGATGGTAAATTCGACAGAAACCGAATCGCCGGTATCCAGGGTCTCAACTTCCTCGGCTGGCGCTTCGACCCTCTTGTCGGCCGCAGCTTCGGCCTTGCCGGCCAGAGCCACTTCGTCAGCGTTGATCCGATGAATTTGCTTTTCAAGCTCGACTGCCGCAGTAACTTTCTTTCCGGCGTTGACGGTATCCCGCATTCGATGCAGTTCATCGACGCTTCGCTGTAGCAGGTCATCGATCTCCTGAGATGGCGCGATGCGGCCGTCGTCGAGGCCGGTCAACAGTGTCTCGAGTTCGTGGCTGAGATCACCCATCGCCGCGATACCCGCCATGCGCGCACCGCCTTTCAATGTATGCAAATACCGCTTGAGCTCTTCGACAGGCTGGCGGTTGTCTTTCTCTTTAAACCAGTCCACGAGGGCCTGGTCCGCCGCCTCCAGAAGTTCGGCAGCTTCTTCAGAAAAAATGGCGGCAATTTCTGCATCGTATTCGGCCTCAAACGGCTGCTCGACCACAGGCAGTTCGGTTTTGTCAACCGTCGCTTCTGCTGGTATGTCTGTAACAGTGGCAGGCTCGATCGCGTCAGTTAGATTGTTGAGGTGTTCGATCAAGACCGCGAAGTCGGATCGCTTGCGGTCTGCCTGGTTGATATCGCCGATAATCGTCTCGATAGCCTTCGTTGCCGCACGAAGCGCATCGACGCCTGACTGCAGAAAACCTACTTTGTAATCATAGACACGTCGGACAAACCGATTCAGTGCGCCGGCGACTGCAACACCGCGCTCGACATTCGCCATATTCGCACTGCCGTGCAAGGTATGACAGACGCGGTACAACTTATCGGTAATGTGAAACGGCGGACGATGCCCCTTGCACGCCTCGACGTAGTCACGAATGACCTGGAGATGACCCACGGTCTCTTTTGAAAATATGTCGAGCAGGACCGGATCCATCTCGAGGCCTTCCACCTCTTCCGCTTGCTCTTCGCTTCCTGACGCCGCAATTGTCAGGATGGCCGCGTTCGGGTCGCCTTCGGCGAACGCGTTCGCTCGCGCTATCAGAAGATTGATGTCCGAAGTCGGTTCCGTACCGACTTCGAGTTGTTCGACAAGCTCCGGCAACGCTGCAGCAGCTTCCGCGATGAAGTCAACCATGGGCGGCGTCCGCGCGAGCGTCCGATTGATCAGTTTGTTCAGAAGACCTTCAATGCTCCAGCAATACTCGCCGATGCGCTCGGCCCCAACCATCCGGCCGCTTCCTTTTAAGGTGTGAAATGAACGGCGGACTGTAATAAGTGTTTCCATGTCTTCGGGTGCCTCCTGCCACTGCGGCAGGTTGCGCTTGACACTCGCGATCTCTTCCTTGGCCTCTTCGATGAACAACTCCAGCAGTTCGGGATCGAGGTGCTCCGCATCCGGCGCGATGACCGGCATCGGTATGACTGCTATTTCCTGCGTCCTGTCCGCGGCCGCCTGCTGTACGGCAGCGAATTTGTCCATGTCCGACCTGGCAATTTTCATCGTCTGCGCAGTCGGTACCTCCATGTGTTCCTCTTTCTTGAGTCGCTGCTCGAGATCGCGCAATACGACCAGACACGCTTCCGCGTTGTCCAGCATGTACCAGGGCTCCCTCCTGCCAGCCTTAACTGTCTCCATGTAGTATTCGATGCTGACGATGGCGTCTGCCAGTCGATCCGTTTCTTTTTGCGTGAGCCTGCCGGGGCCGCCACCCTTGAGTGTCAGTAGAATCAGATTGCCGACCCGGTCGACCACTTCCATGGCGCGGGTCTTGTTCAACATCAAGAGCCCGGCTTTGATGCCGCGAATCAGCGCCGGAACACTATCGAGCCCCTTCGAGTCACGTCCCGACGAGAGGCTCTGGCTGAACGTTTCCTTGATTCGTGCGAGATTGATAATGCTCTCGCGCATCACGGCTTCGGCAACCTGCCGGTAATCAGCGTCTTCCTCCTCGGGCAGCTCCGGTTCCTCTTCGCCCCGCGCCGGTTCCTTTGCCACGATCAGGTTAACCAGTTGTTGATCAAGCCGATCTTCAACTCTCAGAAGCGTCGTCGCAATTTCGATGATCGTCTGTTCGTCGGCCGACCCGGTTTTCGAAACCACATTTTTTAGCCGGTCGATCTCAGACTGGATGTCGCCGCGCAACGCTCCAAGCCCCAGAACACCAAGCGTGTCGCTGATCTTCTTCAACAATTCGAGCTGCGGCACGAGTTCGGAGGACTTGTTCATGCCGGTGCGGACGTAAATGTCCAGCACGTCCTTGACCCGCCCAAGATCTTCCTTGATCGCTGCCGCGACCGTTTTCATCAGCTTGACACTGGGCGCTGACAAACTCTCGCGGGCATGTTCGACCTGTTCATCGCCGGGCAGCAACTCAGACAGGTTGAAGGCAGCACGAATCTCGCTGATACGTGGACCCGCATTACTTGAGCGGGCCACGTAATAGAGAAGATTATTCATGAGATCCGTTACCGGGTGATTGTCGAACGCTTCAATGCCTTCATCGATCAGCAGTTTGATTTGCTTGTCTATCTGTCCAAGCAGCCGTTTCAGCGCGACCGAAGTTTTCAGTCCGCCGTTTTGCAGTGACTCGAGAACACCGCCAGCAACCCACCAAAGTTGATGCATATCGTCGCGGTTCGCCGATTTCTCGAGTGCCAGCGCAACACCGGATAAGATCTTCAAGTATTTTGCTACGTCGCCACCTTTGATCCAGCCAAGCAGCGCGAGCTGGAATTTCGGCCGCAGCTTCGTTGCGACAACCAGCGGGTCTTCGCCGGTCGTTTCTCTTTTTTTCTTGCCGGCCGGTTTGCTGCTGGGCGAGAGGTTAAGGAGCAGCAATGTTCCTTCGGAAAGAAGTGGCTGGCCGCGGGCAGCACGCAAATCGTTTAACATCGGCAATAAGACGAGCGCAATGTCCCGGCCTCCAGCGATCAAGCGCTCGATGTAGATGGGTAGCTGCACCATCGACCGCGTCAATGCGTCGAGGCCGTCCTCCCGGCCCTTGCCAGCACGAAGGTTGGCAAGGTAAGCACAGACCGCTTCCATCTCCTCGGCCAGCAAGGCTGCGCCGTAGGTTTCGGTCATCTTCAGCACGCCGTTGACCTGGTGCAGCAACTGGCCGCTTCGGACCAGCGCGGCGGAGCCACCACGGCCATCGACACAGTCCTCGAGCGCGAGCTGTGCGTTGCGAATCGTCTCCATGAGCTCTTCGCTGACGATCGTCAGCGCGCTGGCACCGAATTCGCCGGCGCTCACGTCGCTGAGCTGCTCCTGGAAACTCGATTCGGTGCTCATCAGAAATCAGCCCGCAGCCTTCTCCTCCATTGCGCTCTGCGGTACTGGTGGAGCCGCACTGGATACTGCGGTGGGCTTGAGTGCCGCGCCTGGCAGGGTAAATCCAGCAACCGACTGCCTTAGCTGGGATGCCAGTTCAGACAATTTTGAAATCGATGCCGCTGTGGCAGTTGTCGCCCTGCCGGTCTGTTCGCTGATTTCCTTCAGCCTGGTCGTGCGTCGCGTTACGTCTGCCACCGATTCGGCCTGTTGCCTTGCCGAATTCGAAATATTTTGCACAAGACTTGCAATCTGGTTGGATACCTGTTCGATCTCGTCAAGCGCCGCACCGGCATTCTCTGCAAGCAGCGCCCCACCGACCACGTCTGTTGTACTGCGTTCCATGGAAACAACGGCCTCATTCGTGTCCGATTGAATAGTGCGTACCAGGACCTCGATCTGTTTCGTGGCATTGGTCGACCGTTCCGCCAGTCGTTGAACCTCATCGGCAACAACCGCGAATCCCCTGCCCGCTTCGCCGGCCATTGAAGCCTGAATCGACGCGTTCAATGCAAGAATATTCGTCTGTTCGGCAATATCGTTGATCAGTTCGATAATATTGCCAATTTCCTGTGAACTCTCGCCGAGCCGCTTGATCCTCTTCGATGTTTCCTGAATGGTTTCGCGGATGGCATTCATGCCGTCGATCGTGCGCCGCACAGCTTCACCACCTTTGTGTGCGACATCGACCGAGTGTCGAGCAACGTCCGAGGATCTTTCCGCGTTACCGGATACTTCTTCGATCGATGCGGCCATCGATACGATCGATTCAGTCGCAGCATTGATCTCACGGCTCTGATTGTCCGCGGCTTTCGCCATGTGTCCGGCCGTGCTTTTGGTTTGCTTGGCCGCCGAATCGACCATGATTGCGGTTTCATTGATCGTTGTTACAAGTTCGCGGAGTTTTTCGATAGCGTAATTAATTGAGTCGGCTATCGCCCCCGTAATGTCTTCCGTTACTGTTGCTTCAACAGTCAGGTCTCCGTCAGCCAGACTCCCGAGTTCATCGAGCAGGCGAAGAATCGCCTGTTGGTTGCGTTCATTCTGCTCAGCCTGCTGCTTTGACGCGCGCTCGAATACCGCCGTCTTTGAGTGCAGATACGCAAGTCCGCCGAGCAAAAAGAAGGCTATGCCTACGCACGCCAGGGGAATCAACGGATTTGCGAGTATTCCGCCCACGGCCGAACGCGATGTTGAGAACGTTGAATCGTACAAAGACGCGGCAACTGTCGACAGGCCCTGACTGGAGGATCCCAGGCCCGCCAGCTGCGGGGCGCTGGCGGCAATCCGGCTAAGCTGTTCTTCGATATTCGTCAATTCGCTGATGATCGGCACCAGGAACACTTCCCGTAATGCGTCATCGAGTGCAGCCACGTCGAGGTTTGTGCTGGCGCCCGATAATGCATCGGTGACAAGCCGGAGGTACGTCGCATCGTCGGCGACCGAGGATGCGACCGCTGCAGCATCTTCGGCCCCGGCGAGACCGTCCAGCGACTGCACGAGCTGTGCGCCGCGCCGCTGGAATTCCTGGATGACCGCAGTCGCCCCGGACCTGCCCAGAAGGCCGTCGATTTGCTCGGTCATGATGGGCATATGTTCCTTAATGACAGCGGCAGCCTCTTGCACCGCTTCGACATCGGCGCGTTTCGCAAGAATGGCCTCCGCATGCTGATTCAACTTATCCCATGCGGAGCTGCCACCTGGAATGCCACGCAAAGACGAACGTCGCAGTTCGGCAAGGCGCTTCAGATCGGCGTCCAGCCTCGTAAATTCCTGCGGCGTACCTGCGAGTGCGTTGCCGGCGTGCAGCGGAATCGCCTGCGACAATGCAGCAAACTCGGACCGGGCTGTGTCTGACCCGCTCCCGTCGATTGACTGCAGGTATAGAAATCCGGCTGCTGCAAGGAGGAGTAAAGCGCTCATCGCTGCAAGGATTACAAATACTGGTGATTTATCGGTTTTTTGGGCCATGGTTTTGCAACATTCAGTTAATTTCGTAGTGCGCCTTCATGCGGCGGCCGCCTGTAAAAATGTGCTGCTTTCAATCAGATCGTACAGTCCGAAGATCGGCCAGGTATCCTGACCCCGCTGGTACGCGCCCCTCAGGAATCGATCACAGCGGACGATCGTCTCCGGCCACTTATCCTTGAATTCGCTGTCCATAAAACGCCGGAAACCGAGGACTTCATCGACAACCAGTCCGGCAGGGATTTCGCGATGGTTCACCGAAATCACGCGCGTATTGCGTCGTAAAGTCGTACGGCCGCTGCCGAGCAGCATTTTCAAGTCGATCAGCGGCAGCAGATGGCCTCGAAGATTTGCGACGCCAAGCACCCATCGCTTCGTGCCCGGTACGCGGGTAATGCTGTCGGGCAACATCAACACCTCGCGAATCTGTTCTCGGACTACGACGAACTGCTCCTGACCGATGCGAAAGCCGATGCCGACCCACTCGGCAGGCAGCGCCCCGCTTCCCTTGCCGGCGAGCGCGGCACGGCTGCGGCGCTCCAGCTCCTGGAGCAGTTCGAAGGGTTGCGTGATGAGCGCCGCCAGATCCGCCGATGCGTTCATTCAGCCGGCCATTACCCTGTTGATTTTCGAAACGAGTTGTTTTTCTGAAATAGGTTTGACGAGATACTCGACCGCGCCCTGGCGCATACCCCAAATCTTGTCCGTCTCCTGGTCTTTCGCTGTAATCATGATCACGGGAATCCTTGAGGTCTTGGGATTCTGTGTCAACTTGCGCGTCGCCTGAAAACCGTTCATCCCGGGCATGATGATATCCATCAAGATGCAGTCCGGATGAGATGTCTGTGCCTGACGAATGCCATCTTCGCCACTATCAGCCACTAACGTCTGAAAGCCGCTCTTTTCCAGCATATTCTGGAACAGGTGCAGTTCAGTCGGCGAATCATCGATGATAAGAACAACTGCCATTGCAAAACCTTTAGTTGATTTGGTTGGAAATAGCGCCGAGTAATTCGTCTTTCGTGAAGGGCTTGGTCAGGTACTGTTCAGAGCCGACGATCCGGCCCCGGGCGCGATCAAAAAGTCCGTCCTTGCTCGACAACATGATGACGGGTGTTTTTTTGTAAATCTTGTTGTGCTTGATTAAGGAGCAGGTCTGATAACCATCGAGTCGCGGCATCATGATATCGACAAAAATCAGATCAGGCTGATGGTCTGCAATTTTCGACAGCGCATCAAAACCGTCGATCGCCGTGAACACCTGGCAGCCCTCCTTGGACAGCAGGGTTTCCGCCGTCCGACGTATTGTCTTGCTGTCATCCACCACAAGAATCTTGAGGCCATTCAGACTTCGTGAGGTATTATCTGGCACCGAATTTCCTCGCCCAATCGCGAACTCTGCCGAGTTCCCGTGTTCACTCCAAAACCCGGGTATGCCTATAATTTTTACCGGGATATGCCCGTATTCTGAACGAGCAAAGCGACTTGTACCATATTGACAAAAGTGCCGCCACGACGCTCGCCTCAGGCAGCAATTCTGCTCGCGCTGGAGGCGGCTACAGGAACCACCGGGCGACACGAAATCCAGCCGCAAAATTGCTCAAATCCGGGCATCGCTCGCAATGCGGGTCCCTGCCGGAGCCGACGAAACCGGTGGCCAAGCCTGGGTTGTGGGCGAATACACACGGGTATTGCACACGCCCCCGGCGCTGTATAGTTGGCGGCCTGATGCGCAGCCCGGTTTTCCCCCTAAGCACATCAGCGACCGGCTATTGAGGACCAGCAGGGCCACAGACATGCCAGACAAGAAAATCTCCGTTGGCGTCGTCATGGACCCGATCGAGAATATTGCGCCAAAGAAAGACAGCTCGCTCGCCATGCTGCTGGAAGCAACAAGACGGGGGGCCGAGATTCACTATATGTTGCAGGGTGACCTGAAGCTCTTGGGCGGCGAAGCCCTTGCGAGGTCAAGAATCCTGCAGGTGCAGGACGACCTCGAGAAGTGGTTTGAAATCGGCGTCGTACAGGATATCAGCCTAGGTGACCTCGATGTCATCCTGATGCGAAAAGACCCGCCGTTTGACATGGAATACGTCTACACGACCTACATTCTGGAACGGGCCGAGGAAGCCGGTGCCCTTGTCGTCAATCGTCCTCAAGCCTTGAGAGACATCAACGAAAAAGCGTACACGGCATGGTTCGCAGATTGCTCACCACTAACACTCGTCACGCGATCGATGCAGGAAATGAAGGCGTTTCTTGCAGAGCACAATCGTATTGTTGTAAAGCCGCTGGACGGTATGGGCGGCCGCTCGGTTTTTGTCGTTAGCCAGGGCGATAACAATGCCAACGTCATTTTCGAAATGCTGACTGATAACGGCCGTCTGTTCGCGATGGCGCAGGTCCATATCCCCGAGATTAGCGAGGGCGACAAGCGCATTCTCTTGATCGACGGTGAACCGATTCCCTACGCGCTTGCGAGAATCCCGCCTGCCGACGACAACAGGGGCAATCTCGTTGTCGGCGCCGTCGGAACAGGGCGCAAGCTGAGCGAGAGGGATCTTTGGATTTGCTCTCGGGTCGGCCCCGTACTGAGAGAACACGGCGTGATGTTTGCTGGCATCGATGTCATCGGCGATTATCTGACCGAAATAAATGTCACCAGTCCGACCGGCATCCGCGAACTCGACAAGATTTTCGACCTCAACATTGCAGGCGATCTATTCGACACTATCGAGAAAAAACTCGATTGATGCCGACAGCAACTGGCCTTAATTCGATATGCAGCCCTGTTGGATCACCAGATTTCACGCCGCAGCACTCACACTAAGCTGTCTCCTGTGCTGCGGCTGTGATGCCGCGACGCAAGACTTCCGGCATCAAATTTATGCCTTCGGCACCCTGGTCACGATAGATTTCTTCGCAACCACGCCCCAGTCGAACGCGGCTGCAATTGCAGCCATCGAGGCACGAATCAGGGATATCGATCGCGACTGGTATCCGTGGCGCGAATACCCGGACGAGCCGCAGGGTGAGCTGCAGCGAATCAATGCGGCGATCGCCGCCGGTCAAGCCATCGAAGTCTCTCCGCTGCTCGCCGAACTTGTGCGCCGTGCGGCTGTGTTGGAACAATTGTCAGGTGGCAGATTCAACCCGGCTATGGGCCGTCTCACTGAATTGTGGGGCTTTCACGACGTAGCCAGATTACGGTCATCGCCACCGGATGAGCTCGAAATACAGACATGGCTATCGGCTTCGGTTAGCAGCGACAGTCTTGAGTGGAGCGGTAATGAGCTCCGCAGCAATTCACCGTACGTGATGCTGGATCTTGGCGGCATCGCCAAGGGCTCGATCCTCGAACAATTCGTGAGCATTCTGCGCGACGCCGGCATCGAAAACGCAATTATCGATATCGGAGGCGACCTCACTGTCCTGGGGCACATCAACGGCAGACCCGCCCGTATCGGCATCCGTTCGCCGAGATCCGACGACACGCTCGCCTGGCTCGATGTCATGGATGGAGAGACTGTCGTGACCTCGGGTGACTATGAGCGTTTTTTTGAAGTCGGGGGCCGGAGATACCAGCACATTCTCGATCCCCGCAACGGCTATCCCGTAGCGCACACGATCTCCGCGACCGTTCTGCACCAGGACCCGGTACTGGCGGATGCCGCGGCAACCGCATTGCTGGTGGCCGGACCCGGCGCATTCGAGGAATTATGCGCAGTACTGGGTGTCGACGAGGCGTTGATCGTCAGTGCCTCCGGTGACCTGCGTCTCACCCAAGCCATGGAGAAGCGGTTAAACTGGCCAAATCGGTAAAAATGCCTTCCCCGGTAACAATTATGTAGACTAGGGGATAGCTTGAAGCATTGTGGCCCAAATGCCTGAATTATTGACAAATTCTGTTGAAATCGAACATATCGGGCTGGACAGGGGTCCGGTACCGGACCGCTTGCCTCCAATGCTCTTTCTGGCCGCCCTCGTGCACGGAATCCTCATCATCGGCATAACCTTCAACGCGGTGCCGGGCAGCGAGGCTTCGGAGTCGATCTCTCTCGAGGTCACCATAGTCGCAGACCCCGATCAGAATATCGACCGGCCGGAGAAAGCAGAGTATCTCGCGCAGGCAAGCCAGCAAGGTGGTGGCAATACCCAGGAACAGGTTCGGCCCAGTGCGCCGCTGCAAAGCGATATGCCGATCGACAATATGGGCAAAGACACCGGCGACAGCCTGTCTGAATCCGCCCGGCAACACGAGACGGCCGACCAGGTCCTTATGAGTCGCACGGAACAGGAGCGTACCGTCGTTGACAAGCCGCGCGACGATCCTGCTCCCGACGAATCCACAGCTATTGCGCTTGAGTCCGGCGTCGTGCAAACACTGCCGTTGCCGCGGGAAGATGAAGCCAATCTGCTTATCCATGATGTGAACCTTCGGCAACTGGTCACGAGTGTCGATACCAAGGAATCCAATATCGCAGGCTACCTGGACCGATGGAAAAGGAAGATCGAGACGATCGGCGCGAAATACTTCCCTGAAAAGCGAGCGCTGCAAGGGATGACCGGAAGCCCGACACTCGAAGTGACGATTGACGCCTCAGGGCAACTTGCCGAGGTCGTCGTCCGGCAAACGTCAGGCTCCAAGCTTATCGATCAGGCCGCACTGAATATTTTGTGGCGCGCAGCCCCATTTGATCCTTTCCCTGCGGCTATCCGGGTGGACTACGATCAGCTCCGGTTCGCCTACAAATGGCGATTTAGTGAAATCAGTGTGTCATCTACCGCCAAGGTGAATTGAAGTTCTCCAAAGCGGTTGTCACTGGCTACAGCAAGGTCGATACTGTAGCCATGGAACTCCAAAGTTCACTCGTTAATCAGCTGCTAATCGCCATGCCGGGCATGCCTGACCCGAATTTCCACAGCACAGTTACGCTCATTTGTGAACATAATGACGAGGGAGCCCTTGGGATCATCATTAATCGTCCGCTGAATCTCAACCTGGGTGGCCTGTTTGAACAATTGTCATTCGAGGAACCGGATGCGGCAGCAGCCAAACACCCGGTATTGAGCGGCGGTCCTGTCGCCCGCGAACGTGGCTTCGTGTTGCACAATCCCGGCCCTGCGTTCGAAAGTTCTATGACCGTGTCTGATGACGTGCACCTTACGCTCTCGCGGGACATTCTCGATGCGCTTGCGGCTGGCAAAGGGCCTGACCGGTCGCTGGTCGCCCTCGGCTACGCGGGCTGGGAGCCCGGTCAGCTCGAGGCGGAAATGCTGGCCAATACCTGGATCAATGTGCCGGCCAATCCGCAAATAATTTTCGATATTCCGTTCGCTGACCGCTGGGCGAAAGCTGCGGACTCCCTAGGGATAGACATCAGCCGCTTGTCACCTCATGCCGGGCACGCCTGATACCAATCCTCCCGAAACAGTCGTTGCGTTCGATTTCGGGCTTCGCCGGATCGGTGTTGCTGTGGGTCAGGACGTCACGGCATCCGCCAATCCCATGGCAGCAGTCAGGAACTGTGACGCCGGACCGGATTGGCAGGCGATCACCGCCATTGTCCGCGAGTGGCGCCCGTCCAGGCTGATTGTCGGCATGCCCTTGCACGAGGACGGATCGCCCTCGGAAATGGGTGCCCACATCAAGCGCTTTATTGCTCAGTTGCAGCGCTTTGAACTGCCCGTCGAGCAAGTCGACGAGCGCTATTCCTCGCTCGAAGCCGGCGAGGTGCTGAAATCTGAGCGTGCCCTCGGGCTTCGCGGCCGCATAAGTAAAGAGGAAGTCGACAGCGTGGCGGCCGCGCTTATTGCGGAGCGGTGGCTCAGAAAATCTGGATAAGTCTTTGCTGCCTGTACGTCTCACCGTTAGAATTGCGACGCCATGAACGTCACCGAACTGTTTGAAACACCGAGCCTCATAGAGGATACTGAGCTGCAGATCTCCGCCGACGGTCGATTGCGGCATCTCCTGACGCTCAAGGGCCTCAGCAAAGCCCATATTTGCCGGATCCTCGACGAAGCCGAGGCCTTTCTGAGTCCACCTGGGCATCCCGCGGTCAGGACCCGGGCTCTCGAAGGGCGCACGATCGCCAACCTGTTCTTCGAGCCCAGCACGCGGACCCGTGCGTCCTTCGACCTGGCTGGCAAGCGGCTTGGCGCGGACGTGCTCAATCTCGACGTCAATACCTCTTCCCGCAAAAAGGGCGAGAGCATTCTCGATACCATCTATACCCTGCAGGCGATGCAGGTCGATATTTTTGTCGTACGCGATGCCAGCGCTGGCGTACCTGCGTATATCGCACGTAACGTCCAGGATCACGTGAGTATTCTGAATGCGGGTGAGGCAGAGGTGTCTCATCCGACACAGGGCCTGCTCGACTTGCTGACCATGCGGCAGCACAAACCGAATTTCGAAGACCTGACCGTGGCTATCGTCGGCGATATCGCGCATTCACGAGTAGCGCGTTCGGCAGCTGAGGGCCTGACAACAATGGGTGTCGGCGAACTTCGCCTCATATCGCCGCAAGCGCTAGCACCGGATCCCGGCGATATTCCCGGCGCAAAAATTCTGTACAAGCTCGATGATGGCCTCCGTGGCGCTGACGTCGTCATGGCGCTCCGCATCCAGCGCGAGCGCATCGGCAGTCTCGACGGCATCCCCGGCATCGACGAGTATTTCGCCAACTACGGCATCAGCCACGAACGCATGAAACTCGCTGCGCCAGACGCCATTGTCATGCATCCGGGCCCAATGAATCGTGGCATCGAAATCGAGTCCAGCCTGGCCGACAGCCCGCAATCGGTCATTACGAACCAGGTCACAAACGGCGTTGCGATTCGCATGGCCATCCTGACCGCTGTCACGCAGACCGTGGAGTCATCGTGACAGAAACCGCGATCGTTGCGACAGAGACTCAAAAACACCGCGGTACGATTTTTGTCGAAGACGGCGAAATCATAAAAGTATCGACCTTTCCGGGAGCGCAGTACATCTTTCGCCTGGCGGCGCCACTCTGTGCGAGCCATGCGGAGCCCGGAAGTTTCGTGCACGCACAATGCGACATCGAACTGCCGATGCGAAGGCCCTTGTCGATCATGCGTGCGAACAGCGACGAAGGCTGGATAGAACTATTGTTCAAGGTCGTCGGCGAAGGACTTCGACTGTTTGCAGAAAAAAAGCCCGGCGACAAACTGAGCCTGATCGGGCCTATCGGACATCCGTTCCAGACAGACCCTCAACGCCTCAACTCGTTACTTATCGGCGGCGGCGTCGGCATACCACCGATGATTTTCCTGGCCGAGCATCTCACCAAGGACAACAAGGACTGGCATCCCCTGGTACTCATGGGCTCTGAGATTCCGTTTCCATTCGAACTGCAGGAGTCGACGATTGCATGCGACTGGCTGCCGGCCGACACCAGGAGTGCCATGCCGTTACTGGAGCAATGGAAAGTGCCCAGCCGCTTGGCAAGTCTTTCCGGGTTCGATGCTTGTCATCGCGGATTTGTTACGGAGCTTGCAGAAAAGTGGCTCGAAAGCCTTTCGTCTGACGAAATCGCGAAGACCGGGATCTTCGCCTGCGGCCCGACAGCCATGCTGAAAGCCGTCGCCGGACTTGCCCGCAAATACAACATTCCCTGCCAGGTATCGCTCGAGGAATTCATGGCCTGCGCCGTCGGCGGCTGCGCCGGTTGCACCGTTCTCGTTCAGACCCCCGAAGGTCCCGCGATGCAACGCGTCTGCGTCGACGGCCCGGTATTCGACGCCGCGACCGTGTTTCCTTGTAAGGTGCCGGGCACCGACTGAATGACGATTGTATGGGGGTGTCGGGATCCCTACGGTGATTCAGCCGCCGAAATTGACCTTGGCTTCGAGGTTGGAGCGCGAGTCGGCGTTTGTCATCGCTTCCTCTAGCGTGATCGTGCCCGCCTTGTAAAGGTCGAGCAGCGCATCGTCAAAGTTTTGCATGCCCTTCTCATCGCTGTCCCTGAGGGCTTCCTTGACCTCGGAAATATCGCCTTTGAGGATCAGGTCTTTGATGTGTGGCGTGTTCAACATGAGCTCGACTGCCGCGACCTGTTTGCCGGTCCTCGAACGAACAAGCCGTTGTGAGATGATGGCGCGCAGATAGTGGCCGAGATCCATGAACACCTGGGCATGCTGCTCTTGCGGAAACAGATTGATAATACGGTCCAGTGTCTCGGGCGCGTTGTTCGAGTGAAGGGTTGCCAGGACCAGGTGCCCCGTACCGGCCATATCGATGGCGGCCTGCATCGATTCACGATCTCGAATCTCACCAATCTGAATGAGGTCCGGTGCGGCGCGCATCGCACTCTTCAGGGCCCGCCCGTATGACTTGGTGTCGATCCCGACTTCACGCTGATTAACGATCGATTGCTTGTTGGGATGCAGGAATTCAATCGGGTCTTCGATTGTAATGATATGCGACGAAGTTTTTTCGTTGCGGTAGTTGATCATCGCAGCCAGTGTCGTTGACTTGCCGGCTCCGGCGGCGCCCACCATCAGAACAAGTCCGCGTTTAAGCATGACCAGATCTTTCAACTGCTCAGGCATGCCCAATTCGTCAAGCGTTGGCATTTCTGCCGTGATGTAACGCAGGACCATTGCAACATTACCGCGTTGATGGAATACGTTGACGCGAAAACGTCCGAGTCCGGCTTCCGATATGGCGAAGTCGACCTCGAGCTCGCGGTTAAATGTCTCGAGAAGGTCCTCATCCATCAGCTCGATCGCCGCCTGTTTCACCATTTTTGGTGTCATCTCAAGCTTGTTGACCGGCATGATCTTGCCGTCGATCTTGATCTTGGCGGGGGCAAACGGTGCGAAGAAAAGATCAGAAGCCTTTTTTTCCACCATCAGTTTGAACAGCGGTTTTACGTTCATTGCTTATCAGTCAATAATTCGTTTGCAATACTCAAAACTGCTGGGCGCTCTCTTCTTCCACAATCTTGAGGCTCGCCGTCTCCTGGTCGCTCAAAGCGGTTTCGCGTTTGCTATCCAGTTTGATCTTGAGACGCAGCTCGTTCTTCGAGTCAGCGTTTCTCATCGCTTCTTCGTAGGAGATCGTGCCGTCCTCATAAAGGATGAACAGTGCCTGGTCGAAGGTCTGCATACCGAGGCGCGTCGATTTTGCCATGATCTCCTTGATCTGGCCGACCTCCCCCTTGAATATCAGATCCGCAATCAAGGGAGAATTGAGCATGATTTCCATGGCGCAAACCCGGCCTACGCCGCTTTCGCGGGGTATGAGCCGCTGCGAAATAAATGCCTTGGTATTCAGGGAGAGATCCATGAGGAGCTGTGCACGTCGTTCTTCCGAGAAGAAGTTGATAATTCTGTCCAGTGCCTGGTTCGCACTGTTCGCGTGAAGCGTTGCCAGGCACAGGTGACCGGTTTCCGAGAACTGGATGCCGTATTGCATCGTCTCCCGATCGCGAATTTCGCCGATCAGTATGACATCAGGCGCCTGGCGCAGCGTGTTCTTCAATGCAGCATGCCAGCTGTCCGTATCAACACCTACCTCACGCTGGGTGATGACACATCCCTTATGCGGATGCACGTATTCGACCGGGTCTTCGATCGAAACGATGTGGCCTTTGGAGTTTTCGTTACGGTGCCCGATCATCGCCGCGAGGGTGGTTGACTTACCGGAACCGGTGCCGCCGACGACAATAACAAGACCACGCTTGTTCATTACGATGTCTTTGAGGATTGGAGGGAGTTCGAGATCGTGTAATTTCGGAATCTCGGTAGTAATGGCCCTGAGCACGGCGCCAACCATGCCCTGCTGGATGAATGCACTGACACGAAAGCGGCCTATTCCCTGCGGTGCGATCGCGAAATTGCATTCTTTAGTCGAATCGAATTCCTTGATTTGTTTGTCGTTCATGATGGAGCGCACCATCATTGCCGACTGATCGGCAGTGAGCGGCGTATCGGTTGCTTTGTGGATCATGCCGTCTACTTTGATCGCAGGCGGAAACCCGGACGTGAGAAAGAGGTCAGATCCTTCCTTCTCGACCATCTTGCGCAACAGGTTTTGGGTCAGTCTTATCGCTTGTTCGCGATCCATTTGCTCTAACTCCTCCAGTGCTCAACGGCCGACAGCCGTCGCCTCTAGAAATTTTCCTTGTTGGCGGCGCGGTATCGCGCCTCTTCCTTGTTGATCAGTCCCTTGGACATCAGTTCGGCAAGGTCCTGGTCGAGCGTTTTCATACCCTGGCCCTGTCCTGTCTGAATGGCCGAGTACATCTGCGCGATCTTGCCCTCACGAATGAGGTTCCTGATTGCGGGCGTGCCAATCATGATTTCATGCGCGGCGATTCGCCCGCCGCCAATCTTCTTCAACAATGTTTGCGAGATAACGGCCCGCAGTGACTCCGACAGCATGGCACGGACCATCTCTTTCTCCGCCGCCGGGAACACATCGACGATTCGGTCGATGGTTTTGGCGGCGGAACTGGTATGCAGCGTGCCAAAAACAAGGTGGCCGGTCTCGGCCGCAGTGAGCGCCAGGCGGATTGTCTCGAGGTCGCGAAGCTCGCCGACCAGAATGACGTCGGGGTCCTCACGCAGCGCCGAGCGCAGGGCTTCGTTGAATCCCAGCGTGTCCCGGTGCACCTCACGCTGATTGATGAGACACTTCTTGCACTCGTGTACAAATTCGATCGGGTCCTCAATCGTCAGAATATGATCGGGTTTGTTGTCGTTAATGTAATCGACCATCGCCGCGAGGGTCGTCGATTTACCGGAACCAGTCGGGCCGGTCACCAGCACGATGCCCCGCGGGTACATCGATATGTCTTTGAATATGGCCGGCGCGCCCAGGTCGTCCAGGGACAGAATCTCCGAGGGAATCGTCCTGAAAACAGCGGCCGAACCGCGATTCTGGTTGAAGGCATTAACGCGGAACCGCGCCAGTTTGGGTATCTCGAACGAGAAATCAGTCTCCAGGAATTCCTCATAATCCTTGCGCTGCTTGTCATTCATGATGTCGTACACCATGCTATTGACGTCTTTATGGGTCAGCGCCGGCATGTTGACTCGCTTGATGTCGCCATCGACACGAATCATAGGCGGAACCCCACCGGACAGGTGCAGGTCGGATGCGTTGTTCTTTACCGTGAACGACAATAGTTGTGCAACGTCGACGGCCATGTTTCTCCCTCATTGCAGGTGCTGGACTTACCATAACTCAGCACTCATTGGCTGCCTAGTATAGCGAAGCATTCGGAGCAAAACGTGATTAGAGTCACGGAAAACTTTCGAAAAATCCAAGATTTGCTGGCACAAGCTGCCGTGAATGCCGGGCGCTCCAGGGACGAAATCCGGCTCCTCGCAGTCACTAAGGGAAAGCCCGTGGAATGTGTCCTGGAGGCTGCCTCAGCCGGCCAGCGCGATTTTGGTGAAAATTTCATCCAGGAAGGGTTGCAGAAGATGGATGAGGCCGGCCGGGATGATCTGATCTGGCATTTTATCGGTCACCTCCAGGCCAACAAAACCAAGCCCGTAGCCGAGCGATTCCACTGGGTCCACACGGTAGATCGCCTGAAAATCGCCGAGCGACTAAGCCGGCAGCGGCCTGTCTACGCCAAGGATCTCAATATCTGTATCCAGGTCAATATCGATGAGGAAGCGGCGAAAGCAGGCGTTCCGGCAGCTGAAGTGCCACAGCTGGCCCAGGCAATCTCTGAATTGAGGGGCTTGAGGCTCCGCGGCCTGATGTGCATACCTGCTATCCGGCAAGGTTTTACGGAGCAGCGCAAGCCTTTTGCGAAAATGCGGATGCTGTCCGAATCACTGCGAGAATCCGGGATCAATACTGATACGCTCTCGATGGGCATGACGGCGGACTATGTGGCGGCGATTCACGAGGGCGCCACCATCGTTCGCATCGGCACGGCTCTCTTTGGTGCCAGGGAGAGCTAGTGGTCCTTCAATACAGCCTTATTGGAACACCAGCCTGCGTGATGCGCGGGGTTAAGCCGAATATTTCATTGCTTGCCGCGTAAGATCGCCTGGGAATCTGCGAGAGCGCAGCAAGCCGCACTCCGGGGCCGCACTCCGTAGACATGAAATATTCGGCTTGAAGGGGTTTGAGATGATCAATCACAAGGTAGGGCTTATCGGCGGCGGCAATATGG